>JACKQG010001307.1_pt2 | contig 29344 bp, 26 predicted proteins | sample 8237621 | NCBI WGS metagenome assembly JACKQG01 (sample SAMN15677084, study PRJNA649215) | marine metagenome | biome: marine; feature: Black Sea; material: saline water; isolation source: suspended particulate matter (SPM) from the Black Sea western gyre | collected 2013-06-09/2013-06-10 | depth... | reverse complement strand
AATTCAAACTTTCTTTCTTGGCGATTTAAAACGATATAACTCATAACAAAAAATATGATATCTCGAATGATGGTATCTAGTCCCAGTTTCTCACTATCTGCACTCACTTTGAAACATCCACACGTAATATCTATACCCCGAAGCATGGCTTGAGAAATGGCTAAAATAAACACCAACATCATGATTATACTCAATAGTGTGGCTCCGTCAACCAATAGTCCGGCAATCAAGCACACTCCAACGATCAACTCCGTCCAAGGCAAAACAATGCCTAAAATGTTTTCTATTCCAAATGGCAAAACTTTATAATATCCAATTTGTTTGGCAAATTCTTCAGGATTCGCAATTTTATCCAAACTGGCATAAATGAACATTACCCCAAGGACAACACGGCAAAATAATACCAATGCATTTTTCAATTCATTTTTCATTCTACCGGATATCCTGCTGCTTCCCATTCCAGCCAACCGCCTTTAAATACGAAAAGTTTTGTAAAACCTTCATTAAATAAATCATTTGCCAATTCTTCACTTGAACCACACTCATCGTCGCTGCAATATAAAACAACAGGACCATTCTTTGTTTGAGCTGAATCTAGTTTAAACATGAGTTCCATAAAAAATCCGCTGTTCCAAGCGTTGGGTATATGACCATCTTTAAAATACTCATCGTCCCGGGCGTCAACAAACACAACACCTTTATCAAATAAATTTTTAGCTTGATCTAAAGTGATTGAGACTGGTTCACCGGAAACGACATCCAGGTCTTCAGCTGTTACGATTTCTTTAGCAAATAGTGGAATACTATCAGATCGTATAATATTTACAAAAATTCCGACAACAAGCGAAAGGATGACAATCGCCAACATTTGGTTGAGTGGAACGCGAAGCATAATTAGTTTATGCTGAACTTCTTTTTGATGGGGCCTGTTTTAGGTTTGATGATATTTTTTGCAGCCTTAATAGGTTTTTTACGAAGGGCAGAACATGTCGCTAATGTTTCATCTACGAATGCCAAAATTTCAGAATCTTCACCCACAGTTTTACTGAGAGCAACACTGTGGAATTTTGTTGTGTTTATTGCATCAGCCATGATTGATTCATATTTGAGTAATTGCTTACGATAGTCACCTACCAGTTTCAAAACATTGGGTTTATCGGCATAAATGTCTTCAATCGTCTTGGTTGTATCTTTTTCCTGCAATTTGTTCAACCGCCGGGAAATGGATGAAATTTTACCTTTAGCTGCAGAAATGTCCATTATAGGCTGACTCGGATCATTTAATGCAATTTCAACGACCGTTAAGTATTTCCCCTGATTACCGCTCGAATACATATAAGGACCGCCTTCAGGTTGTTTTGTTTCCGGTCGTGATCGTTGAGTATTACGACTTACAAATATATAATCAGCATCCGGGAAATTTTGCGATAATTCATTGTTCTTTTTGCGATGTACATTTGCCAATAAAACAATAAAATCCACTTGGGATTTCATTTCTGCTATTACATTATTGGCCGCTTCGATGTAAGGTCGTTTTTTGACATCTTTTATATGATCAGGAATAAGATCGCTCACACCTGTAACACCAATTTTAAATCCGTTATTTTCTACAATTGTAAAATCCGGAAAAAGAAGATTGTCATTCGTATCTGTTAAGTTTGCAGAAATAAATGGTATCGTCGATTCTGTGGCGAGTGACATTAAAAAGTCCTTTCCGGCTGCAAGATCAAATCCACCCACATTCAAAGCATCGCATCCAATTTTTTCATATCCCTGCAATAAGCCTTTTGCCTGAAGCATGTCACCTTCTGCATTTCGATTGGCTAAAATGGCTGATGCAAAAAATGTATCCCCAGCATCAATAATAATGGGATCAATCCCATTTTCCTTGCGATAATTATTTATAAAAACTGACTTCCTGGACAGACCGCCCAAGGGATTCTTTTTTCAGCCGCAGGGATCGAGTTGGGCTCGGACGTTTGCAGTCACCATCATGGTAACAAATCCGGTTTTTGTCGGTTTTCCGCAACCCGTCAGACTGATTCCAAGAATTAATAGTAATGTGTTTTTTATCATTTTCATATTTCGAATTTAGAAAGATTTGAGTTCATACAGGAAGATTCTTATTATCCTCCACTGACTTTTGCTTTATATCCTTTTTGATTAAGAAAGTTCACAATTTTATCTCGATGATCACCCTGGATGAGAATTTCACCATTTTTAACTGTTCCACCCGTGCTGCATTTCGTTTTTAATTGCTTCCCAAGTGATTGTAAATCTTCATCTTTTCCATTAAATCCTTTTACCAAAGAAACTAACCTGCCCCCGCCAAGACGCTTAAGCCAGACACGTAATTGCTGCTGTTCATTTAACATTGTTTCTACCGTTTTTTCTTTCTCACCCTGAAAATCAGGATTCGTCGAAAAAACGATTTTTGAATGTCCACTCATTATTTTAAGAGAACAACTTTGAATGTTCGCTGAATTTCAATATTTTGAATTTTAATAAAATATATTCCACTGGCCAATCCATCGTTTATGAATTTTATCTCATGTATTCCCCTTTGAAAATCTCTATCTGCAATTTGTTTCACAAAACGACCATTTACATCATATACGTCTGCCTGCAAATGTGTACTCTTATCTAATTCTATTTGTATCCCTGTTTGCGGATTGAATGGATTGGGATAGGGCGCAGAAATTTTAATTGTTGTTGGTATTATGGACGAGCCAATTCCCACATCATTCGGGATTTTGATATCCAGCACTCTTGGTGAATGATCCGATGAATTATAACTGTCCATTTCGTCTAATCCATAATTTGCCAATGATGCCGAATCCATGGTCATTGATTGAAATACAAAATGTTTACTGGTGTCTATAACACTGTCCGTATATAAAATATAGTCAAGTTTCCCAGGACTGAATGAACTGTTATCCCAACGCCAAGTATATCCCATACGTTTATGAGAGTGCCTGGAAAATAAATCCGTTATCGCTGTGCCATCCCAATCAATGGCGTAATCATTTCCAAACGTATTCTCGTCATCAATATCGCCTTCAGTTAAAGTGGTCAACTGCTGACGATTTCCAACTAAATTGAAGTCACCCACATGGATAAATGGCGTACTATCTGCTAGTGTAAATGGACCATTATCATTTTCACGCCAATCACGCCAATTTGATACAAATTCATCTGCATCATACTGTCTACTTTCATTATTTCCGCAACAAGAAAGATGTGAATTAAAAATCATTAAATTTCTGCCCAATTCATCTTCAGTATTTAATAATGCAACCATGGTTCGTTCTGATGACGTAAAGAAGTCCTGCTCCAATACTGGATATTTTGAAATGATGATATTGTCTCGAAATTGACTGCTCACATACCATTGTTCATCCGGAAACCAGGAGTTGAATAAGCCATGAAGCTGATTTGTATTATCATACATTTCCTGTAACGCTACAATATCCGGATTTAACGCCTGGTAAATTCTGCGAAAATGTTCCTGATAATATGAATTCATTATACTAGAATCCCACACGTTATGCGTAACAAGACGTATATCGGAATTAATTCGCTTGGTAAATGTAATCGGCATTACCGGTTGTATATAATCCTCACCGATGGAAAAGCTGATACCGCCATATTCATCGGGAATTTGATCTGCATTTTGTCCAGTATCAGATAGCAATACTTTCCCTTGAACTAACACGTGAGTTCCATCCATAGTTAAAGCACTGCTGTTTCTTGAAATACATATTTCAAATTCACTGTCTGTTATCGTAGGAGCCATGCGCAGTGTTATATCATTTTGGTATATTTCAATTATTCCGTCCATTATATAATAAAATCCTGAACGGTTTCCGAAAATCCATTCCAATTCTGCTCCAATGCCATTAACAGGATGGCCTGTGGTACTATCATTATCTGCATCTATAAACAAATGGAATTCATTCAAATCCTGCAATAAGTATTCTCCATCATGCATATTGAAGTAAATAAATAGGAATTCATTATCATACGTAATCTTGATATCTGCGAAATCAGCTCCGGAACCATCTCCTTGATCATCGGAATAACTGACATCTATAGATGACCAATCGTCGAACAAACCATCGATTGTTATAGGATGGCCTGCATAAATAAAACTGTATAAAAAGACCGCGATGGTTGCGGTTTTAGAGATCATTTTAAAGGAATATCGCCTTTATATGACCATTTTTTAAGGTCTTCAGATACGTAAGTTTGTCCACTTTCAGTAATGGCCATGTAAAAATGCTTCTGCCCTTCACCTCCGGATAGAAAAGAAAGTGAAACAAAATCTACGTGTTCAGCTACGCGTATAAGAAATTCAAAACTATCTCCCATTGTAACGGGATTTTTATTTTTCAATTGATAGAGATTTCCATGATTCGTCATAATAGCAAAACCCATGGAAGGAGGCGCAATGCCAAATGAAAAATGAACGGATGCAATTACAACTTCTTTTTTCGTTTTATCATTGCCTCCATTCAGTGCATCTTCTAATTTTTGGATTAATGCAGGATCGACTTTACCAGGAGCACCGGGTTCTCCCGGATTTCCTTGTTTACCCGGCAATCCTTGTTTGCCCGGAGTACCGGGTTCACCTTGCGGACCAGGAGGACCTTGTGGTCCAGTCGTGGAACAACTCATTATAAATAAAGCTAATATTAGAATTATATTTTTCATTAACCCGGGAATAGAAAAGGCAGTGCCCTACCCCACGCCATGGACATAATGATAAACAGTTCAGACATAATTGCTAAAGCAAAAAACAAAATAGCCTGTTTCAAGTTTTTATTTTTATAGTTATTTATTTTACCCAAAGCAAAAACTTGTGTGGCAAACATATTGTATGTTTTTGTTTCATCTCCGGCAATTTCTGATAAATAATTCGCATAATCATCAGCGGTAGAAAATTGACTTATTCCACCAAAAAATGTCGCATTAATTTCAGGATTATCTTCTTTTACTTTATCCGTTCTAACTCTTGGAACTATAACAAGGACTAAATAAACAATCGCCATAAATGCAGCAATAAAATAAATAATAACCAGAATAAAACGCAACCAGTCCATTTGGATTTTCAAAAAGTGAATAATAAAAAAGACCATAAATACACCCAAGATTGAAAGGAGTGTAAAGGCTTTCTGATCCGTACGCATGAGAATTTGCTGCTCGCTGCTCAATACTTGAAAAAGCGCTTTAAAATTGTTGTTGTTCATTCCATTATCCATGATTTACATTAAAGTTACACACACAAAAATTTTAATTACTACTGATAATTGTAGATTCGGTTAATAGGTTTTTATTCTCTTTTTTGATTATTAAATATTCCCAGTCTTTAACTTCAACAGTGGCAAATTCAGGAATGTCTATGCTTTGTACATTATTTTCAGGATATATACGCACTTCTGTTTTATTGACAAGCAGATTAACCGGCATATCAAAACTATTTACAACATCTGTCCAACGATAATAAAATCTACTGTTTTCTTGGGCATATTCCAATATGGGTACTTTACGGCTAAATAAATATTGTTCAAAGAATTTGGTAAAATCTATTTCTGTTTTGTCAGAAAAATAGTCTCGTACTTCTTCAGTGCAAACGATGCCTTTAGCATTATCCACCGCAAACCCTTTTAATATTTTAAAGAACAAATCATCATCATCAATCACATTTCGCAGAGTGTGAATTATCCAAGCACCTTTATTATAGGCATCGCTGAATCCCCAATAATTTTGATTACGTGGTCCCACGATTGCTTTTTTGTTTCCAATATACTTTCTTTTTTGAATGAAATAATCAATACTTAAATCATACCCGAATAAATATTCGATATACAATGCTTCAGAATATGTGCCGAATCCTTCATGAATCCATACATCAGCCGGATCACATGCTGTGATGCTGTTTCCCCACCATTCATGAGCTGTTTCATGGAGGGTGATATAATCGATAAAACCGTAAATAGACCGTGATTTTGATTTATCATAAATTCGAAAATCATTTCCATAAGCCACAGCTGTTTGATGCTCCATACCCAAATAGGGAGTTTCTACTAATTTATATCCATCATCCCACCATTGATAGGGTCCATAATAATGTTCGAGTACTCGGATAACTGTTCTGGCTTCTTTGAAATGTTCACGAGCCACAGCTTCATTATAATCCAACACATAATAGGTTGCATCTCTTACTTGGCCGAGTGAGTGGATTGTATCTTGGATCACAGCATAATGTCCCATATTCAAAGAAACATTATAGTTATTAATCGGATTATTTACAAACCAGTGATATTCTGTTTTGTCATTTCCAACGTCTTTTGTTTCCTTGAGCTGACCATTGGAAACACACATTATATCGGAGGGTACAGTTATATTAATGGACATACTATTTGGTTCATCAGAAATATGGTCTTTACAGGGCCACCAATGACTGGCTCCCAATCCTTCGCTTGTTACAGCTATAAAATCCCTATCTGCTTTGTCTTTCTCCCAAACAAACCCATCATCCCAAGGCGGTCGAGGTGCAACTCTCGGTGTACCATGATAATGCACAGTGAAAGAGAATTCAGTTCCCGTTTTTATATCTGGAAAATCAAGAAATACAGCATCTTCCCTGCGGGTGAATTGCACGTTTGAATTGTCGTATTCGATACGATCGATTACCATTTCCTTGCCTAAATCTATTTGCAGTTTTGAAAAATCACTGACAGCTAATGCTGTAATTGAATTATATCCGGAAATGGTTTTGTTATCTACATCAATTTCCAAGTTCAGATCATAACTGCTGACATTATAACACGTACGTTCCGGTGAAAGTTGCCCCATCAGGCGGTTCCGCTTTGTTAATTCCGGATACGTATCCTCTTTTTCGGGATTGGAAAGACCGCCACTAAAATAATGTTTGGCTTCCTTCATCACTTTCAAGCTGGCGCAGTTAAATGAGAATAATGATATGATTGATATAATGAGGAGTCGTTTCATTGATTAATTTGGTTTTTTAAATGTAGCATTATAATTAGCAACATTTTGATGTGTGGAGCCAGACGGGACCCCTACCTACATACCTACGGTGGGCAGGGAACCGACTAATAATGCTCTTCATTAAAAAAATTCTTCAAAATTAAAAAGTGGAGCCAGACGGGATCGAACCGACGACCTCCTGAATGCCATTCAGGCGCTCTCCCAACTGAGCTATGGCCCCATTTAATTGATCAAAAGCGGCGGGAATTTAATCAGATACTGAAATATCGAAACCCGCTTTTTTCAAACGATCGGCAATTTTCGTTCCCATGGCTACTGCAGGTGTAATAACTCCATATTGTTTGGGTAACACATGTTGATCCAAAGCTAAACACAATGCAGATTCCGCCAGCATGATGGCTGTACTTCCATAACCGGGGTCATTTGTGTCCGATATAAAAACTTTCGATCTATTTTCTCCATCCTCATTTTCTCCTATTAACAGCATTTTAAAATATCCACTCTTGCGCTCTGCCTTTGATGGACCTTCTCCTGATTTAGGAAATACTGTTTTTACCAAAATCCATCGCGTGACGGATATTGACATCAATAATATCATTATACCTATTCCAATCGTAAGAATTCCGCCAAGGAATTTACCTTTCATTCCCCTACCCACTACGAAACCTTCATCGTACAAAAAATTCCGTCCGTATTTATACTCCATAAGTTCATTTGAACGAAATACGATTCGTGTATTAAATCGCGCCATAATAAATGGCGCTGTCCATTTTTCGATCCGGGGATCATACCACGCAAAACTCTGAATACGTTGAATAGGCATTCCAGCAATTACATCTTTACATAAAATATATGGGTTTGTTTGAATTTTACGTTTTTCAGGATTCTTTGCTTCCTTCATAAGATTTATCATACTGGTCAGAGTACCACCACTAAATTTGCCCTTGAGTCCTAAAATAAACAGTTTCACATTTGATGCCGGTTGTCCATATGTCTCTATTGCTCTTTCCTGCAGAAGCAAACAACCAATATCAGAAGGTATGGAATCATACCCGCAAGAGTGCACAATCTTTACTTCATTCGTTTTTGCTTTCTCATGAAATGAATCAACAGAATCTTTCACAAATGGAATTTCTCCGGTGAGATCACTATAATCGGTTTTGGTTTGCACGCAAGCGCCGACCAATCCCTTACCATAAAGTGCATAAGGTCCTACAGTTGAAATGATAACATCTGTGCGTAAAGTGATTGCCTTTAAAGACTCTTCATCAATGCTATCACCAATCAAACATTCAACTGAATCATTTAACTGAAGTCTGTTTTTTACAGACTGCAGTTTTTCCATACTCCTCCCTGCAATAGCCCATTTAATATCATTTCCATAATGATTATGTAAATATTCAGCAACAATCTGCCCGGTAAATCCGGTTGCTCCCCAAACGATAATTTGAAAATCACGTTCCATTAATGGGTAACTCCTTTAATAGTTTTAACATCATATCCTTATTCAATCGACCTGTATTCACATTCCTAGGGCTGGGATGGTAAGATCCTTTCAACATAATTCCATTTGGCAGATCATAAGACACATCATGACCAAAAGGGTAATCTTTCATTTTAAAATCATAAAACTGGCGATAATATTTTAAACAACCGTCAAAAGCAATCTTTCCCAATGCCAAAATTACTTTAACATTTTTAAGTAGTTCAATCTCTCGGCTGAAATAATGTGAGCACGTTCGCAATTCTTCCGCTGTCGGTTTATCTTGAGGTGGTACACATTTCAAAACGGGTGTCATAAATGTGTTATATAATTCCAAACCATCATCAAGAGCATCAGAGTTAGGTTGATTGGCTAATCCTGCTTCATGGAGGCACATGATTAAAAAATCAGCAGATTTATCGCCGGTAAACACACGAGCTGTACGATTACCGCCATGGGCTGCCGGCGCTAATCCAACCAGTAATAATTTCCCATTAATATCGCCGTACCCGGGAACGCCACTCCCCCAATACGTCCAATCCATAAACTGCTTACGCTTCTCGCGCGCTATTTTAGTTCGAAAATCAACAATACGTGGACACGCAGTACATGAAACAACTTCACGATATAATTCATTTATTTCACCACTGCCATTTAATAATGGATGGGATTCAGCGGTGGGATGTTTACTGTTCATCTACTGCTAAAAGAACCTTGCCAAAGTTACGGCGGTCCATAATATACTGATGAGCATCTTTAACTTTATTCAGTGGAAATATGCGGTCTACGTGTGGATCAATATCGCCCATTTGATAAAAGGTCATCAATTTCTGTATACATTCTTGCATCAGCTCCTGACGATCCATAACCATGCCCATGTGACATCCAAAAACTCCCTTGTTATGCTCCATCAGTTTAATGGGATTAAATTTGGGTGTCTTGCTATATTCTTTTAGAAGATGCAGGATTTTTCGGCGGGGACTTTTTGCTGCCGTTGAAAATCCAAACGCTACTAATCGGCCAAATGTCCCCAGTGCTTTATAACTTTTTTTCAAATTTTCCCCGCCGATGGGGTCTATGATAACATCTACACCTTTACCTTCCGTTATTTCTTTTATTCGTTCAACAAAATCTTCCGTATTATAATCTATCAAATGATGTATTCCCTTTTCACGTAATCGATTATGTTTACCAGCTGATGCAGTGCCTATAATGTTTGCGCCAATTATTCTGGATAATTCAGCAGCAGCAAGACCAACACCCCCACCAATGTTGTGGATCAACACCCATTCGTTTTTTTGTAAGTGTGCCTGGAGATATAACATCACAAAAGAAGTTAAATACACCACCGGCATGGCAGCTACTTTTGCAAAATCAATATCATCCGGAAGACCAATTAACCGGTCTTTATTGACGACAACCTTGCTTGAATACCCACCAAAGCTTGTTAATGCAGCTACAGGTTTTCCCAGGAGATCATCATTTTCAGTCGAACCAACTTTGGTTATTGTTCCACTGACTTCATATCCAGGTGTAAATGGCGGTTTAGGTGCTGAAGGATATAAACCCATGCGCATAAGAATATCAGCAAAATTTATACCTATATACTTCACATCAATCAGTACATCACCTGATTTCATTTCCGGATCTAATGATTCACGGACATGTAAAACCTCTGGTCCGCCATGACGCGTTATGACTACTTGCTGCACCACAAAGTTTACGGTACTATAATTCATGTCGGTAGTGCTTTGTTTCCTTTCGTAAGAAAATTAAATTCGCCGGCCTTTAAAATTGAAATTTAGGTTTTTTACATTAAAATAACAGGATTATAATAGGAAAATTATGGCTTTAATGACTTCTATGCGAGAACGGATGCACGTTGTTTTATGGGCGTTGCTCATTCTGTTCTTGTTAAGTATGACTATCGGTGGATTGGTCGGTGGTGCAAACATCATTGATGAAATCTTTGGACGTGTTAACCCGGCTGACGCAATTGGTGTCGTGGAAGGGAATCGTATAACTCCGGATGAATTTATTCGTGCAGTAAATATACGAGTGGAACAATACAGATCAAGCGGACAAGATCCGGATGAACGATTGCTACACAACATCCGGAATGAGGTTTGGGATAATTATATTCAAGATATCCTGATATATCAAAAAATTGACGAAATAGGTTTAACAGCTACAGATGAAGAAGTACTCCATCATCTTCGCAATAATCCACCCCAGTTTTTAATTCAGGATCCAACATTTTTAACTGATGGTGTTTTTGATCCGGCAAAATATGAACAGGCTATCAATAATCCACAAGGGAATGAATGGGTGGAAATTGAACAGTTCATGAAGAACACTTACATTCCAAATTATAAACTTCAGCAATACATCGCTTCAAGCGTTGTTGTAACAAATGATGAAGTTTATAACCAATATATCAAAGATAACGTGGATTATACTATCGAGGGTATTCATATCATTGGTCGAAAACTCCAGGATGAAGTTGCCCAACCAACAGATGATGAATTATATACATATTATATTGAACATCTAGATGAATATATAAAAGATGAAACACGCAATATTCGTTATGCCAGTTGGAAAAAATCTCCTGAAAAAATTGATACTAGTCGCGTGTACGAAGAAGCACTCAGTATTATAGAAGAAGCAAATTCCGGTTCAGATTTTGCAAAACTAGCAGACCAGTGGACAGAAGACCCTAGCAATCAAGTTACTCCGGATTCTGGACGTGGTGGAAATTTAGGCTGGTTTGGAAAAGGTCAAATGGTGCCGACCTTTGATGAAGCAGCTTTTTCTGCAGATGCGGGAGAAATTGCAGGTCCAGTTTTAAGCCGCTTTGGATATCATATTATTAAAGTTCATGATACGCGACAGAAAGATGGAAATGATGAAATAAATGCATCCCATATTCTTTTAAAAATAAACATGGGTTCTCAAACACGTGAATCATTGAGACGTAAAGCAACACGTTTCAGTTATGATGCGCAAGATTTTGGATTTGAAGCTGCTTTAGATACACATCAAATTTCAGTACAAAATGCCGATAACTTGGAATCCTTATCTATTTCGGTTAAAGGAATTGGGTATTTACGTGATGTTGTCCAATTCGCTTTTAATGATCAAACAGAAATTGGTACAGTATCAGACCGGTTAGAAAATGATAATTTTTACGTTATAGCAGTCTTGGATTCAATCATCCCTGAAGGGACAAATCCTTTTGAAAATGTTAAAGGAAAAATATCCAGAATATTGACAATAGATAAGCAAAAATCAGCCGCACTTGTTTTAGCGACAGATATTAAATCTAAAGTTGACGATGGAGCAACTTTAACGGATCTTGTTTCAGATGATAGTAGACTTGAACTGGTTGCCACGGATAAGAAAAAATTATCTCGGGGTTTCAATTCAATCGGTCGTAGTTATGGAATCATTGGTGCTTTGATGAATAGTGAAGTTGGAAACGTTGTGGGTCCATTAGAAACAGCTCGTGGTTATGCAGTAGTACGATTGTTGGACGTTGCACCGATTGATTCAACGGATTTCCAGAAAAAAGAAGTAAATATTTATACATCATTAACGAATAATGCACAGCAGGAAGCATTCGATACCTGGCTTACTGAATTAAAAGATGGTGTTGAAATTATTGATAATCGCAAATATTTTTATTGATATTACTTTGTTAACGAATTAAAGGGTGCCTATTGCACCCTTTTTTATTTCTTGATAATTTTGATTTAAGAAAGCAAATTATACCCATGGGTTTTTCTATATAAACAGTGAGGATCATTTAATGAAATACAAAACGTTACATTTAAATATACAGGACAAGATTGCAAACGTAACATTAAATCGCCCGAAAGTTCGCAATGCGATGAATACGATTATGATACAGGATATAACTGACGTTTTCTGTGAATTGGAAAAAAATCCCAAAATTCGTATCATTGTTCTTTCAGGAAATGGACAATCATTTTGTGCGGGAGCAGATCTTCAATTCATTAAAAATTCTGGTTTATTGAATAGAGATGAAAATGTGGATGATGGAAAAAAATTAGAAGAAATGTATTTCGCTGTTGATGGTTGTTCAAAAGCAGTTGTAGGTAAAATACACGGTCATGCTTTTGGCGGTGGTTTTGGTTTATGTACTGTATGTGATATTGTTGTTGCCGATGAAAACACTATTTTTTCTTTAAGTGAAATTCTTATTGGTATCATCCCGGGGGTTATAGGTCCATTCACAGTTAACAAAATTGGTCATTCTCACTTTAGATATCTGGGTATTTCCGGAGAACGATTCGATGGGAAATATGCAGAAAAAATTGGTCTCATTCATTATTCTGTTAAAGAAGATGAACTAGACAAAACTACAAACTCGATTGTTAAGCAACTAATTAAAGCCAGTCCGCAAGCCATATCAAAATTCAAAGAATATTGCAGGAATATGGATGAAATAAATTCTGCAGAAGTATTAGCTGATTTACGTGCTTCAGAAGAAGGACAGGAAGGCTTATCTGCATTTCTTGAAAAACGCTTACCCTCGTGGGCCGAATGAAATAGTCTTATCCACCACTGAGTTTGGCAAATAAAATAATCCCTGTCTATCTTCTTTTTTTATTTATCTATGTCATGTCCTTTTTGTAATTTTTCTTATACATTATATGATGAAAACGATTTAATGATTCCCACCAACTCACTCACACTTAAACATTAAGAGAGATTTATTATGATAAAATTTAGTAAACGCCAACTTAAAACTCCCAAAATGCAAAGACCCGTTTATCTTGTAACGGGTGGGATGTCAAAATTCGGCCGTTCAATTCCGGAAAAACGTACGGAAGAACTGGTCATTGACGCATTTGTTGAAGCAGCAGAATTTATTGATAAATCACCTGCTGAACTCAAGGAGTATATTCATTCATGCTACTACGGACACTTTGCAGATCATTTTGGTGATCAACTTTTAGGTGAATCTGTCATTCATGACAGACTTGGATTAGATCCATTGGGAAATGTAGGGATCAAAACCGGCGGAGCAACGGGCGGGTCCACACTTTGGGAAGCGTTCAAAGCAGTTGCTTCCGGATATTCAGATTGTGTTCTGGCTATGGGTTGGGAACGGATGGATGAAGTTCCAACAGATGAAGGCAATAATTATATTGCTTCTGCTGCTGATAAAGATTGGGAAACTCCTTTAGGTCATATTTACACCGGCTATTATGCTGTCATGGCTCAAAAATATTGGCAAGTTTTCGGTAAAGAAGAAGATTCATTTCGTCAAACGATGGCTGAAATTGCTGTTAAAAACCGTGGCTATGCCCGTATGAACCCCCATGCTCAAGGCCCCATGGACATTACAGTGGATGATGTTATAAACTCACCAGTTGTCGCCTACCCTCTCCGAGCGTTGGATTGCTGTCTTATGAGTGTCGGTGCAGCTTGCGCAATTCTTTGCGATGAAAAAACAGCAAATGAATTAACAGATAATCCATTGGAGATTCACGTTGCCGCAGGCAGTCACACGTTACGCGTTGCTGATCGCCGTGATATGGAAATTCCATTATTACCAAATGAATCGCCGGATCAATATAAAGATTTGGGTAATCGATTTCCCGGTGGCGATCGTTATCCAGGATTTACCGGATTTTTAGCAGCAAGAATGGCAGCGTATTATGGATATAGAATGGCAGGCGTTATAGATCCCGTTGAAGATTTTGATCTTGTGGAATTACATGATGCATTTACCATAAGTGATATACAAACATATGAGGATATTGGAATCCGCCCTTATGGTGAAGGAAGAACTTATGTTGAATCGGGCGATTGTTATCTTACAAATCCCAAAACCGGCGAACCAGGAAAACTGCCTGCTAATTTATCAGGCGGATTGATTGGAAATATGCATGCAGTCGGTGCAACCGGAATTATGCAAGCTATAGAAATCGGCCAGCATATTTGGGGACGTTGGGCTGAAATGCACGAAGATCAATCTAAATGGGATCTTTTCGGCCGTACAAAACCAGATGATTGGACCAATTTACAAGTGGATGGCGCTAAACGCGGGTTAGCTATCAGCCATGCTGGAGTGGGATCACATGTGACTGCAACAATTCTGGTTCACCCGGACCATCAATTAGAAAGGAATGAATCATGAGTACGAACGATCGTGGAACAGTAAAAGTTGAAAACGGACGTTACCGCTTTGAAGGGAAATTTCATTACGGATATCCAAATGATCCGATTCGAAATGAAGATGGTGAATTAATGGGCGTTACCAACCCTCGTGATTTAACTCATGTTCATATGTACGGTGGTGAAGCTCCATTTTTTGAAGGATTAGGCCAAGGCAAACTTTTAGGTACTCGTTGTGATAATTCTAATTGCGAAGCCAACGGATCAATCTTTATTCCGTTCAGAATTCATTGCCCGGATTGCTTGAGCAAAAATACAATTGTAGATATGACCGAAACTGCTCAAAAAGGTGCAACCGTTCATACATTCATGATAACTGAACGCACGGGAGCATTCAATACTCTGCCAAAACCAATACGGTTTGTAAATGTAGAGTTTGAAGGAGTTCCTACAATATTGATGGGGTATCTCTCTGTTGGAGAACCGAAGATTGGGATGAAGGTAATTCCTATTTTCAATACAACAAATCCCACATTCACGATTCTAGACCTTTCATGGGTACCGGAAGAAACAAATGAAACAGAATTACCAGAAGGATATACATTCGGATAAATCACACAATACATGTTATTGGTGTAAATCTGAAATAATAACAACTGCCCTGCGATGTCCAAATTGTCGCATGTGGCGAAAGGATATCTACGAAGGTAGAGTTTTAACATATACATTTATGATCATTTGGCTCGTACATTTTATGACCGGTTTATACTACAATTTTTGGGGGAAAATACTGCTTATTTGGCCTTTTACATTAGAAATGATTTCTTCGTTCAACGGTTGGATTAATATATTACTTCTTGGAGCATTTTGGATAATTTACATCCGTACCAGCCGAAAGATTGGTACTTATTGGTGGGTATAATAATTAAGTATATTTTCAAAAACAAACTCAATCCGAACACTCATTATTGGAGATTCACTCATGAATAATAAACAAGCAGATCTAGCAGGACCGGGAATCGGAAATTACGACGATGTAGCCGCTCAACTACCCAAAAACTATTCTTCATTATTAACACCGATGGAAACAATGCATGCAGTGTATAATGTAAAAAACTATATTGAAAGATATCTTTGCGAAGCATTGAATATGCAAATGGTACAAGTCCCTCTAATCGTTGACAAAGACAGTGGTGTAAATGATATGCTGGACAGGGACGGATCCAGAACGCCCGTTGAATTTCCCTGTGGTTTGGGATTAGAAAAACGAATCCAGGCGCAAGTTGTTCAAGCTGCAACAAAATGGAAACGAATGGCATTGAAACAATTCGATTGTAACGTAGGTGAAGGTTTGTGCACAGATATGAAAGCTGTTCGAAAAGATTATTTTCTGGATCATGATCACAGTTCATATGTTGATCAATGGGATTGGGAAAAGGTAATAACTAATAACGATCGTACTTTGGAATATTTGACAGACACTGTGAAAAAAATATGGAAAGTGATTTACGATGCCGGAAGATATGCGCAGGAGGAATTTCCTCAATTGAAGGCTGATCAATACATGGAAATACCTGAAGAATTAACATTTATTCATGCAGAAGAAATTCTGGAAATGTATCCTGATCTTCCCAGGAAGCAACGGGAAACTAAAATTATCCAAAAATACCCTGCCGTTTTTATTATAGGAATCGGTTCCGTACTGGATGATGGCTTTCCCCATGAAATGCGTGCGGCTGATTACGATGATTGGATTACGGAAACTGTTTCCTCAAAAGGCAAAAAGACCCATGGTTTAAATGGCGACATTCTTGTTTGGAATCCGGTAACAAAAAGACGTCACGAACTGACGTCTATGGGAATTCGCGTCACGAAAGAGACTCTCGTAGAACAAATGAAATTATCTGGACAAGAAGATGATCTAAATCTCCCCTACCATCAGGCAATTCTTAACGATGAGATTCCTCTGTCAATCGGTGGAGGTATTGGTCAATCCAGAACGTATATGTATCTGCTGCGGAAAGCACATCTTGGTGAAGTCAGTGTAACAGTTTGGCCCAAAGAATTAAAAGAAATTTGCTCTGAAAATAATATACATGTTTTAGAATAGAGTATAATATTCCAAACACCTAAATTTTGAAAGATTACAACGACCCGGATAAAAAAACACTCGAGTTATGGGGTCAATACGAATCACACCCTAGCAAACCTCGTCCAATTTCATTTTGGTTCTATTTTCCAAATGAGAAAAATACAAAACTCGCTAAAGCAGTATTAGAAAAAGACGGATTCGACGTTGAGTTCCATCCTCCTGATTCTGGTGACGATCAATGGCTGTGTTTAGCGTATAAAACAATGATTCCCGAATATGCGGAATTGTCTGATTTAAGAAAATGGCTGGAAAATATCGCAGAAGAACTCGGCGGAAATTATGATGGCTGGGAAACTGAATTATTATAGTTTTTAGATTGAAGAACCTTTTTACATCTAATACAAATTAAAAATTTCCAAGCGCTTTTTAGATTGGTGAAAAACGAATCTAAAGTAACTTCCCCGTTCATGAATAGGCAACATCCCCATTATTTCCTCTATATTTTCACACTTATCGCCATGGCGACTTGGGGATTATCATGGACAAATGCAAAAATCTTGGGAATGTATGGCGATGCTCCCCTTATGATGTTTTGGCGATTCGTCATCGCAACACTCTCTTTCGCACCCATTGTTTACTTTACAAAAAACAGCTTTAGCATTAACAGCAAAAGTTTACGATTTATCGCTTTGAATGCCCTGTTCATGACGTCTTACAATTATTTTTACTTTAAAGGCACTCAAATCGGATTAGCCGGCGCCGGCGGAGTTTTGGTTACAACTCTCAATCCAATCAATACTGCAATACTGGCGGCACTATTATTCAAATTACCTTTATTAAAAAAAGATATAATTGGGATGATTCTGGGTTTTATTGGCGGTGGTATGATTATGGAAATATGGAAAATGGATATTAATCTTCTGTTCCAAAGCGGGAATATATTTTTCATTTTGGCATCACTATCTTGGGCTGCAGTCACAATTATCACATCCCGTTCAAAAGAGATTCTTCATTTTATTCCTTACAGCTTTTGGAGCTTTGGAATAGCAAGTTTAATGAGTCTGCTTATAGCTATCGATCAACCTTTATTAGCCGTTTTTCAGTTTGATTGGATATTCTGGTTGAATATGATGTTATTGGCTATTGGTGCAATGGCTTTTGCGACAACAGTATATTTTCTGGCATCCGTCCGATTAGGTCCTCAAAAAGCAAGTGCATTTATTTTTACGGTTCCTGTTACAGCCATGTTATTTGCTATTATTTTCTTGAATGAGGAATTGACCATTTCAATAACAATCGGTAGTCTTCTGGCAATGTTCGCTGTCTATTTAATTAACAAGAGACCATCATGACAAACGAAAATCATAGTGAACCGATTTGGAATGAAAAAAATGCAAAATGGTATGCAGAAAAATATGGTGAGCACATTTCTAATGCCATGACCATCCGGAATGCAGACTTAAAAAAGGATGATCATTTACTCGATATTGGCTGTGGAACGGGTACGGCCTGTAGAGAAGCTGCAAAAATTATCTCCCATGGAAGTATTTTAGGCATGGATCCAACTCCCACTATGATTCGTATCGCAAAAGAACAAACCTCCCATTCAATTCAAAACATTGAATTCATAACAGGATATGCTGAAAATTTGCCAAGTGAAAATGAATCAAAAACGATTTGCACTGCCATCAATTCACTTCATCATTGGGCTGATTATAAAAAAGGACTTGCGGAAATTATACGTGTGCTCGAACCTCATGGACGATTAATTATCAGTGACGAAATCGTTTCAGGTAATTCCTGCGGCCATGGAGACGGACCGCTATCGAATCCAAAAAAGGTAATTGAAGTACTGAATAATGCCGGATTTGCTAATGTTGCTATGGAAACCTACGAGGAAGGTGGTGATGGGATTTATTTATTCAGAGCTGTAAAGTGTTAGAAATACTTCTGCATCACTTGCTGAAATGATTTCGGAGGTCGTTTCGCTTTGCCATGATGATCTGTAAAACCGTGGAGTGTGTAACCGGTTGCTAATACAATATCATTTTTTAAAACGTCATATTCGATCTTCATACGGGCTTTTGGCATTTCATTAATAGATGTCCGCACAATAATTTCATCTTCAAATTTAGCACTCTGTTTATAATCGCAGTGGGCTGAAACAACCGGCAAGTAAAATCCTTCTTTTTCAATATCAGTTACTATCAAACCTATAGATTTGAGCATTTCTGTCCGGGCTGCTTCAAAATATTCCAGATAACGCGTATAATAAACGACACCCATCTGATCGATGTCTTTGTAATAAATCTTTGTTTGATAATCGAATGAAATCACGATGATTCAGTAAAAACACCCATGGCATCGTAACGAGTAATTCGTTTATCCAAAAATGCATCAGGCTCGGTTTTTAACAACGTATCCAGTTCTTCAAGAATCACTGATTTTAGTATATCTGCCATTTCATCTGGTTGACGATGGGCACCGCCCAGTGGTTCTTCAACTATTCGATCGCAAATGCCAATCTCCAGTAAATCCTTCGGTGTAACTTTCATTGCATCTGCAGCAACGGAGGCTTGACCTGCATCACGCCATAGAATTGAAGCACACCCTTCAGGGCTAATGACAGAATACCAGGTATTTTCCAGCATGAGCATGCGATCACACACGCCAATTCCCAATGCACCACCGCTGGCACCTTCGCCAATTACTATTGCCAAAATGGGTACTTTCAATCTTGACATTTCCATCAGGTTTCTAGCTATGGCTTCACCCTGCCCTCTTTCTTCTGCTCCCAGCCCGGGATAAGCTCCGGGCGTATCGATTAATGATACAACCGGCACATTAAATTTTTCTGCCATTTTCATTAAACGATGTGCTTTTCGATACCCTTCAGGTCGCATCATACCAAAATTGCGAAACAAATTTTCTTTTGTATTACGGCCCTTCTGCTGTCCAATAAACAAGATTGTTTGCCCATTGATCGATCCAAATCCACCTACTAATGAAGAATCATCACCATAATAACGGTCGCCATGTAATTCTACAAAATCCGGCGCCAATTTATTAATATAATCCAAACTGAAAGGTCGTTTCGGATGTCGGGCTAATTGAACGCGCTGCCAGCGAGATAATCCGGAGAATATTTTTTCTAATTCAACTTTTCGCTTTCCTTTCAATTTTTCTATTTCTGTCAGATGTGCGTCCGGTTTATCGCTTGTTTCCAATTCAATGATTTGTTCATCGATCTGTTTCACAGGCTTTTCAAATTCTAAATAATATTCTGCCATTATCCGTTAAATACCGTTTTAACTAAAATTTCAATATCAAAAGACAAGCTCTGATTCTGAACATAATAATGATCCAATAATCGCCTGTCTTGTTCTGTGAACTTAACATTTCTTAACCGTTCCAACCCAGTAAGTCCCGGCATACAAATAAGTTCAGGATCTTTTTCATCCGTTAAAATCAGTGAAGAACCCACCAAACTCATCTTCCCTGTCACCACTGACCATAATAATGGTAGGTTATGTATAAATCCGCTTTTGCTGTTAAATATTCGTCCGTAAAAACGACTATTGTCCTGACCCCAAAATTCCACCTTTACTGGCAGGCTTCCCAAACTCCTTAAGAAAATTATTGGAGAAAAAAGTATCAATAAAGTGGATGAAACGAACGTATCAAATATGCGTTTAGTGACTGCATGGATTCGATTAAAAAGTGTGTATTCAATGTTGACAAATGAATATTCACCAATCTCCTCAATGGACGCTTTTCCCAATAAGATATCCTGATGGCGAGGTACCATTCTATACGTTAACCGCATTGCTTTTGTCGTATCCATTATATTTAGTATTTCTTTATTAGAAAATGCTGTGTTTGAAAATATCAATTCACGAATCGAATTTGTATTTACAATTCCTTGGAGATCAGTCAAACTACCTAAAAATGGCACAGGTAAATCATCTTGCCTTGGATGCGAATCTACAAATCCCACTATATCCAGTCCCGTATCAAAACGCTTGATAATATGATTTGCTATGCGAGTTCCTTCCCCATCAGAACCAATGATGATTGTTTTCCGTGTAAATAAAATATTATGTTTTTCTTTGATTGGCCGTAAAAACCCACGGGACATGAGGTAATGTACGAGTACTCGCCAACCAGGAATAAATAATGTTATAATGACAGTTGCCATGATGATGACCAATCGGGAAAATGCATATTGCTTAAAGAAATAAGTAAAAGCAACCGCCAGAAAAAATCCGGTTAACGACGAAAGAATTGCACGTGTATAGGATAAAATATAGCGGGAATAAAGTTGAAATAAAGATCCCACCGCAATCCAAAAAAGGATATAAACAACCGGGACAAGACCGCCACTCAAAACGATAGGTTCAAAATGATCAAACTTGAATGGAATAGCGATCATAAATGCGCCTGCCACCACAACAGCATCAAAAAATACGGACAATATTTGGGATCGTAGTTCACCCATAACCGTCATGAATTTTCGTATCGATATTCCAAAGCGAATCGCCCATTTCGTTAAAAATCCCTGACTCGTTGAAAAATGCTTATCAGCGAAAAGAATCATTGCATTATAAAACGCATTAATACTATCGAAGGGTGCGGACTTAACTGACTCACCTTGATAATGCACAATTTGTGTTTTCGGTACGTAATGGACCTCATATCCCTTTTCCCACGTTCGATAACACAAGTCCAGATCTTCGCCAAACATGAAAAAATGTTCGTCAAATCCATTCAAGTCCTGAAACAACTCTTTTCTTATAAACATGCATGAACCGCTGATAGCATCTACCGGACTAACCTGGTCCGGATCAAGGTAAGACAAATTATATTTACCGGCCCATTTCGATTTTGGAAAAAGTTTATCCAAACCGAGTAATTTGGGTACAGCCACATTTAATGAAGGAAAAGACCGTTTACATGCTGCCTGCAACGTTCCATCGGAATTGAGAATTTTTGGTCCAACCATTCCCACCTTTTCATTCAGTTCCATATAATGAAGTAATATGTCAATCGTATTTTCCTGAACAACTGTGTCTGGATTTAAAATTAGAAAATAATCGCCTTTAGCAACACTGGTTGCTTGGTTCACTGCTTTGCCGAATCCAACATTTTCTTTGTTAGCAATGACAGTTACATCGGGATATGATTTATTGAGATGGTCAACAGTACTATCAAAAGAATTATTATCAACAACGACTATATCGAGATTATCAACGCTGGATCGCATCAATGAATCAATGGCATGATCAACGTATTCTTTAACGTTATAGCTAACAATAAGAACTGAAACTTTTGGGCTCATATTATTTATGAAATCCGAATATTTTCCAAATACGTAATCGCCATACCATAAAAATAGCTTCAATCATTATAGCTTTAGACATTTTGGATTCACCGACAGTACGATCAATAAAAATGATAGGATGTTCACCTATGGAAAAACCTTTTTGCCAAGCTCGAAAATTCATTTCGATCTGAAATGAATATCCTTGAGATTTCACAGAATCGATGTCAATGCTTGCCAACACTTCACGCTTCCAGACTTTGAATCCTCCCGTAGCATCTTTAACCGGTAAGCCGGTTACAATCCTCGAATATAGATTAGCTCCATAGCTTAAGATTAATCGGCGTATCGGCCAATTAACAACACTCACTCCGTGGATATAGCGACTGCCGATGATAACATCATTTTTTTCGAGTTCTTCAATCATATCGGGAATTGCATTTGCATCATGAGAACCATCCGCATCCATTTGAACAATAATATCATAATCATGCTCTAGTGCCCACTTAAATCCAAATTTATAGGCAGTACCGAGACCGGCTTTTCCTGGGCGTTTTGCCAAGTGCAAATTTTTATAGCGCTTTTGGAATTCTTCCACCAAATCACTCGTCCCGTCAGGTGAATTATCATCCACTATGAGCAAATGGAAATTTTCTTCCAGCGTAAACACGTGCTCGATAAGATCTGCAATATTCTTACTTTCGTTATACGTGGGAGATATGATCAGTTTTTTCATAATTTTAGTTATTCTTGGCTGCTTTTATGTCTGATAGAGTTTTGGACGGGTTAAAATTAAAATCATTTTCTAATTTTTTGGTAATCAATCCGCATTTTAACGGTCGTTTTGCAGTTTGGTTCAATTCTTTTGTTGTTATGGGTTCAATCAATGATGTGTTCAATTCATACACATTAGCAATCATACATGCAAAATCATAGCGATTTATCACACGAGAACTACCATGGTGATAAAGACCCTTTCCATCATGTTTTATCATTGTTTCAATCACGTTACCTATATCTACTGTCCACGCCGGATTATTCCACTGATCAGCCACAATTCGAATAAGTCTGTTATTTTGTAATTCATCTACAACCCAATCGGCAAAACTTGCCTTAAAATTTCCTCCGATATTCCAGACAACGTTTGTTCGGAGAATAATCCAATCATTCGATAATCTGCGAACGCTTTCTTCACTTTCCAATTTTGTTTTGCCATAAACATTAATGGGATTGACATCATCTTCCTCGATATAAGGTCCATTCTCTCCGTCAAAGACATAATCCGATGAAACAAAAATAAATTTCCCGGAAAAGCTATTTAATAGATTTTCCGTTCCTTTCACATTAATGAGTTGCGCTTGGTCCGGATTCCGCTCACAACCGTCCACATTTGTCATAGCAGCTAAATGAACAATCACATCCGGCTTTTCTGCTTCCAACAGATTCTTTACATGAAGTTCATTCGTTATATCAAGAATCGTGAAATTTTCTTGATCACCTTGTGGAAAAATATCCGTTCGCATGACATCATAATCATTTAGTTGAAGCGATGCACCTAATTGACCGGATGAGCCTGTAATTAAAACTTTTTTCATGATGATTCTTCCACATAAAACGTATGAGCAATAATATCCAGTTGCCTTAGGAGTAAATATTTATCATCACCGGGATTAAAAATCAAGGCATGGATATAATATGTTCTGTCCGTAATTCCGTCATAAAAGGTATAAGCAATGAATGGTCCACCTTGCGATTCTTCCAATGACTCCCATAATCCGGTTATGCGCCAGCCTGACCAATCATTAAACAAAGTAGGACTAATCTTGAATTTGTAATCTGTGTACTGAATATGACCAAAGATACGTTGAGGAATTTCTCTGGAAAATTGTTCAGCATCACTCATGTTTTGAATAACCATTCCATCTTCCCAGTGAAATACGAGCCATCGAAATGGTTCCTCTCTTCCGATCCAAAAAATACTCGTTTCAGTGCTGTCCTGGACAACCGTAAAACCCCAGGGAATTTGTAAACCGAAACCGTGTTTATTGAAAACAGTGTGTTCCAGTTCTTCTTTTCGTGCTCGTTTAAACAAAAATCTGCTTTGCCGTTTAACAAACTGCTGTTCAAATTTTTCATAAATTTGCCTGCCCTGTATTTCTACTGCTGATACAATCGATTCCAGAGAATTTCCGTTTATAACCAGCATGGTTTGTAATGCCGCATAGGGCTCTTTTGTTAAAATAAATGGATTGTTATTTTTTGAATTTGTATATGATTCTTCGGGCAAAATTGATTTCACCAGGCGCGTGCCGGGATTGGTCAAGTCATCATTAATGGATATGGCAATGAGATTGGGATGGTGGCGTACATTTTCGAGATCGCTGGGTTTAACGAATTTGGCTTTGTAATAAGGTTCTGGAGCCGGCGTATATAGTGTATCGCTGAAAATTCTGGTCAATATTTTACGGGCGGCAGCTTTATCTTCTTTGGCAGCTAAAACAATTAATTCATCGTCCGCTCCTTTTGACAATGGTTTTCCACAGTTAATCATTAGCAAAAGTAAAGCTGCACCAATTAAGTAGAGTATTCGTTTCATTTTATCAATCTAACAAGCTTGTAAATTTAACATGAACTTTTCCGGCAGAAAAAGCTTCATCCACCGGCCAGCCAAAACTTACTTCCATGACAGAATTTGCCTTGCGTTGGCGCAGGCCCAAGCCTAAAGACATGGGATTGGTCGGAATGGCTTTATCTCCAAAAGTAAATAATTGAAATTGTTCTGTCGGTGTAAATAACACATCAAGACTAATAATATTGATAAAATTGCTGGCAAAAATATCTTCCTGGTAACCACGAAATGTATTCATACCGCCATATCGAATTTTTTGACTTATGTGTTCTTCACTATCCAACACAATTCCATTCCAAAACTTGAATCGTAAAGCGACTCTTTCGGAAAAAGATAAAAATTCTTCAATGTAGAACTGAAGTCGAACAACCAAATTATCATTTTGGTTGGATGAATTTTCTATCCCAGTTTGTGATTTCATATTCAGGAAAAATCCATTTGTAGGTAGCCATCTGTCATTTCGTCCATCACTAAAATACTCGACATTAAACGTTCGCACTTCAAATGGGTTAATCCACAACGAATCGCCCAATGCAGTTGGTTTGATGGACTCTTTTCCGCCGCCAAAATACCATTTTCCTCTTCGTCCCAATTGCAGTGAAAAAGCACCGCTGGAACGTGTATGGATATATTCCCTGTTTCGTAAGTCTTGTACCAATTCAAACTTTGCACCGAAGGGTAAGCCAGCTAAATACGGTTCCTCATGTCTGAAGAGAATATATTGTGATTCTTCTCCATTGCGCTTCCAAATCAGATCCGTCATATTTGCAGTTTGCCACGTATTCTCCAGGTGGATGTCAATTTCACCGGCAATATCCCACCCGCGATCATCTTGACGGCCTGCACCGGCGATGCCTGAAAAATGACTGTTAAATTCCGGCTCAAAATTTACCAAAACACCCAGCCCGTCATTTTTCATCAAACCATAAGTAAGATGTAGATTCTTCGGAATAAAGGGAAACCCTGTACGCATTTCATTCACAATTGTTTTGGCAGATTCAAAGGAATGTGCATTTGTTAAATTGGAGAACATTTGCTGCAAAACAGGTGTATTAATACCCATTTTTTTATTGAAAATAATTTCATCTATTGTTTTATGATTATTTTGAACTTCATAATTAAGCAAGGCTCCCTTCAATGAATCATAATCAACTATCGTTAAAATTCCTCCAAATTCGCCATTTCCCACAAGAATCGAATCAAACTGTGATATAAATGAAAAATCGTCCATTAAAGCTAATTTTTCGCCATCAACCGTAATGACCGTTTCTTGGCTGAATGTCCAACTGACAGTAAAGAAGAAGATGAGATTAAAAATACGCACGCACTTCTCCGTTAAAAGTCAGAAAATTGTCATAGCGCTGATCAGAAATATAATTCATGGAAATATTGAGTGAAAAACCCCTGCCCATCATCCATTGTCCCTGGATATTTGAACGTAACGTAATCCCATTTGCTAATCCGTTTAACGCTTCCGGCGGCAGATATTCCAGTTTGTCAGACACGTCTGTTTTATACCATTCAAAGCGAGATTGTATTCTGCCGCGTGTTCCGACAAATTTTAAAATATCCGCACTGACACTCACCGCATCAGCGTCAAATTCCTGTTCGCGCATAATACCATGATCAATGCCATATTTCAACCCCATATCAAATTGCCACTGATCGACCTTTACTTTTCCCGTACCCTCGATCCAATGGCCGCTAACACTGCGCTCCCGCAATTCAGAAACAGTCGATTCTATCTTATCGTTATGATACGTCCAGCGGTATTCAACCGTTAAATTATCCATTATCGTTTTTCTATATTCTATTCCAGCTTCATCGTTTTGTTTTAAATCCTGCCCCCTGCTGTCCAGACCGTCGAGGTTTCTGAATTTCTTATGCCACACTTTGATCATTTTTTTCATTTTATGCGGTTTATACACTAATTCATTTCCCAATGACCATTTTGATCTTGATATAGCCGTATCACCCAAATCGGGGTTAATGAATGAATTCGCAGACCAAACGTGACCTTCAATTGTCGATCTCAATTCTGATCTCAACGAAAAATCCTTAAGTGACTGAAAATGTGTTTTACTAAAATCAATTTCAAATAATTGTAGTCCGTCCAGTTTTGTAGTAGGGTGGCGATCTCCCGTAAAAATCGTATAGGCTATATATTCGCCATTGGGATCGCTGACGTATTCGTTGAATTGCTCATCATAACGAAAATCGCCTAAACCGATACCGACTGAATCGTAGACTAATGCCCGCGTTTCTGTAAATGTTTCTTCAATTGTTGTCTTCATATCCCACCGGATTGGATGCATCGGCTGGCGAAATGATGAACGAAGTCTAGCTAACGTAAAATTATAATCGTTATTGTTCTGAATATCATTTTTAATTCGCCGACGAACTGTAATCTCTTGCGTCCATCCGTTGAGAGTATTGCCTTTGATGTCCAGAGAACCAAAAACGCCCTCGGACGATAATTCTAATCCATCTGTCAATGTATCAGATTCCGAATAGTCAAGTCGTTCCCCAACTCCCAATGCAGTTTCCCAGCGATTTTTGGCATATTTTATCCCGACTGTTTGGTGATCAAATCGATATTGATTTTCCTGTTCTTCAAAATTATAAGAATAAAATGGATGCACATTTCCGGGGAGTAAATCGAACATTAAACGACGCTGTCTAAAAAAACCTCTATCTGCTGAAATATCGTTTTGTATCATACTCACAAATGGCAAATATCCTCTGCCTCCGGAAAATGAACTATGGATACGATTAAATGATTGTTCACCATAATTATAGCGAGAAGCCGTTAATGCTCCATGACCCAAATTTTCTATGTCTACACCCGCTTCAACGGCATGATGATTTTCGGTTACATTGAGCAGTGGTTGCACATTCCAATCCTGATAAAACAAAGCCGAACGATCACGCTGTATGGCTTCGAAACGGTCATCCTGCTGCCAACTGGATAATGTATACCGCATTCTCACTTTATCTGAAATATTGATTTTATTATTCGAAAAAACAAAAGAATAAGCCAAACCAGTATTGTCATTATCATTTTTCGAAGACAACCTATTCTGATCAACAGCGGAAACAGCTGTGGAAAAATCTAAAACTGTATTTTCAGATAATTGATAATCTCCGGAAATTTCGAAAAGCTGATGGTCTTTCGGACTGATGATCTGCTTCATGGGGCTATAAAGATCATCGTACTGTACTCGATCGGTTAATTGAATAAATTCATAATAGATTTCGCCTGTTTGTGAAATTAGACGACTGTACTCCCCCGTTTCATTATCATTGGTGAATGTAATTGAATAGCGATCGCCCATGACGGTTTTATCAGGCGTATACTCATAATATTCCCTGCCAATATAAATGTAATCGCCATCAGCATCAGGAACAGCTCCGGAAATAAGTGCAGTTTCATCTCCAGAAGAATTCAATAGCTCAATTTCATCATCAGATAAATTCAGAACAGAATTTTGAGTTTGATCGGCTTCATTCAGCCATGAAAATGATATGGCTCCTTTATCTCCGAAAGTGCGTTCCATAGTCCCGCCGGCAACTGATTGTGAATACTGAAAATCTGAATACTGGTATTCGATCAATATATCTGAATCTGAATAAATCAAATGAGCCGGAGTAAAATGAACTTCTGCTATGGAATAGTCAATAATATAATCATGGTTTTCTCCACGAGTCAATTTTTGACCGTTGAGCCATACCCTTTCCGTGCCGGATTGAACAATAATATTCCTGTTCCCAGATTTTGAATCGAGAAAATATGGGCCCTGCTTTCCCTCGTTTCCTTTAAATTCAATTTGTCTAAAATGACCTTTTGATTGAGCATATACAGCAGATCCTGACCATTTCTTTATATTAAAGTTATTCTTTAAACCAATCAGTCTTTTGCTTATATTCATATATTTACCGTGTTGGTAATTCAAATCAATATCCCCGGCATTCATTTGAAATTGAGGATGATATATTTGCAGATACACTTGATCAATTTCATCCAAAGATTGCGTATTGCCCTCAGGCTGTATGGGTGACGATTCGTCTGATAAGATTCCACTCACTTGCATCGATTCACTCAACTGTCCTTGGATTTGCATGCGCAATCCACTTGTAAATTCAGATCCGCCCAGTGGTGAGATAGAAAATGATCGATACACGGATCCCGTGGACAGGACTTGATCATTCGTATAGTTTTTTGAAGCCTGCTTCTTTATTAGGGTAGAGTCATCTTTTTCTATAATAATCAGTGAATCCATCCTCGGAAAATGTAAATACAACGGTCCATATACATTTGGGAATATCCGTTTAACAGAATCTTGTTCATCCACCAATGAATCTCTTTTTGCTTCGTTTTGACCGAGAAGAAAGCATGCAGTCAAAATAATAATGCCAAAATAATATTTCATTACATTGTTCGCTCCGAAAGGGGTTAAAACCCCTCTATTACAGGTTTTTCCCATAGCCCCCATCCTAAAGGACGGGGTAACTGTTTTACTGTAATTTTTAAAATACATTCAATTACCCCACCCTTTAGGTTGGGGTTGGAGATACTCAATAAATAGGGCTTTAGCCCCATTAGAGTTTTTCGAAGCAAACTCATTACTTTTTTAACACCAATATGCGTTGATTTGT
>JACKQG010001763.1_pt1 | contig 29349 bp, 25 predicted proteins | sample 8237621 | NCBI WGS metagenome assembly JACKQG01 (sample SAMN15677084, study PRJNA649215) | marine metagenome | biome: marine; feature: Black Sea; material: saline water; isolation source: suspended particulate matter (SPM) from the Black Sea western gyre | collected 2013-06-09/2013-06-10 | depth... | reverse complement strand
TCTGTCACGAGCCCCGCATGACAGCATAAGGGGGTGCGGGGCCTTCCCGCACCCCCTTTCACTATCTTTCACTGCTTTCACTATCCTTGAACGCCTCCGGTGGTGGCCTCCTGACTGCCGCTCAGTTGGCTGAAAACCCAGGCGGCAATCGGGAGGCCATGCCCCAGACAGCAATATACTCTCCGCAGTGGCGCTGGAGTTGATGGCTTGCTGGCAAGGAAGGAGTAGTCAATGACCAAGTATATCGTCCGCAGGCTGATCTCCCTGATTCCCACGTTGCTGGGGGTGACTATCCTCGTTTTTCTGTTCATTCATCTCATCCCTGGCGATCCGGCCATCGTCATGCTGGGCGAGCACGCGGCCGTGGAAAACGTGGAACGCATCCGCGAGCAGTTGGGTTTGAACAAGCCGCTCCTGCTGAATCTCGAGGCCCCAGTCCAGGCCTTTCGTGGCGAAATCAGCGTCGGCGAAGGGGCCAAGGGGTTCTTCGACTCACAGTACTTCGGCTTCCTCGGGCGGTTGCTGCGCGGCGATCTGGGGCGGTCCGTCCACGAAAAGACGCCCATCGCCGACCTGTTGAAATTGAAGTTCCCGGCCACCGTGGAACTATCACTTCTGTCCATGTTTTTCGCCATCGCCGTGGGCATTCCCGCGGGCATCATCTCCGCCACACGGCGGAACTCCATTTTCGACGGCATCAGCATGGTGGGCTCCCTGATGGGTGTGTCCATGCCCATCTTCTGGCTGGGCCTGATGCTCATTTACTTCTTCGGCGTCAAGCTGGGGTGGCTCCCCACCTATGGCCGCTTCCCGGTTGACCTGTCGTTGGCGCGCGTCACCGGGCTCTATACCATTGACAGCATCATCGCCGGCGATGCTCAGGCGCTGGGGTTGGCACTGAAACACCTGGTGATGCCCTCTGTGGCCTTGGGCACGATCCCCATGGCCATCATCGCCCGCATGACCCGCTCCGCCATGCTGGAAGTGCTGCAAGAAGACTACATCCGCACGGCCTACGCCAAAGGGTTGAACGAGAGAACCGTCATTATGCGCCACGCCCTGAAAAACGCCTTCCTGCCGGTGATCACGATCATCGGACTGCAGATCGGCGGCCTGCTGGCGGGGGCCATCATGACGGAAACGATCTTCTCCTGGCCGGGTGTGGGCAAGTGGGTCTACGATGCCATTCTGGCACGGGACTACCCCGTCGTGCAGGTGGCCGTTCTGGTCATCACCCTGGTCATCGCCCTGGTCAACCTGCTGGTTGACGTCTCCTACGGCTTCCTAAACCCCAAGATCCGATTCGAGTGAGTGATATGACTGAGACAACACCTCCGCCAGTGGACGTGTCAGTGGATTGGGCGGTGCGCAAACACCGTTCTCTGTGGGCCGATGCCTGGCGTCGCTTGATTTCTCTGAGCACCGCGCGTGCGGGCATGGTCATCATCGGTGTCTTGCTGCTAGGGGCCTTCTTGGTGCCCGTGGTGCATCACTACGACCCGAAGATAGACTCCAATCTTCGTGACCGGCTCAAACCCCCTTCACGCGAGCACATCCTGGGAACTGACAACCTGGGGCGAGATGTGGTGGTGCGGCTGATTCACGGGGCGCGCTATTCGCTGCTCGTGGGCATCATTTCTGTGGGCCTGGGATTGGTCATTGGCGGGACACTGGGCCTGCTGGCAGGCTTCGTCGGAGGAGGCGTAGACAATATCATCATGCGCATCATGGACATCATCCTGGCCTTTCCTGCCATGCTCCTGGCCATCGCCATCGTTGCCGTGCGCGGGCCGGGGCTAAACAACACCATGGTCGCCGTGGGCGTGGTGTTTATTCCCATCTTCGCCCGGTTGGCTCGTTCGATGGTACTCTCGATCAGGGAACAGGAGTACATCACTGCGGCTACCTGTGCGGGTGTTTCGAGGTCCCGTATTCTGTTTCGGCACATACTGCCCAATACCCTTTCGCCCATCATCGTGCAATCCACCCTGGGTCTGGGGAGTGCTATCCTCTGGGCGGCAGGACTGGGTTTCCTGGGGCTGGGGCAGCAGCCTCCCAAGCCAGAGTGGGGGGCCATGCTGAGCGATTCCTACAAGTACCTGGCCAAGGGAGCCTGGTGGGTCATCGTTCCCCCCGGCGTGGCCATCATGTTCAGCGTGTTGGGCTTCAACTTGTTGGGCGACGGCCTGCGCGATGCCCTCGATCCCCGGATGCAAACCTGAGCAAGCATAGCTTACAGCCTTGCTGACCGATTGCCATGACCACGAACCAGACACCATCTGCCCCGTCGCCCGGCGAAGTGACGCCTGGCAAAAGGATTATGATCTCGAGGAGTAGAGAATTGACTGAGCTTACGAGCGTGACTCCCGAACTGGAGAAGGCGAAGAGTCGACGCATCAGCCTGGCCGACGTGCCCTGGTGGGTGGTGATCATCGTCCTCGTGGGCATCTACATCACTTATGCGGTGCTGTCCAGCGAGAAGTACATCGAGGCCATGAGGTTTATCCTGCCCGGGGTGAAGATCACACTGCAAGTCACCTTCCTGGCCTATGCTCTGGCCCTGGTCATCGGCCTCATCGCCGGGCTGATGCGCGTGTCCAAGAATCCTATCCTCTACGCCATCTCCACCCTCTACGTGGAGATCATCCGCGGCGTGCCCATGCTGGTGATCTTGCTCTACGCCGGCTACGTCATCTCGCCGGCCATCCGGGACGCCACAAACCGGGTCGTCACCTTCAGCGATCTCCAAGAAGGCATTATCGGGCTGTCCATCGGCTACGGCGCTTACCTGGCTGAGGTGTACCGGGCGGGAATCGAATCCATCCATCGCGGGCAGATGGAAGCGGCGCGCTCCTTGGGTATGAGCTACATGCAGGCCATGCGCTACGTGATCTTGCCCCAGGCTATCCGGCGCATCTTGCCGCCGCTGGGCAACGACTTTATTGCCATGCTTAAAGACTCCTCGCTGGTGGCATTGCTGGCACTGCCAGATTTGCTACAAATGGGACGGCTTTTCGTTTCGCGCACCTTCCGCGCCTTTGAAGGATACAACTCGGTGGCTCTGCTCTATCTGGTGATGACCCTTTGCCTCTCTTTCCTGGTGCGCATGATCGAGCGGAGGTGGTCCATTGACTGAAAGGCAAAAGAAGCTGGGGGACAAGATCATCGAAATCTACGATCTACACAAGCACTTCGGCCACGTGGAAGCTGTAAACGGGGTGACCATGCACGTGAACCGGGGTGAGGTGGTGGTGATCATCGGCCCTTCGGGGTCCGGCAAATCCACCCTGCTGCGCTGCATCAACCACCTGGAGACCCCCACCAGTGGCAAAGTCATCATTGACGGCGTAGACGTCACGGCCAAAGGTGTGGACATCAACGCGCTGCGCGCCGAGATCGGCATCGTCTTCCAGCAGTTCAACCTTTTCCCGCACCTGACAGCACTGGAAAACATCACGCTGGCCCAGCGGATGGTGCGCCGGCGCAGCCGCGAGGAGGCGGGGCAAATCGCTCACGAGCTATTGGCCAAAGTCGGCATTCCGGAGAAGGCCATTTGCCATCCGGACCAGCTTTCGGGCGGGCAGCAGCAGCGGGTGGCCATCGCCCGCGCCCTGGCCATGCAGCCCAAGATCATGCTCTTCGACGAGCCCACGTCGGCGCTGGATCCGGAGATGATCAAAGAGGTGCTGGACGTGATGCTGGAGTTGGCCAAGGAGGGCATGACCATGGTCGTGGTCTCGCACGAGATGGGCTTCGCCAGGGCGGCCGCCGATCGCATGATCCTGATGGACGAGGGGGTCATCGTCGAGGAAACGACGCCGGAAGGGCTGTTTACTGCCCCCAAACACGAGCGCACCAAGCTGTTCCTGAGCAAGATCCTGCACTGAACGGACGTTACGGCCAGACAAACGACGAAAAGCCCGCCCGATCCATGGATCGAGCGGGCTTTGTGCGTGCACACAGATGCCAGCTACTCCTCGGCCGGCGGGACGGTGTCCTCCTGCTCCGGGGCCTCCACAGGGATGGGTGCCTCGGGTGGCGGGATGACGAAAGGCTCTTCCGGGGTCTCGCCCTGCATCACCAACTCGCCGCGCAGGAATCCCCCCTCATCCAGCAAAAAAGAAGCGGCGTTTACCGTGCCCCAGATGCGGCCGCCGTCCAGGAGTTCCACTCGCTCGGCGGTGATGGTGCCTTTGACCGCGCCAGAAACGGACACGTTGCGGGCGGTGATGTCGGCGATCACCTTGGCTGCGGCAGTGACGATAACGTTTGCCGGTGTCTCGATACTGCCGCCTTCGACGACGCCATCCAGCCGTATGCTGCCATCGCAGCGCAGGTGGCCATGGAAGCTGGCGCGAGGCCCCAAAATCACATCAATCTGATCAGGTTCAGGACGTTTCTCTCTGCCAAACACGGTGCGCTCCTGCTTACAAGATGCTTGATTATACCCCAACTCCGGCGAAAGTCAAAAGACAATCACCCCTCGTCCCGCGCCCGGGCAATGGCCTGCTGCTCCTCCCCCGTCAGCAGATAAGATGATTCCCAGGCCGCCAGCGGCTTGGCGTAGACGCGGGTGCTCTCGCGAGCGTGCAGGCTGCTGATGACCACCCCGTACCCTCCGGCATCGGCCAGCGCCACGGCGAAGCTCTGGTCGCCGCCCGTGTTGGCGAAGGGATTGAAGCGCACAAGGCCACAGTGCTGCAGGTGGCCCTGCCCGGCGCGCTGCAACTCCCGCACCAACAGATCAACCTCCTGGGCCTTCTCCACCGCCTGTTGCACCTGGGCCAGGTGATGATCGAGCATCGCTTCCAGATTGCCCCCTTCCGTGTCACCGAGCAGCGTCTGGTAGTGGCGGCGCAGGCGGGCAAACTGCCGCTGCTGCCAGACAAGCCACGCCAGCATCCCGGCGAGGACGCAGGCCATGACCAGCCACAGGGGGGCATCGTAAGTTTCTATCCAGTACCACAGGTTTTGCAGGAACGACGTCATGTGCATTCTCCCTCGGGCTGGACAGACGCCTGCGCCAGCGGCCCCCTCTGACTCTTGGGCAGCAGATTGCTGAGAGACGTGCCCTCGTGGATGTGCCGGATCACCTCCGCCAGCAGGGGGGCGATGGAGATGACTCTGAGCTTGGGATGTTGTCTCTCAGGCGGGATGTAGATGGTATCCGTAACCACCAGTTCTCTGATCCGCGGATCGTCCAGCCGCTCTAGCGCCTCGGGCAAAAGCACGGGATGGGTGATGGCCAGGTAGATTTCCTCACGAGCGCCCTTCTCCACCAAGGCGTCCAGTTCCGTCAACACGCTGCCGCTGGCGATGATGTCATCCACAACGATAGGGATTTTGCCCTCAATGTCGCCCACAACGTGGGTCGTCTTGACCGCGCCGACCTCCTCGCGGCGTTTGTGCATCACGACCAGCGGCAACAGCAGCAGTTCGGCATATTTGCCCGCCACCTTGGCCCGCCCGACGTCCGGCGAGACGATGGCCGCGTTGGCGAAACGTTCATCCAGGAAATATGTGGCGATCGTGGAAGCAGCCGAAAGCGGATCCACGGGGATGTTGAAGAAGCCCTGCAGAGCCGGGCTGTGCGCGTCCACAAGGACGACCCGGCTGGTGCCCAGGGCCTCCAACATCGTGGCCACCACCTTGGCGCTGATCGCTTCGCGGCCGTGGGCCATACGCTCCTGCCGGCTGTAGGGGAAGTAGGGGATCACCGCCGTGACGCTGTGCGCCGAGGCCCGCCGCAGGGCATCCACGTAGAGCAGCAATTCCATCAGGTGGTCATTCACCGGCTGGGAACAGGTCTGCAAGATGAACACGTCCTGGTCCCGCACGCACTCACCGATCTCCACGTGAAGCTCACTGTCGGGAAAGGGAGTGGTTTTGCACTTGCCCAATGACTGGCCCAACTGCTCGGCAATCGCTTGCGCCAGCGGCGGGTTGGCCGTGCCACTGAAAAGACACAAGGAGTGAGTTGTCATGCCTTATCCTCCTGATCTCACGAATGCAAAGTCCCAACCCCAAACTTCAAACCTCAAAAAATGCGGGAGCTTGAGGTCTGGAGTTTGGGGTTTGGAGTTTGAAGTTTGGAGTTCTCTCATCCTACTTCAGACGCCCATACACCGTCCCGGTCACCAGGACGACGAAGACCAACCCCCAGAGCAGGAGCCACAGGTCGAAGTAACCGAAACTCAAGATGCGGAAGAGGTAAGCGAGCAGGAACGTGAGCAATGCCCCTGAGGCCACCAGGCCACCGCCTATCCAGTGGAAACGCCGCGCCCGCTTGCGGCCACTGGCGCGGAAGATCGCTTCCCCCACCAGACCACCGACCACAGGGGCGATGAAAAGCGAGATCCAGGAAAGCTGGCCGACGAAGTAAGCGGCCACTCCCACCAGCAAGCCCAACACCACAGCCACCACACTGCCGGCCGCCTGGTGGCTCCTGGTGGCGGTGTAAAACACCTCTTGCTGCCCCTGTAAACACGACTTGCAGCGGTAGCCCACCGGCGTGTGCACAGCGCATTTCAAACAGATCGGCTTGCCACAGCGGTTGCAGCGCAGCAGCGTCTCCACTTGTGGATGGTTGGCGCAGTAGAGCGTGGTTTCTTCGGTTGTGTTTCCCATAGGCTCCTCTTGCCTTGCTTTAACTTCGGAGACTGCACTTCGGCTCGGACAGACCCTTTGAGCTTTGGCCTCTGAGGTTTGGATTTTGGAACGAAGTTCCTACGTTTCCCAGCGCAGCCGTTCCATCAACGTCTTGTAGAAATAGGCCCGATCCTGCAACCGCACGAAGCGTGCCTGGTGCGGGCTGGCGGCAACCTTGACCACATCCTCGCTCTGCAGCTCCACCAGAGACTGCCCATCCACGGTCAGAATGGCCTGGTGGTCGGTGAAGATCTGCAATTCCACGGTGGCTCCCTGAGGCAGGACCACCGCTCGATCGAGGCTCAGGTGAGGCGCGATGGCGATCAGCAAGATGTTTCTGAGCTCTGGCGGCAGCACCGGCCCGCCCACGGCCAGCGCGTAGCCTGTGGCGCCGGTGGCCGTGGAGACGATGACCCCGTCGGCGCTGTAGGTGGTGAGCTGGCAGCCGTCCACGCACGCGGCGATGCGCACCAGGCGCGCCAACCCCCCGCGGCTGACCACCACGTCGTTGAGAGCCTCGTGGGTGGGGCTGAGGGCCACGCCACCGCGCCAGGCGGCGGCGCGCAGCATCATGTGCTCTTCCAGCCAGTACTCACCCCCCAGCACCCGCCGCAGCGGCTCCTCCCAGTCGTCCGGCGCCATCTCGCCCAGGAAGCTGACCCGCCCCATCTTGACGCCCAGGATGGGCACGTCGTGACGAGCGCCCAGCCGCGCCGCGCGCAGGATGCTGCCATCACCGCCCAGGGTGATGATCAAGTCCAAAGTGGCTACCTGAGCGGCGATGGCGGCTTTGTCCCACGAGGAACTGACCCACGGCTGGCAGCCACGCTGGCGCAGCATCGCGGCCATGGCCTCGGCCAGCCCCAGCGACTCGGGCTTGCGCGGGTGATGGAAGATGCCGACGCAGGTGATCTCCTTCACCTTCAATACGCCCTACCTTCCTGCACCAGCCGCTCCAGTTCCGCGGCAAAGTCTTCTTCGATACGACGCACTTCACAGCCACTGGCGCGCAGGCCTTGCTCGTCTTCCAGGCTGATGGCCCTGGAACTGCCGAGGATGGTCACGTGCGCGGCCTGGCGGGCTTCCTCGACGTCGCTGCCCACGACGGGGCCAAAGCGAGCGGCGTAGCGCATGGCAGCCAGGAAGCCCTCCCGATCCCCCAGCACCCGTCCGATCAGCAGGTAGTGCTCCAGCGTCTTGGGCGGCGGCACTTCCAGACTCACCTCCACCGTCTCGCCTTCGCCGAGCCGCACGCCTTCGCAGACCACGGATGTGCCCTCGATGCGCAGCGTGTACTCCCCCGGCGGCAAGTCGGCGAAGCGGTAGATGCCGTTGCTCGCCACCGTCGCCTCCTGCCGTCCCTCGGCCCATTCCAGCACCATCTGCCGTCCGGCGCCGTTGCGCACCCGCCCCCAGATGACCCCCCTGCCCACGCCGGGCAGCCACAGCTCCAGAGAGACGCCCTGCAGGCCGTCGGCCTCGAAGGTTTGGGTGACTTTGCTGTCCTTCACCTGCAGTTCGTACGTCCCGGCTCCCAGTTCCTGGAAGCGGAAGGCTTCGTCGTCGCCGACCCGCGCCTCGTTGCGGTAGCCGCCGGGCCAGATAAGGATGACCGTCTGGCCCGCGCCGCCGGGCAGCGTGCCGCTGAGCACGCTTTCGCCGCGGTAGGGGTCATAGCGCCGCACGTCGAAGTCCAAGCTCACCTCGCTCTGGCCATCCAGCTCGATGCCCTCTTGAACCTGACCAGCCACGGCCGCCTTGCTCTCGTACCACTCCCCCGGCCCGATGTCCTGGCGGGTCACCCGCAACAGCCGCAAAGTGTAGGTGCCCGCCGGCAGCCCTTCCAGGCGATAGGCGCCTTCATCGTCCGTGCGCGCCTCTCGGCTGAATCCCTCCGGTCCGCTCAGCTCCAGCGCGTAGCTGGCTGCGCCCTGCACGCTCCCGCTGATGACGCTCGCCCCCGGCGGCGGTGGCGGTGGCGGTGGCGCTTGCTCGCGGAACTCCACCCACACCACGCGGCGGCCGTCAATGTCTATCTCTGCTCGCACCTCCAGCCCTTCCGGCTCAATGGCGTAATGGCCGCCGCCCAAGGGGGCGAACTCGCAGGCGCACGGCCCGTACTCCGCCTTGCTGCCCGTCCGCTGCACCATGCCCGACCAGCCCGCAGTCCACAGCCGCACGGGCAAGTTCAGCAGCCCCTCCACCGAGCAGCGCACCACGCCGAAGCCGGGGCCGGGGCCGCCGTCCCACTCCTCCCACGTCCAGCCGGCGGCCAGCGTCAGGTCCACCGTCCGCTCCTCTTGCCCGTCCAGCGTGATGCCGCTCTCGCTGACCTCGGTGCCTTCCACGGCCAACGTGTACTGGCCGCGGGGCAGCTTCTCGAACCGATAGGTCTCGTCGCCGGTGATGGCGGTCGTGCGCTCCACCGCGCCGCTGAGCCGCAGCGCGTAGCCGGCGCCGTTGCTCACGCGGCCGCGCAGCACGCTGTGCCGCGGCGGCTCCAGGTGCTCCGGCGTCAATTCCATGTCCACGGTGAGCGCTGCCTGTCCCGTCTGCAGCGTCACCTCCTCGCTCAGCTCGGTGCCGCGCACCATCAACCGGTAGCGGCCGGCGGGCAATCGCTCGAAGCGGAACGACTCGTCGGCGACCACGTCGGCCGCGCCGGAGGCGGCGCCATCGAGCAGCAAGCGGCGGCCGGCGCCGTTGCGCACCCAGCCCTGGATCACTCCCTCTTCCCAGACGGGGCCAAAGCTGGGCCGCGGCTGCTTGGGCAAGGACTTGAGCGCATCCACGACGGGCAAGCGGCCGCCAGGGCGGATGGTGCTGTACCAGGCGTGCGATTCCCAGCCACCCGTGCGCAGCACGGCGCTGCCCATGAGCCAGAAGGCGGTGCAGAAGTACTGCGGCGGCACGGGGTCGAAGCGCTCGCTGCTGCCCATCATGATGCGGCACATCTCCAGCACCTTGTCGCGGTGGCGCTCCGGCGTGGTGGAAGGGTAGCGGGGGTCGTCGTCTTCGGTGAGGATGGGGCCGTTCTCGGTGGTGAGGAGGGGCAGCGGACGGCCCAGATGCTGCCGCGCCAGGTCGTCGAAGCAGGTATAGGCCAGCCAGCAGGAGGGGTCATCGTGAATGGTATCGCCGGTGTTGACCCCCAACCGCCGCTGCTCGTTGATCCATTCCCGCGAGCGGTGCCCCCAGTTGCGGCCATCCCAGGCTCCCTGGCGGTTCAGTTCCTCGTACTCCTCCGGCGTGAGCTGTTGCCCCTGTTGGTTGACGGCGTCGTAGGGGTAGTCCAGGGGATGGTTGATGTCGTAGTTGTGTACGGCGACCCAGACCGGTCCGTCGAAGAGATCACGGCGGCCCAGGGCGACGATCTTGCCGACGAGGTCCCACCTGGTGCCGATGGCCGTGGCCGGCACGGCGGGGTAGCCGCCCCGCGCCAGGATCGTCTCCATGTCCACGATGGCGTGGCGGGCGACGATCTCCTCGACGTTGGGCGGCACCTGGTTGCCCTCCCACTCGCTGTGCAGCTCCGGCTCGTTGTTGAACTCGAAGTAGCGCACGCCCACGGCCACGTACCGCTCCAGGTACTCGATCTCCCGCGGGCCGAGGGTGCCCTTGCCCGGCGCGGGGTCGGTGGAGTTGGGCTGGTAGCGGTAGAGCCGCACGATGGGCATGATGTCGTTTTGCAGCAGCAACTCGGCGAACTCCACGCCGCCGTCGTGCAGGATCTTCACCCACTTGACACCCAGGGAAATGAGCTCCGGCACCCAGTAGTCGCGCAGTTCGCCCAGGCCCAAGGCGCCGGCGTTGCCCGGGCTCCAGTGCACGCCGATGCCTGTGTCGTTCGCTGGTCGGGGATAGTCATGCAATTCCATCGTCGTCACTCCTTCTCCGTGACAAAGGGCTGACCTTTCTCCTGGCAGAGATCGTGGATGACTTGGGCCACGCTTTGGAGGTTATCCAAGGACTCACCAATGGTACGACCCTCGGCGTGACAGCCCTGAATAGCGGGGCAACTCGCCAGATACAGCCCCTCTTCCAGGAATTCGATCTCCACAGGCAAGCGATAAGCACTCATGTTCCGCATCCCTTGCTGCACGGCCACAACTACAGCCATTCTATCGCTATCAATGCTGGATGTCAGAAACAACGGCGACCTAAGCCATCACGACCGATCGCTCCCGCTCTGCAGCCTGCGTTTCAGTCCTGCTCCCTTGCGACCCTGCGACTTTGCTCCTTTGCAACCCTGCTCCCCTACGACTGCTAACTGCTCCCGCTACAGGTTCCGTCTCAGCCAATCCTCAATGTCCACTAACGCCACCCGCTGCTGCTCCCCCGCGGCCATGTCCCGCACGGTCACTTCGCCGGCGGCCAGTTCGTCGCCGCCCAGGATGAGCGCGTAGCGCACGTCGGCGCGGTCCGCCTCCCGCATCTGCGACTTCAGGCTGCGCTGGCCGAAGGCCAGCAGCGTGCCGATGCCCGCCGCCCGCAGCTCGCTGACCAGCGTCACCGCCCGCGTCTTGGCTGCCGTGCCGCGGTGAGCCACCAGCACCTGCGGCGCGGGCAGCTCAGGGATGGCAACCCCCTGCGCTTTCATGGTCAAGATGATGCGCTCTAGCCCGGCGGCGAAGCCAATGCCCGGCGTCGGCGGCCCGCCCAGTTCCTCGATCAGGCCGTCGTAGCGACCGCCGCCGCAGACGGCGTTCTGCGAGCCCAGCCCCTCCCCGGCCCAGACCTCGAACACCGTCTTGGTGTAGTAGTCCAGCCCGCGCACCAGCCGGTGGTTGAGCGTGTAGGGCCGTCCCAGCAAGTCCAGGTAACCCAGCAGCGTCGCGAAGTGCTCGGCGCACTCCCCGCAGAGATGCTCGCGCATGTGCGGCGCGCCCTCGATGATCGGCTGGCAGCTCTCGACCTTGCAGTCGAGCACCCGCAGTGGGTTGCGCTGCAGCCGCCGCTGGCAGTCCTCGCAGATCTCATCCAGATGTTGCTTGTAGTAGGCCACCAAATGTTGGATGTAGACGGGCTTGCAGGCCGGGCAGCCGGTGGAGTTGAGCTGAAAGGACAGCCCCCGCGAGCCCAGTGCCTCGTACAGATCCCAGGCCACGGACATGATCTCCAGATCCACGGCCGGGTCCTGCTCGCCGATGGCCTCCACGTTGACCTGGTGGAACTGGCGGTAGCGGCCCGCCTGGGGCGCTTCGTAGCGGAAGGCCGCGCCGATGGAATAGACTTTCACCGGCTGCGGCCAGGTGTGCATGCCATGTTCGACGTAGGCGCGCATGACGCCGGCGGTGAACTCCGGCCGCAGGGTCAGCTCCCGCTCACCGCGGTCGGTGAAGGAGTACATCTCCTTCTCCACGATGTCGGTGGTCTCGCCCACACCGCGCACGAACAGGGACGTTTCCTCGAAAAGGGGCGGCTCGAGGCGGCGGTAGCCGTAGCAACCGCAGAGGTCGTGGATGGTGTTCTCCAGGTGTCGCCAGTAGGGGGCATCCTGGGGCAGAATGTCTTGCGTGCCACGGACAGCTCTGTACATCGGTTCTCTCCTTCAGTAGCTCGTCAGAATTATAGCGCATTTTGTGCTCCTTGTCCATTCAGGGAAACTGGAAGATGGAGACACGAGCGGACTTGTCCAGTTAGAGAATTGGCGATATAATGAGCTCGGATTGCCGAGTTCAAGGCCGGGATGGCCTCACACCGCTAACAAAAAGGATACTTCATGGACATTTCCCCTGAACTGACCAAACTTCGCGACGTCCTGCCTGCGCTCATCGAGGAGATGGAACAGCACGTGCCCTACGCCGCGGCGCTGGTGCAGCAGCAGACCGGGCACACCATCCGTGTGGACAGCCGCGAGCAGCACGTGGAGCCCGCCGACCCCTCGCTGGGCGTGGTGCTCAGCGCCTGGACGGGACGCCGTCTGGCGGAGCTTTCCACCAGCGAACTGGACCCCGGCCGGCTGGCCGACATGGCCCGGGCATTCCTCGCCGGGCTGATCGTCGAGTCCGACGGCCTCGCCGTTGACCCCGGCCAGCCGCTGGAGCAGACGTACGCCACGTTCTGCAAGATTGACCCGGCAACCGTGCCCCTGCAGGAGAAGTTCGCCCACTGCGTGGAGGTGCAGGCCCGCATGGCCGCGCTGGACCCGCGGGTCATCAACGCCCGCGTCCTGTACAAGGGCGAGGCGGAGACCAAGCTCTTCGTCAACCGCAGCCGCCGCTTGCTGCAGCGCATCCAGCGGGTGCGCCTGATGCTGCTGCTGCTCGTCCACGAGAACGGGCGCACCGAGTACGAGTGGCGTATGCAAGACGGCACGAAGGGCTACGAGGTCACCCGCGTGACGGACGAGACGCTGGCCTCGCTGCGCGATGCGGCGCTGGCGCTGTTGAGCGCCGAGCGCATCGAGCCCGGCTTCTACGACTGCATCTCCTGCCCCGGCATCTCCGGCTTCATCGCCCACGAGGCCTTCGGCCACGGCGTGGAGCTGGACATGTTCCTGCGGGGCCGCGCCCGCGCCCGCGACTACATCGGCCAGCCGGTGGCTTCGCCGTTGGTGAGCATGGTGGACAACCCTCTGGCCGAGGGCGGCTACGGCAGCTTCTTCTTCGACGACGAAGGCGAGCCGGCCCGGCCCATCACCATCATCCGCGAAGGCATCCTGGAGCGGGGACTGGGCGATCTCGTGTCCTCGCTGTACCTGGGCGTGGAGCGAACGGCCTCCGGCCGCCGCGAGAGCTTCGCCCGCAAGCCCTATGCCCGCATGTCCAACACCTACGTTCTGCCTGGCGACAGCACGCCGGAGGAGATGATCGCCTCCGTGGAACGGGGCATCTACCTGGAACATGGCTCCAGCGGCATGGAAGACCCCAAGGACTGGGGCATCCAGGTGATCTCCCACTACGGCCGCGAGATCGTGGACGGCCAATTCACCGGCCGGGTCTTCGCCCCCGTGGGCATCACCGGCTACGTGCCCGACCTGCTGCAGAGCGTCAGCATGGTGGGCAAGGATCTGGAGCTCACCGGCGGTTACTGCGGCAAGGGGTACAAAGAAGTCGTGCCCAACGGCTCCGGCGGCCCGCATCTCAAGTTCCGGGCGCGGCTGGGTTAGGGACGAAAGACCAACGACAAAGGATGAAACATGTGGCCTGCGTTCGTCTTTCGTCCTTCGTCTGATCACTCAGAGGGAGTTCTCGAACACCCATGCTAGAGCAAATCATCAAACAACTACGAAGCCACACCGCCGTCCACGACTGGCAGGTGCAGCTCAGCCGTAAGCGCAGCCACCAGCTTTTCCTGGTCGGCGAGCGGGTGGAGAGCGAGCGCAGCGTGGAGACGGTGCGCGCTGAGGTGCGTATCTACAACGACCACCCCGGGCCGGAGGGCGACGTGGCCCGCGGCGAGGCCAGCTTCGTCGTGCTGCCGCAGGATGGCGACACGGCCATCGCCCACAAGCTGGAGGAGGCAGCCTTCACCGCCGGGCTGACCAACAATCCACCCTTCGGCCTGCCCGGCCCGGCGGACTATCCGGCGGTGGAAGTGCTTGACCGCCGGCTGGCGGAGGAGCCGCAGGCGGTGCTCGACGAGCTGCGCGGCCAACTGATCGCCGCCGTCGGCGGCGAGCCGCAGGTGCGCTTGTCCAGCAGCGAGTGTTTCCTGGACGTGGGCAAGAGCGAGCTGCGCAACAGCCGCGGCATCCAGGCCGCCGTGCGTAGCAGCCAGGCGTTGTTCGACTTTGTGCTCATCTCCAGCGACGGCGAGAACGAGTCGGAGATGCACATCGCCCCGCAGCGGCGGCGGGCAGCCGATTTCGACGTCCCTGCGCTGGTGGCGCGCAAGGCGGCCCAGGCGCGAGACGCGCTGCGGGCCACCGTGCCCCCCAGGCACAGCGGTCCCGTGGTCATCAGCCGCGAAGCGCTGCTGGACATGCTGGCCTTCTTCCGCATGCAGACCGCCGCGCAGAGCAAGTTCCAGAAGCTCAGCCAGTTGGAGTTGGGACAGAGCGTGTTCGGCCCGCGGGAGGTGCAAGGCGAGCCGCTCCACCTGCGCAGCGATGCGCTGCTGCCCTTCGGGCTGCACAGCGGGCCTTTCGACGCCGAGGGGCTGCCGGGACAGAACGTCGCCATCGTCGAGGACAACGTGCTGCGACGTTTCTGGGCCGGGCAGCGCTACGCCGAGTACCTGGGCATCGAGCCCACCGGCGCTCTCGGCAACCTGGTCATCCCGCCGGGCAGCACCCCGCTGGCCGAGTTGCTGGCGGGCGGGCCGCTGATCCACATCGTGGCCTTTTCGGACATGACGCCCAACATGGTCACCGGCGACGTGGTAGCCGAGATCCGCTTGGGCTACGTCGTGGAAGGCGACCGGGCGACGCCCATCAAGGGTGGGGCGCTGAGCAGCAACCTCTACGACGGGTTCGCCCAGGCTACCTATGCGCGGGAGATGGTCTTCCTGGGCGAGTACTTCGGGCCGGAGGCCATCCGTTTCGAGAAGATGGTAGTAGCGGGAGAATAGAAGCACCAGGTATCAGGACAGGAGTGCCGGCTTTTGTGTCCAAATCGCCGATTCCGGCGTGTGCTTGCACTCGAAGTCGCGCACCGAATGTGCCAGACGTTTGTTGGGTAGGGAAAAGGCCGAAGGGACGAGAGATGAGCTCAGAGAGGTAGAGACGATGGCCAAAAAGCCAAAACAGAAAGACCGACAGCGGCGGCTGCAAAAGAAGCGAGAGACACAGAGGCGGAAAGCACAACAACGGGCTGCCCGCCCCGCGTCAGCACCAGGGTGGGGTGGCCTGTCAAACCGGCTCCTGGAACAATTCGCTGGAGTCAGAGTCGGGCAACCGATACCTCTCCCACCTGATTTTCCGCAGATTCCTGCCGACATCCTCGCCTACGGAGAGCGCCAGCGGGCCAAACTCCCCCCAAGCAAACGGCAGGAGGCAATGACCCATCACTACGAAGCCGGGCGGCAAGCTTTTGAGCGAGGGCAATACCAACAGGCCATTCCTGAATTTCAACGCAGCATCGTGCTGATGACCGAGGACATGGCCGGGCCGGAGGCGATTTTCAACCTGGCCCAGTGCTACGCCAATCTCGATCAGATCGAGGAATATCGCGCCGCGATGATTTTCTACGTGGAGCTGAGCCCTGACGATCCCGACCCCTACTTCTCGTTGGCTTACGCCGCGCTGATGGAGGAGGACTACGAGGAATGTATCCGGCTGTCGAAACAAGGGCGGGCACGGGTGCGTGGACGCGACCCCGGGGGGCTAATCAACCTGGCGCGCGCTTATCAACATCTGGGGCGCTCCAGGGAGAGCGAAGCTGCGCTGAAAGAAGCCATTGGCATTGATCCTACCTGGTCAGATGCCTACCAAGCCCTGGGAGCCTGCTACGAAGATCAGTTAAAGCTGGAGCAAGCGAAAACGTACTACCGCAAAGCGGTGGAGGTGGATCCCACCAACCATGCCGCGCAGCGCAACCTGGAGCGGCTGGAACAGGGATTTGTGATCATGGGTCCGCCACCACCCTGGCTCTCGGAAGAGACCAGCAGATAGAAACAGTGGGAAAAGGAGTGCCTGATGCACACACAACAACCATCACGGGACGAATGGCGCAAGCTCTACGCAGCGGCGGCAGCTTTCAAGGAAGCCGCTCCCTGGGAATGGCTGAGCGAGGAGGACCTCTTCGGCGTGCGCAATCCGGAAAGCGGCCAGATCGGCTACGGCAGCATCATGGGAGCGCTGGGCGAACACCTGGCCCTGGCCGTCTACCCGGGGTCCGAGGGATTGGAAGGGTTCTGGCGTATGCAGAGGGACACCGAGGCGAACCCCACCATCATCCTGGAGGTGCCCCAGTTGCAGGCCTCATGGGAGGATCGGGGGGAGTTGCACCAGACGGATCGGGAGGTCATCAAGTCGTTGGGGCTGAAGTTCCGCGGGCGGCAGGCCTGGCCGCTGTTCCGCACCTGGGTTCCCGGCTACCTGCCCTGGTTCGTGAGCGACGCGGACGCACGCTTCCTGACCCTGGCCCTGGAGCAGGCCCTGGACGTCGCCCTGCGGATGCAGGAGGCCCCCAACCTGCTCGCCCCCCTGTACGACGGCATTTACCTGGTGCGCACGGCGGAGGAACGAGAGGGCCGCCTGGTCTGGAAGGACGAATGGATAGAGCCGGAGCCTCTCGAGGAGCAGCCTTTGACGACAGCCATCGAGGCCGCGGAACTGGCCGCGCTGCGCCAACTCCCCCTGCTGAAGATGACCCTGGAAGCTGATCTGTTTCCCTTTCCAGGAGGCATCCAGGAGCAAGAAGACCCCCGGCCCTATTTCGCCTACATGCTGATGCTGGTGGAATCTGATTCGGGGTTCATCCTGGGAACGGACCTCATGGCTCCCAAGCCGACTCTGGAGGCGGTGTGGCTGCAAACGCCGCAGACCTTCCTGAAGGCCATGCAGCCCCTGAACGGCCTGCCGGCCCGCGTGCACGTGCGCAGCGAGCGGCTCTGGGACCTGCTGGAGCCACTGACCGCTGAGCTGGGCATCCGCCTGGACATGGCCCTCTCGCTGCCGGCTCTGGACGAGGCCAAGGGGTTTCTGGAGCAGAGGTTTTAGATCAGCCAGACCCGCCGGGCGACATCGGTTGACCTGACCGAGGCTGGCGTGCAGAAAGCCCAGGAGTTGATGGTCAAGTATCTCGGCGAATCGGCCGAGTGACGAAACCACGCAACACGGATCACGCATCACGTTTCACGTTATCCTCGGCCAGATTGTGTCGCCGAGGGAACGGCGCTGTCGAAGGAACAACACGATGACGCCTCACGACTACGACGTCTTCCTGAGCTACAACGGCGACGACGAAGCGGCGGTGGAGGGGCTGGCCCGCCGCCTGCGGGGCGAGGGGCTGCCCGTCTTCTTCGCCCCCTGGCATCTTGTCCCCGGCGTGCCCTGGCTGAAGGGGCTGGAAGAGGCGCTGCAGCGCGCCCAGAGCTGCGCTATCTTCCTCGGCCCGGCCGGCCGCGGCCCCTGGCAGGACGAGGAGATGTTCATGGCCCTGAAACTCGCCGTGCAGGAACGGCGCTGCCGCGTCATCCCCGTGCTGCTGCCCGGCGCCGACACCGCCGACGCCAACACGCTGCCCCATTTCCTGCGCAGCCGCACCTGGGTGGACTTCCGCCCGGGCCTGGAAGACGCCGCCGCCTTCCACCGCCTGTGCTGCGGCGTGCGCGGCATCCCGCCCGGCGACTTCACCGGCGGCGCGGTGGACATTGACCCCGACGCCATCCCGCCCGTGCGCCCGCTGCCGCCGGGTTCGGTCATGTCCTTTCCCTCCAACCCGCACTTCACCGGCCGGGAGGAGGAGCTGCGCAGTCTGGCCCGGCTGCTGGAGCCGGTGGGCACGACGGCGGCCATCGGCCAGGTGGCGGCGGCCACCGGCCTGGGCGGCATCGGCAAGACGCAACTGGCCGCCGAATACGCCCACCGCTACGGGGTCCGCTACCCCGGCGGCGTCTTCTGGCTGAACATGGAAGACCCCGAGGCCATCGCCGCCCAGGTGGCGGCCTGCGGCGGCCCCGGCGGCCTGCACCTGTCGCCCTTCCCGGACAAACTGCCCGACCAGGTGGCCTGCGTGCGGCAGGCCTGGCAGCGGCCACTGCCCCGCTTGCTCATCTTCGACAACGCCGACGACCCGCGAGTGGTGGCCGAGTGGCGCCCCGCCACCGGCGGCTGCCGCCTGCTCATCACCTCCCGCCGCCACGACTGGACGGCACTGCCCGGAGTGCGACGACTGCGGTTGGCCACCCTGCCCCGCCCCGACAGCCGGCGCTTGCTGCTGCGCCGCCGCGCCGACAGGCTGGAGACGACGCCCGACGCGCTGCTCGGTGACCCGTCGGTGGCCGCCGCGGCCGACGCGGTCTGCGACCTGCTGGGCGACCTGCCGCTGGCCCTGCACCTGGCCGGCGCCTACCTGGCCGACCCCCACGCCATCGCTTTGCCGGACTACCTGGAGGAGCTGCGCGCCCGGCCCGTGCTGCGCAACCCAGCGCTGGTGGACTGGGTTAGGGACAGAGGAGACCCCTCGCCCACGCGGCACATCCAGAACGTGGCCGCCACCTTCCAGATGAGCGTGGCCCGTCTGGACCCCGACGACCCCACCGACGCGCTGGCCCGCCGCATTTTCGCCCTGGCCGGCCACTTCGCCCCCGGCGTGTCCATCGCCCGCCAGTTGTTGCAGGAGGCAGGGCGGAAGACTTCCGAAGTCTCGCAGACTTCGGAAGTCTGGGGCGGAAGGATCTTCCACGACGCCGTGGCCCGGTTGGAATCGCTGGGCCTGCTGACGCTGGAAGCCGACGGCGCCGTCCGTCTGCACCGTCTGCTGGCCGAATTCGCCCGCAGCCTCCCCTCTCCCCCTGGGAGAGGGGCCGGGGGTGAGGGCTTCGCCGCCGTGGCCAAGGCCGTATTCGATGCCGCCAACGAGATCAACGAGAGCGGCCTGCCCAACCGCATGACCCCGCCGCTGCTGGAGCACCTGCGCTACCTGGCCGAGCGCGCCGAGGCCGAAGCCCCTGAGCGGGCCGGGCGCTTGTTCAACGAGCTGGGCTACCACCTGTGGCAGGTGGCCGACCTTTCTGAAGCGCAGGCGGCTTTGGAGCGGGCGCTGCGCATGGATGAAGCCGTCTTCGGCCCCGACCATCCCAACGTGGCCAGGGACGTCAACAACCTGGGCCTGGTGCTGCGGGCCCTGGGCGACTTGGCGGGGGCGCGGGTGGCCTACGAGCGGGCGCTGCGCATTGATGAAGCCGCCTTCGGCCCCGACCATCCCAACGTGGCCATCCGCGTCAACAACCTGGGCAACATATTGCAGGACCTGGGCGACCTGGCCGGAGCGCGGGCGGCCTGCGAGCGGGCGCTGCGCATCTGCGAGCAGTCCCTGGGGCCGGAGAATCCCAAGACGCAGATCGTGCGGGGCAATCTGGAATCCGTCAGGCGTGATGCGTGATCCGTGATTCATTTCTAATGCACGCCCTCACGCATCACGGATCACGCATCACCGGAGTGGGGTGATGAATCAACGCGGCAAAACCAGACTTCTTGCCATTGCCATCATCGCCGCCGCGCTGGTCTCGTGTGCGCCGGCGCAGAGCATGCCCGCGCCCACGGTCGCGGCCACCGTTGCCGCCACGCCCACGACCGCCGCGGAGACGGTGCCTCCTGGTGAAGTGCGCCAGGCCGCCTTCGCCGGCAGCTTCTACAGCGACGACCCCCAGACGCTGGCGGCGCAGGTGGACACCCTGCTGGCCGAGGCGGCCGCGCTGCCCGGTCGGCCCCTGCCGGTGGCCCTCATCGTGCCGCACGCTGGCTACGTCTACTCCGGCCACGTGGCCGCCCAGGCCTACAAGCAGATCGAGGGAGTGGACTACGAGGCCATCGTCGTCCTGGGCGTCAACCACCGCGATCCGACCTTCCGGCAGGTGTCCGTCTGGGCGGAGGGGGCTTTCCAGACGCCGCTGGGATTGGCGCAGGTGGACGAGGCGCTGGCCGCCGCGCTCCTGGCCGCCGACGAGCGCATCGTCTTCGCCCGCGACGTGCACCGCCAGGAGCATTCGGTGGAGGTGCAACTGCCCTTCCTGCAGCGCATCACCGGCGACCGGCTGCGCGTCGTGCCCGTGGTCATCGGCGAGCCCTCGCCGCAGAACTGCCGCGCCCTGGCCGACGCCCTGGCGCGGGAACTGGCGGGTAAACGGGCGCTCATCGTGGCCAGCGCCGACCTCTCCCACTACCCGGCCTACGACGACGCCGTGCGCTCGGACACGGCCATCCTGCAGGCCATCGTCAGCCTGGACGCGGCGCGCTTCGCTGCCGCCCGTGACGAGATGCTGGCCCAGCACATCCCCAACCTGGCCACCTGCTCCTGCGGCGAAGGCCCCATCCTCACGGCGATGCTGGCCGCTCAGTCGTTGGGCGCCAACCGCGCCACGCTGCTGCGCTACGCCAACTCCGGCGATACCCCCTTCGCCGAGCGCGATCAGGTGGTGGGCTACGGCGCCGTGATGTTCTGGCAGGGCGACGGGGCCGATGAGACCGATGAGGCCGTGCAGCCATCGGCGTGGGCGGCGCGGCGCGAGCTGCAGCCCATCGCCCCGCTCAGCGCGGCCGAGCGGGAGGCGCTGCTGACGCTGGCCCGCGCCACGCTGCACCGCTTCCTCAGCGTGGGGGATGCGCCCATCGTCCACCCGGCCGAGCCGGGGCTGTGGCAGGCGCGGGGCGCCTTCGTCACCCTGGAGAAAGCGGGCGAGCTGCGCGGCTGCATCGGCGAGTTGGTGGGCCAGCGGCCGCTCTACCTGTCGGTGCAGTGGGCGGCCCTCTCGGCGGCCCTGGCCGACCCGCGCTTCCCGCCACTGACGGCAGAGGAGCTGCCGCAGATCGCCATCGAGATCTCCGCCCTCACACCCATGCAAGAGGTGCAGGACGTGAACGACATCGAGGTGGGCGTGCACGGGCTGCTCATCGCCCAGGGCGGGCAGCAAGGGGTGCTGCTGCCACAGGTCGCCGTGGACGAGGGGTGGGATCGGGAAGCGTTCCTGCGCGCCGTCTGCCGCAAGGCGGGGCTGCCCGAAGAGACCTGGCGGGAAGCGGACGCTCACCTCTACGCCTTCAGCGCCGAGGTCTTCAGCGAGTAGGGGCAACCCTTGCGGTGGCCCGCTACAACAATCCGCCGGGCGCAATCAGGTAGGGGCAACCCTTGCGGTGGCCCCCATTTGCAGCAGACGGCATTGCCGCCTATAATCACGCCTGGGTGGGTTTCATTCCCGGCGAACAGTTGGCTTTCCAGCCCCCCTTTGGGCTTTGGTTTTTGAACTTTGGATTTTCTAGACATGATCCGTCCCTTTGATCTGACAGATCTCTTCCTCGTCCACCGTCTGCAGCGGCGGGGCGTGTGGCTCGATCCGCACCGCGCCCTGGCCGGCTGCGAGCCGCCGGCGTGGACGGCGCTGAGCGCGCCCTTTCGCTGGTGGGGCGGCGATGTGGTGACCTACGTCTCCCGGGAAGCCGCAGGAGGAGCCATCCAGATGCGCCTGCGGCCGGGCCGTCCCGAGGCGGACATCGTCTTCCTGGCCCCGGCGCTGGCCGGTGACGAAGAGAGCGCCGCCCTCTGGCGCCGCCTGCTGGCTCATTGTGCCCAGCAAGCGGGCGAACAGGGGGTACAGCGGCTGTTCGCCAGCATTCCGGAGGAAACCCCGGAAACACTCACGCTGTTTCGGCAGATGGGTTTCAGTCCCTACACGCGGGAGGAGGTGTACGGCGCGGAACACCCTGCCGGGCCGGCGGCGGCGCCGGGATCGCATCAGGTCAGACCCCTGACCTCGGCCGACGGCTGGGCATTGCCGAAGCTCCACGCGGCCATCACGCCCCGCCTGGTGCAACAGGCGGAGGGCCTGGGGGGAAGCCCCGAGGGCGATCCATCGTTGCCCTGGTCGGCTGCGGGCCATTGGGAGCGCTTCGTGCTGGAGAGGGAGGGGGAGATCGCCGGCCTGGTGCTGGTGCACCCGGGACGGTCTGCCCATTGCTTGAGGCTGTGGGGGGATTTTCAGGCGACCGAAGAACCGCTGGCGCTCCTGGAGCGGGGGCTGGCGGTCTTGTCCGCTTACCCGCCGCGGCCGGTCTACTGCCTGGTGCGGGAGTACCAGAGCGGAGTGCGCACGCCGCTGGGCGAGTGTGGCTTTCGGCCAGTGGCCACCTGGTCTCGTTTGGTCAAACACACCGTGGTGCGGGTCAGGGAGCCAGCACGGCGGGCCTTGCCGGCGCTGGAGGCACGGGCAGAGCCCTCCGTTCCCGGAGCGGTGCCCACGAGGCGGTAGTCGGTAAACCGGTACACTGGTAGATTGGGAAACATCCGAGACCACACCAATTTACCAGCTTACCAATCTACCAATCTACCAATCTACCAACCTACCAGTTGAGGAAGAGAATGCAACAACGAATCACTGACGACCTGGACGCCTTGCTGGGCGTCCTGCCGCCGCATCTCGAAGAGGCGGTGCGGCAGGCCAAGCGCAGCGACGAGCTGCTGGAGATGGTCCTCGACCTGGGCCGCTTGCCCGAAGCTCGCTTCATCGCCCACGAAGTGACGCTGAACGACCAGGAGGTCAGCCGCGAGGAACTGGACTACGTCGTCGAGCGCATCGGCGAGTTCACCACCGACAACCGGGCGGGCATCGAGCGCACGCTGCACCGCATCTCCTGCATCCGCAATCGGCAAGGGGCCGTCGTGGGGCTGACCTGCCGCGTGGGCCGGGCGGTGTACGGCGTCATTGACATCGTCCAGGACATCGTGGAATCGGACAAGAACATCCTGCTGCTGGGCCGCCCTGGTGTGGGCAAGACGACCCTGCTGCGAGAGGCGGCGCGCATCCTGTCCGAACAGCGCAAGCGCGTCGTGGTGGTGGACACCTCCAACGAGATCGGCGGCGACGGCGACATCCCCCACCCGGCCATCGGCCGGGCGCGGCGCATGCAGGTGCCCACGCCGGCGCTGCAGCACGAGGTGATGATCGAGGCCGTGGAAAACCACATGCCGGAAGTGATCATCATTGACGAGATCGGGCGGGAACTGGAGGCGGCGGCGGCCCGCACCATCGCCGAGCGGGGCGTGCAACTCATCGGCACGGCCCACGGCAACACGCTGGACAACCTGCTGATGAACCCCACGCTGGCCGACCTGGTGGGCGGCATCGAGAGCGTGACCTTGAGCGACGAGGAGGCGCGGCGGCGGGGCACGCAGAAGACGGTGCTGGAACGGCGCGCGCCGCCCACCTTCGACGTGGTCGTGGAGATCCAGGACCGCCAGCGGCTGGCGGTGCATCACGACGTGTCGGCGGCCGTGGATGCGCTGCTGCGCCGGCGGCCGCTCAGCCCCGAGCTTCGTTACCGGGACGAGGAGGGGCAGGTGCAGGTCGCAGACGCACCGGCGGCACGGCGGCCCCTGCCGGAAGCGGAACGCCGCGCCGCCGTGCCGCAGATGCCGCCGGATCGGGCGCTGCGTATCTACCCCTATGGCATCGGCAAGAACAAACTGCAGCAGGCGGCCCAGAATCTGGACATCCCGCTGCAGTTGGTGGACAAGGTGTCGGCGGCCAACATGGTCGTGACCCTGAAGAACTACTACCGCCGGCGGCCGCGGCCTATCAGCACGGCGGAAGAGCGCGGGATTCCGGTCTACGTGCTGCGTTCCAACACCGTGCGGCAGATGGAAGCCTGCATGGCCGAGATCGTGGGCCTGCCGGTGGAGCCGGTGGACAGCTTCGCCGAGGCCATGCGGGAGACGGATGAGGCCATCCGCCGCGTGCTGGCGGGCACAGAAATCGTTGAACTGCAACCGCAACCCGCCTTCATCCGTCGCCAGCAGCACGAGATGGCGCGGGAGGCGCGTCTGGTCTCGCACAGCCAGGGCCGCGAGCCGCGCCGCCGCGTGCGCATCTACCGGGAAGAACGATGACACCACGTAACGCCCCTGATCGGCGATCCGGTCGGGGGTTTTTCTTTGTCTGAGACGAGGATGTGAGGTATAATGCGCGGGGATGGCCCTGGGAGGTGAGGCAAGATGGTCACGAAATGGCGGAATAGGCGGAACATGAAACGTTGCATAGGGATACGCGTCGGCTTCTACCTGCTGTTGGTGCTGGCAGCGCTGCTGCCCGGCGCCAGCGCGCAAGAGCCCGGCCAGGTGCTGGTGCTCACGTTCAAGGGTGCGGTGACGCCCATCCTCAGCAGCTACGTCGAGCGGGGCATCCTGGCCGCCGAGTCGGGCGGCGCCGAGGCGCTGATCCTGCAACTGGACACGCCGGGCGGATCATCGGACATCACCAAGGAGATCAGCCAGCGCATGATCCAGGCGCGGGTGCCCATCGTCGTCTACGTGGCCCCGGCGCGGGCGCACGCCGGCTCGGCGGGGACGTTCATCACCCTGGCCGCGCACGTGGCGGCCATGGCTCCCGGCAGCAGCATCGGCGCGGCCTCGCCTGTCTCTGGTGAAGGGCAGGAGCTGCCGGAAACGATGCTGAAGAAGGCCACCAACATCCTGGTGGCCGACATCAAGAACCTGGCCCAGCGGCGGGGCGAGAAGGCGGTGGAGTGGGCGGCCAGGGCCGTGGAAGAAGCGGCCGCGGCCACAGCGCAGGAAGCGCTGGAGTTGGGCGTCATTGACGTCATCGCCAACGACGTGGATGACCTGTTGCAGCAGCTTGATGGCTTCGAGGTGGAGGTCGGCGGCGAAAAACACACGCTGCGCACCGCTGGCGCGCCCGTTGCGCATCTGCCCCTGAACTCCTTCGAGCAGTTCATGAACACCGTCCTCAACCCCAACATCGCCTTCATCCTGCTGACGCTGGGGCTCAACGCCCTGCTGTTCGAGCTTTCCAGCCCCGGCGGCTACGCCGCCGGCATCGTGGGCGCCGTCTGCCTGCTGTTGGGACTGTACGCGCTGGGCGTGCTGCCCGTCAACTACAGCGGCCTGTTCTTCATCGGCCTGGCCTTCGTCCTCTTCGTCCTGGACATCAAAGCGCCGACCCACGGGGCGCTGACGCTGGGAGGCATTGCCTCCTTCGTTTTCGGCGCGCTGATGCTGTTCAACAGCCCCTACTTCGGCGTATCCCTGCCGCTGGTGATCGGCGTGGGGCTGGCCACGGGAGGCTTTTTCTTCTTCGCCATGGCCAAGGCGGTGGCCGCGCAGCGCGTGCCGGCGGTCACGGGCGGCGAGGGACTGGTGGGGCAGATCGCCGAAGCGCGCACGGGGCTGGACCCGGAAGGCATCGTCTTCGTGCAGGGAGAGCGATGGAACGCCGTGGCTGAGGACGGGCCGGTGGCCGCAGGCGAGCGGGTGGAGGTGCTGGGCCGCGACGGCTTCCGTCTGCGCGTGAGGAAGCGAAAGCCGGATGGGGGAAAAGGCAAGGGACGGAGAGGCCCAAGCGGAGATAGCCATGCTTGACTACCTCGGATACATCTTCTACAGGCTGGGGGAAGGCCTGGCGGTGCGCGTGCCGATGGGGCGCGCCTACCGCCTGGCGCGGCTCATCGCCTGGCTCTACTGGATCTTTCACCGGCGCTCGCGAGCCACGCTGCTGACTAACCTGCGCCAGGTACTCGGTCCCCAGGCCGACGAAGCGACGGTGCGACGCACGGCGCGGGCGGGCTTCGATCATTTCGCCTATGGCGTCGTGGATTTCTTTCGACAGCCCCGCCTGCTGGACGGCGAGCTGGATCAGCTCATTGTCTCCGTCACCGGCGAGGAGCATCTGCACGAGGCCCAGGCCTCCGGGCGCGGCGGCATCCTGATGATCGCCCACATGGGCCCGTGGGAGGCGAGCGGCGCCTGGATCGCCAGCCAGGACGTCCCCCTGACCGGCGTGGCTCTAACTCATGAAGCGCCGCAGGTGGAGCAGTTTTTCCTCTCGCGGCGGGAGCGAAGCGGTTATCGCACCGTTCCTTTGGGCCAGGCGGCGCGGGAGTTGCTGCGAACCATCAAACGAGGGGAGATGATCGTCGTGGCTGCCGACCGCAATTTCACCGACTCTGGCACTTGGGTGGAGTTCTTCGGCCGCCCGGCGCTGATGCCCGATGGGCACGTGCGCATCGCCCTGCGCACCGGCGCCCCAATCATTCCCGCTTTTCTGGTACGTACTGATGACCTGCGGGTGCGAATCATCCTTGAACCTCCCATCACTTTGCAGAAGGGGCAGGATGATGCTCTCAGCGGCGTGCGCCGCTGCCTGGAGGTGATGGAGCGCTACATCAGCCATTGGCCAGAGCAGTGGATGGCCTTTAGCCGCATCTGGCCGGAGGAGTGAGTGATGGAAGGGCTGGGCTGGCCGCTGGGCGAACGTAGGGTAAGCGTAGGGTAGGCGTCCAGCAGGTTTGGGGGAGATGTGGTAGAATGCGAGGGAGAGTAAATCTCTTCTTCTCCTCCTTTTTTCATAGAGCACTCAGGGCCTGGGCATCCCTGGGTGCTCGCTGATTCCAGAGGGATGGCGGGGGACACCCCCGATCCCCCGGCCTCGCACCGCTCGGCGAGCACTCAGGGCCTGGGCATCCCTGGGTGCTCGCTGATTCCAGAGGGATGGCGGGGGACACCCCCGATCCCCTGGCCTCGCACCGCTCGGCGAGCACTCAGGGCCACGCCCTCCTGTCACAAAGGGGGCGTCCTCGCCCCGGTCCCCAGGGCCGAAACTGTCACCAGACGGAACGATGACTCCCCTGGATAACGGCTCTGGTAGTCTCCCCACCACCGCGTTGATGCGAGTCTCGACCGCTTCTCAACCGCAGAGAGCGCCGAGCACGCTGAGAAGACCAAAGAAACGCTGCGTGCTCTGCGGCGAAGAGATGAGCTTTTCCCCGGCACTCCTTCCGCGCACATCTGTTCTGAATTGACCTGTGCCGATTTTTGGCTTATAATGCGCACACAGGCTCATGCGCGGGCGGTGGGTTCTGCCTGCTATTGGACAGACTCAGGAGATCAAAGAGAATGACACGAGAGCATCGTTGGCCCACGTGGCAGGTGGCCATACTCCTTCTCATAGCCGTGCTCGGACAGCATTGATTTCGACGAGACACACATCGTGCACTACGAGAAGTCGCTGCTGGTGACCCATGATCCCACCCTGGAAGGCGAGGCGCTGCAGGCGGCCCAGGATGCCCTGCAGCAGACGGCCGTCGAGGCCGGGATTCTGGACATGGCCTCCCAGTACGGCCAACTGTTCTTCGAGAATCACCTGCGCTCGCTGGGCTTCACGGAGATACGCATCGCCGTGAATTGACGCCCTTCCGATAGAGAGAATCACCTGACCATGATCAGAACCGTCACCGCCACCCAATACATCACTCCGCTGCGGGAAGGAAGCTCACTGCCAGCCATCGTCGAAGGGGACGACGGGCAGCTCTACGTCATGAAATTCGTCGGCGGCGGGCACGGAGCCAAGGCCCTGATCGCCGAGTTGCTGGCCGGAGAGATCGGCCGGGCGCTGGGGCTGCGGGTGCCGGAGATCGTCTTCGTCGAGCTCGACCCTGCCCTGGGCCCCTCAGAGCCCGACGCGGAGATCCATGACCTCCTCGCCGCCAGCGTCGGTCTCAACCTGGGACTGCGCTACCTGCCCCAGGCTTTCGCCTTCAACCTGCTGTTGCAACCACCGCCCGACCCAGACCTGGCCTCGGCCATCGTCTGGTTCGATGCCTACGTGACCAACATTGACCGCACACCGCGCAATGTGAACATCCTCATCTGGCAGGGCGAACTGTGGCTGATTGACCACGGCTCGTGCCTCTACTTCCACTACGATTGGAACGGCTATCTGGAGCGCAGCCGCACGCCCTTCTCTTTCATCAAGGATCACACCCTGCTACGCTTCGCCAGCCGCCTGCCCGAGGCTGACGCCACCTTGCGCAGCCGCCTGACGCCGGAGGCCATTGAGCGTATCGTCCAGATCATCCCCGATGGTTGGCTCGGCGACGAGCGGCACTTCGCCAGCCCTGCCGCACACCGCCAGGCGTACGTTGCCTACCTGTTCAGCCGGCTGGAAGCATCGCCCATCTTCGTTGAAGAGGCCAGACATGCCCGCGCCCAGCTCGTTTGATTACGCCATCGTGCGCGTGGTGCCACAGGTCGAGCGGGAGGAGTTCATCAACGCGGGGGGGATCCTCTTCTGCCGCGCGCGGCGCTTTCTGGCGGCGCGGATCGAACTGGACACCGAACGGCTGGCAGCCCTGGCCCCCCAGGTGGACGTGGCGATGGTGCAGGCGCAACTTGATCTCATTCCCCTCATCTGCGCCGGGGGCAGCGATGCCGGCCCCATCGGCCAGTTGAGCCAGGCCGAACGGTTCCACTGGCTCGTCTCGCCGCGCAGCACCACCGTTCAGGTCTCGCCGGTGCACTGCGGCTTATGCGTTGACCCGCAAGCTGCCCTCGACGGCCTGTTGGAAAAGCTGGTCCGCAAGCGCCCATCATGAGTGGGCCCGTCGCTGGCTTGAACAGAGGTGCCAGGCAACCATGCCCCTGAACCTCCCTCCAGAAGCCCTGAAAGCGGAAAAGCGATACCGTGCTGCCAGGCCGGGTACGGAGAAAACCGCCGCCCTGGAAGAGTTCCTCAGCGCCATCCCCAAACACAAGGGCACGGACAGACTCAGGGCGGATCTGCGCCGGAAACTCTCCCAACTGAAATCCGAGGCCCAGACCCGCAAAAAGACTGGCCGGCAGGATTCGGCCTTCCGCATTGATAAAGAAGGCGCGGGGCAGGTGGTCGTTGTCGGCGCGGCCAATGTGGGCAAATCGGCCCTGGTCGCCACCCTGACCAACGCCACCCCCGAAGTGGCGGACTACCCCTACACCACCTGGACACCCACCCCCGGCATGATGCCCGTGGAAAATATCCAGATCCAGTTGATAGATACGCCGCCATTGGATAGGGACTACATTGAGCCCGAATTGCTGGATCTGATTCGCCGATCAGACCTCATCCTGCTCGTGGTGGACCTGCAGACCTATCCGATCCAGCAGCTTGAGGACACGACCGCTATCTTGCAGGAGCATCGCATCGCGCCCCTGCATCGGAAAGATCGTTACCCCGAACAGCCACGCATGACCTTCAAACCGCTCTTGGCGCTGGCTAACAAGAACGATGACGAGAATACAGACGAGGATTTCGAGGTTCTGCAGGAACTGC
>JACKQG010001762.1_pt1 | contig 29354 bp, 23 predicted proteins | sample 8237621 | NCBI WGS metagenome assembly JACKQG01 (sample SAMN15677084, study PRJNA649215) | marine metagenome | biome: marine; feature: Black Sea; material: saline water; isolation source: suspended particulate matter (SPM) from the Black Sea western gyre | collected 2013-06-09/2013-06-10 | depth... | reverse complement strand
TGTGGTGACGTCGCCATTGCCGATCACCGGGATGTTGTCCACCGCTTCCACGACTTTGCGAATGCCGTCGAGATTGACGGTTCCGTCGAACCCTTGGGCCCGCGTCCGGCCATGTACGAAAATGGCGGAGACCCCGGCGTCCTCAAGGGCCTTGGCGAGATCGGGAGCAGTTAGGTTTTTATCATCCCAGCCGAGTCGCATCTTGGCCGTTACGGGTATGTTAATTGCGTCGGTCATTGCCCGTATGAGGGCTTGTGTCTTAGGGAGTTCCGTCATCATGGAAGCTCCGCCGCCGGTCTTAGTGACCTTTGGGACGGGGCAACCCATGTTGACGTCTACCGAGTCCATGCCGATTGATTCCAGATAAGCGGCCGCATCCCGCATTTCCTCAGGAACGCCTCCAAAAAGCTGAACGGAGAGCGGACTGTCCGCTTCGTTGGTCTCGATTAGCTTGATCGCCTTCGGGTTCTTCTCGAGCAGGGAGCGAGCGTTGACGAGATCCGTGGTACATAAGTCGACACCACCGATTTCCCGAATCACCAACCGAAAGGGCAGGTTGGTATAACCTGCCAATGGTGAAAGAAAAAGGTTGGAGCCGAGCTTGAGTTTGCCGAGAGAAAACACACGCCTATTATCTCCGGAATACCCGATTTACGAAAGTCCAAAGTGAAAATCATAATTAGTTAAATTCGAGGAAAGGAATTCGCCCTTTCCTTACTTCTCGTTATTTTATGAGATTTATGAAACCCAACTTTTTTCTGTTTGTTGCGTCCCTCTTGCTGTTGGCTGTGTTTGCGAATGGAGCCGAACCACTTCCTCTGCCGAAGTTTATTCCTTGGGAGGTCCATGCGCTATCCAAGACTCCTACCTACAATTGGGTGAATGAGGAGTCTAAGGTGAAATCGCTTACCTACAGGGGTCTCTCTTACAAGGGGAAACTCACCAATGTCTTCGCCTACTATGCTTCGCCCGCTAGTTTCGGGATCAAGGGGAAGACTTTTCCTGCACTCGTTCTTGTCCACGGTGGTGGTGGCGCCGCTTTCGAGAAGTGGGCCGAGCTTTGGGCAAAGCGTGGCTACGTCGCCATCGCTATGGACTTGGCCGGCAAAGGAGCGGGCCGTAAGCCCTTGCCCGACGGCGGCCCCGATCAAGGTCACAAAGAGAAATTTGCAACGATCGACGAGCCTGTTGAGAATCAATGGTCATACCATGCCGTGGCCAATGTGCTTCTTGCCCACTCGTTGATTCGCAGTTTCGACGAAGTGGACGTTGATCGCATCGGGGTTACGGGCATAAGCTGGGGTGGTTACCTCACTTGTATCGTGGCGGGAGTGGATTCCCGATTTAAGTTCGCCATGCCCGTTTACGGATGCGGTTTCTTGCGCGACAACAGTGTCTGGAAAGCTTCCGAGTTCGGGAAAATGAACCAAGCCCAGTCGGACAAATGGCACAAGCTTTGGGACCCGTCCAGTTATCTTGCTTCGGCTCGCATGCCGGTGGCCTTTATCAATGGCACCAACGATTTTGCTTACCCAATGGACAGTTACGCCAAGTCATGCGCCCTCGTTAGAACGGAAAAGAACTACAGCATACAGTTAAGGATGCGCCACGGCCACATTTTCGACTTCCCCGAGTTCTTCCCTTTCGTCGACCAATACCTCAAGGGCGGTGTTCCCATGCCGGTGGTTTCGAGTCCCGAGCTCAAGGCCGGTCAATTGATCGCGCAGGTCAAGGCGTCCACAAAGTTGATTTCCGCTCGTCTGCATTACACCACGGGTTCGCACACCGAAAACAAAGCCCGACCTTGGACGACTAAGAATCTGGCTGTCGATGGCCACAGCATCAAAGGCGACTCCCCTCCCAAGGAAGCCACCGCTTGGTACGTCGACTTAACCGACGAGCGAAAAGTCCTCGTCAGTAGTCAGGTGATGGTTAGGTGAAGCGCCCTAGTTCTGGGATTCCAGTTCGCGTAGCTTGCGGTCCGTGTAAAAAGTCCCGAGTGGGATGAAGGCCGCTCCGAGCAAGTAGGCTCCATAACCTAGGCTCCATTTGTGGTGACGCATGGCTATGGCCAGCAACAGACCGTAGAGAATGAAGAGGATGCCGTGGGCCATGCCTGTGATCTTTACGTAGATCGCATTTGCATAAATGGTTTTTCCGGATTCATCGATCGCGACATCCCCAAAATAGTACTTCAACGGCATGGCTACGCCGAGAAGCAGAAGGTAGGAAATACCTTCGATTATACCTATTAGCCTAAAACTGCCGATCCAAGTCTTGATCATTCCTAACTCACTTAACGATAGAAACTTCAAAGGGCAATAGTTTGCTTGTTTTCAGCGAGGATGTGGTAAACCGAGTTGGACGAGCGTGGAGCGAACGGTTTTGAGGTCGCCGACTACGACGAACAAGCGAAATGAATAGTTTGCGGGAGGAATGCCATTTTTGTTTCTGAGACGATACACGACGTTCCATTTCACTACTTCTTCTGTGGAAAAGCGAAAGCGTCCGTAGCCCGGACCCCGACAATTTGCGGAAGGACTTTCTCTTGGAATGCAGGCCATGGCGTGCGAGCCGTTCGGAGTGGAGAGCACGACGGGAAAAGGTTGCTCACCGGGACCGTCGGAGAGGGAGGCGAGCTTACCGCTTTCGGGAACGAACTTCCAAAACTTTGAGAATTCCGGAGGCATGTAGCCTGTAAGAACTTCGAACTGCGCGTAGCGGTGGTTTTCGCCGTGAGGGACGGTGAAGGTTACGTCGTAGGGTAGAACGTTTGAAAAGTCACGGTGGCCGATTTGAATGTTCTTTTTTAAAATATGCCGGGATAGCAGAGTTTTGTTTTTTGCGGGGTTTTCACCGGAGGATTGCCTCGGGGCGATCCAGAAGGCCATGCGGTTAGTGGTAGTGAGTGAGTTTCCCGAAGAGGTGAGACGAAGGAGTCGACTGGTGGCAACCGAACCTACTCCGTCGTTGCGAGAACCCGCCTCGGTGGGATTGAAGGTTTCGGGATGAAAGCTACCTCCTGCATCGAAATTTGAGGCGGATTGGAGTTGCCGACCGTGGTCATGGCTGTCGATGAATTCCTTGCCCTTCCACTTGAGCGAGTGGACGGCTCCGGCAAGACGGGAAGTGGTGGTGACGACGATTTCCGAACCGAGTGCGGGAGCTCGGATGGTTGCGTCCCCCGAAGATGGAACGAAATGGGCTTCCGAGTTTGAAGGAGAACCCAAGCCGATGCGGGAAAAGGTCAGACGTTGAACGGAGAGGTGTCCGGCAGCGGGGAAAGGGTCGAGGCGGAGGTGGGTGAGGGTGGCGTTGGTTTCCAAATGAAAAGTGAAGTCGGCGAAGTCGGCGGTTGGGTACAGTGGGACGGAGGTGGAACGGATGGAAGCGTAGCCTTGCCTATTTCCTCGCCAAAAAAGTTGAGCGGGGTTGTAGGTGTTTGCCCGACAACGGAGGGTGACGAGGAGCGGTCCGATTGTTCCCGGAGGAAGGGCGGTTTCGAGAGAAGGGTCGTTCCCCTTAGAGTGGAGGGTCACGGCTTCCGGAGCTTGATCAATTTTCAGGTCGCCACTCGATTGCCATTGCGAATTAACGATTGCAAGTTCTTGAAATTCACGAACGAGAAGGGGTTCACCTTTTGGGATTAGCCAACGGGCCTCGCGAACAAGTGTTCCGGCGTTGAGAAAGGTTGTGACCGCAAACAGAAGTGCGGATTGGGGCAACCGGAGCTTTGGGACGTTCACTTGCTTTTCGTGGCCAGCCAAGCTAGGGCGGCGGGTGCAACAAGCTCGTGACCTCCATGGAAGAGGGTGACCCGAGCTTTTGCGGAAATACGCCGGAAGAGAGGTTGCTTTTTGCCATAGCTGAGGTCTTTGCCGGAGAAGACATGGGAGCCGGGGACTTTGGCGGTTTGGACGAGTTCGTCGATGAGGGTTTTCGGAACTTGGTCTTTTTTTTCTGCGACGGCATTGAAGGCGTGGAGGCTGTGGCTAACGGGAACGCTTCCGGAGTGACCGTCTCGAATGCCGGCATTTATGTCTAGGTTTACGATGCCCTTTGCTTTGGGCAAGTAGGTGAGTGGCGACCGTTTGTGATATTGCTCATCCACTTTATCCGATGCCTTGGGGGCTCCCCCGCAGGAGAGTTCGATTTCGCGGGCGTATTTTCTTCCCTTGGCCTTGCATTCGGCGTGCCATGCGGCGAGGTCGGCTATGGGTACCCATGCGGATACACCTGCCCAGAGGTGGGGAGTGCGTCCGGCCATGAGGAGGCTCATATAACCACCGCCCGACGTGCCGATCAGGAGAATCCGTTTCTCGTCTACATTGGTTTGTTTCTTGGCAAAATCAACGGCGTCGAGGACATCTTGCACCGCGAGATCGGAACCCGTGGCCTTTGGGTTTCGGTTTGGGCCTCGGAAGTTCGGGTGAACGTAGGCCCAACCATTTTTCACGCAATGATTCTCCATGGACTTGTGGAGTTTCTGTCGGTAGTCGGCGCTCCAAGAATGAAGGGTGACGAGAAGTGGCGAGGGCGCATCCTTTTTTGCGGGGGCAAAGAAGATGGCAGGTTGCTCGGAACCGTCTATGGAACTGGTGATGCGCACTTCACGGACTTGGCCATGGAGGAGTGCCGGAATGAGAAAGACTGCCGCCCAAGAGATACGGACTAGTAGATTCCGTTTTATGTTCATTTCGTTTTTGTCTGGGCGAGTATGCCGCGGTATGTTTGTCGAGCATGCTCATAGGCGTTGATAGCGTCCTTCATTTCCTTCTGGGCAATTAGCTTCTGCTTTTGAGACCAGCATTGGTCAACGCTCTTGAGGCACCATTCGGCGCTTCGCCGGGAAGCTCGGATCGGCTTGTCGTCGACAAGGACGAATACGGGATTCGTGTGAGAGCTGGGAAATATGCGCAAAGCGAACCACGAACTGTTTTCCACCATCGTCTCAAAGGAGAGATCCTGCATGGAGCCATCTGCCTTGATGATCTTGGATGCGACGGGATAACCATTGCGAATCAACTCCACTTTCACTTGCCGCGAGTCGAGCCCGAGTCGAGCGCGTTCGATGTGCCAGTAGGGCTTTTGGCTTAAAGGCCTGTTGATCAGCGAGGCGTCTCCCTTTTCATTAAGTCGGGCACAGACTTTTGCCGTTACCTTAACTTTGCGAGGGGCTTTTAGGTTCAATTCGCTTTCTCCTTTGCCCATGAATACGTCATCGATCTTGAAGTCCATGAGGTGGCTTTTCCCGTCCGATACGTAGGCGGACCCCTTGACTATTCCCTCGCACCAGCGATCGTAGTCGAGCTTGCCGTCCAGCTTGACGTATGATCGACCAAGACCGACCCGCTCACCGTAAATGCAGGGGAAGTCAGTTTCGCCACTGATTCGCGTGCGAAACCCGCAATTCAGAACATGATACCAGATGTTAAGTTCCCAGATGGAGGGGGTATCGACCATGGAGAGGAAATCAACGGCGGGTACTGTGGTGCCATTCGGACCTTCTACTTGATGGGTGACGTCCACGATGAACTCGTTGGCCCCGATTCCGTTGAAAGGGGGTACTTCGTAAGTGGGCAACTTGTCTCCCGCGACCTGCAAACCCCAACCCGAGTGAGCAGGTCCGCAGACAGCACCCTGCTTTTGAGCCCACTTCAGAGTGTTCAAGCAAAGGGTAGGCCAATGGTTTTTTGAATCCCCGCCGGGGTAGATCTGATCCTTCAAGCGCAGCAGGCAAAGGTGACCCGAGCGGTGCGAGCCGAAGCCCGAAACTTCCACGTCGTAGCGAAGCAGGTAGGGGTATTTGGAGACCTTGTCGATGGCTCCGGTGAAAAATTGCTTTTGGTAATCGAAGCAAGGACCCCAAGTTAGGTTCGCTCCGATCTTCAGGTCTTCGCCGAGACAGTGTCGCAGCATGTCGGACGCGTGCACGCCTTCAGTTGGGTTCAGGTAGTGAGCGCATCCGGCTGCATGGATGTGATGATCACCCGACCACCATCCTGAAAGCGAAGGATCCACCCATCTTTTGAGGTGAAAGGTTTCGGTTTGTGCTTCGCGCCCGACGATTATCGTGCGTTTTTGTCTTAGGGATTCGGGCCCGCGGGCTACCTCGAAATCGTATTCGCCGGGAGGAAGCACGAGATCTTCCCCGTCATAGCGATACACCTGAGGATGGAAATGAAAGTCGGGGGCAAGCCGTTTGGCTTGCGAGGGATATACGCGTCCGAGTTTGTCCCGCACCAGAAACTCGGCAACCGTCGGTTTTCCGTTTTCATCAATTACCTTAAGTGAAACCGAGGTGGAAGCCAAGCAGTCGAAGGTGACTGTGGTTTCGTTGCGAAAACCCAAATCCTGGGTGCCTTGTCCCACGTCGAAGGCGATGGTGGCGGAACGCTTCCCGGCATCGCGGGAATAGAGCTGGATGATGCGGTATTCAAGAGCAAGTCCTGAAAGGGTTGGAGCGAGCGGGCGTCCGTCGAAGGTTTGCATGCCAAGCCAGCGATCCCTCGGCAAATTAGGGGAACCGCTTTTCGGGCGGTTGCGATTTTTTCCCCAACCACCGAAACTGGTGGGCAACGCATTTGAGCTGGAGGCTTTCAAAGGAGCCGTCACTCCAGCCTTGTTGATTACTTTGACTAGGAAATTTCGCCAACCGTGTTCCGCCAATTCAGGTTTTGCCGGACCGCTTGCCACCTTCACTCGGGATTCGGGGCTAATAGTCACGACAGTGATGCAGAGAGGGTCCAGCGCTTCCTGAACGAGGCGGATGACGTGATCGGGTACACTTTGAATCATGGCGGAATTCAATTTTTTGAGGGTATTGGCAGGTAGTGGTTCGCCAAGGTAGTCGAGAGCTTCCTTCAATCGCTGGACCTGTAGAATGAGCGGTTGGGCGTCGACTTCTCGAACCTGCGGCAGGTCAGCCCGAAGATTGACCGAGGGGAAAGTGGCGAATAGAAGGGCGAATGCGAGAAGGGGGACTGGCTTCATGGCGTAGTTGGGTCGGAGGTTCTAAGGGTTGCGGCCGTCACCGCGTTTGCCTTTACCCTTTATGGCTCTCGTGACACCGCAATGTTTTTTTCGCGTTCGTCCCAGTTTCTCCGCCTGAAAAATTGCCCTAGGCTGAGCCATGTCGCGAGAGCGCAAGCGACGAATGTGCCAACCAGAGCACCTTGGCGGAGGGCACCTTCGTGCTTGCCGAGACTCATGTCGTGCGGACGTCCTGCGATTTCAAAGAAAGCAAAAGGCGGCGAAAGGGAACCGAGGTGAAAGACAACGTCGAACAATTCCTCCTCCCAGCCAACGGCCAAGACCATGCATGCGAGCAAGGGTGTAATCCATAGGAGTCCGAGAAAGCCCCAGAAGCCAACGGCAAACCATTTTTCGCGGGCAGCCCGAACATAGGTGAGGCAAGCGGCGAAGAGCACGCAGGGCAGGATATAGGCTCCCGTTCCGGGAAACTCCTCAAAATAAAGCCCCGAATCAACTGCCCGTGTCAATAAAGCGAAATGGGTAAACGGCATGATTAGAGCAAGGCAAAGCACGACCAACCATCCCGGCTTTTCATCGGCCCAAAGTGGAATGTCTGGAAGTCCGAGTTTGGCCGAGCGGCGTTTGCCCTTTAGGTATTGGTGGCGAGTGGGACAGGTGACGTTTAAGATCAGTACGGCCGTTCCCAGAGAAAGGGTGAAAAGGATGGTTTGGACTGAAACCACGACCATGCCTGTTCGGCGAACGGTAGCCCTGACTATGCCGCTTTCCGTTTCTTGAATCAATTTTTCATCGAATTTGTCTCCCGAGATGGCTGTTCCAAGCAGTCCCGAAGCGTTGCCGTCACCATAAAGTTGCCAGAGGCTTCCGAGTAACAAGAACTGCAACAGCAAGAAAAGGCCGATGCCCGAGGGTTTGGAAAAAGCGGTAAGGGCTTCGTTCCGCCATTTTCTGTGGGCGGTGGCGAAGAGTCCCGCAAGGAGCAATCCTTGCATGAGAACGGTAAAGAACGCGGGCGAAAGAGAGGTCTCGAAAAACGGCACTTCGGTCCAGAAGGTCGCCATTTCCTGATGCCACACATTCAGGTTTTGTTGTCCAACCAATAGCAGTTGCTCGCTCATCAATCCAAAGTAGGTCGGAAGAAGGGTGAGGAAGGAAAGAAAGGAGAAGCCTGCCTGGCCAAGGCCGGGCAAGAAGACGTAGAGTCCCAGCACTACCATGCGCGAAACCCATGAAGCTGCCCGAGGTTTGCTTACGATGAGTCCGGTGACGTGAGCTGTGAGGTGATAGAGCAGAACGCAGGAAAGAAAGACTCCATACAGGTGAAAGACCTTTCCCGGAGCTAGTTCTCCCACGACGATGGCGTGGACAAGGAAAGGCAAGGTAAGGGCGAACATGAAATATTCGCGTGCGGGAAGGCCGAACAGGTAGCCGATGATTTTCGAGAGAGGTCGCATGGGGGTCATGCGTTGGTAATCAAGCAATCCGGTTTCACGTTCCTCGGCGGTACCTCCGGCCATTCGTCCGGTTCCAAGAAACATAAGGATAAATCCCTGTACGCCAAGCAACCAGGGAAAAGCTTTTCTGGCTCCGTTTACGGGAGAGGCTTCCCCACTTTCCCAGTTTTCCGATTCTTCATCATAAATCCATTGGCCGTCGGAACCTTCGAGATAAGCAGTGAGATAAGTGAAGCTCGTCAGGATGAGCGTTAGCAATCCCCATGCGATGAGCTGTTTCAAGCGCAACCGTTCCCGAATGCCCTTGCGGATGAGGGGATTGAGTCCGGCGAAACCTCCTGAGCTATTTTTCGTCATGATTGCTCTCCCGACTCGACCGCGAGAAATAGACTTTCTACATCGGCCTTTCTTTCGTGAAAGGATTTCACGGGTGCCCCGAGTTCGACGAGGGCTCGCAGAAGGTTGGCGACTTCCTCGTTGTCGCCGTCGAAAGTGAACTCGATGAGTGTGGCGCTTTCATCCACTTCTCCTGAGAAATGGGCGCGTGGATGAGCAATCAGAAAACCATGAGTCTCGGGAAAAGGATGGAGCAATTCCATCAAGATCGTCTTTGTGAGAGTTGCTCGTTCAACGACCTCTTTCAAGTTCCCGTTAATCACCATCTTGCCTTCCCGCATGATGCCGATCGAGTCGCACAGGCCCTGCAGTTCGGTCAGTACGTGAGAGGAGATCAATATGGTCTTCCCATCCTTCGCTAGACGTTTGAGGAGATTCCTGAGATCAATGCGGGCCTTCGGGTCAAGATTGGCGGCGGGTTCGTCTAGCAGGAGTACGGGTGGATCGTGAACCAAAGTCTTGGCCAGCAAGGCCCGTTGCTTCATTCCTCGAGAGAGGGTCTTGCACAGGACCTTTCTTTTGTCTTCCAGATTAGTTGCGGCAAGACAACGATCGACTTCCGCTTTTCGTTTTTCCAAAGTCGCACCGTAGGCGGATGCAAACAATTCGACGAATTCATCGACTCTAAGATCGTCGTATACGGGAGGGAAATCCGGCATGTAGCCAAGCATGCCTCGGACGTTTTCGGGTTCGTGCAGGGCCGAAATGCCATCGATGAGGATTTCGCCATAGGTCGGTTCCAGCAGAGTGGCGATGGCTTTGATGGTGGTCGTCTTTCCCGCGCCGTTTGGCCCGATGAGCCCGTACACTTCACCCTTCTTCACTTCGAAGGAAAGCCCGTCGACGGCGACATTGTCGCCATAATACACCTTAAGGTCCCGAACCTCAATCATTGCAGTTTAAAGCTTGAAGAGCTTTTTCGAGTTTCCGTGAAGGATTTTACGTTCGACTTTCTTGTCTTGGGCGAGGCGCCGAATAGTGGCGAGGATGAGCGAACCTTTGCAACCCACACCTCGACCGGCGGCATCCGGACAGTCGCTTCCGTAAAGGAGTTGATTGGGATGACGAGCAATGAAATCCTTGGCATGTTCCTCGTCGCGAAGCATAGAGTTTAGACCCGATCCCGCTGAAAAGTCTCCATACATATTCGGGTAGTTGGAGAGAAGTTTGTCGCTGATTCCGCCCGAATTCACCTTTGTCTTTGGGTACAGAATCGCCTGCTTGTGATTCTTGTCTATGTTGCCCCACCAAGTCTGGGCGTGCCCGATGAAGTTTACCTCGGGGAACTTTTCCAGAGTACGATGGAATCTCTCAATGCCCAAGTTGTAGGCATTGTGCTGAAAATGCATCAGCACGGGAACTCCATATTCACGGGCGACTTCAGCCACACTCCAGATGTGAGGTGAGTCGCAAGCCACATTGAATTTCTGCTCGCCGATTATAACGGCTCCCGCCTTTAGGTATTTCTCAAGTTCCTTGCGGGCGTTTGGAAGGTCGGGTACCTCGTTCACCCCGAATCGGAAATCCTCCGGGTGCTTTTTAGCCAAAGCCATGACTGTTTCGTTACCGCCTGTCTTGGCTGCAAGACCATTGGATTTGCCTTCGTGCGTGGAAGGTCGATTCACGGTGCTGCCTGCCGGAAGCAATAGAGTAGTCGTTACGCCCATCGCTCGCTGGTGAGCGACTAGTCTTTTGTCGGACCGAAAGAGATAGTTCGTGTGCTGATGAACGTCGATGACGGGTTCATCGATGGTAGTTCCCTTCTCTTTTCCCGGAGTTTGCGCTTGCATTGCAACCGCAATGGCAGGGGATGCGGAAGCGAGGAATCCCCTGCGCGAAATGAGGCGTCTTTTGTTCATTTCCGCAAGTCGATCACTTCCTTTTATTGAAGGCAACTCGCAATCTGGCTTGGCTTGTTCTCTAACTTGTTCATCCTTTTTCACAGTGAAGCTCCTTCCTCCACTTTTCGCCGTCACTGTTTTCGCCTATGCCTCGATCCTCGTATCCGCGGAATTCAAGATAGCCACTTTCTCCGCTGACGTCACTGTACCAATTGGCCACGGTATGATGGGCGGACTTTGGAAGTCCAAGAGCGTTGCCGACCCCCTATTCGCAAAGGGTGTCGTCTTGATCGGGGGAGAAAAGCCCGTGGTCTTCGTCAGCGTCGATTGGTGCGAAATCCGCAACGCTTCCTTTGATCGTTGGCGGGAAGAACTTGCTCTGGCTGCCAGCACTAGTCGCGAGCGTGTTCTTGTCAGCGCCATACACCAGCACGAGGCTCCCGTCACCGATCTCGATGCTCAGCAAATCCTGAATCGTCGCAACTTGGCCGGTAGCATATGTGATCTCGCCTTCCACGAGAAAGCCGTTCGTCGCGTTGCTTCCTCCCTTCGAATTGCCATGGATAAAAAGCAGCGAATCACCCACCTTGGCCTTGGCCAAGCCAAGGTCGAAAAGATCGCTTCCAATAGGCGTTACGTTTTACCTGACGGAAAAATTTCCTTTGGTCGCGGGAGTTCAAGTGGTCGCAACGTTCTCGCCGCAAGGGCACCCGAGGGAACCATTGACCCTTGGCTCAAGACGATTTCCTTTTGGAACGAAGATCGACCCATTGCTGCGCTCAGCGGTTACGCCACCCATCCTATGAGCTTTTACCGCACGGGTGAGGTGAGTGCAGACTTTCCGGGGATTGCTCGGAACCGCAGGCAAAAGGAAACGCCTGACTGTCTGCAAATTTACTTTAGCGGCGCCGCCGGAAACATCACTGCCGGCAAGTATAATTCCGGAGAGCGCAAGAACCGAGCCGTGCTCGCGAACCGTCTGCATGCCGCGATGGCTCTTGCTTGGAAGAATACGCGACGGCAAGCCCTAGAGCAGATTGAATTCCGGAACGCCGAGCTTTTTTTAAAGCCGCGTGACCATCCGGGTTTTACTGAAGCTGATTTTGAGAGAAAACTCGTAAAGGGAGTTAACCACTGGCACCAGTGCCTAGCGGCAATGGGTCTTAGTTGGCGTAGGCGTTGCGAACTTGGCCAACCTGTCGACGTGCCTGTAATCGATTTTGGTCCTGCCCAGCTTTTGTTGCTTCCGGGGGAAAGTTACGTCGAGTATCAGCTCGCCGCCCAGAAAATGCGGCCCGACTCGTTCGTCTTGGTGGCAGGTTATGGCGATGGGGGGACCGGTTACGTTCCCACCGAGAAGCATTGGGAAGAAAAGGACGGAAACCTTGGGGACTGGTGTTGGGTTCATCCCGGGGCAGAGAAACCTTTGCTAGAGGCTATCGAAAAAGTCTTAGTGAAAACGCCATGAAAAACTACCTCGTTCTTTTTCTGGGTATTGTTCTTTCATCCGGTTTTGTCCACTCCGCCGAACCCGAGGCTTCCTTGGAGCAGTTGCCCGGATTGGTTCCCACAGAGGCGCGAGATGCCATGAAAGCTTTTCGCCTTAAAAAAGGTTTTAACATCGAGCTGGCGGCGGCTGAACCCCAAGTTGTCGATCCCGTATCCATGTCCTTTGATGCCGACGGCAGGCTTTACGTGGTGGAGATGATTGGCTATTCGGAACATCGTGACGACAAACTGGGGCGCGTTCGGTTGCTCGAGGACACCAATGACGACGGTCGATTCGACAAGGCCACGGTCTATGCCAAAGGCTTGGCTTGGCCTACTGCTGTAATCTGCTGCGATGGCGGGGTTTTCGTCGCCGTTACTCCAGATCTGCTTTACTTTCGTGATACTGATGGCGATGGCGTGGCCGATCAACGTCGCGTTGTTTACACTGGTTTTGGGAAGGAACGTTCGCGTCTCAACATGCAGGGATTGCCCAATAGTTTGCGTTGGGGATTGGATAACCGGATTCATGCCGTTACGTCTTCAAATGGAGCTGTTCTCACTCGTCCCTCCGACGATAGCTTAAAGCCCATTCGACTCAATGGTCGTGACTTCTCTTTTGATCCACGCACTCTTGATCTGCGTCCGGAGAGTGGAGGCGGTCAGCACGGGGCATCGTTCGATGATTACGGTCGGCGCTTTGTCTCCAGCAACAGCAATCACTTACAGGCCATTGTTTTCGATTCCCGCTACGCCGCGAATTCTCGCTATGCGATGCCAAGTCCGCGATTGGGCATTGCCGTAGACGGTTCGGCTGCCGAGGTGTTTCGGATAAGTCCCGATGAACCTTGGCGCATTGTCAGGACGCGTTGGAGGATTGCCTCCAAGGTGCGCGGTCCCGTCGAAGGTGGCGGCAGAGTGTCCGGGTATTTTACGGCTGCTACGGGAGTTGCCATATATCGTGGTGATGCTTTCGGTGCGGGTTTTCGGGGAAATGCTTTTGTCGCGGACGCCGGGAGCAACCTCGTGCATCGAAAGGTTCTCAATTATGAGGACGGGATTGTTCCCGTTGGCAAAAGACCTGAGGGTGAACGTTCATCCGAGTTCCTCGCATCGACCGACAACTGGTTCCGTCCTGTCCAGTTGGCCAACGGGCCTGACGGGTGCTTTTACGTTCTTGATATGTACCGTGAAGTGATTGAACACCCGTGGTCGCTTCCCCGCGGTATCAAGAAGCACATCGACCTCGACAGCGGGAATGATAGGGGGCGAATTTGGAGGATTGTGCCCGAGGGATTCGTTCGACCTCCCTCGCCTCGTTTTGGGAATTTGTCTTCCCCCGAGCTTGTCGCTATTCTATCTTCGCCTAATGCATGGCGTCGCGAAACTTCCGCCCGTCTGCTTTATGAGGGGCAAGACGCAAAGGCAGTTCCCGCTCTCTTGAAGCTGGCCATGGAAGGCGAGTCCCACATCGGTCGACTGCATGCTCTTTACGCTCTCGCGGGTTTAGATCAACTAAAACCTAATCACCTTGTCACGGCCATGAGCGACCGGCATCCCTTTCTTCGCGAACACGCCATTAGGTTGGCTGAACCCTTTCTTGTTAAAGATATCAATTCAAGCAGACCCTTGGCTCAGGCTATGCTTGCTTTGGCTCGGGACAAATCCCCGCACGTCCGTCTTCAATTTGCTCTTACTTCCGGTGTGGTTGAGTTTCCCGGCGAATTGCCTGCTCTGTTGGAAACCTTGGCCGTAAGTGGCAAAGACTCATGGATTCGATCCGCTGTCCTGAATGCCTTGTCCGCACAGGTGAACGAGCTGTTTTCCCACTTCGCCGATTCAGTTCCGCCGCCTGATGCGAGCGAGGTGGTGGCTTTGGCCAATGGTTTGCGAAAAGGCGGTAACTCGCTCAGTCGTCTGCAGCCCGAAGCGCGGAAGTACCTGCAGCGCGTTTCCATGGCTGTGGTCGAGGATGCCGATTGCTCGTCTGCCCTTCGCCTGCAAGCAATTGGTTTGCTGTCCACTCTAGACAAGAAGGCGGCCAGCCCGCCGTTGCTTGCTTTTCTGGATGCCACCGAAGCTTCCTTGCGTGACGGAGCCGTGAGGGAACTGGTGAACCTGGCGCCCGAGGGGCTAACGGCCGACTTGCTCGACCGCTGGAAGGTTTTGTCTTCGGGTTCGCGGGATGAAACGATCGGTTACTTTCTCGAGGCGTCCGAGCGGACGAACGCCTTGCTTGACGCGATGGAGAAGGGGGTAGTAGCAATCACCGACTTGAGGGCGGGTCGCTTGACCACCTTGCGCAACCTCAAGGACGACATCTTCCGTAAACGAGCAGTTGAGTTGGTTGGTCTCGCCCCTCCCGAGCAGGAAAATATTCCGCGGGAGAAAGTTATCGAAAGCTACCTTCCCGCACTTCGACTTGCAGGCGACTCCACGCGTGGACGCGTGACCTACGTACAGCGTTGCGCCTCGTGTCATCGCGCGGGCAAGGAAGGCCACGCCCTTGGCCCCGACTTGGTCGCGTTGAAGGCGGCGGGACCGGAGAAGCTGTTGACTAACCTCATTGATCCCAGCCGCGAGGTGGCCGCCGATTTCGTGGCTTACGAGGTGCGTGGGCCAAAAGACAAGTTGCTTGGCTTGCTTGCGAACGAAACCACCACCCATCTCACTATTCGTTTCCCTTTGGGCAAGTCGGTCACCCTTTTGCGCAAAGAGGTTGATGGTATGAAAAGCCTTGGCCGTTCGCTTATGCCGGAGGGACTGGAAGCGGGCCTCGACCAACAGGCCATGGCCGACCTGCTCGCCTTCCTCGCCCACCCCGAGCCCGATCATCGACTCCCGGCTTTTGATTTACTCATCTTTGCCGATGAAGTGGGTGGCCAACGTCCCGTGCGTTCACGAGAGGATTGGGAGAAACGGCGGACCTCCATATTGGAGGGGGCGGAAAAGGTCATGGGAACTTATCCCGTCGTTAAGAAGCGTGCTCCACCCGACTTGAAGATCATTGAATCAAAGGATGCCGGGACTTACCTTCTCCAATCGATTACCTACCAATCTTCGGCTTCTTCCGGTGTTCCCGCTCATCTGTGCATCCCAAAGGACGTCTTGTCGGGCAAACGAAAGGCGAAGGCCATTCTTTGCCTGCACCCGACGGACAACAAGGTGGGTCGTAAGGTTGTTCTCGGCTTGGGCGGACGGGCGAACCGCGCCTATGCGGCGGAATTGGCCGAGCGCGGGTTCGTCACGATCGCACCAGCCTATCCACTGTTGGCCGACTACCAACCCGACGTCGCAAACCTCGGCTACGCAAGCGGAACGATGAAGGCCGTTTGGGACAACTCCCGAGCTCTCGATCTTCTGGAATCCCTGTCCTATGTCGATGCTTCCAATGGATTCGGTGTCATCGGCCATTCGCTGGGCGGTCACAACGCCATTTTTACCGCCACCTTCGAGAAGCGTATTTCCGCCATTGCCGTCAGTTGCTCCTTCGATTCGTTTCCGGACTACTACGATGGCAATGAAAAAAACTGGGTGTTTGGCAAAGGTTGGTGCCAGACACGCTACATGCCTCGACTCTCGGACTATCGAGGCCGCCTTGGAGAAATTCCCTTCGACTTCCCAGAGCTCCTAGGTGCCTTGGCTCCCCGCCATTTGTTCGTGAGTGCTCCCAAAGGCGACCACAACTTTCGCTGGGAAAGCGCTCGTCGTTGTACCGAGGCTGCCTCCAAGGTTTATTCCTTGCTTGAGTCGAAGGGTAACTTGGTTGTCCGCCATCCGGAATGCGCTCACGATTTCCCCTTAGCAATTCGTGAGGCCGCCTACGACTTTCTTGCCAAGGGGTTGGAAAGAAAAGAAAACTAGTTTTCCGATCCTAAGCCGATTTCCAGATGAAATCCTCGGTCCCTTTCCTCTTGGTGACGAATGGAAAAGACAGGAAGCCGGGATGGCTATTGCGGTTCGGTGGGTGGTCAGAGTTTGCCTTGAGCCTTGCGAAGGGCGGCGAGGGAAGCTTCGGACCCTATCAGAGAGTGCTTTGGTCGTGGGTGTTCCTTGTTGAACACCTGCAGCTTTTCCTTTGGCAGGGGCTTGAAGAATTTCTCGGTGATTTCATCGTCGTCACCCGTCACTTGGCTTAGGCGCAGCTTAAGGGTTTTGGCTAAGAATCGGTAGACCGGTTTGCGTTTTGAGAATTCATAACCGTGCTTTTCATCGGCGAGGTGAAAGTTATCCACATTACTTGAGGAACCAAAGAGGGAGTAGATGCGCCTAGCGTATGGGAACTCGACCTTTGGCGTATTCTTGGTCCAGTCTCCACCCACACTAACAAGGAGTAGAGGTCGAGGGGCTGCCATGGCAGCGATTTCCGCGTTATTGGTCTTGTGGGTCTTGCTTTCGTGAACGGGCATGCCGCTCTCGCAGTTGCATCCCCCGTAAAAGTGGGCTGAAGCCATGACTACGGGTGCAGCTGCCCTTACGCGTGGGTCAAGAGCAGTCAGCATGAAGGTCTGGGTGCCGCCCCCGGATTCGCCCGTGACACCGATGCGACTTGGATCCACCTCTCGGAAGCTCAGAAGATAGTCGAGGGCGCGCATGCTGTTCCAAGTCTGGTAAGCAAATACGTTTTTATCCTTCCGGTGATCGACATGGTTGGAATCCTCGTTCCAGCCCACCATATCGTAGGCGAAGACAATGGCTCCCATGCGGGCGAGGGAGGCGCAACGTGCTTGCGTGTATTCCGCGACTCGACCCTCTTTGGAATGTCCGTGGGGACAAAGGATGCCGGCAAACTTGCTGAGGCCGCCTTTTCGGAGAGGACGGTAGAGGTTACCGGTAACAAAAAAGCCGGGAAGACTCTCGAAGTGAACGTTCTCTACCGAATACCCATCCATTTCTTTAGAGGAATGGGAGTGGGCGTTTAGCGGTGAACGAGCGGGTAGGGGAACGAGTCCGGCTCCCTTTAGGATACCATCTCTATTTCGCTTGGCTCGGGTTTGCCACTCCTCGAGCGTGGAAAAAGTCTTACCGAAGATCTCGAGGTTGCGAGCCCCTTCCTCCTCGGGGATTTTTGGAAATGCATTAGCTGAAAGTGAAAACACCAGCATGCTTATTGCAGTGATAAATAGGATAGGGAGTCTTGCGTTCATGACTTGAGCTGGGTTGGGAGAGTTATAAAAAAGCTGAGTTTCGTTTTCTTTTACTTGCCTAAAGCCTATGTTCCGGAACATTTGCAACTTCGAAACATCTCCATCCACCAAACACATATTCAAAAGGAACGCTTGTAAATCATGAAGAATACCCATTTATTTCACCTTATCACATCTATCTTGGCCGTGGCTATGCTAGCCGTCGCCCCTGCCTTCGGAGACAAGACGGCCGCCGGGAAAAGCCTTTTTGACGGCAAGACCCTCAAAGGATGGAACGGAGATCCTAAATTCTGGAAAGCCGCTGATGGAGCGATTGTTGGACAGACCACCAAGGAGACTCCCACCAATGGGAACACCTTCATCATTTGGGAAGATGGCAAGTTGGCCGACTTTGATCTCACTCTGGAATTCAAGATCGAGGGTGGCAATAGCGGCATCCAGTACCGCAGTTTCGTTAAGCCCGGGAAGCATGACGGTTGGCGCATCGGTGGTTATCAAGCCGATTTCGAGGCGGGCGACCGTTATTCGGGTATTTGCTATGGCGAAGGTTTTCGCGGAATTCTTTCTGACCGTGGTTTCCATACCACCCTCACTATTGATGGCGGGAAGTTGAAGAAAAATGCGAAAAAATTCGGTGACTCCAAAGAAATCGGGAAAGCCGTTAAGAAAAATGATTGGAACACTTATCGCATAACCGCGAAGGGATACCATTTTACGCACTATATCAACGATGTGAAAACCACTGAACTTACAGACAACGATGAGAAGACTCGTCGGGCCGATGGAGTGCTGGCTCTGCAGTTGCACGCCGGTTCACCGATGAAGGTGTCCTTCCGGAAGATCTATATGAAGTAGAAGAGTATCTTAAACCATTTCGCACGATGTCGCGCGAAATGGTCTCCTGCAGAAAACAGAATTATTTATTTGGACAGGATGCCGTAGAGGAAGTAAGCCGATAGGCCCAGACTCGTGATAACGAGTATACACTTTATGAGAGTTGATAGTGTATTGTGCAAGTCCGAGGGAGTAAGGTCATAGCTTGCATCTGTCACATCAGAAGATAACGAGATGGGTTTCCGTTTCATGGGAATCTTACTTGTTTCAAATCTCAATCGTACAGTTATTAGTGAAATTGCAATTCTTGGAGGTCTTTTTTGCTATTTCTTATTTGTTAATAAACCAATCGGATTGATTAAAAGGAATCCTTAACGTAGTGATTAAAAATATAATATCTGGTCGTGGAGTTGCTTAAGTCAATGATAATTCACAGATGCCACGATCGTTTTGCACGAACGATATATTTGACTCTCGTGCCGTCATAGTCCTTTGGCGATGAAAGATAAAATCGTTTTGGCTGGTGGCACGGGGTTTCTGGGAAAAGCCTTGGCCCAGTGTTTTGCTGAAAAGGAGTATGAGGTTGTCGTGCTCGGCAGAAGCAATGAATTACCGGCGGACTTCCCACAAGCGCGACTTGTTACTTGGGATGCTCGAACCATAGGATCTTGGATGAAGGAGTTGGAGGGAGCAAAAGCCTTAGTGAATCTTTGCGGGCGTTCGGTGGATTGTCGTTACAGCGAGACAAACCGTAGGTTGATTCTTGATTCGCGTGTCAAGGCGACGAGAGTTCTCGGTGATGCGGTCTCTCGAGCGACGATTCCGCCCAGGGTCTGGCTTAACGCCGGCACGGCGACTATTTACGAGGATCGGCGAGTCGAATTGCCGCCACACGATGAAAATAGCGACGATTTAGGCCACGGTTTTTCCGTGGAAGTGGCGAAAGCGTGGGAGGAAGCTTTTTTGGAAACTCAGGTCCACAATGTGCGGAAGGTGGCTATGCGCATCAGCATTGTGCTGGGTAAAAGCGGGGGAGCCTTTCCCGTGATGCGCCGGTTCGCACAACTTGGGCTGGGAGGAAGGCAAGGACCCGGCTCGCAATGGATGAGCTGGTTGCACCTTGACGACTGGGTTGGCATCGTCGACTGGTTGGTGTCGCGTGACGGGGTTTCGGGGGTGGTGAACTTGGCCGCGCCCAATCCGGTTTCCAACGCTGTCTTTATGAGCCAAATGCGTTCCGCATTCGCACCTTTGGGCATCGGTTTTCCTGCTCCAACTTTTGCCGTTCGATTTGGCGCCGTCTTTCTTCGTACGGCTCCAGAGCTAGTACTCAAAAGCCGTAAAGTGGTCTCAAGGGTCTTGCGGGACGAGGGTTACGTGTTTCTTTTCCCTACTTTAGAAGATGCAATCTCCGATTTGTCGGGATAAATTCCCGTAATATTGAAACCCTGCTAAATCAATTGCCTTATGGCCGATGCGCCATGAATGACTTGGGAAACTGCTTCCGGAATACCCGGTGTGGCTCGAACCACCCCAACATCTAGGATGGTTTCCATTATGGTGGCGTAGAGGTTCGGGATGGTGACCCGGTCTGTGGCGGGTTCGCCGCCGTCCTTAGTGGAAGATCCCACAACTTGCCCCATGTTCAGTCCTCCGCCGTAAAGTAACAAGGGGGCCGAACCACTCCAGTGGTCGCGCCCGCCTTTTCCGTTGATCTTTGGTGAACGACCCATTTCGCCACAGCATACGAGCAGGATCTTTTCCTGCAGTCCGCGAGCCTCGACGTCCTCGATGAATGCGCTTACGGCATGGTCGAACGGACGACCAACGTATTCCATGCCCTCGGTCATAGTGGCGTTGTTGTTGTCGGCGTGCATGTCCCAGACGAAGTCGGTGCTCACGGTGATGAAGCCTGCTCCGCGTTCGGCCAACCTTCGGGCCAGCAGGAGGAGTTTGCCAAGGTTCTTTACGTGATTGGCATAACGCTGGTGGTTGTTCCATCGCTTGCTTATGCGGCTTACGTCGATCAACTTCGAAGTGTCGTACCGATCGATGACGCTGTCTTCCTCACTGGTAATGTCGAAGGCATCGGAAATGCCGCCGGTCAAGGTTTCCAGTGCTTGGGATTGAAATTTATCCAATCCACCCGTAACTTTTCCGGATTCCACGGTGCGCCGAAACTGATTCAGGCTGGTCAGCAAAGTACGCCTGTCACTCAGTCGATCGGGATCGATCGTTAATTGCATGTCGCGCCTGAGATCGCTTTTCCCACTGGGTTGGAATGGTGCGTAAGCGGGACCCAAAGGGCCAGTGACGTCGAATTTACCCAATTTCATTATTGGGTTCGTAGCTCCTGCATCCACTGCCTGCGGATGCAACCATACGTTTCTCGGCATACCGAACTGCGGGTGGCTTGCACCGGCAACTTTTGCGTAATGCGCTCCGATCTGAGCGCCCGAAGAAAATTCCTTACTGACGATGGGCTTGGAATCGTGATCTGCGCTTTGGGTGGTGAATGAGCGTACGATGGAAAACTTATCGTTAAGTTTGGCTAACTTTTCAAAGGTTGGCCCGAAAGTGATGCCGGGAATCTTCGTCTTGATTTCGCCCGTGGCGCTATGGATGTTCGATGGGGCATCCATCTTTGGGTCGAATGTTTCGAACTGGCTTGGACCACCGTGCATGAAGAGGAAGATTACGGTTTTGTCCTTGGCTATGCCCCCCACGGATTTCAACGCCTCCTCCGCTCGCAGAAAGTCAGGTAGGCTTAATCCGCCCAAGCCCAAGCTTCCCACCCTCAGGAAATCGCGCCTACCTAAGTAACTGTCAGTGAATTTTGACATCAGTAAATAACTCTGCTCATCATTATGTGCATTAGGCTTATAAATCAAAGGTTTCTTTAGTCGCTGAGACATTTTTTCGCTTTGACCTATTCCTTGATAATTATGTGGGTTGCTGGCATTCGTTTCATGGCGGCTGAATTGGCGAGGCGCGACCGAAATGATTCCTAGTGGCGAATAAGGAACGCCCTACAGGTCGATGCACGACGAGCCCAAGGCTGCTCTGGCCTATCTGGACAAGGTAAGAGAAAGCCTTTAGAGAAGGATGCCTCCTGTCAGTACGAGATCGGTCGCTGCAATTGCCTGTCGGGGATCTTATTCCAAGAGAGCTTCGGCAATCAGCGTGAGCATGTTCCCGCTCGCTTTTATCCTGCCCACCAACTGCTGTTGTACGGAATCGGCGAATATCCGCGTTCGATATTTTGGAACTGGCTTGAGATACGCGTGAGGGAGAGGCCCCAGCTTTCAGTTCGATTGGTTCCCGCATTTCGTCAATCCTTCTTGCCTAGCCACCATTTGGTGGAACACGGTGTCGGCCAAAATTTCATTGGTCGACAACATGGAGTTTATGGAAGTGATTGCGGAACGCAGTCGGTTTTTCTTGGCAACAGTCATTCGAGGCTCGGGTTCTTCTGGAGGCACTCGAGGTTGCCAAGGTCTAGTCAAGTTGGCCGCTTGGTTCTCACTTTTTTCTTCCTTCGAGGATTCTTCATTTCCCGAGTGTTTTCTCAGCATTTCTGCCAGCTTTGGTCCCCGCGGTTTCACAGCCCACGACCATAACATTTCCCCCGTGTCGTGCGTAGCGAGTTTGATCAGGAGAAGTGGAATTTTAAGCGTGAACCACCAGTAATTGAATTTCATCTTCTTGGTGTCGGTGAACACTTGTTCCGCTTGAGCGCAATTGCCGGCACTTTTATCGGATGCACAATCACTTTGAAATTGATCCAATGCAGATTGAGGTGGCATCTCCCGTTGCTGAGAGCGCCACGGAATAGTCACGCCGGGAACCTCCGTTACCGTAACTCTACATTCAGGTAATGGGGCTCCCTTAGGGTAAACTTGGTTGTACTCTCTAAAAAGAAATGAGGTATCGGCTTTTGCTTCAACTCGGCTTCCCGATCTCCAATATTAATGGAGGCGTGCCTCATGTGGCAAAGGCGCTTCAGTTTTCATAAACGGGTTTCTTCCCCATCCCCTCAAGCCGAAAGAAACCTTTAGCTTTCTTTTCAAGCTGACAACGGAAGCGCAACCCCGATAACTCTTCGACATGATCGCCAAACTTCCTCGTTGTGAAATCGTTCCTTTGCCTGATGACCGGACTTCTTTTCGGGTGGATGGTCTTGAGAGGACAATGTGGCATTTCGACCCGAAGTACGAAAGGCCTTTCTTTTTTCCTTTTAACGGACCTTCGGGTGCGTCGCTCACGCGAATGGGGCATCCCGGAGCACAAAACCATGATCACCACCGCTCGCTTTGGTTTGCTCATGCCGATGTCGGCGGATTTGACTTCTGGTCGAATCAAAGCAAGTCCGGCATCCGGCAGAAGAACTGGTTGGTCTTCGATGATGGGGCCGACGAAGCGATCATGGCGAGTGCGCTCGGTTGGTTCGATGACCAAGGCCGTGAGTTGATGGAGCAGGAACTTGTGGTGAGCCTGAAACCCTTGAAGGATGGCGAGCATTTATTCGAGTTGCAGGCTACCTTTAGGCCGAAGGGAGAGAAGCTGACATTAGGAAAAACCAATTTCGGTTTTCTCGCAGTTCGCGTAGCAAAGAGCATTGCGGCTTACTGGGGTGGAGGCGAGCTAACGAATTCCGAGGGTCTTCGTGGCGAGAAGATGATTTTCGGTCAGGCTGCGCGATGGATGGACTACAGCGGTCCGGTACCTGAGGGCCAGGGGGCGACTAGGAAGACCGTCAAGGAGGGAATAACTTATTTCGACCATTCCTCGAATCCTCGCCATCCTGTTCATTGGCATGTGCGGGAGGATGGCTGGATGGGCGCATCCTTCTGCATGCTTGAGTCATATGTCATCGAACGGGAACAGCCACTCGTCCTTCGCTATTTGCTCCATGCACACTCTGGGAACGTTTTGCAAAGTCGAGCCGATGCCCTTCACGAGACCTTTGTTAAAAGTAAAGGCTTCCGTGTCTTCAAATCTAAAAAGCCCCATCGTCAAGTCGAGGTGGAGCGGTTCGGTTAGGGAAGACCAACCACCTTAGACCGACCTGGCTTGTTCCTCTCCTTCGTCCGGAGAGTCACCGGGTTCCTCAAGGATGCTTGGGAGTGGAGCCGATTCCGAATCACCTTCCGCGAGGGCAGCTTGGAAGGTTGCGGGAATTTCTTTTTTTGAGGTGATGCCTAGTTTTTTGAGTTCCTCGGTGCGTCGAAGGATGTTTCCTTTTCCCTCGGATAGTTTGTTGAGGGCTGCCTCGTGGGCTCCGGAGGCTTTGGCGAGAGCCTTTCCGATATCTTCGACGTCCTGCAGGAAATTAGCGAACTTATCGTAGAGAGCACCGGCTTTTTCGGCAATTTTCTTGGCGTTCAAGTTTTGCTTTTCAAGTCGCCAAACATTGGCAACTGTCCGGATGGTGGCCATTAGCGTGCTGGTGGTGACGGGTACGATTCCTTTTCGAAACGCGTATTCATAAAGCTCGGAGTCGGCCCTTATCGCAGTCCCGAAGGCGGGTTCGATGGGGAAGAACATGAGGACGTAGTCGAGGCTGGTGATCCCCTCGATGGATTGGTAGTCCTTGGCTGCGAGTTCGTCGATATGGTTGCGGACGGAGCGGAGGTGTTCCTTGAGGGCGGTATCGCGGTCGACTCCTTCGTCTAACGAGCACCATCTCTCGTAGGCGGTGAGAGACATCTTTGAGTCCACTATGATCTGGCGGTTCTCGGGAAGACGAATGATGGCGTCGGGGCGTTTTCGGTCGAAGGTTTCCTGCATGGTGAACTCGCGACCCTTCTCCAAGCCCGAGGCTTCAAGGGTGCGCTCTAGGATTAATTCTCCCCAATCGCCCTGCTTCTTGGAATCTCCCTTGAGAGCATTGGTCAGGTTTTCGGCGTTTCCGCTAAGTTGCGTCTGAGCTTTGACAATCATCTCGAGGTGTTCGCGAAGGGCTGCTCGTTCGCGGTTGTCTTGACCGTAGAATTTGTCCACCTGTTCTTGGAATTCCTTGATCTTGACGCCCAAGGGGTCGAGTACTTGTTTGAGGTTTTCCTTGTTGGTCGCGGTGAACTTTTCGGTCTTGGCGTCGAGCACCTTGTTTGCGAGGTTTTCGAACTGTTCTCGGAGTCTCTTTTCACCTTGCTCCAGATCTTCCGTTTGCTTGGACAATCGTTCTGTCAGATGCTCGTTTTTGGTGCGTGTTTCGGCCAAGGAAGTCTGAGATTCCATTAAGTTTTGATTGATGGCGTTTTCCTGTTCGCGCGTTTCCGCGAGTGTTGCCTTGAGCATTTGGATCTCGGTGGCCATCGCTTGAGCCGAAGCCCCGGCATAAATAATTTTTTCACGCAATTCCTTTTCCTCTTCTCGTGAAAGTCCTTGCTTCCCTTTTGCCCATAGAAAAACGATGAGTCCGCCAATTAGAAAGCAGGTAAAAAGAGAGAGTACCAAGTAAAACGGTTCCATATAGTTAACGCTGGTAAATTGCCTTGCCTCCCGAGTTAAGTCAAGGAGACCGAGCGAATTGTCCTTTGACGAATGTTTTTTCTTTATGATTGTGGAACTTCACACTGTCGTTATTTCAAGTTTTCAATGAATGGAATAATGACTGCCAAGTGGAAGATTCTCTTTCTGGCCTATTGCGGGACAATTCTTTATCTTTCGAGCCTCTCTCCCAATGAATTGCCTGAAGGACCTGCTCTCGTTTCGGATAAAGTGCTTCACCTTTGTGAATATGGTTTGTTTGGAATTCTGTCTTGGGGGGCCTTTGCCGTCCGCAAAGGAGTTTTCCCTTGGGGATTGGTTGTGCTCGGAGCATGGTTCGGCATCATGGACGAGTGCTGGCAAGACTGGATTGGGAAATCCCGTTCAGCCGAGGTCTGGGACGCGGCTGCCGATGCCGCGGGCAGCCTGTTGGGCGTTACGGTAGCCCAGTTGTTTTGGATTAAGCGCTAGAGCGTCGGGAAGTGAGGACCCTCAAGGCAACGAGGCCTTCTCGTCGGTTGCGTTGAATTCCACGGCGGCTTGCGGAGCAGGCATGGAGCAGGTGATTGTTTCCGTCCAGACGGAAGGCAATTGAGTCGCGTCACCTTCTGATCCTAGCGTACGGATGCGCAAGTAATAAGTTTTGCCGAGTTCTCTTGCAGTGAAGTCTCCTGTAAGGACTTCGTGATTTTCGATCCGTTGATCCATACCTGAAGTAAAGTTCCCGTCCTCGGCGATTTCGATTTCGTAGCGCAAGGTCTCGTTCTCGTTCTCGGGGGGTTGCCAAGTTGCGGTAAGCATGGTCGGTTCATCACGCGAGATGGCAAGCGTAGGATTGAGAGGCGAATCCAATGAGGTGACAGGCATATCGAAAAGCAAGGAAGTTATCTGGCTCTCGATATCTTTGATGTTCCCATCCTTGGGAACAACTTTAAGTTCAAAATTGAAGCTTCCGTAAGCCTTGGAGTCATCCAACACGCGAAATGGGGCGGTGATCTGAAAGTCGCCGTAAAGTTCGCTTTTCGCTTCGCCGATATAGACTCTTAAGAAATATTCAATGGGCCCGAGGTTATTGGTGATTGGATTCCATGACACGCGAACATCCTGACCCGCGATTGATGCGGCAAGGTTTTCGGGGGAGTCTAGTTCATTGCCCGGGACTCGAAACTGGGTTACGAAGGGGGTGGACGCTATGTCCTCGACATTGTCGGCTGCGGGTCCGTAACGGAAGCGCAACCAGTATGTTTTTTCGCTGATAAGAGGAAAGTCATTAAAAGACGTTTCACGTGTAACCAGTTCTTTGATTAGAATCTTGGTTTCAAAGTCTTCATAGATTTGAAGGCTGTAATCGATGAGTCCGGAAGACTTTACTTTCGGCCATTCAAATGAGACTGAACCGAAGTCGGGCTTTATGATGATACCTCCGTACGATCCTGCATCTAAGTTTGTGGCGAGCGAAATGACAAGGGGTTGGCTAGGCAGATAACGATCATCCTCTGTCGCCGGCATAGCCGAGATTCGGACATAGTGCACTGTTGCTGGAGCAAGGCCTTCAAAGAAGGCGATGTATTCTTCGACATATGTCTTTGAGAAAAGAATCTTTTCAAAGTCGGCATCGGTGGAGAGTTCGAGTTTGAAGACCGGCCCCGGGATTTTACCATCCACCCAGTTCTCGGGATCAAGCCAAGTAACGCCGAAGGAAGTGGAGTTGAGGTCGTTGATGTCGGCCATGGGTATATCCAACGGTCCGCCCGATCCATCCATCGGTCCCGGGGGGAGTCCTTCTTGGCCCGAACCTTTTCCTTCTGCGAACTCTTTACCTTGAGTGGTTTTATCGTTGCTTTGTCCGTCCGGCAAGTCTTCGGGATCGGACGAACAAGCCCCTAAAGCGAATATTAGTATGGGCATTAGGATCAACGCGGGCGTCTTCATGCTTTGATTGGAAGCGCAGAACGGGCATTTGTCCAGAATCTTATGTTTCTCATCTCATCGGCATGCTGTTTATCCCTTGCCTAGGGCTTGCTAGTTCTTTGATGGTGTCGTTCATGAAATTAACTGGTCGACAATCCTTCTCTCTAGACAACCAAATCAGTCTTAACCGCCGCGGCATGCTCAAAGGTGCGGTCGGCGTTTTGGCGGGAAGTCTTGCTTCCGCAGGCACTGTTAATAGTGCTCCTCGAGACGTCAAGAAACGTAAAGCCAAAGCGATCGGGGTAAAGAAGGGTCGCATCAATCAGTCCGTTGTTTCGTGGTGCTTCGCCAAGCACTGGAGTACTGAGGAAATGTGTTCGGTGGCCAACAAGCTTGGTTGCAAAAGTATTGAGTTGATCGAACCCGAGCATTGGCCGGTTCTCAAAAAGCATGGCTTGACTTGCGCCATATCTCCTATCCTGGTGGAAGGTCCCCCCTTCATCAAGGGGTTCAACAATCCAAAGTACCACGCCATGGTTATCGAGGCGACTCGGAAGGCCATTGATGCCTCCGCCGACTTCGGTTGTCCCAACGTTATCTCCTTCACTGGTTACGCCGAGGACGTTTCCTCTGCGTCCGGCGCTAAGAATTGTGTCGAGGGTTACAAAAAAATCATCGGTCATGCTGAGAAAAAAGGAGTTACCCTATGCCTCGAGATGCTAAACACTCGCGACGATTCCGATCCGAACAAGGGGCACCCCGGTTATCAGGGGGATCACGTCGATTATTGTATGGATATCATCAAGCAGGTGGGGTCTCCCAGACTCAAGCTTCTCTTTGATATTTATCACGTGCAGATTATGGACGGAGACGTTATTCGGCGCATTCATGAGTGCGGAGAGCACATCGGTCACGTCCACACGGCGGGCAATCCCGGACGCGGGGAACTGGATGACAAGCAGGAGATCAACTACCCGCCAATCATGAAGGCGCTTCTGGAGATCAAGTACAAGGGTTTCGTCGGTCAGGAGTTCATTCCCACCCGAGAACCTTTTAAGGGTCTCTCTCAAGCCGTTTCTCTCTGCGACGTGTAGCGGTTCTCCCTTTGGGATTGCTTCGTGGCGCGGTTTTAACTACGCCTCGTTTCCGAAGAGTTTCAGGAAAATGGGGGGGATGCAATTCATTGATTTGTTCTGTGGCGTAGGTGGTTTCCGCTGGGCTTTGGATGCACTCGGTCATAAATGTGTCTTTTCTTCAGACATCGATCCTCACGCCCAAGAAACCTATGCCCTTAATTTTGGAGAAAAGCCATTCGGCGACATTACTTGCATCGATCCTTCCGATATACCGGGTCACGACGTCGTATGCGGAGGTTTTCCTTGCCAACCCTTCAGTATCTCAGGGAAACAACTAGGTTTCGAGGATGCTCGAGGCACCCTCCTTTATCATATTCTTCGGATAGCCGAGCGGCATCAACCCAAGGTTCTCTTTCTAGAGAACGTAAAGAATTATCGTGGTCACAACGGCGGACGCACTCTTGCGACGACCTTGCAGTTGCTCGATCGAGTCGGTTACCACTGCCATCACTCCCTCCTCAACGCTTCGAGTTATGGTGTACCTCAAAAGCGAGAGCGGTTGTACTTCGTCTGTTTTCGAAAAGATCTTGGACTTTCCGAGTTTTCTTTTCCCGAACCTACGAAAGAGGACGTCGCCGTCGAGGACGTCCTCCTCCCTTCGAGCGATCCCCGGCTGGAGAAACTTTTCGTTCGTCGCCCCGACACGTTTATTTCCACGGACCTTCCGGTGGGACGCGACTTGCGACCCCTGCGGGTCGGCACTATCGGAAAGGGAGGTCAAGGTGAGCGAATCTATAGCGTCAAGGGTCATGCCATAACCCTGTCTGCCTTTGGAGGTGGCGTTGGAGCCAAAACCGGAATGTATCTCGTTGACGGTCATCCTCGCCGTCTTCATCCCGAGGAATGCCGACGCGTCATGAGCTTTCCCGAAGGCTTCAAGCTCCATCCCAATCGGAATGTGAGCTACAAGCAGTTCGGCAATTCGGTCGCGGTCAAGGTGGTGCGATTGATCTTCGAACAAGTTGAAAGTCTTTTACGTGGCAAGAAGCGTTTGACCGCTTGATAAGTCTGGGAATCTAATGCGTTCACTGGTTTCCTTTTATCCGATGCAAGCAGTTCGGTTCGATCACCTTTATCTTTTCGCTTCCTTTTCCGACTTAATACCTGTTCCATGATCTGGTAGAATGACCAGCATGTCAGATTTCGATGCCCCGAAAAAGCCCGCATGGGCTTGTGCTCTTGTGCCCGTGCTCCTTGAATCGACGTCAGCGGGACTTTATTGGTTCCTCTCTGCAAGAGGAGAGGGCGGGGGAGGTGATCCACCCGTAGATGGCTTTGGCTAAGACCTGGTTCATTCCTCACACGCAAAGGCGCCAAGCACTGGGTCCCCGGCGAAGTCATCGTTCTAGCAATGACATCATAGACCCCACATCTCACCATCCTTTGGCGATAAGGTTCTCCAAGTATTGAAACGACAATATTAGCTTGCGACGCTTTTGGAAATGTCGGTTTGGCTTTCATATATTAATGTCTTCACTTCAAACATTAGCTAGCTAACTTTAAAATCGGATTGCTTCCCCAATTCCTTTCCCGTAGTTGAATACATCTTGCTTTAAGGTTTCAGGAGAGATGGCAGAGTGGTCGAATGCGCTGGTTTGCTAAACCGGTGAAGGGCTAATCGTCCTTCCACGGGTTCGAATCCCGTTCTCTCCGCCATTT
>JACKQG010001761.1_pt1 | contig 29355 bp, 39 predicted proteins | sample 8237621 | NCBI WGS metagenome assembly JACKQG01 (sample SAMN15677084, study PRJNA649215) | marine metagenome | biome: marine; feature: Black Sea; material: saline water; isolation source: suspended particulate matter (SPM) from the Black Sea western gyre | collected 2013-06-09/2013-06-10 | depth... | reverse complement strand
GAAAGAAGGAGTAATAGAGCCTTTAAAGATTAAAACACAAGCAGTTAGTTCAGCCGCAGAAGTTGCATGTATGATTCTAAGAATTGATGATGTAATTGCTTCTGGAAGTTCAGGCGGAGGAATGCCACCTGGTATGGGTGGAGGAATGCCACCTGGAATGGGCGGAATGCCACCTATGTAATGCAAAAGGCGCGACCATAGGGAGCATCATCTTGATCAACCTTGATAAAGGTTGGTGTGAATGCCACCTATGTAGAAATAATTATTTTTTTCTTAATTCTCTTGGTATTGGAAACTTCACATTTTCTTCTGTGAATTTTATTTGCTCTATTAGCGAGCCTTCAAATTTTCCTTCTAAGTATAGAACAACTTCTTTAACTAAAACTTCTGGCACCGATGCACCAGATGTTATTCCAACAGCTTTAACATTTTCAAACCATTCATCTTTAATTGCTGCTTTGTCAGGTATCAAGTAGGATTTCACTCCTTGCTGCTTTGCTGTTTCGGCGAGTCTATTGGAATTAGAACTATTATGTGATCCAACTACTAAAATTAAATCTGCTTTTTTTGTTAGTTCCTTTACTGCGTTTTGTCTGTTCTGAGTTGCATAACAAATATCATCTTTTTCCGGAGAAATTATTTTTGGAAATTTGTCTTTTAGAGCCCTAACTATTTCTTTTGTCTCATCAACAGATAGAGTTGTTTGCATAATGTAAGCAACTTTGTCAGGGTTTGGAATTTTAAGTTTTTTAACATCTTCAACTTTGCCAACTAGTTGCATTGGTGCTTCACCCATTGTTCCAATAACTTCTTGGTGGTTCTTTTTACCAATTAAAACAATGGAGTAACCTTGTTTGTGAAATCTTATTGCTTCTAAATGAACTTTTGTTACTAGCGGGCATGTTGCATCAATTATTTTCAAATCTTTTTTCTTTGCTTCTTTTACTAAGGTTGGTGGAACGCCGTGAGCGCTGAAAATCAAAGTTGCTTTTTCTGGAACTTCATCTAAGCTATCAACGAATACTGCACCATCGCCTTTGAGATCGTTAACTACAAATTCATTATGAACAATTTCATGATTAACATAAACTGGAGAACCAAAGAGGTCTATTGTTCGCTCAACAATATCAACTGCTCTTGAAACACCACCGCAAAAACCCCTTGGGGATGCTAAGATTATTTTTTTCATTTTAGTTTGTTTAATGTAGTTATTTTTTAATCTTTCTCCCAAAATAAATCAAATTGTGTTTTGAATGTTTTGTACAATGATTCTGATTGTATCTCAAAAAACATGGGTTCTTCGAATTCTAAGAAGATGAAAATCCTATTATCTTTAAAGAGATTAATTTGCATCGGAGTTTGATATTCTTTTGGAAATACTTTAACTGCTGCTAGCTTCATTTCAGGATCACCAGCATGTGCTAATGAATACTCAACGGATTCTTTTGTTTTTGTTGTTACTAAAAATTTAACAGAAACTTTTCTCTTAACTCGTCTTGTATGAAAGTCAACCAACCATGTTCTCATTTCTTTTCCTGCTTCGTTCATATGTGCTCCCATGACATAATATTTATCTCCTTCTTCTTGTTCTTCAAGGACTCTATCATAACGTTGTGTTACTTGTTCAAATCCTTCGTAAACAATTACTTTTTGATTCCATAGTAAATCAAATTGTTCTTTGAATGATTTAGCACAATTTTTGTTATCAATAACAATACATATGACTTCATCTGAGTCTCCGATTCTAATGCTTGCTTTATTTCCATAAACTACTATTGTTGCTGGTGATGCTGAACTTGTTGGAAGAATTTTTGCTTTGAATGAAGAAAGATTTTTTCTTGATTCACAATGTTTTCTCCCTGCATCGGAAAATATTGTTTCTGAGAGTATACCATTTTCTGCTCTTCTTTGATAGTGCTTAATAAAAAATTTGCTTAGTTTTTCATCCAGGTTTCCAACGATAAAAGTATACACTGTATCTCCTTTTTTCAAAACTTGAAAAATATCATTAAACGCGGTTTCTAATCCTTTCATCCCCTTATAGATCGTTGCTTCGGATGTATATTGACTGATGGCTTTTTTTAGTTCCAATTCTGGCAAAATACTTTTTAGATCTTTTTTTTGTGCTTGCAAAGTTTTTTCTTTTTCTTTTAAATAATCCATTATCCTTTCCGGAGGTGCGGCTTCAAAATATTTGGTTCCTGATTTTATCACATAACTTGCTAGTCCTTTTTGCATTAATTTATCCAATATCTCATAAATTTTTGATGAAGATGCTCTGGATTTGTCAACAATTTTTCCAGTGGTTGTGCTTCCAAGTTCCAATAATGCCAAATAAACTTTTGTTTCTGACTGTGTTAGGCCTATTTCTTCTAGTATTCTTAGATCCATAGGTATTTGTAGGTTATTCTCGTATAAAAAGTTTCTTATTTCTCCCCCCAAAGGGTGAGGTAATACTTATATACTGAAGAGCACTTTATAGTAGTAACAACATCGAAAAAGAGGTAATAAAAAATGACATTAAAAGAAATCGTACAAAAAGCAAGTAGAACAATCAAGGAAAATTGGAAGGAAGTAGCCGCAGCTAGTTTGATGGCAACAGCAAATATGGCCCCAGCCCAAGAAATAAACACCGTTGCATCACATCAAGCAATAGCGCCGGAAAACAAAGAACCAATATACAGAGTAGAATTGTTTTCACACCTAGTTCCAAATCAATTGCCATTAAACGCAGACATATATTTTACTTGGGAAGGAACAGAAGGGAAAAAAACTCAACTTGCAAGATTACAACTATTAACCAACACAGGAACCATTGCAAACATCGGACCAACAGCACAATATGTAGATGTTGGACCGGGAAAAATAAGTCAAGAATATGGAATTACTGGAAGATTAAGCGATATGAGCGGACCAATAAAATTCAAAGTTGACATGAGAGCATACTTTGCAGAATTAAACTCAAATGATATGACTCGATATATCGCAATGGGATTTGTGAATCATGAAAAATTCAGAATAGAAGGATTAGCAGCATATCAACCTAAACTAGAGAGCGGATTTTTCAGAAGTAAATGGGACTACAAAATAAACAAACATTTACAAGTCGGACTAGAAACAAAACACCTTTTCACACCAGAAGGACCAAAATCTGCTTACAAAGGTTTGAGAATTCAATTAAATATTTAATCTCATCGAAACGTTTATAATTAATTTCTTTTTTATTATTTTTACAGTGAGAATTCGTACAGACAGATCAAATATTCTTTTAGCACACGCAGCACAGGAGCAGTTATATGTTAGCAGAATAGTTGAGACTCCAGATGTAATCTTAGATATCCATAGCAGATCACAAAACCAAGGACATGGAAGAACACCTTATGATTCAGCAAATATTCTAACAACAGATCAAATCAATAACTATCGCAAGGGATACTTTGTAGATAGAATGGGATAATTTTTTAAACTTTTAACTGTTCATTACAAATATGAAGTTGGAGAAGTTCGAAAAAAAGATTCCAAAAAAGATTTTCTCAGTTTTAAAAAAACGCAAGTTTGCAGAATTAAGACCTTGCCAAACCAAGAGTATTAACAAAGGATTATTTGAAGATAAAAACCTACTTGTTTGCACACCAACAGCGTCAGGAAAAACTTTGGTTGCAGAACTAGCCATTCTAAATGCAATTTTTCATGATAAAGGAAAAGCAATATATGTTGTTCCTCTTAGAGCTTTGGCATCTGAAAAATTCAAAGATTTCAAGAAACATTACGATGAGTTCTTCAAAATAGCCATTAGTTCAGGAGATATTGACACTGCAGATTCTTACTTAGCAAACTATGACCTCATCATCACAACGAGTGAAAAGCTTGACTCATTACTAAGACATAGAGCTCATTGGTTATCTCAAGTTAAAGTAGTAGTGCTTGATGAGATTCATTTATTGAACGATGCTTCTCGCGGCCCAACTCTCGAGATTTTAATTACTATACTTAGAAAACTATTGCCAAAACTCCAACTTATTGGATTAAGTGCCACAATTGGTAACCCGGAAGCATTGGCAGATTGGCTCAACGCAGAACTCGTGCTAGATCATTGGCGCCCAGTTCGTTTGGACAAAGGAGTATTTTTTGACGATAAAATAGAGTTCTCGAAGAAATAGTAACTTTTTGTTTTTACTCTAGAATAGAAAACTTTATATAGTAACTAGGCTCTATCTTATATAATCTTAAATGATGAGATGAGCGGGTGGTATAAATGTCAAAAAAGATTATTCTTGCATTACTTGCAGTAGTTATAGTTTTAACTGCGTGTAATTCTTTAGAAACAGGAGAAGATAATATGATTATAGGCGAAGTTATCGAAATTATTCCCGGAAATGATACAACAACTGACAATTCTCAGAATGTCACAGATTTTTCTCCAATAACTGGACCTGATAATAACACACCAGATTACTCTGATGAACTAGTTAGAATTGAAGGTACTGAAGGAGATCTAATAACTCTGAAAAAAGATGCTTATGATCCTGACGGAGATACAATAACATACTCATTCACTGAGCCTTTTAATGAAGATGGTGAATGGCAAACAAAAGAAGGTGATGTGGGAGACTATTTAATTACCAAAACCGCTTCAGATGGTAAGTTTTCAACTTCAGTAGATGTATTAGTCATTATTAAATCAACAAACAGAGCTCCAGTCATAGAATGTGAAGATGAATTAACTTTCAAAGAAACTGACTTAATAGAATTAGGATGTAATATCTATGATCCTGAAGGAGAAGATTTAAACATTAAATATGTTGGTTGGTTAACAGATGAGACTTATCAAACAGATTACGACGATGAAGGAAGTTATTCTATATTAATAACTGCATCTGATGGAGAGAAAATCACTTCCAAAAACATATCTATTGAAATCACAAATCTAAACAGGCCTCCTATCGCAGAAGATATTGGAGTGATTACTGTAGAAGAAACTGATTTGATTATGTTAAACATTGAAGCAGAAGATCCTGATGGTGACGACTTAACATTCAAGTTTGAATATCCATTGAATGTAGATGGTGAATGGCAAACTAACTATGGTGATGCAAAAACATATGAATCTTCAGTTATGATTTCAGATGGAACTGGCGCAACAAAAATGACTTTTTCAATTGTTGTGACTCAAAAGAATACTCCTCCAAACTTGGATTTTATACCATCAATAATCATAGATGAGGGACAAACAATAACACTTCCTATTAGCACTTTTGATAGGGAAGGAGCAAATTTGACAATAACTATCAGCGGTTGGTTTAACACAGTGAGCTATACAACAACATTTGATGACGCAGGTAACCACAGCATAAATGTAAGTGTTGATGACGGAGAGCTAGTAACTATTCAAGAAGTTGAGATAATAGTTAATGATGTGGGCAGACCGCCTGTTTGGATATAAAGGTGATAAATAATGAAATGGACAATAGTATTATTAACTTTATTGGTCTTAGCAACTGCTTGTGCAAATCAAGTTGTAGATCAAGATGAAACTACTACAGCAACTCAGTCTGCAACTCAGATCATCGAGTTAAGATTAATTGACGGAATGTTTGAACCTAACACAATCGATGTCAAAGAAGGCGACACTGTAAAAATACAGTTTATGAATACCGAACCATACATCTTCTTCTTAGAAGAGTTTGGTATTAGCGAAAGAGTTGCAAGTGACTATATAGAATTCGTTGCAGATAAAGCAGGTAGTTACAACTTTGAATGTGTGGATTGTTTAGAACCAGCAATCGGCGTGTTAAGAGTAATTTAATTTTTTTATTTTATTGAAAATTTGAATAAAAACATACGGGGGTAATAAGTATGGCAAAAAATAGAACTTTTGGAAGCTGGGCTTTTCTTGTAGGCTTCATACTAGCACTAATATTCGGAGCTTTCGGAGCAGTTGATGTTCTTGCATGGCTTTTAGTTGTATTAGGATTAGTTGTAGGTTTCCTGAACATAACAGACAAAGAAACAAAACCTTTCTTATTGGCAGGCACAGTATTAGTTATCGTTAGCGCTCTTGGAGCAAACGCGATGAGTGTAATCCCAGTAGTTGGTAGCATTCTTAACGCCATCTTAGCACTGTTTATTCCAGCGACAATCATCGTTGCTTTGAAATCAGTGTTTCAGTTAGCTAAAGAATAAGTTTAATTTTTTTATTTTTTTACTTTATTTCTTCTTTTATGCTCAAAAATTAAAAATTTTTGGCATACAAGAAACTACCGAATAGTTTCTTTTATATCTTTGAAGAACTTATCATCATACTTTTCTTTGTACTTCTTAGCAAGTTCTCTTAACTCATCTGTATCCAAGTCAATCTTTTTTTCTTTTAGAAGTCGTTTTACTCTACCAGAAGTTATAAACTGCACTAATTGAGTCACATTCTTAGGGTTCTTCACTTCCTTGCATCTTTCAAAATCTATCATTATGGGTTTTTCGTAATGGACAATGATATGCTTGTAGGGATTTGTTAACTCATACTTGTTTATACCTATCTCATCCATTTTATGGGCTTGGTTAAGTGATTCCTTGATAACTTTTACTATACCTGTTTTTGGCGCTCTTTCAAAGAAATCAAGTATACGTTCTCCGTGAACAAATTCCATGAAAACCTTATCTTCCTCTTCTTTTAAGAGCTTTGGACCAATTCCTATTTCATTAACCATTTTTAAGAATTTGGCTTCACTTTTAATAACATCTTCTGCTTCAGAATCAGGATTAACTTCTTTGACACACACTTCTTTTCCATCTACGCTAGACTTGTAAGTATATACCTGTCCTCTCTTCCCTTTAGCTAAGAATTTTTTGTCCATTTAATTTCGTAAACATATAAATCTTCGAATTCTATATGTTCTCTTGCGATCTCCTTGTATTTATAGTTTTCTTCTTTTAGAATATTAATAATCTTCTCTTTCTTAGAAAATGAACTGAAAAGCAAGAGTATAGTTCCATCCTCATTTAAGTGTTCCTTGGCTTGCTTCAAGAACGCTCCTATGAGTTCATATCCTTCTTTACCACCATCTAATGCAATGTCTGGAGCTCTTGGCTCATTTGGCAAGTATGGTGGATTAAATACTATTAGATCGAAGTTTTCCGTAATATTTGAAAACAAATTGCTCTGTCTGAATTCAATGCGAGGTAATTTCTTTTCGCAATGTTTGATCGCTTTTTCGTTAATGTCAACAGCTAAAACCTTGTCAGAGAATTTTGCTGCTTCCTCTGCCTGTATACCAGAACCTGTTCCCATATCAAGAATAAATCCTTTCGCGTAATTCTTTATCTGCTTTTGTAGTAAGAAGGAATCCTCTCTCGCCTCATAAAAATTCATATTTCAATAGAAACATATTTATATTATAAAGCTTCTGAAATAGTAATGAAAAAGGGGATAGAAAAAATAGAAAGACTTTCTAAAGAGCGAACAGTTCTTTCTAAAGAAAGAACCGTTTATGCAGAAGAAAGAACATTTTTAGCCTTGATTAGGACGGTTGTTACGGTCGTTGGATTATTTGTTTTTGTTGTAAAAATGTTTACACAAGATGAATTTTACACTAAACTTCTAATTATATTGTTGATTATAATTGGATTAGTCATATTCATAGAGAAGCTTCACAAATACCATTTGATAAAAGAAAAGTTGAGAACCTTGGAAGAAAGGTTAGAAGATTAGTTTTCTTTTGCCAAATCTATCTTTGATGTTATGAATTCTGAAATATTTTTTGTTATTGGAGCGTTATGTCCGCCAAGTATAATGGTTGGTTTTTTATACAATATTTTTTTTAGAGATGAAATATACTCTTTGTTATTGGAATCTTCAAAATCTAAGTACATTTTACCATCATAAATAGTGTCTCCTGAAAACAATATCTTCTTTTCATTTTCAAATAAAGAAATGCTACTTTCATCATGACCTGGCGTGAAAATTATTTCAAAATTGAAGTCTCCAAGATTAATTATACTCTCATTTTTAATTTGTTTGAATTTGTTTTCATTTATATTAAATTCTTTATGAGATATCTTCTCAAAAGCATTGTTCTTAAAATCTTTTTTTTTGAAATATTTCAAACCAACATCCTTATTTTTTAGATTGTTTTTATTGGCCAGAGCCATATCAAATTGATCAGAGCCCGCAAAGTGATCAAAATGAAAATGGGTTATTACAACTACTAGCTCTTTATCTTTAACAAAACGATTTTTAATCTCGTTGAAATCAATTAAACCAACTCCCGTATCTATTAAAAGACATTTCTTACTTCCAACAATTAAATAACAATTACTGTGTTCTAAGTAGTCCATCTCCTCAATAAGATATATCTTCTCGTTCATCTTCGTTATTTTAATATTAGTCATTTTAATTTATATAATGCTAAAAAGCCATAATCTAAGCTTTCAGGATCATCCATCGCGTTTGGTATAACTGAAACAGCTTTTGCTCCGTTAAAAACATGAAAACGTGCACCGTAATCTGCAGGAAGATTCGTTGATGGTTTTTGTTTTAACAAGTGTTTTTCAGCATCATGCACTGTTGCGCTTGTGTGATCTTCATGCATTTGAGGTAATCGCCCATATCCCAACACAAATTCAGTTCCATCTTTTTTGGCTTCAACTATAGTATGATTTATCATATGATTTACCAAACCATGACCTTTTAAAGCACTGTCAATACCAACACCTATTAGAAATATGCAGTTTGATTCTTTGTTATGCGTTGAATTAACACCGTTGTTTATATATCCATTATTTGTTGCCTCATACCAGTCTTTAGGCAAACCATGTTTTTTTACTATTTCAGTCCATTCCAGTAATCCATTTTCTTTGTAATTTTGATGTATGTTATTTAATATTTTAGGGTTTGTGAATGCTGGTTGTTGAAAACTTATTATGCCTGCTGGCGTATTATTTAGGTAAAGCAGATACATAAGCCCTAATTCAATACGTGTTTTAAACTTATCATATTCAGCCACCATACCATCACCTATATCAGGCCATGCAGCTTTTTCAACAGCAACTATTGTTTCCAAGTCATTGATTGTTGGTTTTACAATTTCAATTTTTTTCATCATTATAACCTCCATGTTTTTAGTCTTAAAAAAATAAAAGATTTGAACAAAAAAATTAATTGTAAATGAGCTAACTCTATCTTCTTTTGAAGATGTAAGAATTCTTATCTATTTGAACTTTCGAATTAGCAATCATTTTCTTTCAAATATACTAAAACAAATCTGCCTTTTAAATTCTCCGTCTAAAAATAGACATTTTTAACTATAATGTTCGAAACAAAACATTTAAATATGTTAACTCATTATAGAATTCTATGAACATAACAAAAGAAACAGAACAATATGTTTTTGAAAGACCGAGCATAAAAGATTCTTTGAAAAAAAGTCTAATAAATTACTCTAAGCTATCAAGACAAATTATAAAAAACCAAGAATTAAAAAAAAAAGATTTCGATGCAGTACTAGTTGCCTTACGAAGATTAGAGCACAAACTAAAAAAGAAACAAAGCTTTGAAAAACCCATAAGAGTCTTGTTAAAAGAAACAAGCCTTGAAATAAAGAACAAAGTAATGGTTTGCATAATAGAAAATAACACTTTTCACAACAACATTTTAGAACTACAAAAAGAGATTAAAAATCTTAAAGGAAAGATACAAATAGTGGAAGGCATACAAGCAATTACGTTGATAACAAGCCAAGAGTTCGAGAATATTATCGACAAGTACTTCAAGAATCAAATTATTAAAAAAAGCAAAGACCTAATAGAAATAATATTGCGCAGTCCAGAATCATTAGAAGAAGTTCCAGGAGTTATGGGTTATCTCTACTCATTGTTCTCCGAACAAGGTGTGAATATTGTAGAGACAATGAGTTGCTGGACAGACACAATATTTGTGGTAGAAGAAAAGAATATGAAAAAAACTATTGAAATGATGAAGTTTTAGATATAAAACAGAGAATAAGATGAAGATAGCCATAAGAAAAGCAAAGAGTATAATTACAAAAAGTAACTTGCCAGATGCAGACTATGTAATTAACCCATATGTGGGATGTCAGCACGCATGCATCTATTGTTATGCGGACTTCATGAAAAGATTTACAGATCATACTGATGATGAATGGGGTAAATTTGTTGATATTAAAGAGTTTGATGGTTTGAATATAAAACCTGAAAAACTTAATGAAAAAAGTGTATTAATTAGTTCTGTAACGGATCCATATCAACCAGTAGAAGCAAAGTATAAAGCGACTAGACAAATATTAAAAAAATTGTCTGGAACTAAAGCCAGGATAGATATTCTAACAAAATCTGCACTTGTACAAAGAGATATAGATTTATTGCAAACATTTGAAAATCTCAGAGTTGGGATTTCAATGAATACTACAAATCCTGAATTATCAAAAGCCTTAGAACCATTTGGTGCAACACCTATTGCAAGATTAAAAGCTCTAAAAAAAGTGCATGAAGCAGGCATTGAAACATATTTATTCATTTCACCATTTTTTCCAGGCATAAGTGATTACCGGACAATTATTGAACAAGTAGGGAGCTCTGCAGACACAATACTATTTGAAAATATAAATATTAGACTAAACAATACTCGAAAAGTATTTGCGTTTTTAAAAAAGTTTAAACCAAAATTAGTTCCCATGTACCAACAACTCAAACAGTATCCTGAACGATGGGACCCTATTGAAAAAGAGATTAAAGATTATTGTGTGACTAATAATATATCTCACAAAATATATTTTCATCACGGTGGGTTCAAATAATTATTGAAGAATAAAATTATTTATTTTTAGACTTTTTGTATTCTAACCATTTATCGTTCTTCAATGCAACTTTATCTGCTAATTGAAATATTTGACCATATTTAGTTGTAGGGACTTCATTTGTTCGATGGTTCAAAATACAATCACTGATTAAATCTTTAAGCTCTTCATATTCAGGATGTTGTGTTAAGAATTTCTTAAGAAAATCCAAGCTTATTATCTGGTGATTATCTTTGTCTATTTTTCTTCCAATATCATGAATCCAACCAGCAATAATAAAAACTTCTTTTTTTAAATTAGAGTTATTGGCCATATTTAGACAGGCATCAATTACACATTCTGAATGAATCTTTATTTTTTCATCATTCCATTCTTGAACGTAGAAACCAAACGCCTGTTTGTTTGCTTTATCCATACATACCACTCCAAAATCTGTTTTCATGATGTGATTGCTGAAATATATTTATAAGTTTTTTTAAACTTGTTCGAAATTGTTCTGGTGTTTCAGCTTCAAAATGAGCAGGTGATAATCTACAAGGAATCAATTTTTTATTTGGACTGTACAAGACAGTATATAACCCTTCTTGACAAGGCAAAGCGTTGCAGTCACCACAAAATTCTTGAGAATATTTTGTACCAGCAGTACTATCTTTAATTCTTACAATTATTCCTGCTTTGGTTTCATACTCTAATGAAGGAATTCCAAAATTTTTTGTATATGTTACTTGTCTGGCAGTAGTAGATCTAGATTCAACAATTTCCCTTGCTTTGTCTAATGGAGAATACATATTTTTCCAAAGTTCTAACGTCGCAGATGTGGCATACATATCAAATAATTTTAAGTTAATTCCCAGTTCTTCACAAAAATCAATCATTGACTCAACTTCATCAACATTTTCGCTTGTTACAACCATAGCCACTCGTTTAAGAATACCTACATCTGTAAGCGCGTGTATGTTGTCCATAACAATTTTGTACTGTCCTTCAACACCACAAATTTCATTGAATTTCTGTTCATGTAGTGTGTCCAAGCTAATTCGAAGATCTAATCTAGACAAATCACTCAACGCATCTATATGTTTTCCCACCAAACTTCCATTTGTAGCCAATGCATATTCCAAACTAGTTTTGTTTTCAAAAAAAGTTAGTAAATCCATTATTCCTTTAACAACAAGCGGCTCTCCACCAGTTATTCGAACTTTGGTTATACCTTCTTCTTCTGCAATTAAAACTTTTTCTTCCAAATCTTCCAAATCAGGCTTTTGATTTTCAGTTCCAAATCCTTCACCAAAACCACCTTTTTCAGTAGGACTGCAATAGCCACATCTAAAGTTACAGCTATTAGTAATTGCGATTGTTAGGTATGGTTTAGCTTCTGAATCCATTTTCTTTCCTCCTTTCAATTAAATCATAGAATCTATCAGCAATTGTTGGATCTTTCATCACATGATGAAAACTGACACTTCTGAGAAGTCTGTTGTCTTCATTATATGCAAGGGCAGCACCTACAAAACCAATGTATGATTGTTCTTTAGAATCCGCTTTAGATGCAAGTAATTGCCAGGTTCCTCTTCGTCTAATTTGATCCAATCTAATACTTTTAATCTCATCAAATACTTGAGAAGCCGATTCAAACTGAGGGTTGTTATCTAATAACACTCCATATCGTTCTTTTATCCTTGAAACAACTGCATCATTGTCTAAAATTATTCTTATTAGCTTGTCTCTTGTAGCAGTATACTTCATGAGGTAATTACATCCCTTGCCTGCGAAGAAGAAATCTTTTTCCGAACCATAACCATTCAATCTTAATAATTGATAGCCTAATACTTCAAGTTCTTTTATTCCAACTTCTTCAAAAAAAGTGACTCCTGTGTTTGGAGTAAATAATTGACTTTGTGCTAATTCTCGATCAGCGGTTTGAGATATGGATTTACATTTATCTTTAACTATTTCAGCATCTACTAAATGATCCAATCCTAATAACTCATAATCAAATTGAAGATCAAACATCTCTTCTGCAGATATATATTTAGAATTTTGATGTGCTTGCAAAATTTTGTTTTTTCTTTCAGTTCTAATATTTAATAATCTTCGTCTGAACTCCGGATCTTCTAGCGTATCTTCTAGAAACAAAAATAATGGTTGTGAATCTATACAAATCTGTGTTGATTCTTCGTTATAAGCAATAATTCCTGATGATGGAAGCTGATATATTTCTCTTAGCTGTTCTCTGTGTGCTTCCAGCATTATTTCTCTTAATGGTTTTTTTGGGATATCTCTTTTTGTTGTTTCCATTTTCTATAGCTCCCGCTATCTTAGCGTTTTTTGTCTGACGGATTATAGCTCTCGCTAATCCTGGTTTTTCCTTTCAGGGCGCAATGTTTTTAATCCGTGCGATTTAATATTTTTTTAGAGTTTTTGCACAGACTCATTCCGGGGTGATTGTGATATTTACGGTTCTTCAATTGTTGTCATAAAGTTTTCTCGTTTCAAATCGTTGATGATCTGAAACTCTTGTTTTTCTTCAATCCTAAATTGACTTTCCATTTCTTTCTTGAAATTCATATACTCTTTGACATTCTCATGCACAGTTTCTACCAAGTAGTCATAGCCAGTATTTATTTGGTATACTGAGTTGACATTTGGGTGTGCTAGTAGGAATTTCTCAAAGTCTCTGTTTTGGAAATCACTTAGTTTTATCGCTGTTTTCTGCCAGTGGTTGAACCCTAGTTTTGCATAATCGATTAGTGTTGTATGCTTTCTTACCACATTTTCTTCACAATCTTTTATTTTCAAAAACACTGTCGATGTTGGTATCCCTGTTTTCTTGGAAATGTTTGTTATGCTTTCCCTTGCATTCTTTCTCAGTTCCACTAATATTTTTTTGCAACTGTTTTTCATGGTTTTTCCCATTTTGTTGTTTGTTTTCCAGCTTTGTTGGAAATCTTCCAAAATACTTTTTTAACTTAATCTAAGCTGTTTATAGGTAATAGGGGCCCAACATATATATACTTAACCAATATATTTTTATACTAGTACATATTATATATACTTAAATGGAAACTCGAAAACTAGTAAGATCCGGAAACACCAGTTTCACGACTGCACTACCAATAAATTGGGTGCGAAAAAACAATCTAAAACCAGGTAGTGAAATACAAATAACTGAAACTAGTAGAGGAAATTTACTAATAACTACCACGTCGCCAATCGAACCAGATTCAGAGAAAAAAACTTCTACAACAATAAAAGTTGATGGAAAAACAAATGAAGAGATAAGAATTGAACTTTTAATAGCATACATAAGAGACATGTCTTCAGTTACATTAGAAGGAAAAGAAATAAATATCAAATCCAAAATGATTATAGAGGCAATCCATGATTTTATAGGCTTTGACATCATGGATCAAAGCGATAAATACATCACCATTAAGAATTTTTATTCCCTAGATCAAGAAACTGCTCCACGTAATATCAACAAGAAGATTCACGTGATAAACTTAGCTTCATTTGAATTATTAAAAACATTCTTTGAGAAGGGACTAACGCAAGAAAACGTATTTGAGTTGAGAAAGTTTCATAATCAAAACAAAAAATTATCCAATCTCACAGAGAAGAGTATCTTGAAAGCATTCAATGACCCCGCCCTTATGAGACAGATTCAGACAAACAGGCTTCAACTAATAAAAGAAAAGAAAATAGTATCTGCTTTCAAGAAGATTTCATATAGACTTTACTACTTGGGAAAGCTTCTGTCTTTTATTGAGAGAAAAAGTCCTGAAGTAGAACTATTTAAAGTTGAGTTCTTGAAAATAAAGGAGCATTACACAAGCTTAATAAACGCAATTGCTAATAAAGACAACGAAGAAAAAATAGTACTTCTCCAAAAATTCAAAAAACATGATAAACTAATTGATGATATGATAAATCGTTTTGAAGATCCACTAATGATTCAAGCCGGAATGTCACTTCTCATAATAGAATTAAATCTAAAAGATATAGGCTATGAATCACTCACTTAGAAGACTGATGTTTATATTTTACCTGGCCAGTATTAACAATCAATATTTTCTTGTTCTTAGGGATTGAATCTTTATTTTGAAGAAGCAAAGCCAAACCAGCAATACCAGAGGGTTCACAAATAATTCCTTGCTTCTCTGCAAGCTCTAAAGCCTCATCAATAAAATTTTCTCTAATAAGATAAACATTTGAGTTTTGACCGCAAAAACCAGATAGACGAAAACATCTAATCCATTGTTCTTCAAAAACAGAAAATGGTCTGTGTGGAGCAAAAAGCTTATCTGCTTTACTCTTAGGGTTATTAACAGTGGCACCTAAGAATTCACAATTTTTTAGAACATTTACATCACCACTGAATCTCGGATCATGATGAACACTAGAAACCCCTCTTTTATTTATATTAAGAATATTTTCATACAAATGTCCACTTCCAAAAGGAATAAAACAATAATCAGGCGATTGATTTATTATTTCATAACTAAGCCAATCATAAAATCTTGTAGTAGGATCTAGACCTTGACTTGAAGTAACATCAATACCAGTAGTATTGCTTGTGAGCTCTAATATTTCTTTCCAATTGAAGGCTTTTCTAGAGAGATCAACAAAGAATAATTCACATCCTAAATGTTCAAGTTCTGCAACAATCTTTCTATGTAGCTCTAAGTCTACCAAACATTTCAAATGTGGAAGATTATATTTATTCAAAGCTGTTTGAATAGCTACACCAGTGGCCCCAGAAGTGATTATAGATAGATGAGGTAGTTTTTCCTTCATTACACCTTCTTTCTTGGCCAATAACATATCTCTATAAGTTACAACCATTTCCCAAGCCATTCTATCCTTATGCGTTCCTGTTGGATTATGACTTTCATCTTTCAACCAAACATTTGAGAAACCAGGAACCTTAATTTTATAAGAAGGAGTGGCAGGAAATTTCGGATCATCTGCTGGAAACTCTGGCTTGTTAGGATTATTTTCTGAAGCTACTTTAATAGAATAAAGAGTTTTTCTTTCCTTGTCAGTAAGTGTCATTAAAAATAGTAAATAAAAATAAAGTATATAAAAATTTCGAAAAAATTATTATTTCTTTTCTTCAGGCTTTTTTTCCACCTTAGGTTCGTCTTTAGGAGCTTCTTCCTTCACTTCTTTAGGTTTAGCCTCGTCCTTCACTTCTTCCTTTGGAGCTTCCTTTTTCTCTTCTGGAGCTGCTTTGACTTCAGCTGGTTTAGCTTCGCCTTCAGCCGGTGCCACCTCCGCTGGTACTTCTTCTAGAGGTGATTTGCCTACTTTTAGAACTTTGAGGTTTATCTGAGCTGTTTTTGGATTTACTTGATTACCTGCAACTGTTCGTCTTAATCTCATTCCCGCTCTATTGTGTCTTGTTCCAACGCCACCAACAATTAAAATTCTTTTTCTGTTTATTCCAGACACATCCTTTCTCATAGGAAATCCACTAGAATCTGAACCACCTGTAATTTCGAATTCATAACCAGAAAAGCCTATTTTATCGCCCTTTATTGTATCGCCAATTTTCTTCCCTAGAAGTTCTTTTGCTTCGTCACCGACGATGTCTTTCTTGTGTGTTTTCCCAGACTTTGGGTTTCCGATGTTAACTTTAAATTCTGCCATTTTTTTGCCTCCCGAGGATACTGCCAAGTTTTTCTCTCGACATCACTTTAATGTGTCCTCAGCAGAACCAAAGAAAAATCCTTGTTTTAAAAAGCTTTTTATTTATAGAATAAAGATAGGATTAGATCATTAACTTCTTTAGCTATCTTTATCAAAAGATTTTTATAGTTTTACTCTCATAAGCACACACAATTATGGAGGGATATAATGAGATTATATAATGAACAGCAATCTACAGACCCAGACAACAGTTCTCCAACAAAGTTGGAATTAGAAGTGGATGTTTTCTTTCCGTTTGAAGGTGGCGGACATTTAATGACTATTCCACCAACAACTTCTTCAAAAGTGTCTAGTTTAGACGACAATTGTCAAAATACAGATGAGGTAATCGAAGAATCCACTACACATCCAACTAATGTTCAACCAAAAATAAATGGTGCGCCTATAGTTATAACAAAAAACCATGATAGCTCCATATATAAAGAGTTTAATCCATGTAAGAACACTTTGTTGTACCCAACACATAGCAGAATGCTTGGCGTAGATTTACCTGACAAAGATTATTCATAGCAGAAAAAAATCATCACACCTTAGTTCTAAAGATTTAACTCTTCGTCCTGAATATATTTGACTCCTTTCTTTAGCGCAGTATATGCTTTTTGCAATTCACATCCAAGATAAGCTGCATGCTGCATATTCGTGATCCAACCATCTTGGATTATTTGATAGTAAATGTCTATTGGGTGATCTCCACAGTATTTTTCTAGTTCTTTTTGTTCTTTGACAAAGTCGCCTTGTTTATGAGGATCTTGGATCGCCATTATGCAGACTTCAATTTTTTCATCTTTCAATCTAATCAAAACATAACTCTTGGGATCCATTTCCCATTCGTCCCAATCTCGATGCTCAACTTTAATCCACTCTTTGTCTTCCACCATTTTAATCATTAGCGTCTTATATATATAAATGTCTTTCGATAGATTTATAAAAAGTATTCTTGTATGATAATTCTATGAAAAAAGTTAAAATTGTATATACCAGGGACAATTGTATTGGCGCAACTGTTTGTGTAAACTTAGATTCAAAGCACTGGATTATGAACAAAGCCGATGCAAAAGCCAATCTAATCGATGGAACTCAACAAGGTGACAAATGGGTTTTAGAAACTGAACTTACTCAAGAAGTTCAGATGGCAGCTGAGCAATGTCCCGCAGGAGTCATTGAAGTATATGATCTTGAATCTGACGAGAAATTATTCTAATCATGATCACAGACATTACCTTCATTTATGTATGCCTTTTCATCTTTGAAATGTAGCTTATCTGCTTCTTCTAAGAATTTTAATAGTTCTTCTGCAGTCATGTTTTCCTTTGAACAAGTATGAAATTTTGCATCACCAAATTCTTTTTTTATTGTTGACAACAAATTTTTTTTAAGTATTGGTTTTGTATGAATAAATTCTATAACTTCATGTCCATGTAAAGATGTCATGCTCTAAGATAAAGTCAATAATATATAAAACTAGTTGAACAGTATACAAAGAGAAACTATGTGAGTAGAATAGTCCTGCCCGGACTTTCGCCAAAGGTTCCGATTTGCGAAGCAAATCCTTCGCCCGAAGGGAAGAATTTCGTCGTCAATGGGCGAAACCTTTGTTTCGAACCGAGGTCCTCAGGCCCAGAACCTGAGATGATTGACCTAAGATAACATCTTGGTCTTCAAGACGCCAGTCTTGTTTGGCCACTACACTACAGGACTTTATAATAAGTATAAAGAAAAAAAATTAATTAAAATTATGCTTTTGCTTTCTTCTTTGAAGTTTTTGTTGAAGCACCACATCCACACCCTTTACATCTGTCAGCCCATAATTCTTTGTACATCTTATGAACTTCTTTCGAATATTTATCCAGACCTTTCTTGACACTTGGCTTCATGATAATCTCTTCAGCACCATCATGTGTAGGGTAAACATTACAGGAAGCGTGTACTTCTCTGCTAACTTCAGGATTATCTATCCACATACATGGCAGAAACAAGTTTTCCGTGTATGGTTGTTTGCTTCTCAATGTTTTGAAATACTTTGAACTCATTATTTGCTTCATGGATTTGTTCTTGATATTATCTTCTGCAAAGTGCGAAAAGATACAAGGTTCTGCGTCCCCTTTTGAAGTTATATGTACATATTCTCTACCAGCAATACATCCACCAACAGAAGGAGCATCGTTCCAGAAGTCAATCATAAAAATTGGTTTTGTTGCTCTTATTTCTTCTATTCGATGATATTGTGCTTTTCTTTGCTTCGGTGTTGGCATTAAAGATAAATCTGCATCTCTACCTATTGGCATGTACAAGAAGTACCAGCCAACAAATGCGCCGTTTTTGATTAACATATCAACATACTCATCGCTCGTAACATAATCAGCATTTTTACTTGTAACAGCTGTTGAGAATCCAAATGGAACTTTGTGTTTCTTAAGTAGCTTCATTGCTTTAATGACTTTTTTGTATACACCTTTGCCTCTTCTCCAATCGGTTTGTTCTTCGCTTCCTTCAATGCTCAATACTGGCATTGCGTTTCCTAGCTTTGCTAGCTTCTTTACTTTTTCTTCATCTAACAAAGTACCATTTGTATAAATCTGGAAGTATGTATCATTGTGTTTTTTGAGAATGTCAAAGAGATCTTTTCTAATGAAAGGTTCTCCCCCCAAAATTGTGAAAAATGCTGTCCCCATTGCTTTGGATTCAGTAACAACTTTATCAAAAAGTTCAAATGATAAATCATCTTTCATAGTATAATTTCCGGCATAACAACCAATGCAACGAATATTACATCTCATGGTTGGGCTTATTAGAACTGTTGAAGGTGCATATGACCCTTCTTTCTGTGTTTTCTTTCTTTTTGCATCGTTGATTAAGAATCCTTTTGCTATGAGGTTGGTTGCGATTTTGTCTCGACATTTTTTGTTTGTTTCGTTAGTTATTCTTCTTACTAATTGAATTCCCGGATGATTTTCTTTGATCATTCCTCTTATGAGTTTGATTCGATCTTTATTTTCTTTGTCACCACTCATCTTCTCCATGAAGGCACCAATTCTATCTAGATTTTTGTCAGAAGCATTTGACATAAGTTTTACTACTTGTTTTATTCCCTGTTCTTTTATTTTGTCTTTTATCGCTTGCATATTCTTCCCTCACTCAATTTTATTTGTTATTAAAATTTGAAAAAAACTATGTTTTTAAAGTTTCTCGCAACTTTCATTTTGGATAGTAAAAATAGTTCTTCTTCTCACTGACGAGACTAAAAAGAACCCCCCACCATTTAAAAATATTACTATATTTATTATTACTATGCAGCGATTTTATCTGTTTACATCTGTTAGCCACTAAATGTTTTCAAAGCAAAACATATATAAATACCCAATTTTTTCTCAGACATCATGGCAAAGCTAAGAAAAGCAATCGCTTATAGGAGGATAGAAAGGCCTTACACAAGGAAAAGTAAGTACCGAAGTAAACAGTTTGTTAGAGCTATGCCCCAAAACAAAGTAGTAAAATTTGTTCAGGGAGATTTGAAAAAGAATTTCCAATATGTTGTATCTTTAAAATGTGGCTCAAATATCCAAATCAGACATAATGCTTTAGAATCAGCCAGATTAACAAGTAACAGATATTTAGAGACAAAATGCGGTAAAAATGCTTATAGATTACAAATCAGAGTTTTTCCTCATCATGTATTGAGAGAGAATCCTTTAGCAGCAGGTGCTGGTGCTGATAGAATGAGTACTGGTATGAAAAAGTCTTTTGGAAAACCAGTTGGACTTGCAGCTCAAGTTTCTAGGCATCAAATCATAATCCAAGCTTACGTTGACAAACAGTTCTTAGACTTTGCAAAAATAGCTATTGATCGAGCAAAGCATAAAGTTCCTTGTAGTTGTAGTTTACACATCGAAAAGATAGAACCTAAAATTGTTGAAGAAAAAGTCGCTAAATAATTAGTACTTTTTGAAACCTTCCAACACTTTTTCTTTTAGAATTGTTATATCTGTTATTGCTTGAACTTTCTTTTTGAAAGCAGCAACTTTTTTCTTATCTAAAATGTCTGTTTTGCTAAGATATAGCACTATTGGTTTATCAAATTCTTTCAAGTTTTCTAAGAGTTGTTCCTGATCTTTTAGGGTGTAGTGTTCTGATAAATCATAAACATATATTATCATGTTCGCACAATACTTAATCGCAAGGTATGCTATCTGTTCTATCTCATTCATCTTTGATATCCTATTCAGGGTTCCAGGTGTATCTATGAATTGGATTTTCACAGTGTTCTCCTTTATGTAACCCACATTAAGAGTTGTGGTTGTAAATGCGTATGATTGTATATCTGGTTTAGAAGTTGTTAGTTTGCTTAGCAAAGTTGATTTTCCAACGTTTGGAAATCCTGCAATTGCAACTGTAAACATTTCTTTTATGGTTGGAAAGTTTCTCATAATCTTTCTTGTTTCTTCAAGGAATTCAAGATTGCTTCTTATTTGCCTCATAACAGAGGAGATTCTACCATAATATTCTTTTCCATATCTTCTTATTGATTGTAAGTCTTGGGTTTTTCTTATACTGGTTTTGAATTGTCTTGAAAATTCAGGTATTTTTTTCTTTGCCCAGTTTAACGCTCCAAGCGATTTTTTTAATTCTTTGTAGTCAATCAAAGTAGATACTAATTCTGTGTAAAACTCCACTAAATTGTCAAAGTTTGGAAATGAAATAATTATTTTAGCCAGCTTTGATGTTAGTACATCATTCACTGTTTCAATCTTTTCAAACTCTAAGACTTTTGATTTACTAAATCGATCCATCTTGAGTGAGCTTCTCTTCTCTGAAGCTTTTTTTCGCGTTGTTGAAAGCCACATCTAAGTAGAACTTGTAATTTTCAACTTTGGGAACATCGAATGACATACTCTTAGAATAGATGATTGTTTTATAAATATTCTTTTATCAAAAAACTTTTATAATGATTAATGCATTTATATAGTATGGAAGTTGTTTACATGATCTGGATTGCCGTCGGATTATTCATTGTGCTGTCGCTTCTTTTCAAAAGATATTTTGGCGCGCTGATCTATGATTATGTTGTTGACTTTGGTCTTTCTACTCTTGATAATTTCTTGATGGGTGCTGGAACTCTTGGCTTAGACATTGGTGATTGGGCAGCAGCAGTACTAATTTTCAAAAAAGAAAAAAAAATATCCTATATGTTCATTGCTTTTTTAGCGGCTTGGGAAGCTACAAACTTGCTGCCTTTAAGTTTTATTCCTATTTTTGGTGAACTGTTGGAAGTAATTCTTAATCTCTGTCCAACAGTATTCATATTAAGACTTATCTTTAGTCGTTATGGGCAAGCTGATAAGGCTGAGAAGAGATTTAAAAAGAATATTGATGTAGCTAAAGATGCAGGCATTAAGATAAAAAAGTTTCAGGATTATCTACATGATATTCATCACTTGATAGAAAAGGAAAATCCTGTTGGTGCTTTGAAAGAAGAAGCCAGAGATGAAAAAGAATTACACAGGCTAATGAAGGAATATGTTGAAAAGTTAATATCTGAGGCGGTTGAAATCATTAACAAAATTGTTTCTACCAGACCTGAAGGTCCAGATGAAATAATTGAAATGTTACAGGAAGGTATTAAGAAAAGTGAAGATTTGTTAGATGAAGCTAAAAGAGCTCTTTCCAACAATGATTACGAAACAGCTGTTAAAGAAGCACATAACGCTAAACAAATACTTATTGAGAGTATTAACTATTGTTCCTCAATGATTGATAAACAGGCTGCTTAACAAAAAAATTTATAAACGCTTTTCTCTAGACTGGATATGAGGTGCTATAACATGAAAATTACTTTGAAAAAGAAACCACAAAACCCCATTATTATTGAAGGATTCCCAGGCTTTGGACTTGTTGGAACTATTGTTACTGAATTCTTGATTGATCACATGAAATGCGAGTTGATTGGCGAATTTGTATATGATGACATGCCTGCAATGATTGCAATCCATAAAGGTGAATTAGTTAGACCTATGGCAGTGCATTATTCCAAGAAACATAATGTTGTTATCTTGCAGACAATTTTAAATGCTAAAGGTAAAGAGTGGGTCATTGCTGATTCAATTATTGACATGGCTAAGCAGATGAAAGCTAAGAGCATTATTAGTATTGAAGGTGTTGCTGCTCAGGTCTTGGACGGCAAGGGTGAAACTAACTTGTTTTACTACGGCGATGAAAAGCTAAAGAAATATGGATTAAAACCTGTCAATGAAAGCATAGTTATCGGAGTTACTTCTAGTGTGATGTTACGATACAACAAACCTATTTGCATATTTGCAGAAACACATTCTGCATTGCCAGATAGTAATGCAGCTGCAAAAGTTATTGAGGTTCTTGACAAGTATCTTGGTTTAAAAGTTGATTACAAACCTTTGTTGAAACAAGCAGAAGATTTTGAACAGAAACTTAGAACGATGTTACAACAAACTTCTCAAATGTCTCAAGATAGTGAAAAGAAAAATCTTAGTTATTTAGGATGAGCAAAAAAGTTGGAGTTGGTTTTGGAATAATGCTTCTTAGAGATAATAAAATATTACTTGGTAAGAGACATACTGATCCCAAAAAAGCCGATACTGAACTTAACTTGGTTGGTACTTGGACAATGCCTGGCGGCGGCCTTGAATATGGAGAATCTTTTGAAGAAGGTGCTGCTCGCGAACTGATGGAAGAAACTGGTATGAAATTAAACTCTGTCAAAGTTATCTGTATGAATGAAGATATGAATGAGTTCGCTCATTTCGTAACTATAGGCATGTTTTGTGATGACTTTGAAGGCGAGCCAAAAGTTTTAGAACCGGATGAAATCACTGAGTGGGATTGGTTTGATTTGGATGATTTACCAAAGCCAATGTATTTTCCTAGCGAACACGTTTTAGAAAACTATAAGAAGAACTTATTTTTTATCCCAAGAAAATGAAGGATAAAGTTGCGCTTGTTTTATCAGGCGGCGGTTCAATGTGTGTTTATTCTACTGGTTCCTTATTTGCTTTGATCGAAAAGTATAATATAACTGAGCCAGACATTGTCATCGCCGCTTCTGGAACTGTTGGAGTAATGGCTTACTATGTTGCAAAACAGTATAAAGAAGTCAAAGATATTTGGTTTAATTTTGTTGGTGATAGGAAAGCTCTGAATCCTTGGCGTTTCTGGAAAATGGCTGATGTTGATTACTTGGTTGATTATGTTACTAGGGAAAAATTTCCTTTGAATACAAAAAAACTTTATAGTTCAAAGACAGAATACTTGATTGCTTCAACGAATAATAAAACTGCTGAAATAAAATATTTTTCTAATAAGAAGAAAGATGATATTTTCTTATCTATGAAGGCCAGCGCTGCAATGCCTGTTGCTTATGAAATACCAGTCATCATTGACGGTGAAAGATATATTGATACTCATGTTTCTGCGTCTGTTTACACTAATATCTTGAAGGCTATTGAGTTGGGTGCTACAAAGATCATTGCTTTTGATGTTGAAGGAAAGGATTATCCTATTTTTAAGCCCCTATTTGCTTTGCTGTTATGGTTAATGAATAAAGAGTTTAAGAAGAAATATCATGAAGGACTTGATAAAATGAAGAATTTTAAGAAGCCTCAGGGTGTTGATTTGATTTTCTTGAAGCCTAAGAAACCTTTAAGGATTGGCGTGCTTACAAATAATCGTGAATTACTTGAAGAAGCTTTTAATCAAGGATTTCAAGAAGCTTTCAATAATAAAAAATTAGAATCATTCGTCAAAAGTTTAAATTAAAGAAATTCTCCCAGTCCTTTTTGTAAGGGGGAGGATTTTTGTTCTTCTGCTAAAAGTTCTTTTTCATTTACGCCATCACTCATAATTAATTCTCCATACACACCATCATATCCTGGTTTGACTTTTAGTTTTCCTTCTCTGTTTAGCATTATTGCGTTTGCAATTTTTGGATGAACTTCTTCTGCTAACTTGTTTTCTGGTGCGTTTAGTAGTATCTCATATTCTGATCCAAACCGTTTGAGTAATTTATTGTATTCTTTCCAAACAGTTTTTGTAGATATTGCTTTATTTATCATGCTTGATAAAACTTCAGAAATTGGTAATAATGTATGAAATGGTTTTGCGTTTGGTCTTTGATAATCTTCTGCTCGATCTGCTAAGTCTTCTACTCTATGTGCCACACCTAATGTTAATTCTCTTTTGCAATTAGGACAAATGTTCTTGTGTTTCAATGCTTCTGCAGGAGTCATTGTTATATTGCAGTTCCTATGACCATCAAAGTGATATTTCCCATATCCAGGATCAACTTCGACTGTTCCTGTTAATCCTTCGCCAGTTCTGATTGCTCTTAGAAGATTTGCATAAGTTAATTTTTTGAAGTCAAATATTGTTGCTTCTCTTCCTAGTCTCCATGGCCAAAAACTATGAGCATCTGAGAATGAGAGAATATTAATCCTGTCTAATTGTTTTAATCTCCAATTCATTGGTGGGTCAGAAGACATTCCTGTTTCTATTGCATGAACATATTTTTCTTGATCTTTGAAACATTCTTGTAAAGAGTCAAAGCCTGACTTTGATCCAAACATACTAAACCAAGGAGTCCATATATGAGCAGGTATGACTTCTATATCCTGAGATATTTTTCTCAAGTCATAAACAAATTTATCTGATGAGATTTTAAAGATTGGTCTGCCATCATAGTCAATTCTACCATTTTTTTTCAGGTATTCTGTTATTTGGTCAACAACTTCAAAGTTTGGTGCTAGAACCACTTGGTGCACTCTTCTTCCTTTGTCACCTTGAGTATATATTAAAGATATTTCTGTTTGTAGTATGAAAGGAAAACCTGAACTTGTTTTTAGAACTCCGGATTCGTCTTCAACCAGATTATCTTTTAACTCTTTAATCCATTCTGGATGTGTGAAATCACTCGTACCTAATAGCGTTACACCTTTGATTTTAGCCCATTTTTCTAGGGTTTTAATGCTTAAGGCAGAAGAACACGCTCTACTGAAACGAGAATGCACATGTAAATCTGCTAGGTGTTGCATATTATTTGAAAAGGAAATGAGTTTAAAAATATTATGACAAATCATATAAAGATTTGGGGTTGCACTGTCTGTATGGAAGGTATAGTTGAATCAGGTATTGGAGAAGGAGCACAGTATGTGAGTGTTTATTCTGATAAAATTGAAGAAGCATTAAACTGTAAGCCATTTCTTGGAACTTTAAACCTCATTATTGATCCAAAAGAGAAAAGTGAATTTTTAAACACAGAAACAGATTTTGTCATAAAAGAGTTTGAAAAAGATGAAGAAAATTTTGGAACTGTACATTGCTACAAGGTTATAATAAATAATGAAATTGAAGGAGTTCTTGTTATTCCTGTTAGAGCAAATTATCCTAATACAATTATAGAAGTTGTTTCAGCTATTAATCTAAGAAGTAAATATGATTTAAAAGACGGCGATAAAGTGGTATTATCAAAATGAAAGACAAAAGCTTGAAAAGCAGTTTTATTACAGGAATAATTGTAATTTGTATTGCAGCCATTTGGTGGGGTTTTGACGGAGTTGTATTAACACCCAGACTCTTTAATTTAGATATTGCTTTTGTTGTTTTAATATTTCACTTGCTACCATTTGTTATTATGAATTCTTTTCTGTTCAAACAGTACAAATACTTGTTTAAATTTTCAAAATCAGATTATTTCTATTTGGGATTAATATCATTGTTTGGAGGTGCAATTGGAACTCTTTCAATTGTTAAAGCTCTTTTCTTAGTAAACTTTCAGAATCTTTCTGTTGTTGTATTGTTGCAGAAATTTCAGCCAATTTTTGCAATTGCATTGGCAGCGATTATCTTAAAAGAAAAACTGAAACCAAAGTTTTTGACATGGGCAGGTCTTGCAATCATCGCAGGTTATTTCTTGACATTCGGATTTCATACACCAATGTTTGACGCCAGTACAAACACTACATATGCAGCATTGTACGCATTGTTAGCAGCATTCTCCTTTGGAAGCGCAACTGTCTTTGGAAGAAAAGTTGTTATGAAATATGATTTTAAGACTGTATCTTTCTTCAGATTTGGATTCACTTCTCTGATAATGTTAGTTTACTTACTAATCTTTGGAAGCTTCCAATTCTCACAAGCATCTTCTTTAAACTGGTTAATATTCTTAATCATAGCTCTTACATCAGGAACAACAGTAATTTTTTTATACTACTTTGGACTTAAAAAAGTTAAAGCATCAGTTGCGACGATTTGTGAACTATGTTTTCCCATCGCAGCTATAATTTTTGACTTTGTTTTTAATCATAGTGTTTTATCACCAGTTCAATGGATTGCAGCTGCTGTTATGATAGGGGCAATTATTAGAATAAGTAAGTTAAAGAGGTAATATAATTATTTCTTATTGTAGATTGCAGTAATAAATTATTTAAAACAAACTTGATTAAATTATTCTATGAGAGAAATTGAAGTTAAGATTCTTGAAATTAATAGAGAAGAAGTTGAGAATAAATTATTAGAGCTTGGTGCAAAGAAAGTATTTGAAGGTGTTATGAAGAGTATAATCTTTGATTATGATGATGGTTCAATTATCAATAATAAGAAACTTTTAAGGTTGCGCAGTGAAGGAGACAAGAACATTCTTTGTTTCAAAGATAAAGTTTCTTATGGAAACACTTTGAGCTGTGATGAAATGGAGATTTCTGTTTCTGATTATGATAAAACTGTTGAGATTTTAAATATGCTTGGCTTGAAAGATTTTCAATCAAATGAAAAAAGAAGAGTATCATATGTTTTTGATGATGTTCATTTTGATTTTGACAAACATTTGGGTGAAAGGGATATTATTCCAGAATACATGGAGATTGAAGCAAAAGGAATCAAAGATATTCATAAATACGCAGAAATACTTGGTTTTAAAAAATCTGATTGTAAAGCAATAAATGGCTGGCAAGTATATCAACACTATAAGAATAAATAGTTATGCTCAAAAATGAATCTTTATTTTTGGCATACTAGAAATCTTTGATTTCTATTATTTCTTCATGAATTTCTTGTTGTAGTTGTAGAGTGCAACTATGAACAATGATTCACTCCATCCAAGAGGATTATTTTCATTCGGCTTTGGAGTGTTTGAAAAGTATAACTCTGGTATACCCTGCTTTGTCTGGGTTTTCAGCATTTTATCAATAAATTCTTTTGCTTTCTTCTTTTGTCCTAATTTTTCGTAGATGATTGCCAACCAGCTTAATCCAAAGGTCCATTCTGCTTCTTCGCTGTATCCATCAGGGTTATTGTTATAGTAATAATCATTCTTGTACCTTATGACACCTCTTTTCTTGACTAAGTGATATTCTACATCTTCAAGTATATCATCTCTTTGCTTTGCAGTTACAACTCTGTAGGGCCAAATCAATGATAACTGTGCTAAATCAACAAATTTCTTCTCTGATTCTCTAGGTAATAATCTTTGCAAACTATCTTTTCCTCTCTTAATTAGACTTGGAGGAACATTAATATTTGGTAGCTTACTGACAGCAATTAATCCAGCTACACATGCGCCGACAGATGATGAGTGTATTTCTTCATTCTCTTCCCACATACCACTGTCCATATCATGCCAATACTGAATACTTTCCAAATATTTAACAAGCTTGTTAACAATTCTGAAATGGTTTTTATTTTTGAGTATTGAGCGTTTATGATGATGTTCTAGTCTACCTATACGAAACAATATTGCTCCAACTGAGTCGTTTTGTTTGTTACCCCAATCCTCCCAAAACTCTTCAAAAGTTTTAGGATTAATCCGAGCGTGAATATATTCATGTTTATATTCTGGTCTTTTCTCAATAGCCCAATCAATCTTTTCTTCGTGCATCAGAAAAACTTTTAGCAAAGCACCATAAGTCTTTTCAACAGTTTGCCAATCATCTACAAACTCGAAAGCCAAGCATTCATAGAAATTATCTCTCAGCCAAGATTTGTTGTAACCAGTGCTGACTTTCTTGTTTGAAGCAGCGAATAAACCAGATCTGTACTGTAAACTCTTGAGTATTTTTAAGTGTTGTTTGATGAGCTTATCATAGTTCAATTTCTTAGGCATAAAGAGTTATTTGGATTTGGAGTTAATAAAATTTATGATTTTGCAGATATATTTCAACACCTGTTTTAAGCATGTTCAAATACTCATAGTCTTCAATAGTTTCAGATGCAGGAAGATGTTTTACTTCTTCAGTAAAATGTATTAATGCAGCTTTCAGTGTGTCATCATAGCCACATAATAATATGTTTCTGAGCCTCGCATGATCTACATTTTTTGGAAAAGGAATTGTATTCAAATATGAACTTAACGAGAAATGTTTTCTTTCTGTGAAAGAATATTTTTCTGTATAAGTCTGAGTATCTGCAATCACTTTTTTGGCTTTTTTGATGATATCAAGATTTGAGTTTTCATCCCATTTTGAGACAAAGTCAGAGCATATTTGGACTAGTTCATTATTCGTTGTAAAGCAATCATTTGCTATTAAATCTTTGTTTAATAAACTTCTAATATTCTTCCTTTCTTCAATCCATGTCAAGATGTACACCTGTACCCAGCGATTTGTTTGTCAATTTCATTTAGAAACTGTTGTTCTGTAATCTGTTGATAAATTCCTGGTAAATTTTCTGACACTTTTTGTGCACTTAAAGAATACATTTCCGCTGGAAAGGATATATTAATTATAGACTCGGATATAGAGGATGCAATGTCTGCAATTAAACTGCCAGGAACGTGATGTTCATATAATATGGTTCCAATTTTGTTCCAATCATCCAG
>JACKQG010001760.1_pt1 | contig 29355 bp, 18 predicted proteins | sample 8237621 | NCBI WGS metagenome assembly JACKQG01 (sample SAMN15677084, study PRJNA649215) | marine metagenome | biome: marine; feature: Black Sea; material: saline water; isolation source: suspended particulate matter (SPM) from the Black Sea western gyre | collected 2013-06-09/2013-06-10 | depth... | reverse complement strand
AGATGATCGGGGTAATAAATATTCCCAAGCACCCGTGGTAGGCAAAATTGGATTTTTCCGATTTTGGTCAGAAAATTCAATAGGGTTTGAATTGCCTTTTCGAATGATGTACCGCAACATATTTTCTTGAGCGATCTTTCGGGATGAAGAAGGATATTCAGATGAAAGAATCCAAGTGGAAAAAGATTGGCGATTATTTTTTGTAGCAATCATTTGGAGCCATTGATAATTCACACCATTTTGTGTTTCTATCGACCCAAGTGTTAATACGATAGTTTTTACCACTGATTTTGGCAAATGTGTATTTTGGATGGAATAGGAGAGTTTGGTTCCCGGTTCTCCAATGGGGTATTGAGAATCTTCACCCATTAAAAATTGAAACAGATTCAGAAGCAAGAAGATAGGAAATATTAAGTGTATTTTATTTTTCATGAATAAATACCGTATTTTAAGACCCCTTTGTTTTTCTCCTATGACAGGGGAAAATAAAAGTGGGGTCAATAAAAATGTGAATGTTCACGATAAAATACTTATTTACTTTGTAAATCGATTTTTACATTAGATAAATGCCCGCCATCTAATCTACGAAATCGAGCACATCCGCCCCAGCCACCGCCGCCTTCATTAACGATTTTGAGTAGGAGGGTGTTTTGCCCTTTTATTAATTTGACTTCAACCACATCTTGACCCGGAATTACGCCGCGGGCGACAGGATTCAAATGGACTAATTCATTATTCATCCAAGCTTTGATTCCGTCATTACTTCCCATTTCCAAACGGACGGATTGGTCGATTTCTGACCAAATATTCGTTTTTAGATAAATCGCTGCCATCAAACTGGTCTTAAGGGCACTCAAATCCACATGCCAATAATTATTCTTATCAGAAAATTCAGGTACGCTACGCCACAGCGGGTAAGTGTCATCGCTGAGCTCAGGAGCGAATTTAGTGGAGTACAAACTTTTACCGGTAACCGTGAATGGCTCAGACATCAGCCATTGGGTGATGTAATCGTCCATGACCTCGATCTTATTCAGTACGGTTTGAGCACTACGGCGCTGAGAAGCTGCTTCAGAGGTATTAATAATTCTCAGCATAATCGTTTTACATTCCTCCGGGAAAATAGAATAGATATTGTTTGCAATCGAAATACAAGCAGTCTCCGCATCAGACATAAGACCTTTATTATCTAAAAATTGTTCAGCCATTTCCAAGGCTTCAAAGGACTGTACATCATGTAACCCGGCGAGCAGAGCTTTCTTATCGTCGTTATTGTTGGCATACGACAGAACCGACTGGTAAAGCCGAACCGTTTCATCCATTGATCTGTTGTGTTTAACGCCCAACAAACGTACTGCGCCACGGATCGCTAATTGTTTTTGATCAGGATCTGAAGTGGTTTCGATGATTACCATTAATGCAGAAAGCGGTTTGTCGTTTATCCAACCTGACAAAGCTGAAATTACGGTTGATTGTACGCGTGGAGAACTGTCTGTTAATAGAGGAGTCAATTCAGAGAGAGTGGAGTCGTTTTTTATTTCGCCCAGTATTCTGATGAATGAAAGTTGCGACTCAAGGAATTGTGCGGTTTGCATTGACTTTATCAACAAGCTACTATAATTAGTAGCAGAACTCAGGTTGGCGAGATAAGTTACTGTTCTTTCTAATTCATTCCGCTCTTCATTTGTGCGTGCCTTTTCCAGTAAACGGATACATTCATGGATGTTTTCTTCTCCGGCGATCACCCTGAGTGTGTTTACGGCTTCCATGCGTATGGTGTCATTTCGTTTTGATGCTAATGCGATAATCTGTTTTGCTCCGGAATGGATTTCTCTCTCCCTTGTAGCCCGAATCAATTCGATTTTGACGTTGGCTCTCATAAAAAATGATGATAATCCGGAAAGAATCTTATCATTTATTCCTTTTCCTTCCAAATGATACAGACTGTGGCGAGCAGTCTCCTTTTCTTCATCAGCGCTTTTTGAAGCATGTTTTGCAAGGATGTTAACGATTTGCGGATTGGAAATATGTCCGGCTGCTTTTAACGCCGAAATTCTAAGATCGCGATATTTGCTTTTGAGAGAACTCCGAATGATCTTTGTTACCTTAGGATCATTAGCAAACGGAGTCAATGACACAATCAATTGGATTTGCTCATTGGGTTTCGCTGTTTTGAAATCTCGAATAGTAGAAGAAACGTCAAGAAATTCTGAAAGTTGGATATCTCTCCAACGGACTTTAACATTATCTCCGGAATGAATTTGTAGTGCGATAGACCCGATTCCTTTGCCGATAATGTCATCGTGGATATCCGCCATTTTTATTCCATTGAGCCAAGTCTGGACATGGTCTCCAATTACCCTGACACGGAGTTTGTTCCAAGCACCGTCTGCCAAAATATTTTCCTCATCGTCAGGTATTGTTACCAGCCATCCGCGACCGTAAGATTCATAAACCCCGCCGGTATCATGACCTTTTGGGGCTACTTCTACTTGCCATCCGGAAATACGCGTGCCTTCAAATGTTGTTCGGAAGAACACACCGCTGTTGCCATCTGATTCTTGTTTGAACAGTAACGAAAGATCAAAATCTTTATAAGATTTTATAGTGGAGAGATACCCGTACTCATGGTCGGGACCGCTTTCACAAATAAGTTCACCTGATTCTACATACCATCGTTCCGTACCATGAACTTTCCAGCCACTCAGATCAATACCATTGAATAAAGTTTCATGGAGGATTAAATCGTTTGTTGAAGAGGCGGGGGCAGTTGCGGCGGGGATAAATGTGTGCAGAGAGTACACAATCCATGAAAAAATGATTAAAGTGGTGGAAAAAAGTCGCAAAACCGATTTTTGAGTTTTATTGTACATGGGTTTCTCCATAATATCCGTGGATATTACACATTATTATCCGGTACCTAAAAGAGGATATTTAGGTATGGTGATCATAAAAAAGTGCCGTAATGCAAATTAAATGGAAAATAATGGACAGTTAAACAGTGTAACTATTGTAAAATACTATAATGTCAAATAATGGAAAACAAATACGGTCTGTTAATGCAGTCGAAGATTGGGTGACGATCTTGGATAAATTTCCACCGGAACTGGAAATGCAATTTCAAAAGGTTTATGGGGATGATCCGGAAGTGATAGAAGAGCGTAGGAATTCCATAAAAAGGTTAGCAGAAAAATTCGCAACCAAATACAAGCGCTGGAATGAAATGTCGATTGTCAGAGCCCCCGCACGCGTGAATTTAATGGGACGGCACATCGATCATCAAGGCGGATTTATTAATACGATTGCCATTAATAAAGAAATCTTATTGGCTTTCTCCGGGCGGAAAGATGAACGGATTAATATCAAGAATACCGATCCCGCTCAATTTTCGGGACATACGTTAGAACCATCTTCGATTTTAGATGTATCTTTATACACGGACTGGATTTCGTTTACCGTGTCAGATAGCGTAAAAGCCTTGAATCGAAAATATCCCGGTGATTGGAGCCTGTATATATTAGCTATTTATTATCGTATCCAAATGCATTTCTCTGATCGAAAACTTAATGGATTGGATTGTATGGTTGGGGGGAATATTTCCGTCGGCTCCGGTTTATCTTCCAGCTCAGCGTTAGGAGTTGCTTTTGCTAAAGCGCTTTTGAAAGTAAACAAAACTCAAATCTCTGACAAAGTCCTGATTGAACTCACGGGCGAATCGGAATTATTTCTGGGTTTTCATGGTGGTAAAGGAGATCAGGCTGCCATTGTATCAGCACAAAAAGGAATGGTATCTAAAATCGGTTTCTTTCCGTTTCATATTTCAGACATCTCTCCGTTTCCTGATGATTTAAAGATAATAATTGCATTTAGCGGATTGTCGGCAAAAAAAGGGGGCGCAATAAAAAGTATCTATAATCAACGGGTCGCCAGTTATAAAATTGCCTTTAGGATGCTACAAAAGATGTGTGATAAAATTCAGTTGATGGCGCACGTTCGCGACTTAACTCCTTCACGAATAGGTTTAACCTCAAAAGAGATATTATCACTGCTTGCACAATTACCAAAAGCACCGACACGGAAAGACATCTCCGAATATTTTGAAGGCGAAGATAATGAATTATTAGCTACTTGGTTTCGGACTCACGAAGATCCGGGCAATTATGATTTGATAGGTACAATTTTATTTGGGATTTCCGAATGCAATAGGAGCGAATCTTTCCATGAGATATTGAGAAACAAAGACATGGACAAGATTAGTACATTCATTAATGCCAGCCACAATGGAGATCGATTGAAAGGTGTAGAGTTGGTCATTGACAAATTGGTTGAAGGTGATTCCTGCCTTACCGAAATACCCGGGAAGTATGCTTGCAGTACAAAAGATATCGACACAATGGTCGATATTGTTAATAGCGTTCCGGGGACGTTCGGGGCTCAAATTGCCGGGGCAGGTATGGGCGGAAATATTGTTGTGTTGGCGAAAAACGGGGTGGCAGATAATGTGTTAACGGAACTCCGTAAGAAGTATTATGAAGTAAAGGATATTTCATTTGATGCTCATAGTTGTGTCCCGGTGGCAGGAGCCGGAATATTAGAAAAACCAAGTAAATGAAACGTCGAATCGCCATCATATTAGGTGCCGGGTATGGTACCAGGATGTATCCATTTACGAAGGATACTCCCAAGCCATTATTGTATGTAGGAGAGAAACCGGTTTTGGATTATATAATGGATGAATTGGATACTTTACCGAAGTTAGAAGACATCTTTATTGTATCCAACGCAAAATTCTATGATAATTATGTTCGTTGGAAAAATAATCGGAAACCCAAGATAAAAGAGATTCATTTATTAAATGATGGTTCAATGACGAATGATGATCGTTTGGGAGCTGCGGGTGACCTGCATTTTGCGTTCCGGGAAGCCGGTGAGTTCACCGATGCTCTGGTTGTGGGTGGGGATAATGTGTTTTTGTTCCCGATAAAACCAATATGGGAAGCCTTCATCAAAGGTGATGTTCACCGTATTGCTGCCTTGCAGGATAAGAACCGTGAGAGACTGCGGCGCACGGGAGTATTGGAGATATCCAAAACAGGCAAACTCATTCGTCTCCATGAAAAACCGACAGATCCGCCGACGAATTATTTCAGCCCGCCGCTATATTTTTTTAAGTCCACTGCCAAAGAACATCTATCAGATTATATGGGTAGCAAAGTAGCTCGGGATGCTTCAGGGCGTTTTGTGGATTATTTATGCCAAAAAGAAACGGTTAGGGCTGTTAAACTCGAACGAGGAAGATTGGATATCGGAAATATGGAAAGTTTTAAAAAAGCGGATCAACTATTGTCTCAAGGCGAAAAAAAGGATTTATTGAAATGAGTGGAATACAGGTAACGGATTTTATCGTACTCTTCCTTTATTTTATTGGTATCATTTGGATAGGGGTGCGGACTGCGAAAAAAATTAAAACGGTTGGTAACTATTTTATGCCGCGGACGTTTGGGAAAAGTGCCCTCATCATGCATGCTTTTGGTACGGGAACCCACTCTGATCAGGCGGTCAGTGTTTCTTCAAAAACATTTACGAACGGACTATCGGGAATCTGGTATCAGTGGTTATGGTTGTTCGCGACCCCGTTCTATTGGCTAATCGCTCCTATAATGCGGCGTTTTCGTGCCATTACAACCGCTGATGTCTTTGTCGCACGTTTCAATCCCAGCGTGGGAATGCTCTATGCCATGGTCGGAATGCTGAACCTAATGGTCAATATCGGTGTGATGCTGAAAGGTTCAAGTGCTGTTATTTCATCAGTATTTTCTGGCGCGATATCAGCAGACATGGTCATTGCCATCATGACGATAATGTTTCTGGTCTATGGGATAGCAGGGGGACTATCGGCTGCGATTATTACCGATTTTATCCAGGGGGTCCTGACCGTAATATTTTCATTTATACTGTTGCCGTTTGTAATGAAAGCGGTCGGAGGTATTCACGGGCTACATCAGGCAATTTCCGATCCGCAGATGTTTTCATTGGTAGCCCCGGCTGAGATTGGAGTTTTCTATGTGTTGGTGATTGCAATTAATGGATTGATCGGGATCGTCACCCAACCACATACGATGGGAAATTGCGCCGCCGGGAAAACGGAATTGGATGGTAGGATCGGCTTCACAGTTGGTAATTTTATCAAGAGGATATGTACCGTCGCATGGAGTTTGACCGGATTAGCCGCTGTTGCTTATTTTGCCGGACAAAATGTAAACCCCGATAACGTGTTTGGACTTATGGCAAAGGAATTCTTACCGCAGATCATGCCCGGTCTTTTAGGTGTGTTTTTGGCATCCTTGTTGGCATCGGTAATGAGTTCGTGTGACTCATTCATGATAGCCTCATCCGCACTGTTTACTGAGAATATCTATAAACCATTGCAGAAAAATAAGACCGAAAAACATTACTTGAAAGTTGGACGCATTATTTCATTATTTATTGTTTTAGGTGGTGTGAGCTTTGCATATTGGCTGCCCGGAGTTATCAAAGGGTTGGAAATATTTTGGAAAATACCGCCTATGATGGGACTGGTTTTTTGGCTGGGATTGTTCTGGCGGCGGACGACCGCTACAGGAGCTTGGGCAACCACACTTGTGGCGTTTTTTACCTGGTGGCTGACAACTACAACAATGTTTATTGAATTTATGGGGAGTCTTTCCTCTTCTGAGAATTTGCGGTTTGTCATTGAAAAATCCACCGGTCCGGAAATTTACCTTCCTTGGCAAATGGTGTTTTATCTATCTGCGGGATTACTGGCGGGAATTGTAGTAAGTCTCTTAACTAAACCGGAAAAAGAGGAGAAACTGGAACAGTTTTACGAGGTCGTACGCACACCGGTGGAAAAGGGTGAACCAGAATCGGAAGCTCCTTGCCGCTTGCCAATAGGAATAAATCCAGCACCGCGAAAAAATATGTTCCCAAATACAAATATTGAGATTCAAGTTCCATCGGTACTTTCAATGACCGGTTTTCTTTTATCATGGCTTTTAGTCATTGGTCTGATCTTTGTATTTTTCACGATAGCTAAAGGCTAAAAAATATCGGTTAAATGTCGAGGAATAAACAAAAAACAAAAAGAGGCCTCCGGAGGATTAGTTTATTCCTTAATATTGCTTTCATTATAAATATCTTTCAAATTGTCTCGGGACAGGCGGTTTCTGATTCAATTATAGTACCAGTAATTCCGGATACTGTTGAGGTTCTTGAAGATGAAATGGTTATATATCCTTTGGGCAATAATCACCGTGATTCCCTTCGTTATGTAATGATCGATTCAGCCGATTATGGGAAGATTGTTGCCAATGACTCCACAATTCAATATACTCCGAAATTAAATTTTTACGGGACAGATACATTCATACTGGTGCGGTTGGACTCCGCCCATGTTGATTCTATAATAACTATTGTAAATGTCATTCCGGTAAATGATCGCCCTAAATTCATTCAGAAGATTCCGAAACTTTTTTTACAAGAGGACGATAGGGTTGAAATTGATTTCAACCTCCTAAATGCCTTGGTTAATGACCCGGATAATGACCATCGTGAATTAATATGGAATGTTGAATCCGGTCAAAATATAAAGATAATCCGTGATGACAGTAAAACATACATTGTTCCACTCTTGGACTGGAACGGGGAAGACAGCCTATCTGTCATTGTCAGTGATGGTGTTTTATCGGATACTGCGAACATGAAAATAAAAGTTGAACCCGTTAACGATCCTCCCAGGTTCGCTAAAAGACCCCCTGCTCTGATATTTAACGAAGACAGCGAAGCATCCGTTACGATTTCTTCATGGTTTGATCTTGCTGAAGATCCGGACAATGGAAATGCTGATTTGGAATGGAACGTGTTACGAGGTCATACAATCTTTGCTGATAGGATGGGTGAGGAGTTTATTTTTTCTTCCGCCCCGGATTGGTATGGATCAGATTCGTTGAAGTTGATTGTATCGGATGGAGACTTTAATGACACAACACGATTTGTCATCGATGTAATACCGGTTAATGACAGCCCTCGGTTTTTGGCAGATTCATTGGTGTTGAGCTATGACGAAGATGACACCTTAGTATTTGACTTAAATGATTGGCGGAAAAATATTTACGATTCCGAATCAGCAACTGACAGTTTAGCATTAATTATCCTTCCAGGGAAGAACATTCATATACTACAAGATGGTGAAACGATTATGTTTTTCTCCCCGGACAATTGGAATGGTACAGATACGTTAAACGTCATCGTCTCTGACGGAATTCTGGCTGACACCAGTCATGTGTATATCGAAGTAAGAGCACTCAATGACCCTCCTAAGTTTACCGATGAAATACCACCGATAGAGGTTATTGAAGACAAACCTTTTTCGGCGGATATTAGAGATTGGTATAAACTTATCAGCGATCCGGATAATTTGGCAGATGACTTAATCTGGGAAATTATTTCCGGGCACAGTATTCAGGTTGTAAAAGAAGAAAATATAGTACAATTTGCTTTACCAAAGGATTGGAATGGGGCAGATTCACTTTTGGTGATGATATCTGATGGAGAATATTTCGATGCTGCGACCTTAGTGATCCATGTGGAAGCTGTGAATGATCCACCCGAATTTATGGAGGTACTACCGGAAATTGAATTGAGGGAAGACACCGTATTAAAACTACCGTATTCTTCACTGTTTGGATTTGTGAACGATGTGGATATGCCCGTTCAGAATCTAGTTTGGTCTTTTAGCCAAGGTCGGAATATAACCTCTGCGCTTAGAGACAGCTCTGTGGAATTCCGACCGAAGTTAAATTGGAGTGGAACGGATACAATTAGTGTTTTTGTTTCAGACGGCGAATTATCGGACACCTCTGCTTTTACGATAAAAGTGCAAGCAATCAACGACCCGCCTGTTTTAGCCGAAAATATTGTACCACCGGAGTTTGACGAGGATGATGAAATCGATATTTCAATTGAGTATTGGTATGATAAAGTATCGGATCCCGATAACGTTATTTCTGAATTACAGTTTAGTTTATCGGAAGGTGAATTTATCCGTGTTGAAAAAAATGATTCGTATTTTAAACTCTCATCCGAAAAAAATTGGTTCGGGAAAGATTCCATCATCCTTGAGGTCTATGATGGTGAATTCCGCGATTCTACGGTAATTATTATTAGTGTTAATCCGGTCAACGATCCACCGGTATTTGCTAAAAGGCTTGATGAAATAACATTCATGGAAGATGAAGAATATTTGTTTTCGACTAACCTTTGGCGTGATAATATCCTGGATATCGATAATAACGTGGAGGAGCTAAGCCTGCAGATAATGGGCGGTAAAGTGGTGACCTATCTTCAAAATGATTCGGCAATAGCATTTCTATCGCCACAGGATTGGTACGGATCTGAGTTACTTACTGCAATAATATCCGATGGATTTTTATCGGATACAACCAATTTCACAATAAGGGTTGTTCCGGTTAACGATCCCCCGGTTTTCATCGGAGTTATTGACACATTGTTGTTTAATGAAGATGAGAGGTTGTTAATTAATTTGGATAACTGGTTTACATATGTTACCGATCCCGATAATAATCACAAACAATTAACATGGAAATTTGCTCATTCACCGGAAGTCTCAATAACATTATCCGATGGCGTTATAGAATGTTCTGCACAAAAAAATTGGAATGGATTTCAAACCATTACTGCATATATATCCGATGGAGAATTCTCTGATAGTGCGATTGTATATGTTCAAGTATCAGCGATCAATGATCCTCCGGTATTCAGCACACCACCTACGCCTCTATGGACGAAAGAAGATGAATCAGTCTCCGTACGGTTGTCAGAGTTTTATCGCTTTGTAGATGATCCGGATGATGACGTAAAAGATTTAAGTTGGGAAATTGAATCAGGACCTTATGTAGAAACCATGCAATCTGACAGCGTAGTATTATTTACTCCACCGCTTAATTGGAACGGCACAGATACGATTAGATTAATTGCCTCAGATTTGGAATACAAAGATAAGGCATTATTAATAATAACCGTAGAGCCGGTGAATGATCCGCCAACCATTTCTGATCGCCTTCCGGAATGTCATTTTGATGAAGATGAACAAATAGAAATCTTGCGCACCGACTGGTTCAATTATGTTACAGATATTGACAATACAGATGAAGAAATAGATTTTTGTGTTTTAGATGGTAATTTTACTTCATCCACAACATCCGGTGATGGATTTATTTTTCGATCTGAAGCCGATTGGAATGGCAAGGATACGGTCTCTTTGATAGTATGCGATGGAGAATATTCAGATACAAGCCAAGTATTCATTACCGTAAATCCGATAAATGATGCTCCGATAATAGAGGTGTTGCTGCCGGATATCAAATATGACGAAGATCATGAGCAGCTACTGATATTCTCTGAATGGTATGCCCATGTGACCGACGTCGATAATACCGATCACGAATTATCCTGGGAGATTGTGAACGGAGAGGTGATTGAAGTGGCATTAAGTCAATTATCAGGGATTTTGATTTCACCGCAAAATTGGTTTGGATATGATACGATTACGGTCATTGTTAACGATGGAGAATATTTTGACACCACTTTCGTACCAATAGAAATTTACCCGGTGAATGATCCACCGGATTTGTCCGAAATGATACCTGATACTGCATTTTATGAAGATGGGTATTTATGCATACCGGATAGTCGTTGGACGCCTTACGTCACAGACCCCGATCATCCTTTTCAAACGCTGAGATGGCGGATCACAGGAACACAGTCATTGTCAGCATCCGGTGGCGAACGATCAATCGATTTTCATGCACCAAGAAATTGGTTTGGTATTGATCGGGCAATGCTGATTGTTTCAGATGGACTGTTATCAGATACATCGTATTTTCGTATAAGGGTTTTACCGGTGAACGATCCTCCGAAATTGAATAAAATTCCTAAAATAGTATTGAATGAAGACAGTGAGTATTTTATAGACCTCGATACCTATGTTTCCGATAACGACGATAAAAAATCGTCTCTTATTTGGTCAACATATTTGAATGAACCCTCTGTCGAAACTAAAGTAGTTACCAATCGATGGTTTTATTTACCGGGGCGGTATCGTTCCTCTTCCCCGTTGGATCGTACTGATAGCAGGAAACAAAATGGTAGTAAGTTAGAGATAGTGATTAATAATAAAACACGGAAAGCTGCAATTATTCCACACCCTAATTACTACGGAGACAATATCCAATATATTTTAAAAGTAAAAGATCCCAAAGATGCATCAGATATTGCAACATTGAATATTTCAGTCCTACCGGTCAATGACCCGCCCCGGCTTGAGCAAATCCCGGAAATCACTTTTAATGAGGACGAAACATTTTCCGACTCCCTGTCTTTATGGTTTCCGTTCGTTTCAGATGTTGATCATCCAGATTCAATATTGAACTGGAATGTGCGATCGGGAGATAGAGTAAGCTCAAAGATTAAAGACGGATTTGTGTTCCTAAATGGACATCCTAACTGGTTCGGGAAAGACACCTTGAGTTTATATGTAGGTGATGGGGAATACCTGGACACTTCGGCATTAAACATAAACGTTCTTCCAGTAAATGATCCACCTGAACCATTTGAATTGATTGGCCATATTGTTGGCGACTCAGTCAACCTTACCTTTCAATGGTACCCATCAGCAGATATTGACGGTGATACATTGGCTTATGCCTTTCATTTGAAGAGTGAAAAGCTGGATACTGCGATTACCAACATCCGTGGGAAACACAGTTTAATGTTCAATGGGCGAGGGGTCTTGGAAACCGGAGCGTTCTACGAATGGTATATAGAGGCCACGGATGGAGTAGATTTTACGCGCTGCAATAATCCGTTGAAGTTTTACCTCCAGCATCTCCCCGGAAATTTTTCTTTATCACAGAATTACCCAAATCCCTTTAATAAATCGACAACAGTTCCCTTTGATGTGGCAGAGATAGGTCGAGTGAAAATTATGGTGTACGATATGCATGGAAAAGAAATAGTGAGACTGGTCGATGAGTGGCATCGCCCCGGACATTACGAAGTGATATGGGATGGTAAAGATCGCCATTCACGCGATATGGCAACTGGGGTATATTTAATTACGATGGTTACCGAAGATTTTTCTCAAGTCAGAAAGCTAATGCTGATCAAATGATTTACCAAATTACAACGAACCGATTAAACTAATACCTGAATGAATATTATCCCAAAGCCGAAATCGACTCAAGAATACAAGGGGGAGTTTCTTCTGAATTCCACTACTCGAATTATTGTCAATCTCAAGGAAGGTCCTTTGCTGGAAACTGCTGAGTATTTTGCTGAAAGAGTGAAACTAGCGACCGGTTATGAATTGTGGATTTCAGACAACACCTTCGACCATAAAGAAAATATCATCTTCTTCAATCTTGATGATGAGAATACCAAATTCGGGAAGGAAGGGTACTCCCTGGAAGTCAGGCCAACAAACATTACGATTAGAGCGAACACTTCTTCGGGGATATTTTATGGAGTGCAATCCTTGTTACAACTATTTCCGGTTCAGATTTACGGCAATCATGCCAACGCAGGTATGAAATGGTCTGTGCCAAGTGTACAGATCGAAGATGCTCCAAAATATCCGTGGCGCGGGATGCATTTGGATGTCTGTCGCCATTTTTATCCGAAGGAATTTATTAAAAAGTATATTGATCTGTTAGCCCTGCATAAAATGAATGTATTTCACTGGCATTTGACCGAAGATCAAGGATGGCGGATTGAAATAATGAACTATCCACAATTGACTGAGATTGGTGCCTGGCGTGTGGACCGCTCCGGAATAATCTGGAATGAGCGGAAAATACAGCAACCCGGCGAGACAGCCGATTACGGGGGATTTTATACACAACAAGATATTCTTGAGATTGTGGACTATGCGGCGAAACGGTGTATATTGGTGGTGCCGGAAATTGAATTACCCGGACATGCTCTGGCGGCATTAGCCGCCTATCCGGAATACTCTTGTACCGGCGGACCGTTTGATGTTGCGACCGGCGGGTATTGGCCGATCGTCGATGTGTTTTGCCCGGGAAATGAGAACACATTTACTTTTTTAGAAGGTATTTTAGACGAGGTGATGACACTTTTCCCGGGTGAGTATATTCACATCGGTGGTGATGAAGTAAATAAAGCGAACTGGGGAAAATGTCCGAAATGTCAGCAAAGAATAATCGCCGAAGGATTAAATGACGAAAACGAGCTGCAAAGCTATTTTATTAAACGCATTGAAAAATTCGTTTCGTCCAAAGGGAAAAAGCTGATCGGCTGGGACGAAATCCTGGAAGGGGGGATACCTCCGGAGGCGACGATAATGTCCTGGAGAGGAATCGGAGGTGGAATCGAAGCGGCTAAACAAAACCATGATGTCATCATGTCACCGACCGATTATTGTTACTTTGATTATTATCAGGGAACACCCTCCTCAGAACCAGACGCCTTTCCGGACAGTTTGTTACTTCTTGAGAAAGTATATGAATATAATCCAACTCCGCCAGATCTGACGCCGGCTGAAAAAGCACACATTTTAGGCGGACAAGGAAATGTGTGGACGGAATACATGCCGACCTCGGACCAAGTGGAGTATATGGTTTTACCGCGTATGTCTGCGCTGGCTGAAGCGGTTTGGTCCTCGGGCGCAGAGAAAGACTTTCATGAATTCTACGAACGGCTGAATGTTCATTGCCGTCGTCTTGATGAACTGAAGGTGAATTATCGACCCACGGATTAACATGAGATTATGCCCACGATACACAAATTAAAAAGAATTGAAATCTTTCCGATTATTGGAATAAAACTTTAATTAGGATTAATCAATGGAATGGTGCTAAAATTGCCGGATTTCAATCGGGGAATTATTAACCGTAAATAATCAAGGTGGATCAATATGCATGTATTCAAATCAGCTTTCGAAAAAACCGGTTACTCTACCTACCAGTTATCCATATTGGTAATTCTCAGGGTATTGATCGGATGGCATTTTTTATATGAGGGCATTGCGAAGATGCTGAATCCCAATTGGTCTTCGGCTGCATTTCTATTGGAATCTAAATGGATATTTTCCGGAATCGCTGAATCAATTGTAGCCAGTCCGGCGGTTCTTCAGGGTGTCGATTTTTTGAATATTTGGGGGCTAACCGCAATTGGACTCGGATTGATATGCGGGTTCTTCACCCGCTGGGCCGCTATTTCCGGAATAGGTTTGTTGGTTATCTACTACCTAATGAACCCGCCGTTTATCGGAATTGAATATTCTATGCCCACCGAAGGAAGTTATTTAATTGTTAATAAGAACCTGATTGAGCTATTTGCTCTATGGGTGATTGTATTATTTCCGACGAGCGAGAAAATCGGAATTGACCGTTTAATTGCAAAAATGTTTACGAATTCGGAGGTAGAATAATGAGCGATAGGAATAAACCTATTGAAAACAAAGAAGCTTCTGAATTAAAGTTTGACCGTCGTGATATTGTTAAGGGATTAGCCACGTTACCGGTTCTGGGAATATTTTATTACAAATTATGGAAAAAGAAAGCTTTAGACAGCCTGAAAAAACAAGCCCGGTTAGCTGAATTGGGCGTTCAAAAGGAAACTCCGGCTGTAGTAAAATCGAATAAACCCGGTGAATTACTCAGACTGGGGATTATTGGTTACGGGGGGCGAGGAAAGGCGTTACTACGTGGTGCCGGCTTTGCGCAGCCTGAGTGGGTGGACGACAGATATAAGACCGCTCAAGAAAACAAACTTGATAAAGGGCTGGAAACATTTCTTTCGCAGGATGATCTAAATGTAGTTTTGACCGGTGTTTGCGATCTCTTTGACAAACGGGCTGAAGAAGGTATTGAGGCTTCAATCAACGATACCCGCCCCGGAAGCGGAACCCGTAAACTGGACACTGCAAAAAGATATCGAGATTATCGTGAGTTGCTTGTCAGCGATGAGGTTGATGCCGTTATCATTGGGGCGCCCGACCATTGGCATGCTCAAATCATTCTTGATGCCGTAAAAGCAGGGAAGCATGTTTATTGTGAAAAAGCCATGACAAGAACGATTGAAGAGGCTCATGCGGTTTATAAAGCTGTGAAAAACAGCGGAATCGTATTTCAGCTGGGGCATCAAAATCGCCAAATTGAAAGTCATTTTAAAGCCAAAGAGATTATAGACAATCAAATATTAGGCCCGGTTACACTGGTTCAAATGACGACAAACAGGAATTCACCGGGAGGCGCTTGGCAGTACGATATTGACCCTGAAGGAAATCCGCAAACCATTGATTGGGGCATGTTCCAAAAACCGTCTCCCAACAAAATACCGTTTGATGCCGAACGATTTTTCAGGTGGCGCAAGTGGTATGATTATGGTACCGGCCTGGCCGGGGACTTACTTTCACACGAATTTGATGCCGTAAATCAGATCATGGATTTAGGAATTCCATCCTCAGCCGTGGCTTCGGGCGGAATTTATTATTTTAAAGATGGTCGTGATGTTCCCGATGTTTTCCAGGTTGCGTATGAATATCCGGAGCGTGATCTTACTGCGATTTATTCGGCTACGTTGTCCAGTGGAAAAAATCGCGGTCGTTTGTTCATGGGGCATGATGCCTATATGGAAGTGGGAAGAGGACTGACGGTTACACCCGATAGCGGTTCTACCCGCTACCGCAGTAAAATAGATGAGGGACTCCTCAGTACCGCACTGCCATTATTTACCTACACAACAGGATCGAAACAGATTGATGGTGTTACATCCGCAACGGCGAAATACTTCGCCGAACGAGGTCTTTTATACTCATATCGCGGAGGAAAGCGAGTCAGTTCAACCCATTTACACATTGCCGATTGGATTTACTGTATACGAAATGGCGGTGAACCGCAATGTAATATCGACCGCGGATTCGAAGAAGCGATCGCCTGCCACATGGCTACAAAATCTTATCAGGAAGGCCGTAAAGTTATTTGGGATCCGATCAAAAGAGAAGTAATCTGATATCGGGTTAGTCCGGGCGTCGTGAAAAATAACACTTAAACACCCCAATACATAGAAGGACGTAATTATGACGAAGCAATTTAGACTCAGCACGATGATGTTTTTACAATATGCTCTCTGGGGGGCGTGGCTTCCGCTGACGGCAAGATATTTATCAGCAACCGTTGCAGAAGGCGGTCTTGGATTCAGCGGTTCTCAGATCGGGATGATTCTAGGGTTAGCAGGTTCCATCGGGGCGTTGGCAGCGCCGTTCATTGCTGGGCAATTTGCCGACCGCTACTTCAGTACTGAAAAATTCCTTGGTATTTTGGCGTTGCTTGGCGGTGTGCTGAAGTGGTACACATCCATGCAGACAGACTACTCTGTATGGCTAATACTTTCGATTGCTTACAGTGTAGTGTATATGCCGACGATCGCTTTGTCCAATTCCATCACATTTACTCATATTAAAGACCAGAATAATGATTTTCCGAAGATTCGTGTTTGGGGTACAATCGGCTGGATTGCCGCCAGTTGGGTCTTTCCAATGATATGGCTTCAGTCGAACTTACATTTTCAATTGATGCCGCCATTTTTTGTCGGAGCGGAAGTTGCAGACGTAACGCATCGCTTGGCAGATGCGCTGAAATTTTCCGGCGGAATATCCATTGTGTATGCCGGATTCAGTTTTCTATTGCCGCATACTCCACCTAAACGTGATGCAGTTGAGAAATTAGCCTTTAAAAAAGCTTTCCAACTATTTAATAAACCTTCCTTTACAGTCCTGGTGATTGCCAGTTTGATGATCAGCATCATTCATCAAATCTATTTTATTCAAACAGGTCCGTTTTTGTCTTTCATAGGATTGAAAGATAGTCAAATCGGGCCTGCGATGACGATCGGACAGTTTGCCGAAATCCTGACGCTGGCTTACCTGGGTTATTTCTTAAAACGGCTTGGCTTCCGAAATGTTCTGTTTATCGGTATATTGGCATATTTTGCGCGTTATGCGATTTTTAGTATGGAATTTCTTCCGGTCTGGGTTGTTGTCGTCAGTCAGGCGTTTCACGGGTTCTGTTTCGCCTTCTTTTTTGCGGCTGCCTTTATTTATGTTGATAAAATCACCGATGAGGATATTCGGCATTCCGCTCAGACGGTATTTGGGATCATTATCCTTGGTGGCGGACCGGTTATTGGCGGCTGGTTGTCCGGCTATCTTCAGGAATATTTTACTGAAAATGGCCATTTTGACTTCTATCACTTTTGGGAAATGTTAGCCACGATAGGACTATTGACCGGTATTTTCTTTATATCGTTGTTCCGCGAACAGATATCACTGGAAAAACAGGAGGCATCATGAAAAATAATAGGTTAGGGATTGGATTTGTTGGTGGCGGGTTTATTGCCCGTTTTCACATAAAATCCATGATCGGCGTCCGTAATGCTGATGTTCTTGGTGTGGTCTCTAAACCACGAGATACGGCAGAGGAAACAGCAGCACTTGCCAGAGAAATTAGTGTAGGAGATGCGAAAGTTTATGATTCGATAACCGAAATGGTTGCCGATCCAAAAATCAATGCTCTTTGGATTTGTGCTCCTAATTATACGCGGGTTGAGGTGATGGAGGAAATAGTCCATGCGATTGAAAGCGGAAAAGGCGATTTAATTGGTGTGACCTGCGAAAAACCGCTGGGTCGAAATGTTAAAGAAGCTAAAAAGGTATTAGAACTATCTCAACGAGTGAATCTATTAGACGGCTATTTGGAGAACCAGGTGTTTTCACCGTCGGTTGTGCGTGGGAGAGATATCATTTGGGCGCGCGCGGTCGCAACGACTGGTGTGCCTTTTTTGGCACGGGCGGCAGAAGAGCACAGCGGTCCGCATATGCCTTGGTTCTGGGAAGGAGAGTTACAGGGTGGCGGAGTATTGAACGACATGATGTGTCATTCTGTAGAAGAAGCACGCTATATCTTGACGCCACCAGGCAAGCCCCGGAATTGGTTAACACCCATCAGCGTGAATGCCTTTACGGATTGTTTAAAATGGCAGCGGCCGGAGTATGCAAAGATACTAGCAGACAACAGCGGAGGAAAAACAGATTACATCAATCGACCTGCAGAAGATTTTGCGCGATCCTTAATTGAATATCGTACTGCGGACGGAGATAAAATGGTTGTTGAAACTACAACTTCATGGTGCTTTGTTGGTGCCGGATTACGCTTGAGTTTAGAACTGTTCGGACCCGAATATTCGATGTTTATCAATACACTTGACAGTAATCTGAAAGTCTTTTTTAGTCGCAATGTTACCGGTTCCGAAGGAGAAGATTTGGTGGAAAAACAGAATGCTGAATCAGGACTAATGCCCGTTGTCAGCAACGAAGCAGAAGAATACGGATATACCGCTGAGAATCGACATATGGTGGAATCATTTTTAGCCGGAAAACGCCCATCGGAAAATTTTAGTGACGGGCTTGAGGTGACCAAATTACTCATGACGGCTTACATGAGTGCCGAACAGAATAAAACCATTACTTTTCCACCGGATGGACTGGATGATTTTATTCCGTCTGTTGCAAAAGGAAACTGGAACCCAAAAACACAAAAAAAGGTGTAAAATGAAACGTATATTAATCCTATTATCCATAATCATGATTTTTTTTGCAGGATGTAGTAAAAAAGAGACAACAACGATGGAAAGGCCGGACTACAAAAAGGTGCGGATAAAAAAGATCCCATTGGCGATGCAATGCTGGACGTTCAGAAAATTCACGTTTTTTGAGACATTGGCAAAAGTCGAAGCATTGGGGATTCACTTTATTGAAGCCTATCCCGGCCAGCCATTGGATGCGTCGCTCCCCGGTGAAATATTTGACCATAACCTAAAGGATGCGCAGATTGATTTGGTCAACAAGAAATTGAAGGAACATAATATACAATTAGTGAATTATGGGGTTGTCGGATTTGAGAATACAGAGGAAGATATGCGAAAAGTTTTCGACTTTGCAAGGAAAGCAGGAATCAGAACCATCGTTACCGAACCCAAATTCGATGATTTCTTTCTTTTGGAAAAAATGGTAAAGGATTATGGAAATATTAAGGTTGCAATCCATAATCATCCCTATCCTTCAAAGTATGCTCATCCTGAAACTGTTTTTGAACATATTAAGCATCGAGATGACCGTATTGGTGCCTGCGGCGATACAGGACATTGGCTAAGGACGGGTGTGAATCCGGTGGAGGCTTTGCGAATGCTGGAGGGGAAAGTGCATGATATTCATCTCAAAGACTTAAACAAATTCGGTGAAAGGAAAGCGCATGATGTGCCTTTTGGTTCAGGGAAAGCAAATATTCATGATGTATTGGCGGAATTATCCCGTCAGAATTACGCCGGTTATCTGTGTGTCGAGCACGAAAATAAAGCGGAAGAGTTTGCACCCGAAGCATCAATCCGTAAGGGAATTGATTACATTAAAAGTATTACGTACTATGAAGACTATGAAGAAATCTTGAAGCGTCAGGATGACGGCAATTATACGAAGCATGGTTGGAACCACTACGGACCCGGATATTTTGAGTTGGATGAACGAACCGGGGTGTTGACTTCCCGTAAAGGGATGGGGTTGTTTTGGTTCGCCGGGAAAAAATACGGTAACTTTATTTTAGAACTGGATTTTATGGTTTCGGAAGAAAAATCTAATTCAGGAATCTTTCTGAGAATCCCGACCGTTCCATTTGATAATTATTATGTCGGGCATTCGTTTGAGGTACAGATATATGCACCAGGCAGTGATGTTCACAAGACCGGTGCGATTTATGATGCTGAACCACCGAAAAAAGATGCAGCAAAAGGTCCCGGCGAGTGGAACCACTATAAGATCAGTTTCATCAATGACCATATTGATGTGGAGTTGAATGATGTGCGGGTCATCGATTGGGATGCAGAACCGCGAGGTAAAATCGAGGATTTTGCAACAGATGGGTATATCGGACTCCAAAACCACGACTGGGAAACATCGGTCTCCTATCGTAATATCTTTATTAAGGAAATCGTTGCGGAATAGAATACCCTTATAAACACACTCGTGAAAGCGTCCATTTTTCATCACGGACTTTACGAATATATCTGCTCTGTGAAGAACCTTAATTAGGATTAAAAATCGAAATTAATAGTACATATATAGTGCACTATATTTTATTTACTCTCGTGCAACAAGTGGCCTTTTAAGCCATTGGCCGAGCGTTCGAGTCGCTCCGGAGTCACACGACAACAAACCCATTTTCTCGACGAGAAAGGGGTTTTAAGTTTTGATACTTTTGTGTGTGATTTGTTGAAAATAGTACAATAATAGTACAAATTTTATAAAATTGTCAGTAATGTTGCGAGCGATTCAACATTATTTGATCTTTCCCTTCCGATTTCTATTAATTATTTATCGAACGAAAATCTTTTTTTTAGAAATAGCCGTAGACAAGCGTCAGCAGCATCCGGGTCGTAACGAATTCCACGGTTATCTTTAATTTCCTTCAATGCAGTATCCATTCCAAGTGCTTCACGATAGGGCCGGTGAAATGCCATTGCCTCTATCACATCCGCAATTCCAAGAACACGAGCTTCGATCAGAATTTCATCCTTTTTTAATCCGGCAGGATACCCGGAACCGTCATATCTTTCCTGATGTTGAAGAACAATTTGCGCGATTGGCCAAGGGAATTCTACAGATTTTAAAATATCGTAGCCGACGTGAATATGCTTTTTTATGATTTCAAATTCATTCATATTCAATTTCCCCGGTTTTGACAAGATTTCTGCAGGAACTGAAATCTTCCCAAGATCATGAATCAATCCAGCTAGTCGAATTCCTTCAATAGTGTGTTTTGGTAAACGCATTTCTTTGGCGATTGCCGTGGCAAGCTTACTGACTCTTTTTTGATGATTCGCTGTGTAAAGATCGCAAGCTTCAGTCGTAGTGGCCATCGCTTTAATGGTGCCTTCTAATGCTTTTCGTAATTTCGTTAGGGTCAATCTTAATTCTATTTCTGCTAATTTTTGGTGGGTGATATCATGCAAGATGCCTCGATATCCTACAACATTGCCATTGTTGTCTACAACTTTCACGGCACTTTCGGTTACATAGATAATCTCACCATCAAGGCGACGGAGTTGTAATTCATAATTTTCAACATAGCCGTCCTCATTCAGACGCTTATTAAGACATTCTCTATCTTCGGCATTCACGTAAAGATCTTTGGCAATTTGCACTTTTAGCATTTTCTCTTTGGAGGGGTAGCCAAAGAGTGTGATTCCAGCTTGATTAATATCCATCAATCTTCCGTCTGGCGTGCTGTAATACACCGCATCTTTGACTTCCTCAAACAAGGATCTGTATGTGTGTTCAGACTTAAAACCGTGATTTTCCGAAATATTTATTACTGTCATTCGTTTGTCTCAATTTGTGTGATTAAAGGAAAATAGTCGAGTGGAATCTAACTCACTGAGCACAAAACTCGCATCAATTAAGTTCCACTGCCGTAAGTGACAGTTCGTAATTCAATGTTAACGATTCACACCTTCCTATTGTAGACTATCCAATTTCGTTCTAAATTAAATCAACCGATTAAAGGCAACCATATGATAAAACGAACACTTTTCTCTATCCTATTCTGTTCAACTCTCGGGGCTCAGTCCGGAATAGACCTAACGGTAAATTTTCAATCCTACGTAAAGTATTACGTGAGCTCAGTAGATCTGAATACCGGAAGTTCAAATGTTCCGATATTTCAAGCGACGCTTGAGAATTATGCCTATCCGGCGGACACGGTGGGTATTCCCATCATTGTGGATTTCAAAGTCGAGGTAGATTCCGATGTGTTGGGGTTAAATAATGAAATCTTCGTTTGGGCAAGCACAGATCCGTTTCTCCTAAGAGCTCCTATTTTTCTCTCCAACCAGGACTTGACTATGGATACTCGGGAGATTTACGATAGTGAAGGGAATCGAGTGGATTTTTCCGTAACGATTCACGAACAGATTGCCAATCAGGATATTTCGGTGTTGGTAAATATTGCTGTACAGACCGGACGACTTCCGGATGGGTATTACAAAATGACATTATCTGTTTGGAACGAAGATCACAGCATCGTTTTGGATTCAAAAGAAGAAATTCTGGTGGTGACGAATCCGACACAGTTGCAGCTGGTTTCACCCGGAGGTGCACTTCCCGATACATCCCAAAATGAAATTTATACGTCCTTTCCAATTTTCCAATGGGATTCCGATCCCTGCATGACTCCGGAAGGATGTGATTATTACATTCGTGTCGCTGAATTTATCCCTGAAGTACACGCATCTGTTGAGCAAGCGATTGAATCCACGACCCGTCTTCCCTTAAATCAGAGTGAGGGATACGCGCATGTCGGACCGGGAGTAACCTCTTATCAGTATCCCGTAAGCGGAGCCGGTGATTTGAACCCGGGCGGGATTTACGTCTGGCAAGTAAAAAAAGCAATCAATACGACTGAGGGGGCGGAAGAAATCCTCAGTGAAATATTTGCATTTAAAATTATTGATTTTACCAATCAAGATGCAGGTGGGGATGAACCACAAAGCGAAACTTCATCTACAAATCCGACTATGATGGCACTAAGAACATTGATCGGAGATACAGAATATTTACAACTCTTTGAACCGGGAGGTGCCTTAGAAGGATTTTCGTCTACCGACCATATTACGATTGATGGAGTAGCCGTAGAGATTTCTGATATCCAATCACTTTTTTCCCAAGGGGTCCCCGTTGTGGATTCTCTGGGGACGACCACCTATCATGAGTTGGAAGTTTTATCCATGGAGGTGACAGAATGAAGAAGATAATCCTGTCTCTAATCAGTGCATCTTTTCTGTTTGCGGGAGGTGCAATCGGTGTGTCTATCAAAGTCAAAGGTGATGTTGTGCTCGTCTCAAAGGAGGAAAGCCAACCGCAAAAATTAATCCCCGGGAAACCGTTGCATGACAGAGATGTTATTCGAACCGGAGAGGGTGGATTTGCCGCGTCGATGTATCTGGACGATCGTACAATTATCAAGATTACGGAGAATACGGAATATGTCATAGGTGGTACCCGAACTCCGGATGGGATTGATAAATCCGTGGCGATGAATTATGGAACCTTACATGCTTCCGTCGCCAAACAGGAAGGAAAAGAATTTTTAATCTCGACTCCGACATCCGTAGCATCTGTAAAAGGAACAGATTTTACCGTTATTTCGGACCCCGAATTTGGTGATTCCTTTCTAATTTTTACCGGCGTTGTTGAGGTAACAAACTCGGTAACCGGAGAAGTTTCTGAAGTCAATGAAGGAGAAACCGCTGTTTCTACCCCAGATGGTGAGCTAGATGTCGAAGAGACGGTCGTGGAAGATATTCCTGTGATTGAAGAAGAAGAAACTGAAGAGGGGACAGAGGAATCCGAGGAACCGGAAGAGTTTGAAACGCACATCATGAACTTTGAGTTGCAAAACGAAAATGGAGATATAAAGGAGGTTAGAATAGAATATCGATGAAATATTATCTAACACATTTCACAAAATTACTCCGGCAATTGGGTTTTTGGTATAAGCGCAAGAGAATGTCCAATGTCACACGTTATGCGTTACTGTTTTTACTTTTTTCAACGGGGCTTTTGGCTCAAAATTCTGTCGCTCTGTATTTTCCGGAAACTACCGGAATCGAAGAAGATTCTCGATTACTGTTTCTGCGAAATTTATCCGTTGAGTTGCAAGCGGGAAGTAATCTACATGTGATTGACCCTTCCCGGGTTGGGGAGCTTCTTCAGGACAATTGGATGCTTTCAAGTTGCCAGACCACGGAATGTTATGAAGAGATAGGCGATTCGTTGGGTGTGGACATCCTTGCGGTGATTCAGCTTCAGGCAACACAAATGACAATGGTACTTTTTGATGTTCGTAACCGCACTACACTAAACACATTTACGTTAGATTGTGTTCAGCCGGGGGAGGACGTATTGCGTTTGTGTGAGCCGATGTTGTCGCAAATGATTCTTGCTGAAATTATGGGCACAGAACCCGCCGAAACGAGTGAAATACCGCAATCTTCCATCGCAGAATATTCAAAAAATCCCATACTCATTTTGAGTCCTGCTCCGGATGAACGTGTTCTTGGAACCGATATCCTCATCGCGTCGTCGTTTTTTAATCTTGACAGCGGTGCAGTTGAACAGGTTTATCTTGCAGTGGATGGCAGAGATATTTCCCAGCGCATATTTATTACCCCGGAAATGATGAGTGTCATCATCCCGACGATGGAAAGTGGAAAGCACCACATTACGCTTGCCGTTGATAGTTTACGCACTCTAAAGAAAACATGGTCATTTACTGTGATAAAAGAAGACATCCCACCGCCAGTGTTTACGTGGAAGGGAAAATTAACGTCAAGAGGTAATATTGATCGAATGGATGAAGAAGAACTGTCAGTCGGTCAAACAAATCTGTCGTTGAAAGGAACAGTCTGGGATTGGCTGACCTTTAGAACCATGTTGCGTGTAACGACTGAGGAATCCCCGTATCTTCAACCAAGAAATAAAGCGGAATTTGGCGTGAATTTTGGGAAATATGCGGAAGTGAATATCGGAGATTTTTATCCGCGTTTTTCGTTCTTAACGCTTAACGGGAAACGGATTCGCGGTGCTGATCTTAAGCTGAAATTAGGGTGGTTCAATTTAGATTTGCTTTACGGAGATGTTAATCGGGATATTCAGGGTGAAATGGATAAAGCCTATGCATCCGCCATTATTGGCCCGTCTGAAATCACGTTGGACAGAACCGGATATACATTCCAACAGAATGTATGGGGAGTTCATCTTGGATTCGGGTATGGGAAAAAATTCCGGTTCGGACTCAATGCCGTCAAAGTGAAAGATGACGCCGGGAGTATAAACTCTCATATAAACAATGCAAATATCGCTGTCAAGAATGATACGGTTTTTTATATCCCTGACGGAACTTACACACTTGATGAACTGACAAGCTTAACAGGCGGGAATATTGTGGTGGCGGATCCCTCCGATTGGAGCGGAGCAACCCCGCAGGATAATATCGTTTTTGGGACGGACGTAGGAGTGTACTTAGATAAAAAACGGTTCCTATGGGAAGCAGAAGTAAGTCTGAGTCTTTTGAACAGAGACCACAGAAGCGGTGCGTTAACGTTAGCCGGATTGGACACGCTTGCGGATGATTCTGTGGATAATAAATTTGCCGGTACTTTAGATCTAAGTATGGTTCCGATTGACCCGGCAGACATTCCTCTCTTGTTTATTTATAATGAAAATGTGACAACCCCTGTCCCAATTAATCCTGATGTGTTCAACGATACAGCAGACGTATCATGGACAGAGGCGATTATATCCATGCCGACTCTCGCATTTAAAACGCGAACAGTGCTCAACTATTTCTCTCAGTATATTACCGTGGAATATTCTCAGATTGGTCCGGAATATATGTGTTTGGCTAATCCATATCTTCAGCAGGACAGACGTGAGTTTATTGTTTCAGACAAAGTACGGTTGTTTCATAATCGTATGATTGTGTCACTCTCGTATAACTATCGGGATAATGCGATTTTGAGAAACATAGGAAATGTGGACAGGCAACAGACCTTTTCCGCCGGAGGAAACCTATATCCGGGGCGCGGGTTGCCGTCGTTGAATTTCAGAGTGCAAACAGTAGATCGCTGGAATGGGGAGACGGAGATTCAATCAATCGTGACCAATCAGGATACATCGTATGTAGATGAGAGAGAGCACACACAGTCCCTTAACCTCATGACGTCTCTGAACTACCGGACACGACTATTGGGGGCACAGCATGACGTATCAGCCACGTTTGTCCAGATGGAGAAAAAAGACCAGATTGCCAATCGCAATTTCGATACGACGTTCATTGACCCCGCTGTGTTTTCACGAGTGATGAACGCCTCGCTGAGAACACGCTATTCCATTCCATTAAGAACGATGGTGAGCTTAACATCAACAGAAAGTCGGTTTAACCTTAGTGCGGAAGAAACAGCCACACAGTTGTTTCACAACATCAGTTTGAATGCAGATTATACATTTTCTTCGCTGGGACTTACGGCTTCAGGCGGCATCAATGCTGCACAGGGGTCAGGGCAAACAGACTTCAAATGGGGTGGTGTAAAAGGCGGAATTCAATGGAAGTTTAAAGAATTGTTTTTTGTGGATTCACAGATAGAACTGCGCCGAAAAATCACCAATGATATCACCAGCAATATGCTAATCGGGAGAGTCAGCTTAACGTATATGTTTTAATTTTGGGCATTTGACAACCTTTGAAAGGTCATTATCAAAACTTATGTAACTTTTCAGCTATGGGGAATCTTTTTTTATTATTTAAGCCCTGAACCCCCAACACAAAATTAAGTAGATTCCTCATTCGTCCCTCATTTCGGAATGACACATACTATTTTCTGTCATCCCGAACCGACGCAGGAGTGTGAGGGATCTGCATTGTCAACCCACGGGGAGGATGATACGGAGCACGCCTTTACCCGACACTACAATGTTGACACGACAATAGTATGTTCTACTATAAACTTATTTCCCAGACAGTATATTTTCTATAATTATATCCAAAGATTGTTTTCGATCCCACTCTTTCCCGTTTACCAAAAATTTTGGTACAGAGAGGCGTAGCCCGGTGGAGCGTAGCTGTTCTTTTTCAAGATTGATTTGTTTTTGGAGTGCGGGATCTTGAACGTCACGGTAAAACTGCTCCATATCCAAGCCGAGTTCTTTCGCAAATGTGACGGGGAGGTCCTCGTTGGTTTTTAATTCTTTATAGCGGTCAAAGATCAATTTATACATCGCGTAATACATGCCCTGCCGATCGGCAGCCAAACAATACAAGGCGGCTTTAAATGCTTGTTTGTGAGATCGCAGAGGATAGTTTTTAATTACAATTCGAACATCATTCGGATACTGTTTTGCAATTTTGTCCATCAAACTGACAGATCGGGCACAGTAGGGTCATTGAAAATCTGTCCATTCGACAATGGTTACTTTGGCCTCGTTGCGACCAATGGTGAATGATCCATCAATTGGGATATCAAATATTTTTTTCGGTGCGTATTCCCATGTACCGTTCTTGTGCAGGATGACGTCTTTTCCGTCATCGGTTTTTGCGTTCAAATCCTGTGTAATACCAAATGATGTAGCAAAGGCTAAGATGATCGTAATGTGTTTTATCATAGGATTAAAGTGTCCCTTCAATGCAGGTGGTATCAAATCCCCCGCGGGTGTTGTAAATAGTAGTGATTTTGATTCGGTTGGTTTTCAAGGTGGATTTTAAATCATCGTAAATGCGTTTGGTGGCGGCTTCCTGATAAATACCGACATCGCGGAAACTGATGAAATAATACTTGAGACTTTTCAATTCGATACACAAACCTCCCTGAGGATAATACTCAATTTTTACATAGGCGTGGTCGGGTAGTCCGCTGAACGGACACAGTGCACTGAATTCGTCCGTTTCTGTCTTGATGTATTGATCAGGGCTGTCGAACTCAAATGTTTCCATATAGTCAGGACGAATCTGAGACTCGTCTGAATAGGTAAATGTTTTTCCTTCCGGGTGTGGCATAAAGTCCTCTGGTTGAGATTCATGTTTTGTGTTATTTAATGTAGGAATAAATTACACAGATTTTATCATGACGCAAAACGTAGAAAAAAGAAAGAGATAGCTGAATAATCACAATAAAAGGGGAGAAGCCCCAAGTAAGCTCCTCCCCTCAGGTGTATTATATTTTATTCAATTTTATAGGTTAGTATAATGCAAGTATTCCCCGTTTTCTAACTCTGAGAGAGGTTGATTACCAACCCCTCACAGAGTCGATATATGTAAGACCGTATTACAGATCAAATGTAAGGTGTGCTGACCCTTCTACTATGTATATCGTTTTTAGAACCGAAAATAAGCGGGGGTTTTTGAACTTTTTTTATTTTTTTGAATCATGACACGGAAGAGACATGGTATCCACTTTATAGAGTTAAAGAAGCCTTATGGAGTAGGGATGAATAAGTGGAGATATCTTAAGAGATTGTGGAAAGCACACGCCCCGGCATGCCGGGGCGTGTTATTCGTTCTCAATGGGAGTAATTTCCCAGTGAACAAAAACAGGAGAACGAACAAATATGATAGTCAAAGTTATGGATAATCAATTTGATTTCCGATTAAATATGGTACGACATTCAATGAAATATGGTGTCAGTGATGCTTCAGAAGTATTTGGTCGTACCCGTAAGACAGTAAGAAAATGGCGAGATAGATATATGTCAGAAGGATTAACAGGGTTAGAAGATCGAAGCCGTCGTCCTCATTTTAGTCCAAATAAAACAAGTCAAAAAGATATTGATAAAATCGTCAAGAAAAAGAAAAAGATGAAACACATCGGAGCAGAACGATTGCATCATGAATTTGGTATCAAGCAATCGGCCAGAACCATACAGAAGTATTGCCGTGAAGCCGGTTTAGGCAGGAAGCGAAAAAGTAAGCGAGAGCAGCAACGAGACTTAAGAAAGTGGAAAGAAGAGAATTTTGCGGCATTGCGGTCTTGGGGTGTGGATACAAAGGACTGTAGCGACATACCCTATTATTTGGAGCGTATCGTCCACGCTGGATTTCCTCGCTATTTGTATCAAGCCAGAGATATACGCACGAACACGCTTTATAGTGCTTATGCCTATGAACAAACGAATATGAATAGTGCAAAGTTCATTGCAAGACTATTTGATCATTTGGTATCTTTAGGTATCCCGTTAGATGAGATTACGATACAAACAGACAATGGCACAGAGTACACACGTAACGGAAAAGATTTAACGAAGAAGAGTATGGTTGAAAAAACCATTGATGAAGCAGAAGCAATCCATGTGCGAATCCCGTTAGGTGCGAAAAATTATCAGAGTGATGTTGAACGAGCCAATGGTTTGATAGAATATGAACTGTTAGAGATAGAGCGTTGGAAAACAAAAAATGAGTTGATAGGAAAAACAACAGCATGGGAATATTATTTTAACCGATTAAGACCCAATTCTTACCAGCAAAACAAGACACCGTACCAACGCATGAAAGAAGCGGGTATCCAATCCAAAACAGCTGAAAAGGCCTGTCTCTGGTCGATACCCATTTTAGATGATCCTAAACTAAAATATGTTGACTTCAATTTACCGCAAGGTGGATACCATGTCTGTAAATT
>JACKQG010001759.1_pt1 | contig 29367 bp, 26 predicted proteins | sample 8237621 | NCBI WGS metagenome assembly JACKQG01 (sample SAMN15677084, study PRJNA649215) | marine metagenome | biome: marine; feature: Black Sea; material: saline water; isolation source: suspended particulate matter (SPM) from the Black Sea western gyre | collected 2013-06-09/2013-06-10 | depth... | reverse complement strand
CAAATGCCTGCAGGGTTTTCCCGGTGTATCCTTTGTCCTGTTTCGCTCTGGAATTTTTCGCAAGCGTTGCAATTCTTTTTCCCGAAACAGGACAAAGGATACACCGGGAAAACCCTGCAGGCATTTGTTGGCAGTGCCGACTGCAATGTCGATGGAGTTGAAATTCACTTCATCTCCTGCCAGACTGCTGATGCAGTCCACCAAAAATATTTTTTTATAACGCTGGACAAGTTCACCGACTTTTTCCAAAGGGTTCAGAAGTCCGGTTGTTGTTTCATGGTGTACGAGAGCCACCACTTCTATGTCAGGGTTTTGTTTTAACTCGTTTTCAATGTCCTCCAGGTTGGGTGGTTCTCCCCATTTCAATTTGATGGTGTGCTGGCGGAACTGGTAAATCTCGCAGATTTTGCTAATGCGCTCGCCATACACGCCGTTTTGAATGACCAGCATCGACCGGCCCGGAGTCAGGGAGGAAGAGACGGCCATTTCCAGTGCTGCTGTTCCCGACCCGGAAACCAGCACGGAGGTGTACTCCTCTTCAATGTCAAAAGCTTTGAGTAATTTCGAGCGGATCGCTGCCATGAGATCGGAGAATTCTTTTTCCCGGTGGCAGAGATCGGGGAGCATCAATGCCTGTCGAACCCGTTCGGTTACGTTTACAGGGCCGGGGTTGAGCAAAACAGTTCGTGACATAAGTTTTATACATAAAGGTTGGTAATTAGAATGAAGTTTACCTTAGCGAACCCTGACCTACAAAAAGAAATATCACTAGCCCGTATATTGCATGAGTATTCTTAGTGAATGGTTTTAACCCACCTAATCCCCCCTTATCAGGGGGGACATTAAATTAATTCCCCCTGACAAGGGGGATTGAGGGGGTTGCACTTCGCGCGGGGGGTGCGTTTTGGGAAATAGAGGCTTGTTCTTACCGGGTTTGCTTTTTTAAATGTCGGGCTTTTTACTCACGCAATATCCGGGCTAGAAGGGCAATGGGTTTTGATCCATTGCTATGGGGCCTCTTCTGATTTAAACTTTCAACGATGCAAAAACTCTTCACAATATTTGTTCTGGTTCTGTTTTTTGTCACCTGGGGAAAAAATATATCCCCGGCTGTGGCAGGTTATTCCAGCCTGACCCTTCCCTGGATCAAGTATCAGGGGGGGAACGATAACCCCCGGCCGGATGCCCTGCGAAGCCTTCTTGCTCAGGTCACACGCAGAACGTCCATTGAAGTCAACCGCGAGCCGGTAGCGTTAAACATCTCAGACCCTGATTTGTTCCGGCATCCCTTCATTTATATGGGGGGCGATGAGGGGTTCGACCCTTTCCCGGAAAAGGATCTGAAGGTTTTGCGGAATTATTTGAGCTATGGAGGGTTTCTTCTTATTGACGACAATTCAGCACAAGCTGATTCCGCATTTGATACCTCGGTTCGAAAAATGGTGTCGGCATTGTTTCCGCAGAACCCACTCAGAAAAATTCAGCGCGACCATTCCATTTTCCGGTCTTTTTACTTGCTCAATACGGTGTCTGGCCGATCCATCGTCAAACCCTATCTGGAAGGGATATCCATTAAGGGGCGGACTGTCCTGATATACAGCTCCAACGATCAGGGCGGCGCATGGTCACGCAATAAGTTGGGGCACTGGAATTATGATGTGATCGCGGGCGGGCACAAACAGAGACAACTTGCCATCCGTCTGGGCGTTAACATCATCATGTACGCGCTGACTCTGGACTACAAAAAAGACATGGTGCATTTGCCCATTATTCTTGAACGTTTGCGCAGGTACAATTCCAGATGAACGGGTTGACAAAATTATTAGGGATTGATCCCGAAGTTTATAACCAATGGCAACTGCATTGGTCGCCGGAAGACCCGGCGGTGATTTATGGCGTGCTCGGTGTTGTGATTCCGATAGCACTCTGGTTTTTCTGGACCAGTTTGAACCGGGTTGGTTCTCGATCCAGAAAACTTCTTCTCTTTGTGCTCAGATTGGCGGCGTTCACGCTTTTGTTGTTGATCTTGTTAAAACCCGAGTTGGAATTTCGCAAAAGCCAGACTCTCAAAAACTCCATAGCGGTTTTGCTCGATAACAGTAAAAGTCTCTCCATAAAAACCGATGAGTCTCCGAGGATTGACCTGATAAAAAAAGCTCTGGCGACCAACGCTTCCTATCTTGAAAAGCTGGGACAAGATTTTAACGTGGATTATTATTTTGTTTCGGATGACATCGAAAAGGCGGCGGCCAGAACGGTTGAAAGCCTCTACCAGCCGCATCGGCCTTTTACCAACCTGACCCGGGTGTTCGAAGAATTGGCAGAGCATTACCCGAGGCCATCGCTCCAGGGAGTATTTTTGTTTTCGGATGGCGCGGATTTGACTCAAGAGTCAGGCGAAATTTCCAGGAATCTGGTGGAGCGGATCAAGGCTCTGGATAGCCCGATTCACACCTTGCAGGCTGGGAGCAATGAGGGCTTTAAAGATCTGGCGGTCGAATCGGTCTCTGCATCAGATTTTGGGTTCGTGCAACAGCCTCTCAGGATTTCTCTCACCGTGTTTTCCTCAGCGATGGGAAATCGCAACGTCCCTCTGGTTTTGAAAGAGGGAGATCGTATTCTGGTTTCAAAGATTGTTGAGGTGCGTGAAGACACAAAACGATATGAAGTGGAGTTGGAGTTCATCCCTCAAAGTGCAGGTAAAAGAATTTATAGCCTCGGCCTGCCCAAGTTTGCGGGTGAGTTCATTCTCACCAACAATGAAAAAGAGTTCGAGATAAATGTGGTGCGAGACAGGATCAGGATTTTGCATCTCAATGGTCGTCCTTCGTGGGATTCCCGCTACCTCCGTGAAGTTCTTGCTCATAACCCGAAAGTGGATTTGCTGTCGTTTTTTATTCTTAGAAATATTGGCGATGATGTGGAGGCCCCAACGACCGAGCTTAGCCTGATCCCTTTTCCCTCCAACTTGTTGTTTGACGATTATCTGAGTTCTTTTGATCTGATTGTTTTCCAGAATTTTAAATATGATCCGTTCATCGACAAGAAGTATCTGGGGAATATTCGTAAATACGTCCAAAACGGCGGAGCCTTTTTAATGATTGGTGGTGAACTTTCTTTTCAGGGCGGAGGCTATTCGCGGACTCCAATTGAAGAAATTCTTCCGGTGATTTTTGAGGAGACCCCTCGAGTTTTTGTGGACGAAGCTTTTCAACCTGTCTTGAATCAGGAGTTTTCGCGCCATCCGATTTTGCATCTGGAAAAAGACCTGAAATTGAATCAGGAAGTATGGAGTTCACTCCCACCACTTCAGAGCATAAACCTGGGGTTGACCCCGAAAAAGGAAGCGCATGTTCTTGCCCAGCATCCCAAGGGGGCTTCTGTTCCCCTTCTGGTTGCCGGAGAGTTTGGCAAAGGTCGAACAGCATTGTTGGCTACCGATTCGGTTTGGAGCTGGAATTTCAGGAATGTAGGGGGTGGCGGCAGTGGCAGATATTTCCAAAGGTTCTGGAATAATATCATCGACTGGCTGATTGCTGAACCGGAAACACGAAGGTTGCAGTTGGAGTCTGATAAGGAACAGTATCGGGAAGGTGAGCAGGCCCTGATCAAATTCAAGCTGCTGAAAAAAAATTATCAGCCTGCTGTCGATACTAAGGTGCAACTGACTTTGAAATCGCTCAATAAAGAATCTGGCCCTGAAACAGAATTGAAAACGGATGAGCAGGGCGAGGGGGTCTTTCCGTTTCTTCCTGCCAGGGAAGGGTTTTATACCGCCCGAATAAAGGCTGATCTGGAGGGAGAATCCCTGGCAGAGGAAATCATGTTCTCGGTGTTAAAAGATACTGCGGAATTTGAAAAGCCTCTTATTAACGAATATCTGCTGAAAAAAATTTCTGAGCTCAGCGGCGGTAGTTACCGTATTCTCAACGGCAGTGATGACCTCAGTACTTACCAGTTTGCTAATCCTGATGTGCGGCTTAAAAGTCATAGCCGGTCTTTTTCTCTTTGGGATAACTGGTGGGCCTATAGCCTGATGGTGGGCTTTCTGGTGGTGGACTGGTTTTTACGCCGCAAGTCGGGTTTGAGCTAACCGGCGGGCTGCCGGTGACCGTGGTTTTCTTCCTAATATTTCTCTAACAATAGCGTTGTATAAATGTGATGAAGATTGCATTGTGAAACATTAGTTTATCCTGTAATATCACTGCAAGTATGACGTTGGACTTGTCGTGCTCTTCCTTTATTGTGATCGCCGAAGGCGTGGAGCTTGTTCCCACCGGGTGTGGTCCGGTCAACATTTAAAATTATGACTAAAGCCGTAAAAAGAGGCGGAGTGAATGTTCGCAAATGGGTGCGTGACCGCATCGTGTTTCTGGCCATGACCATCTTTGTGGTTGGGGCCGGGACTTACATTGGCTCTGAGAAGTTGTTCGATGCGCATAGCATCTGGTTACACCCGGTTCGCGAATTTGCTTTGCTGATTTCCTTGATCGGGGTGATTTCACTTGGCTACGAAGTTTTTTTGCGGGAATTGACCTTCAACGAATATAAAGAAGCGCTGGAAGAAATCGTCAATCCCGATGCGGTTCGCTTAGGCATCCACGGGATCTATAAAAACCGTTCCGAACTCGCTCAGGCCACCTCATTTGAGGAGTTGTTCAAAAATGTTAAAGAAGAAATTTTTATAGGAGGCTCTTCTTTGCTGTCGATCTCGACCGCAAGCCGGGAACTGATTAAGGAAAGAGTGTTGAGTGGAATCAAAATCCGCTTATTGCTTATAGACCCTAACTCTCCAGTGGTGGAGTTGATCACCAAACAGGGAGGGGGCAAGCATACATTTTTGAACGAAATAAAAACTTCCCTGCTTTTGTTGCAGAAGCTTCACGATGAAATTCAGCAGGACAGTCCGCTAGAAAATAAGGGAAGACTGATCGTGCATAGTTATGACACCATCCCTTCACATTCTTTCATATCGATTGACCCGGAACTCTCTTCAGGGGTGATCGTGGCCGACATTGGGCCTTACCTGGGTCGCAGTACTCCCCGGCCGAGCATGTTGGTGGTCAACAAAAAGAAAGGCATGTTCGAGTATTGGAAAGAGATGAACGAAATCATGTGGGAGTCCAGCACACCTGTGGATATGGACGCGGCCGACCCCATTGCTGCTAAGACTAAAACACTGGTCTTGGCCAGTAGTAGTGAAACCGAATATTACGAAACGGATTCGGAAACCTGGATGAAGGCGTCCATTTGTCAGATGGGAAGCGGCTGGCGTGCTATCAAGGGGAGCCAGTGGATATGGGTCCGCGAGATGGTTTCGTTAGAAGAAGCCAAAACCGGGAGCCAGCATAAATTCCGTTTCAAGTTTGATCTCCCCATCAACAACCCTAACGCCATCCGCCAGGCAGACATTCTGCTACGCTCGGACGATACCTGCCATATCTCGGTGAACAACGTCAGTCTCAAGCAGGAGTATGGCGGAGCGGAATACCCTGACCCATTTTTGATCGACATCGAACAGTTTGTCCAGGCCGGGGAAAATACCATCAGCTTCGAACTGATCAGCTACGCCCAACCCGATGCCAAAGACCCCGGTGACAATCCCAGCGGTCTCATTTACCGCCTGCACATCGAATATTCCTGATAGATAAAACCCTCTTTCTCAAAGAGGGAGTAGCTCCTTTGATCGTCATCGCTGTAAAGGTCACATAACTCCTATCAACGAATTATGTGACCTTTACAGCGATGACGATTTATCTAGTTAATTCGTATATTGTTGTAAATCACCCCAGCCCCTCTTCGGCGAAGTGGGGTTCATTAAAGCTCCTTCCTGTCAAAGCGGACATCCTTGCAGGTAATGTGTCCTGCCTCTGCCGGTCAGGACTCCTCACCACCCCAAGCCCCTGTTTTTCGGTCTTGCTAACCCTTTTAAACTAAAGGTTTTCCGGATTCTGTGCTGGCCGGAATAATGCTGGTATCCATCGGTAAATCAATTATTGACAGGGTAGGGCAGACTGATATAATCCCGACTCCAGTGGCTTGTTCCCCCAATCTTTTGAGGGGGGTGCTAACCTGTTAATGTTAAAAGGGGTTTCGGTTTTCCCGGCAAGTATTCTGGATCTCTGTTAATAAAGAGGAAACGATCCCGGTTTTATTGGACAGGATCGATATTAAGGTATTAAATGGCTGAATATTTCTACATTTCTTTGTTCGCGGTGGTTGCCCTTGTAGTGGTGGGGGCCTTGCTGGCATTGTCTACGGTGTTGGGCCCGCGTAACCCAAGCCCACAAAAGATGCTCCCATATGAGTGTGGTATAATCCCGACCGAAGAGGCCAAGGGCCGTTATCCGGTGCGGTTTGCCACCATCGCCATGCTTTTCATCATTTTTGATGTGGAAGTGGTGTTCATGTATCCCTGGGCGGTGGCATTAGGTGAACTGGGTTTATTTGGATTGGTGGAAATGGCCATTTTCATAGTCATTCTGGGAATCGCATACGTCTATATTTGGGGACGAGGAGGTTTGGAATGGGATTGATCGAAGACGCAGCCGAAACTTTCGAAGCCGAAGTTAATAATCTTAAATTGAATGTTCAGGATGCCATCGAGGCACTGGACAGTGAATACGCCGGGTCTTTGTATGACACGATCTTGACGACCAAGCTGGGCAAGGTTGTTGGTTGGGCGCAAAAAAATGCTTTATGGCCCGCGACTTTTGGGCTGGCCTGTTGTGCTATTGAGATGATGGCCATGGCTAACTCGCGTTGGGATGCGGCGCGTTTCGGGGCTGAGGTTTTCCGCGCTTCTCCGCGTCAGGCCGACCTGATGATCGTGTCGGGACGGGTCTCGCAGAAGATGGCGCCGATCCTGAAACAAATTTTTGACCAGATGCCCGAGCCGAAGTGGGTGATTTCCATGGGAGCCTGTGCTTCCTGCGGCGGGGTGTTCAATAATTATTCCATAGTTCAAGGGGTGGATCGCGTGGTGCCGGTGGATGTTTATGTTCCCGGATGCCCTCCCGGTCCTGAAGCTCTGCTATATGGTGTGATCAAACTTCAGGAAAAGATCATGGCGGAAGCGGGCACCGACAAGGCCAAAAAGAGGGTGGCATGACGAGTGAGGAGATCGTTGAGAAGGTGAAGGCCAGCCTTCCCGATGCTATACAGGATACGGCATTGCCCCAGGGCGATGCGGTGATTTTTGTGGCTCCCGACTGCCTGCAAAAGGTGGCGGCTTTTCTCAAGGACGACCCATCCCTGAAGTTCGATTACCTGTCTGACGTGTGCGGGGTGGATTATCTCAATGAAGAACGCGAACCTCGTTTCGAAGCTGTTTACCTGCTCTACTCCATCGACCATCAACATTCCATTCGTGTTCGTGTCGGCATAGAAGAGGAGAACCCTTCTGTGCCTACTGTGTCGGAAATATGGAAGGGAGCATTGTACCCAGAGCAGGAGCTGTTCGATATGTTTGGAATTCATATTGAAGGGCATCCAAAAAATGAACGGTTGATCATGCCAAAAGAATGGACAGGCCACCCGCTTAGAAAAGATTATCCTTTAACTACTGAGACCGTTACTTTCTCGCATAACCGGGATTTTAAAAGTGATCTGGTCAAATCTAAACCACCGACTCGTTAGGGCAACACGTGAGCGTAACTGAACAAGGACTGCTGGAGCGCGATAAAGACACCATGACCCTGAATATGGGGCCGCAGCACCCGAGTACCCACGGGGTCTTCCGCGTTATTCTTGAAATGGATGGTGAGGTGGTGAAAACCGCTGAACCGGAAATTGGTTACCTGCACACCGGCATCGAGAAAACCTGCGAAAATAAAAGATACGTCCACGTCATTCCGATGACAGACCGACTGGATTACCTCAATCCACCGGGAAATAATCTGGCCTTCTGTCTGTCGACGGAAAAACTGCTGGACATTGAGATTCCCGAGCGGGCTCAGGCTCTCAGGGTCATCATGTGCGAGCTGTCCCGCATCGCCAGTCATCTGGTGTGGTTGGGAACGCATGCTCTGGACATTGGTGCCATGACTGTTTTCCTGTATTGCTGGCGCGAGCGCGAGATGATTCTCGACCTTAATGAAGAGATTTCCGGTGTGCGTATGATGACCAGCTATATTCGTGTCGGTGGTGTGGCGAAAGACGCGACCCGTCCGTGGCTGGATGGCATTCGGGATTTCATTGATTATTTCCCTGCCAAGGTGGATGAATATGAAAAGTTGCTGACGAGAAATCCCATCTGGTTAGACCGAACTGAGGGTATTGGCGCGTTCACAAGAGAAGAAGCGATTAACTGGAGTTTGAGTGGGCCGGCATTGAGAGCCTCGGGAGTGAACTGGGATATTCGCAAGTCTCAACCCTATAGCGGTTATGACAATTACAGTTTCGATATTCCCACTCAGAGTAACGGGGATATCTATGACCGCTATCGCGTGCGGGTTGAGGAAATGCGCCAGAGTCGGATTATCATCAAGCAGGCTATGGAAAAACTGCCAATCGGAGATTATAAAACGCCGGATAACAAAGTCTCTCTTCCACCTCGGGAGACTCTGCACACCAGTATGGAAGCGTTGATTCACCATTTTAAGCTGGTGTCCGAAGGAATCAGTGTCCCGAAAGGTGAAACCTATGTTCCCATCGAAGGGGCAAGAGGCGAGGTGGGGTTTTATATCGTCAGCGATGGCACCAATGTTCCTTATCGGGTCAAGCTTCGTGCGCCTTCGTTTCTGGCGATTCCCGGAATGTGCAAAATAATGGAAGGCTGTTATATCGCCGATGTGGTGGGCATCATTGGCAGTATCGATATTGTAATGGGAGAAGTCGACCGCTAGTCACTAGGCGTGAGGCCAGCGTGCAATCACCTTGTCTGGCTAGCAACGATGTTCTCGGCTCAACGAGCCATTGCCAGTTGGCCCCACGCCTAGTGGTCGTAGAATTTTTTTAAAGGATATTTATTAGATGTCTGGGTTCACGTTTTCTGAAAAGCAGGAAGAGGAGATTGCGGGTATTTTAGCCAAATACCCTTTTAAGAAATCGGCGATGCTACCTCTGCTGACTCTGGTTCAACGTGCCGAGAGAGTGATCTCTCCTGAGGCGATGGTGGCGATCAGTCAAAAGCTGGATTGTTCTCCAGCTTATGTGCAGTCGGTTTTGTCTTTTTACACGATGTACCACACCGAGAAGGTCGGAAGGTACATGATCCTTTTCTGCATCAACATCAGTTGCCAGTTGAACGGTTGCGACAAACTACTTGAGTACACGGCTGATAAACTTGATATCGAGGTGGGCGGAACGACGGCGGATGAAAAGTTCACCCTGCATCGAGAAGAATGCCTGGCGGACTGCACCAACGCGCCGATGATGCGCATCAACGACACTTATTACGGGGATTTGACCGAGCAGCGCATCGACCAGATTCTCGATTCTTTGGACTGACGCATGACACAGATTCTTTTTAAAAATATAAATATGAAAGACCTTCACACGATGAAGGTCTATGAAGAGCAGGGCGGCTATCAATCTCTGAAGAAAGCCTTTGACCAGAAACCGGATGAGATCATTGATGCGGTCAAGGCTTCTGGCTTGCGCGGACGTGGGGGCGCTGGTTTTCCGACAGGGTTGAAATGGAGTTTTCTTGCCAAGGATGTGTTTCCTCGCTATCTCTGTTGCAACGCTGATGAATCTGAACCGGGGACATGTAAAGACCGCGAACTCCTGCTTAAGAATCCGCATATGTTGATTGAGGGAATGATTCTTTGTTCCTACGCTTGCCGGATCGAAACCGGATACATTTATATGCGCGGAGAATTCCATGACTTGAGTTTTATCATGGACAAGGCCATTGAAGAGGCGCACGCCAAAGGCTATCTGGGCAAAAATATTATGGGAACCGGATTCAACCTGGAGATCTACACGCATCTTGGTGCCGGAGCTTACATATGTGGTGAGGAATCGGCCCTGCTTAATTCTCTCGAAGGCGGGCGGGGTGAACCGAGGATGAAGCCTCCTTTTCCCGCTGTCGAAGGTTTATACGCCAAGCCGACGGTCATCAATAATGTCGAAACCCTTTGTGTTGTTCCTTATATCGTTAACGAAGGCGCGGAAAAATACGCCTCACTTGGAACTGAAAAGAGCAAGGGCACCAAGCTGGTCAGTGTCTCCGGGCATGTAAAGAAACCGGGGAACTATGAAGTGGTGATGGGCACCTCGACACGTGAAATTATTTATGATCTGGCTGGGGGAATCCGCGATGACAACGAACTGAAAGCGTTCATACCCGGTGGCTCATCGGTCCCAATGCTTCCTGCGAGTCAGGTGGACGTGGGTTACGATTATGAATCGTTGGCTGCTGCAGGCACCATGCTGGGGTCGGGAGCGTTGATCGTTATCGACAATAAAGCCAATATTGTTGAGACCACTCTTCGTTTGATCAGCTTTTATATGCACGAGTCGTGTGGCAAATGCACGCCATGCAGGGAAGGGACTCGCTGGCTTCATCAAATCGTCGAACGGATTTTGCAGCACAAAGGGCAATTGGAATACGTCAATAAGCTGGAAGATATTTGCGACAACATGGCATTTAAAACATTTTGTCCGCTTGCCGATGCCTGTGTGTCTCCTGTTATGAGCAGCATCAAGCACTTTCGTTCTGAGTATGAAGAATATTTTAAAAACACACCGGTAGGCTCGGTTTGAGGCAACTATGTCTGACAACGAAGTAACCTTAACAATTGACGGGAAATCGGTCACGGTTCCCAAAGGCACCAAAGTAGTGGATGCGGCCAAACAGGTCGATGTGGATATCCCCGTTTTCTGTTATCACGAGAAGATCGGTCCGCTCGGCTGTTGCAGGATGTGTCTGGTCGAGGTCGAGAAGATGCCGAAACTGATGACCGCCTGCACAATGGATGTCATGCCGGATATGGTGGTCAAAACCACTACCGACAAGGTGGAAAAAGCGCAGAAGGGTGTTTTGGAGTTCACGTTGCTCAATCACCCTCTCGATTGCCCGGTCTGCGACAAGGGTGGCGAATGTCCCTTGCAGGACAACACCTTCAAGTATGGTCCGCCGGATACGCGTATGGAATTTCATCGGCATAATAATGCCAAGGCAACTCCGCTCAGCCCGGTTATCACCATTGACCGGGAACGTTGTATTGCCTGTCAACGGTGCACTGCCTATAGCGAACGCATTGAACAGGATCGTGGGCTGGTCATGTTGAACCGTGGTTTTCATAACGAGGTTGGCACATTTAATAATGAGCCTTACGACACCCGCTTCTCCGGGAATGTTATTGATATTTGTCCGGTCGGGGCGTTGACCAATACGGATTTTCGTTTCAAAGCCAGGACATGGGATTTAACCAACGCCGAAACACTTTGCGCCAACTGTGGATGCAACTGCAATATCACGATGGGTACTCGGCTTAACGAACTCCTGCGTATTGAAGCGCGCCCTAATGACGCGGTGGACGATGGCTGGATTTGCGACAAGGGTCGCTGGGGTCACCAATTTGTGCACAGCAAAAATAAAATCCTGACTGCCCGTGAAAATAGTGCGGGCGGCGGCAAGCCGACTTCCTTTCCGACCTTTCCTCGTGACTGCACCATTGAGGAGGCGGCTGGCAAGGTGGCCGAGGCGTTTAAAAAAATCGCCAAAGAACACGGGCCTGAGAGTGTTGGCTTCATCGGCTCGCCCTATGGCACCAATGAGGAAAACTATCTTTACCAGAAATTGTTCCGCCAGGGTCTAGGCTCAAACAATATAGACCACAAGCCTTATCGTGATACACCGGGCCTTCCTATTGACCATTACGGGATTGAGCAGATTGAAACTGCCAATGTGGTGTTGTTGATTGCCAGTGACCCAACGGAAGAACTGCCCATTCTCGATCTTCGAATCAAAAAAGCAGTGACCGGTTGCGCTACCCGGTTGGTGAGCCTGAACGATCAAAAAATTGTGCTGGATAAATACTCCACACAGTCGGTGCAATACAAGGTGGGGTCTGAAGCCTTGGCCATCGATGCTTTAGCCAATGGTCTGGCTCGGGAGTTGGGTGAGCCTGCTCCGACTCAAGATGTGGGTCTGGAGCAAACTGGGATTTCTGCGGAAGACATGAAGGCGTTGGTCGAGACGGTACGCTCCAGCATGAAAATCTGCGTGGTCTACAACCCTTCGGCTCTTTCGGGAGACGCAGTTCTGCGGGTCAAGCGCCTGCTGAAATTAATCGCTAAAGTTCCGACTATGGAATGCGGTGCTATACCGGCGGCTCCGGCGACCAATGCGGTCGGTGCAATGGATATGGGGCTGCTCCCCGATTTTTATCCGGGTGGCGTGTCGGCGACCGATCAGGAAGAAATAAAAAAACAATGGGGAGAGGATACTCCGACAACAAATGGGCTTTCCGCACTGGAAATGATTGCCCGTGCCGAGTCGGGGGAATTGAAAGCACTGTTGGTTCATCGCTCTAACCCGGTGATTGATTTTCCTGGCGGGGCTCGGGTTGAGAAAGCCTTGAGGAAACTGGATCTTCTGGTGGTGCATGACATGTTGGAAACTGAAACGACAGAGTTGGCGCATCTTGTTCTGCCTTCCAGTGGCCCCGGTTATGATGAAGGCACGACCACAAATATTGGCGGACGGGTGCAAGCTAGAAAAAGTGCGTTGGAAGCAACCCATGCCCCCGACTGGAAAATCATCAGTCTGATGCTCAATGCCCTGGGAGATGAAACCGAATACCAGAAGTCTTTGGATGTCACAGATGAAATTGCTAAAAAAGTTCCTGGCTATCAGGGTATTAATAGAAGGTCGATGGGCAAATCTGGGTGTACCCGAGAGTCTACTACCTCTACTGATGAAACGATTGCTGAACAACCGACTGGTTCAGGGGAAGACGGGAGTCTCCGGCTTCGTGTGGCCACGTTCCTGTTTTCGCATGACAAAATTCTCGATGCTTCCTCGAAACTGGCGCATCACTTTTTATCTTTTACCGCTCATTTGAACACGGAAGATGCTAAAAGGCTTGCTATTAAAGATGGCGATACGGTTCTACTTTCTAACGAAGATGTCACGCTGGAGGCCACTGCGAGTATCAGCAACCGTTGCCAACCGGGCGGTGTGGTTGTGCCTCGAGTTTCCGATTGGCAGGGAGTGAACGCCTTGATCGGTACGGATGGTACCCTGGCACGTGTAGAAGTTAGAAAAGTTTAGCCGTGTTTATAGAATGTTAAATGTTTTTGGAGTGGCTAGAGCTTGGACTGGATGACTGAAATATTTGATATGACCTGGGACTTCATTGTTCTGTTTCTAAACGAGAACGTTCCTTTGATCGTGGGCAGTGTCAAGGCCGTGGTCATTGCAGTGGGTGTTATGTCTGTGGTCCCTGCATTGGTTTGGCTGGAGCGGCGTTTGATGGGCCGGTTTCAGGTTCGTCTGGGGCCGAACCGGGTCGGGCCTTTTGGTTTTGGTCAGCCGATGGCGGATACTGTAAAGCTGTTGTTCAAGGAATCCATCATTCAGGCTTCAGCGGACAAGTTTTTATTTCACCTTGCTCCGGCTGTGGTTGTGGTTACGGCGATTGTCGGGTTTGCAGTGATTCCTTTTGGCGAGCCGTTTGAGGTGTTCGGTCAGAGTATCGAGCTGTGGGGAGCCAACGTGAACAGTGGAATATTGTTCGTGTTCGCGATTTCAGGCATGGGCATATACGGAATGGTTCTTGCCGGATTGTCATCGAATAATAAATATTCGCTGATGGGGGGCCTGCGTTCTTCCGCACAGATGATCAGTTATGAGTTGACGCTGGGGCTCTCGGCGTTGAGCATCATCGTGCTCACGGGTTCGTTGAGCCTGATAGATATGGTTCAGGCGCAGGAAGCTTATCCATTTATACTTGTTCAGCCTTTAGCATTTTTATTGTTTTTTATTGCTGGCATTGCAGAGACCAACCGGGCTCCCTTTGATTTGCCTGAAGCCGAGCAGGAACTGGTGGCTGGTTTTCATACAGAGTATACAGGCATGAAGTTTGCCATGTTTTTCATGGGTGAGTACATCAACATGGTGACCATGAGTGCGTTGGTGACGATTTTGTTTCTTGGCGGGTGGAATGCCTATGGCCTGCCTGTTTGGCCGATTGTGGCGTTTGCTGGCAAAGTTATTTTTCTATTATGTGTGTTCATCTGGTTACGATCCACGTTTCCCCGTATTCGTTATGATCGCCTGATGACGTTTGGTTGGAAAGTTCTACTGCCATTGTGTTTATTGAATCTTATGATCACTGGAACAATAAAGGTGATCTGGTTTCCCTGAGGGGATGAGCTATGTTGCAAGCAACTATTGATGGAATAAAAAACCTTTTGATCGGCATGGGTGTTACGTTCAGGAATATGTTGACCACTCCGGTCACCCTGCAGTACCCGGAAGTCAAGCGAACCATGCCGAAGCGTTATCGGGGGAGACATTTTCTGAACCGTGATGAGGACGGGCTGGAACGGTGCGTAGGATGTTCTTTATGTTCCATCAATTGCCCGGTGGGGTGTATTCATGTTGTCTCAGCAGAGAATGATTCGGATAATCCGGTTTCCAAGGGCGAGCGATACGCAGCGGTTTATGAGATCAATCTTCTACGCTGTATCTACTGCGGGTATTGTGAGGAAGCCTGTCCGGTCGATGCTGTGGTTTTGCGTGAGCATTATGAGTTGGCAGATTACGACCGCGATAATTATATCGCAGAAAAAAAAGATCTTTTAGTTTACCCGGAGCCGAACAAGTTTCGTGTCAATATTCTGGGTAATACGGAACGGATTTAAAAATAACCGGCGCAGCCGCCGGAGGCAGTGGGCAATAACTTGTTAATGCGGGCAAAGCATTGTCTCGGCTGACAGTTCCAGTATGTTGTTTGGGTTTTTTTCAGCGTTAAGGGGTATCACAGCCCCACGCTTAGCGGAAGAAGAGGAGACGGTTAGTGTTAGAAATCGCTACGGTATTTGATTTCACGCGTGATGCAGTGATTTTGGTGGTCGGGTTGACGGCAGTCCTTGCCAGTCTGGGAGTTGTTTTGTGCTCCTCACCGATATACAGCGCCTTGTACCTGATCGGCCACATGATCTGCCTGGCCCTCTTGTTCCTTCTTTATAATGCAGAGTTTCTGGCTGTCGTCCAGATCATTGTTTATGCCGGGGCGGTGATGATCCTGTTTTTGTTTATCATCGCGCTTCTTGGCGGGAAAAAAGAAATTCAGGAAAATTCATTTCACCGATCAATGGCGATCACTTTCGTATTCATCCTGCTTGGGGAATTATATTTGTCGGCTACTGTGGGGCCAACTAAACAGATTCAAGGTGAAATTCCTGCTGAGATGTTTGGTACCGCCAAAGCCATTGGTCTCGAATTGTTTTCAAAACATATCGTGGCGTTTGAGCTGGCCTCTGGTCTGCTTTTAGTTGCGGCGGTGGGTGTGATTTGTCTGGCAAAATTTTCTTTTGCCCCTTTGAGGAGGCGCACGAGATAATTATGGGTGAAGAATTTGTTTTGCTTATCAGTGCTTCTATTTTCTGCGTAGGGACGGCAGGATTCGTCATTCGCAAGAATCCTCTCATCATGTTCATGTCTGTTGAGTTGATGCTCAATTCAGTGAACTTTCTTCTGGTCACTTATTCCAGTTTTCTGAACTCCCTGGATGGTCAGATTTTTGCCCTGATGATCATGACCGTTGCCGCCGCAGAGGTGGTGGTGGGGCTGGCGATCATTCTGACTATTTTCCGCACCCGTCACGATATGGATGTAGATCATATTGATGTATTGAAAGGATAATCTTTTGTTCGCAAGTAGCTGGCTCATACTTTTGTTTCCTCTTCTTGGGTTTATCGGCCTGAGTTGGTATGGAAACCGCATTTCCAAGAATCTGGCTGGACTCGTGGGTTGTGGAACTGTGGCGGCCTCCTTCTTCATGACGCTGGTGACGTTGAGCAATCTTTTATTTTTGCCGCCCGAGGAACGAGTCGGGCAGGTACAGGTTCTTTATCAGTGGGTGTCTGCAGGAACATTTAAGTTGAACATGGCGATTCTGGTAGATCCGCTATCGGTGTTCATGTTTCTGATTGTCACCGGTGTTGGGTTGGTGATTCATATCTACTCTATGGGTTATATGCATGATGATCCGGAATATTCACGATTTTTTGCCTATTTAAATCTGTTTATTTTTTCCATGCTGGTGCTGGTCGCGGCGGCGGACTTCTTTTTTCTGATTGTCGGCTGGGCTTTGGTCGGTCTTGCGTCTTATTTGCTGATCGGGTTCTGGCGGGAAAAAACCAGTGCTGTGCTTGCCGCCCGCAAAGCCTTTGTCATGAACGTGATTGGCGATGTGGGAATGGTCATCGCCGCCTTTGCTATTTTTGAGTCATTTGGAACGTTGAATTTTGTAGATGTGTTTGCAGCCGCTCCGGGCATGTTTCGCCCTAATGACGACACCATGCTTTTAATTACCCTGTTGTTGCTGGTGGGTGCGTTTGCGAAATCTGCACAACTGCCCTTGCACACTTGGTTGCCGGACGCGATGGAAGGCCCGACCCCTGTTAGCGCGCTGATTCACGCTGCAACGATGGTCACAGCAGGAGTTTATTTAGTGGCCCGTTGTCATGTTCTGTATGAGTTGGCTCCCTACACCATGTATTTTATTGCCGGGGTGGGAATTATTACAGCTGTCTTTGCCGGGTCAATGGCATTGGTTCAATATGATATCAAACGTGTGATCGCTTATTCCACCATGAGCCAGTTGGGGTATATGTTCCTGGCTATGGGCATCGGCGTTTATAGTCTAGGCATGTTTCATTTGATGACCCACGCTTTTTTCAAGGCTCTGCTCTTTCTCGCGGCAGGAAGTGTGATTCATTCGCTGGATGGAGAACAGGATATTCGCAAAATGGGTGGCTTGAAAAATATCATGCCGTTGACCCATGCAACCTTTTTAATCGGCGCCCTGGCGTTGGCCGGGTTTCCCCTGACCAGTGGTTATTTTAGTAAAGAGGCGATCATTATGAGCTCTTACTATGCCGAGATGGGGAACTTTGTTTTCTGGGCAATCGCGGTGCTGGCAGCGGGCATGACGGCATTTTATATTTTTCGGGTTTATTTTTACACCTTTGTGGGCGGGCTCCGTAGTCCGGACGCGCACCCACATGAATCGCCCATGATAATGGCTGTGCCGTTGGTGGTTCTGGCTGCTTTGGCTCTGTTGGGCGGAGTATTGGGGCCTTGGGTCGATAGTTTTCTGTCGCCGGTGTTTGGCCATGTTGTCGAGCATCAGCATAATAATGCATTGGAGTCCATAGCCTTGGCAGCGGGTATTGGCGGGATCGCAACGGCGGGCTTGCTGTATATGGTGAGCAAGGATCGCATGTCCCTTATCAAGGAAGCCATGGCCCCGCTTTATGACCTCTTGTTCCACAAATATTATGTGGATGAAATTTACGATTTTTTGATCGTGCATCCGACAAAAGCCATCGGTGCTTTTATGGAACAAAAAGTGGAGCGCGAAGGCATAGATTACGTCGTTGATGAGGTTGGCCTGCAGGTGAAAGAAGTCAGCCGTGGCATCAGTCTCTGGCAGTCGGGCAAAGTGCGAGGCTATGCTTTGAATATGGTTGTTGGCATGGTGACTATTCTATTGTTTGTCGTATTCATGTAACCGGAAAAACGTATGCTATCTCTTATTATATTCATACCTCTTATCGCGGCACTGGCTCTTCTCATGGTCTCCAGAGAGAATACTGCCCTGATCAAGGTCTTTGGGGTGGGTGCGGCAGGGGCAAGCCTGGCTCTTTCATTGTGGTTGCTGTTTTCGTTTGATGTTGCCAACGCTGAAATGCAATTTGTTCAGACGTTACACTGGGTGCCTGCTCTGCATATCAATTACCTGGTAGGAGTAGATGGCATCAGCTTGTGGATGGTAGTGCTGACCGCTTTTTTAGGGCTCATCGCTATTATGTTTTCCTTTACCCAGAAGAAAGGGCTCAGAAATTTTGTGGCTCTGATGTTGGCTCTGGAGGCGGGGACATTAGGAGTCTTTCTGGCACTCGATACGATTTTGTTTTATGTGTTCTGGGAGCTAATGCTGGTGCCGACTTATTTTCTCATCGGCATCTGGGGAGAAGGGCGACGGGTCTATGCCACGATGAAATTCGTGATCTATACTCTGGTGGGCAGTCTGCTCATGCTGGTTGCGATTCTTTCTCTGACGATGACACATTATGGCGCGACTCATGATGTAACGTTTGATTTGCGTGTGCTGACTCATACGCATATTGACCCGGCTACGCAGATGTGGATGTTTTTCTTCTTTTTCCTGGCTTTTGCCATCAAGGTTCCGGTTTTTCCTCTACATAGCTGGTTGCCTCATGCTTATGTGGCGTGTCCCATCCCCGCTTTGATTCTATTAACGGGAGCCATGTCCAAAACGGGTGCTTATGGTTTTCTACGTTTTTGTCTGCCGTTGTTTCCCGATGCGGTCGAGAGTTTTGCCCCGGTTATTGGGTTTCTGGCGGCCACCGGAATGGTTTATGGCGCCTGGATCGCCATTGCGCAAAAGGATCTGAAAGCTTTAGTGGCTTATTCCAGTATCAGCCATCTGGGATTTATCGTTATTGGTATCTTTGCTCATAATGGAACAGGCATTGAAGGTAGTGTGCTTCAGATGGTCAATCACGGCATCATCGCATCGGCATTATTTTTGATTGTCGCATTTATCGAAATGCGCATGGGGACTCGTAACTTGAATGAGCTTCGCGGTTTGAGCAAAGCCATGCCCGTTTTGTATGGAAGTTTCATGCTGGTAATGCTGGCTGCTCTTGGGCTTCCCGGATTGAATGGTTTTGTTGGGGAATTCATGATTCTTATGGGAGTCTGGACATCAAGTATGTTTTCGGGGTTATCGGGTGTTCTGGTTTTGATGGGTGGCTTGTCGATTGTCTTTGCTTCCATCTACATGTTGTATATGTTCCAGGGCTCGATGCAGGAGACATCGGACAACCTTCCTGATGGGTTGACCGATATTGACCGGTGCGAGTTCAAACTTATTTTGCCCGCCTGCCTGCTCATTATATTGATAGGCCTTTATCCCAAACCTTTCATTGACCGGATCACCCCATCGGTAGACTCATTACTGCATCTGGAAAAAACGGTCAACCTCCATGCCGGAGAAGACAACCACCACTAGGCGTGGGGCCAGAGTGCAATGGTATTAATTGGCAAGAAAAAAGTTGTCTCGGCGGAACCGTGCCTTCCTGATGGAGAAGACAGTCACCACTAGCCAGCGTGACGCTGGCCCCGAATGAGACAGCTTTATTTAGCCGAGTTGTCCTGGCCTGATGAGTCCCGCACTTTTTCTGCCAAAGAGGTTTCCGTAACTTTTAAGGAGATCGGTTTTTGAGATTCGGCAAAAAAATTGTTGATGGTATTTTTCTGGAAAGGCCGAACCGCTATCTGGCACGTGTCGAAGTGGAGGGTGAGGAAGTTCTGGCTCATGTTCCTGACCCCGGTCGCTTGCCCGGATTATTGCTGGCCGGTAGAAAAGTGCGACTGATTCACCAACCCGGACCAAAACGCAAAACAGAATACACGCTGGTTCTGGTACGGCACGGTTCCATATGGGTATCGACATTCCCGGTGTTTGCCAATACCTTGGTTCAGGATGCGTTGAGGGAGCGTACACTTCCTTTCCTTAAGGGCTATTCCGATTTTGCCAGCGAAGTGAAAATGAAAAATAGTCGCTTCGATTTCAAGCTGACGTTTCCACTCAATCCCGCTTATGTTGAAGTGAAATCGGTGAGTCTGGTTGAAGAAGGGTTGGGCAGGTTTCCCGATGCACCGACAAAAAGAGGCGTTAAACATATTACGGAGTTAATAGAGCTTTGCAAAAAGGGCTATCGTGGAGCCGTGGTGTTTGTTTCTCAAAGGTTCGACACACGATCTATCACCTGCAATGATGACATTGACCCTGTGTTTGGTGAATGGCTTCGAAAAGCGCAGGACAAAGGTGTGGAACTTTATGGTATGAATTGCAAGGTCACCGCAACCACGATTTCTTTGAACAAGGCTATTGAGGTGGTTCTGTAAAGCTGAGTGACCACTCGGTGTTATGATTGGCTGGAAGTTGCCCAGGAGTGAAGGTTATTGTTCCAGTAGCATGGACAGATCGGGGATGGTAACCCACTGGTCTTGATAGAGCACCCACTCCTGTTCAACCATCAAGGTTTTTAATTTGGTGCTGGGCAATACTGCCGCCTGATAGCGGATGACAACAATAGCCCGGTCGAAACCTTTTTTTGATCCACCGGAGGTCGGCACCCCGTTATTGAAAAATTTGATGTCTAAAATGGTCGCTTCAAAAAAGGTGAGACGTTTGGTTATTTCCAGCGATTTGGCTAGATATTGGGCGCGGTTAGCCGGATGAACGAACCGGGCGCTCGTGTCGATAGCCTTGCTTTCAAACTCGAAATTATAAGCCTTGATGCTTAAGTCCAGGTCTTCCTGGGTTTTATAATAGTGGTCCAGTGTTTTGCAGGAAGCGAAAATGACAAGCAAAAGAATTACTGTGAGCGCTCGGGAACGGTTGGGTTTCAGCATGAGATCGGAGACATTAAAATGATGGGTTGAGGGATGAAAATTTAATCGCTCATTAATTATAGATGAAAACCCTGATTACTTCCAGCGGGGTATTGAAATGATACCTTGAATCAGAACCATTAGATGGATGAAAAACCGGTGAAATATAAAACAGACGGCAGGAACAAAAAAGTAAAAAGTGCGCCAAGGTCTTCGAGAAAGAAACCTGAAAAAAAGGTGCTGACGCTTTGGGATCAGGCTTCCCGTTGGTATGACTCGTTAGTTGGTAGCCAGGGCACCGATTTTCAGAAAGACATTATCATGCCCGGTGTGCTACGTATGCTGGAAGTGGGTAAGAAGGACCGCGTCCTCGACCTGGCTTGCGGGCAGGGAGTTTTTTCCCGCTATTTATCTTGCAAGGGCATTCACGCTGAAGGGCTGGATTCCTCGGAGGAATTGTTGAAGTTCGCCCGGTCGCGTTCGGGCGCATCCGTCCGCTATCATGTGGGAGACGCCAGCGATCCCAAGAACTTTAAAGAAAATAGCTTCGATGGTATCGCCTGCCTGATGGCGATACAAAATATCGAAAAAATTGACCTGCTTTTTAAAAGCGCGTGTCGCTGGTTGAAACCGGGCAAGTGTTTCGTGGTGGTGATGACGCATCCGTGTTTTCGAATTCCCCGCCAGTCTCATTGGGGATGGGATGAAGAAAAGAAACTGGAGTACCGAAGGGTGGACCATTACCTGACGGAAAGAAATGTCCCTATACTCACTCCGCCCTTTGCTGATTCCAAATCATTCACGCTCACCTATCACCGTCCAATGCAGAGTTATATTTCCGCATTGGTCCAGGCCGGGCTTTGTGTCGATGGGATGGAGGAGTGGATTTCGAACAAGAACAGCCTGCCGGGTAAACGGTCCAAGGCTGAAAACAGGGCTCGCAAAGAGATTCCGTTGTTTCTGGCTTTAAGAGCCCGGTTGATGGCGCCACCAGCCGTGGAGGCAATGAGCAAGGATTTGTCAGTATGAGATCATCGTTGCCAGTGGTAATAATTTATTGTGAATTAGTTGTGGAGCTACTCCGCGAAAGGTCTTATGCCAAGCTATAGCTATGAACTTCCTGAGCAGGGGCGGCTTTTATCACTTGTCCGCGAGAACCTGGGTAAAGTCGGGGAGGAGTGGAGGGAGATGGCAGATTTCATGCTCGAAGGCCATGTGGAATACAAGCCAATGCGAGCCAATCCGATGCGGTCAGGCAGTCAGTTCATCTACCAGCGGGCGAGACTCAATCTGACGCTTTATTTCCCGGAACGCATTTTTGAACACTTCCTCAACGAGTTGGACTCTGGAAAATTGGAACTGCTCAAGGCGGTGGTACAATCTTCTCTGCCCCGTCGCTCCGGCTATGATATTCATGAATTCAAAATTCTAGGGATCATCGAAGGAGCCTAGATGATTTGATTGGACCAGTCCAGATTGAAAGGCGTGTCGTCTTCGATGGTTTTTCGGATGCTAGCCATCCACTGTTGGTAAAAGGTGGAATTGTGCAGGGTGAGCAGGCGCATGGCTAGAATTTCTCCCGCCATAACTAGATGTCTGAGATAGGCTCTGGAAAAATTCTTGCAGGTATAACAGGGACAGCCTGCTTCAATTGGGCCGGGGTCGGATTTGTGTTGTTCATTCCTAATATTTATCTTTCCTCCCTTTACAAAGAGGGAACCGTTTCTGGCGTTGCGGGTTGGCATGACGCAGTCGAACATGTCTACGCCAAATGAACTGCATTGCAAAAGGTCTTCGGGAGTTCCCACTCCCATCAGATACCTTGGTTTGTCTTCGGGTAGAAGCGGGGCGGTGTATGCTGTAGTGTCATGCATCAGATTTTTTTCTTCTCCCACGCTCAATCCACCTATCGCGTAACCGGGGAAATCGATTTCGATAATTTGTTCGGCACTTTTTTTGCGAAGGTCAGAATACATTCCACCTTGGACAATTCCAAATAACGCTTGTGCCTCAGAATTGAACGCCTCTTTGCATCGCTGAGCCCAAAGGGTAGTCAGCTTTAGGGACTTTTCTGTTCGGCTAATGTCGGCAGGATAGGGGGTAGGCTCATCAAAAGCCATGATGATGTCTGCACCCAATGCCTGCTGGATTTCTATTGAGCGCTCAGGCGAAATGAAGTGGGATGATCCGTCAAGGTGTGATTGAAAAGTCACTCCCTCTTCGGTGACTTTAGTGAGTTCGTTGAGACTGAAAACCTGATACCCGCCACTGTCAGTGAGCATAGGGTGAGGCCAGTTCATGAACTTGTGCAGCCCACCCAGAGACTGGATTAACTCGTGACCCGGCCTGAGATAGAGGTGGTAAGTGTTACCCAGGATAATCTGTGCTCCGAAAGATTCAAGGTCGTCTGGGGTCAATGCCTTGACAGTAGCTTGAGTGCCGACAGGCATGAAGCAGGGAGTGTTGATTTTCCCATGCGGTGTTGTTAAAACTCCCAGCCGGGCTGAAGAGTGGCTGTGTTTTTTTATAACTTCAAACTGGATCATTTAATAAAAACGGGTTTGCTTAAATAGATGAGAGGCACGCAGGGTGAGCCGCATTTGTTAAGGCTGAGATGGAGATAATAATTTTTCAAGAATAGCTTTTTGAACATGAAGGCGATTTTCAGCCTGATCGAACACAATGGAATGTTTGCCATCCAGCACTTCTGCTGTGATTTCCATTTCCCGATGTGCGGGCAGACAGTGCATCACCAGCACGTCTTTTTTGGCGGCATCGACCAGCTTTTGATTGATCTGGTAGGGATGCAGGAGTTTCTTTTTATCTTCGTTCTCTTCCTCCTGCCCCATGCTTATCCAGACATCGGTATAAATGACATCAGCATTTTTCACTGCTTCAAAGGGGTCTTCCATAATTTCTACTTTGCCTTCACCCTCCATCCATGGTGTAGACAACGGTTTGCAGCTCAAAGGGCAGGCAACGGTCAGGTGCATTCCCATTAAAGAAGCGCCGGTCATCCAGGAGTGAGTGACATTGTTTCCATCCCCGACATACGCTACCTTGACCCCTTTTATGCGACCGAGTTTTTCCTTGATGGTCAGGATGTCGGCAAGAATCTGCACAGGGTGGTTGAAGTCTGTGAGTCCATTGATAACGGGTATCGTGGCATGTTTGGCTAGAGCAATGATTTCTTCGTGATCGTAGGTTCGTATCAAGATTCCATTGAGGTAGCGAGAGAGCACCTGGGCCGAGTCGCGCAGAGTTTCGCCACGATTCAACTGCAACTGATCTCCCGTCAAAAATAGAGCGTGACCACCCAGTTCATACATGCCCACTTCAAAGGAAATGCGAGTCCGAGTGGAGTTCTTGTTGAAAATCATTCCCAGGGTTTTGCCTTTTAAAGGTAAATACTCAATCCCCTTTTGGCGTTTTTCTTTAAGGTCGGCAGACTTGTCGAGCAGGTCGAGAATTTCTTCCTGGCTGAAGTCATTGATGGCTAAAAGGTCACGTTTCATTTTTGTGGATTTTAATAGGTGGTTACTGCTCGTTCAGTTTAGTGAGACAGTCTGAAAGCACTGGCATCAAACTGTCGATCTCTTTCCGAGTGATGACTAGCGGGGGAATAAACCGCAGTACGTTTAGCTGGATGCAGTTGATTAAAAACCCCTGCTTCATGCAGTCGATGACGATATCGCCACCCGGTTTGTTTAACTCCATAGCGAGAAACATTCCCTGGCCTCGAACTTCTTTGACGATGGAATTTTTGCGCGCGATTTCTTTCAGGCGTTTTAAAAAATAGTCCCCCGTTGCACTGGCTTTAGTTAAAAAGTTTTTTCCCGTAAGGACCTTCAAGGAAGCAAGCGCGGCGGCACAGGCCAAGGGGTTGCCGCCGAAGGTCGCGGCATGGGTGCCGGGGACAAAAGATTTCATAACCCGGTTCGTGCCTGCCAGGGCTCCTATTGCTACACCGCCTCCTAAAGCTTTCGCCAGAGTCATGAGGTCCGGTTTGGTTTTATAGAGTTCATAGGCGAACTGTTTTCCTGAGCGCCCAAATCCCGTTTGCACCTCGTCAAAAATCAGGAGAATGCCATGTTCCTGACAGATTTTTTTCAGCCCTTTCAGGTAGGAAGGATCGGGTATGTTCACTCCGCCTTCGCCCTGTATGGGCTCCACTAAAATGGCGCAGGTCTTTTTGGTGATTGCTTTCCGGGCTGATGGTAAATCATTAAAGGGAATATATTTGAAACCTGGAAGAAGCGGTTTGAATCCAGTATGAAATTTTGTCTGTGCCGTGGCCGAGAGAGAACCCATGGTGCGACCATGAAACGAATTGTGCATGGTGATGATTTCGGTTCGCCCTGATTGCCCTTGATCAAAAAAATACCTGCGAGCAAGTTTGATTGCCGATTCATTGGCTTCTGTTCCGCTATTGCAGAAAAAAACTTTGTCGGCAAAACTCAAAGACGTTAGTTTCTCCGCCAATTGGGATTGTGGTTCGATATGATATAAGTTGGAAACGTGGATCAGTTTTTCGGCCTGCTTTTTTATGGCCGAAACCACCGATGGATGGCAATGCCCAAGGTTGTCAACAGCCAGACCGCTGACAAAGTCAATATACTGTTTTCCTGACTTGTCCCAGACCTTGGAACCTTTTCCCTTTACCAAGGCAATGGGGTAACGTCCGTAAGTCCCGGCGACGTGTTTTTCCGTAAGCTGGATGATGCGCTTGTTCATCAGATTTTTTTAGTGAGAATAATTAGAGGAAGAAACTGTAGCATAAAAATTTCCATAAAAATATAAAAACCTTGGTATTCAACGCCTTGTTTTTCAGGTTGATAGGTCTGGAAAGGTTGAAAGGTTGCCTGGGTTCATAGTGAGAAATTATGCAGACTGTGTTTGGGAAAATTGTTGGTAGTGTTTTGCGCGGGTTCAGAAAAATTCTGGATTTCGTGTTTCCACAGAACTGCATCTCCTGTGACGGTGAAATTCGGGACGTAGAGCATTTCCTCTGTGCGGGCTGTAAAGCGGATATAGGATTTATTCGACAGCCGCATTGTTTTCGATGTGGGGTGCCGGCGGACTTGTCTTACGCTTATCCGCATGAAGAGTTTGTGTGTGGGGTTTGCCGACAAAGCCCTTATCAATTTGATCAAGCCAGAAGCCTGGGATTTTATGATACGGTTTTGCGGACAACGATACACCATTTTAAATACCGTCGGCAGATGGGGGTGCTCCCGGAAATGGATCGCCTGCTGGAAAAATATTTTGAGGAGAATCCAGGTTTTTGCCAGGGGTTCACTGTTTCTCCGGTGCCGTTACATTTCAGTAAAATGAAGGAGAGGGGATTTGATCAGGCTTTCCTGATCGCCCGGCAAGTCGCGAGGGCTTTAAAGTTACCTCTCGAAGGTGGATTGCTGCGACGTATCAAGGCCACGAGCCCGCAAGCGACCATGACCCGCACAGAAAGAGCTCGTAATATTAAAGGAGCTTTTGAGGTCAATCGTCCCGAGCTGGTTGTGGGGAAAAATATTTTACTGGTGGATGATGTGTTCACAACCGGGGCAACGGTAAATGAGGCCGCGAATATATTAAAGAAAAACGGAGCCGGGAAAGTTTATGTGTTCACTCTGGGAAGAGTGGTTGTGGGAAAAGGGTCTGGCCTTTGAAGTGTGCAGGTTATTTTTCTAGCAAAAAAAAAATAAGCCGGAGCAAAGAGTTTTGCTCCGGCTGAAAACTGCTAGTGTGGTGTTACGAAATACCAAGTGGCAATACTGGCCACATAACCCAATGCGATGACGGGGGCCCATTTTAAATGCGACATGAAGGTGTAATGCTTCCGGTCAACCCCCATGACTGCAACGCCTGCGGCGGAACCGACTGAGAGCAGACTGCCGCCAACCCCGGCGGTTAATGTGACCAAGAGCCATTGATCGAGACCCATCTCCGGGCTCATCTTGAGAACCGCATACATGACAGGGATGTTGTCAACAATGGCGGAAAGGACACCCACAATAATATTGGAGGTTGTCGGGCCGAGGTTCCCATACATGCTTTCACTGGCCATCGCCAGATAGCCAATGTATTGCAATGCACCCACGGCAGTGAGAACACCGAAAAAGAAAAGCAGGGTATCAAACTCCACACCTTCCACTTTAGTGAAAATATCAAAACGCGGACGGTTTCTGCGTTCCTCAGTGATGCCCATTTTCTCAAGATGCTTTTTTTCTCCCCAACGTTTTAAATAGAAACCTTTGACCATCAATAGTCCAAGCCCAAACATCATGCCCAGAAAAGGAGGTAAATGCAGGAATTGGTGGAAAGACACTGCTGTAGCAACGGTGAATATGCCGAGCCCAATGATGACCTTGGCTCCTGCTTTGAGTGCTACTTTTTCATCTCCTGCGTCAGGAGTTTCATCTGGAACCCAGAAATACATGATGGTCGCAGGAACGATCCAGTTGACAATGGAAGGCAGTAATAGATAAGAAAACTCCATTGTTTGAACTTTTCCCGAAGTCCAGACCATCAGGGTGGTGATATCTCCGAAAGGACTCCAGGCCCCGCCTGCGTTAGCCGCGACCACAATGTTGACGAATGCGGGAACAATGAAACGTCCGTTGCCATTGCTGACGGCGAGCGCTACGGTGGACATCAACAGGGCGCTGGTCAGGTTGTCGGCAATGGGTGAAAGCATGAATGTAATTGCCCCGGTTGCCCAGAATAATTTTTTAAACCCCAGACCTTTTTTAAGCAACCAGCCTCTCAAGGCTTTAAAGACATTTCGCTCATCAAGAGTATTGATGTAAGTCATTGCTACGAGAAGAAAGAAAAACAGTTCACCAATTTCAGCGATCAGCTCTTTGACGTGGTCGTGGGCATGTCCGCCTCCGTGTTGAGCTTCGTAGATTCCAATGAGAGCCCACATGAAGCAACCGATCAGGATGACCGGTTTGGATTTCCGCATATGGATCTGTTCTTCGAGTATGACCAGAGTATAGGCCAGACAAAAACAGATCAGGGACAAATAACCCACCCAGGTAGCTGTAAGACTATGCATTTTTAGATCCTATTGATAAAGGTGAACAGTTGGCCTGAACAGAGTAGTTGGAATCGCCTTGGCCGATGAGTTCAACAGCCTGATTTGTTTAAAGATATTGAATTATCATGGTAATTCAACATTCTGAAAAACACAAGTATTTGTCAACTTTGACATATAAATGAAAAAGGAGCCTGACTTGTCAAACTGGCAGGTCTGGGTTGTGAAAAAAATGAGGCGTCTTGTTGCCCTTTTTTCTGCTGGATTGCCCGGTCACGATTTAGCTTCAACAACTTATAAATTAAGGATTTTCCCCGGGGTGGGGTGGCTAACAATAAAGTTGACTGTTTGGGATTATGTGTTAAAATTTTTAACGATAGTTAGTTAGGTTTTATCCCCGACAACAATTATTAATTGATTGATTTATTGAACGGTTTGTCTGCATCTCAGTACCTTTCCGAAGGTAAAAAGTTGATCGATGAAGGGATACTGAATCTTTTGCCGGAAGAGACAGACTATCCCGAAGTCATCCATAAAGCGATGCACTACAGTCTCCTCGCCGGGGGGAAAAGGTTACGTCCCGTTTTAGTTATTGCCGCCTCAGAAGCGGTGGGGGGAGACCGGAAAGCGGTTCTGCCATTTGCGGTTGCCACTGAGTTGATACACACGTATACCCTGATTCACGATGATCTCCCAGCTTTAGATAACGATGACCTGCGACGAGGGAAACCTACAAGCCATAAAGTTTTTGGAGAAGCTGTTGCTATTTTAGCAGGCGATGCTCTGTTGACGGAAGCATTTATCCTGATGACCCGGTTGGCAGGAATGGAATCCATCCCGCCTGAGTGCATTCTCAATGCGGCTCATGAGATGGCAACGGCACTGGGGTCTAAAGGTATGATTGGCGGTCAAGTGGTTGACCTTGAGTCAGAGGGTAAACCGATTGATGCAGAAACTCTGGAATATATTCACATCTATAAAACAGGGTTTCTGATTCGAGCTTGTATCCGGTGTGGTGGCATACTTAGCCAGGCCACTCCGCGTCAGTTGAATTCGTTATCTCGGTTTGGAGCTCATATTGGGCTGGCCTTTCAGATTATCGATGACATTCTCGATATCACGGGCGATGAAAAACAACTGGGTAAGGATATTGGTAGTGACCTGACTAAAGATAAAGCAACCTATCCGGCCCTTTATGGACTAGAAGAGTCTCGCCGGAAAGCTGAAGAGTTGGTCGAAGAAAGTTTAGCTTGTCTGGAAGAATTTGATGATCGGGCAGATCCTCTCCGAGAGATTGCTCGGTTTTTTGTGCAACGAACATTTTAATTGACTGGGACCCCTATGAGTAAGTTCTTAAGTCGTGTTGATAGTCCCGCAGATTTAAAAAAACTTTCGATGGAAGAGTTGCCGCTTATCGCAAGGGAAATCCGCGATATGCTTTTGGAATGTATTTCCGAAACGGGTGGGCATCTATCCTCTAACTTGGGTGTCGTGGAACTGACCTTGGCGATGCATTATGTCTTCAATAGTCCTGACGACAAATTTATCTGGGATGTTGGTCACCAAGCATATGGCCATAAACTACTGACAGGCCGAAAAGACCGATTCAGCACTCTCCGTCAGCATGAAGGATTATGTGGTTTCACCAAACGCGAAGAAAGCGAACATGATCACTGGAACTGCGGGCACGGCGGTACTTCCGTTTCTGCGGCCTTGGCTT
>JACKQG010001758.1_pt1 | contig 29376 bp, 15 predicted proteins | sample 8237621 | NCBI WGS metagenome assembly JACKQG01 (sample SAMN15677084, study PRJNA649215) | marine metagenome | biome: marine; feature: Black Sea; material: saline water; isolation source: suspended particulate matter (SPM) from the Black Sea western gyre | collected 2013-06-09/2013-06-10 | depth... | reverse complement strand
CGGCATCGCAAAGGGGTTTGCACTGGATGAAGCCCTGCCACTCCTGCAAACATGCGGCATCCTTTACGCCTTGGTAGCCGGCGGTGGCGACGTCGCAGTAAGCAATCCGCCGCTAGGGCGCGACGGCTGGAAGGTCATGTTGTCCGAAGGTCCCTGGGATGGCGCCGATTATATGATCCTGGCCAACGAAGCCTTGGCGACCTCAGGCGATCGATATCAAAAGGTGATCCTTCAGGGGGTTAGTTATTCGCACATCATCGATCCGGCTACTGGCTTGGGATTGACCCAAAGTCGGGCTGCCTCGGTGCGGGCTAAATCGGCAATGGAAGCGGACGCGTGGGCGTCGGCTTTGTGTGTAATGGGAGCACACAAAGCGGCGGCCGTTTTGGCTGGGCAACCGCATTTGCGCGGCAAGGTTTTTGAAGCTGAAAAAGCACAAGCGGTCGAGCTTTACCGCAAGCCGCGCAAGCCGCTCAACATTGTTTTTATCCTTGCCGACGACCTAGGCTGGAGTGATTTGGCGTGCATGGGTTCCGACTATTATTCGACGCCGAACCTGGATCGGCTGGCTCGCGAAGGCATGCGATTTACCTCGGCTTATGCGGCGGCGGCGAACTGCGCACCGACGCGGGCGGCGCTGATGAGCGGCATGTATGGACCGCGCACCGGGGTTTACACAGTTGGTAGCGGCGCCCGCGGCAAGGCCGAGAATCGCAAATTGGTCGCGGTTAAAAATCAAACTGAGCTGCAGGGGTCGGTGGTGACTTTGGCCGAGAGCTTGCAGCAAGCGGGCTATCGCACCGGTCATTTCGGCAAATGGCATTTAGGTGGCGAGGCCGACACTTTGCCAGAAAGCCAAGGTTTTGAAGTCAACATCGCCGGCAACCATGGCGGTCATCCGCCGACGTATTTCTGGCCGTATCGCAAGTTGCTGAATGACCCAGAAAATCCAGGTCAAAAAATCGCCAAGCAGCAGTTGCCCGGCTTAGTAGAGGGTGCCGACGGCGAGTATTTGACCGATCGGCTCACTGACGAGGCGCTGCAATTCCTCGACGCCGACGACGATCGTCCATTCTTTTTGTACCTGCCCCATTTCGCGGTGCACACTCCCATTCAAGCGCCGCGCGACCGGGTTTGGGAATGGAAAAAAAAGCCGGCCGGCGTGTATCAAAAAAACGCGACCTATGCGGCGATGATCGAAAGCTTGGATCAAAACGTCGGCCGGATTTTGAACAAGTTGGACGATATGGGTGTGGCGGATCAAACTCTGGTCATTTTTTATTCCGATAACGGCGGCCTCGGTGGCTATCGCGACGCCAACGTCGATGCGGGCGACGTCACCCACAATGCCCCGTTGCGCGGTGGCAAAGGCATGTTTTACGAAGGCGGAATTCGGGTGCCGCTGCTGATGCGGTTGCCTGGAAGCATACCGGCACAATCGGTGCAGTCCACTCCGGTGACGACGGTGGATTTCTACCCCACCTTGTTGGAATTGTGCGGCGCCGCGGCACCTGAGCAAACTCTAGACGGACGCTCGCTCACGCCGCTTTGGGAACCGCGCAAAATCGGCGGACAGGTGCCGTCGGCCTTATCGGCCTTGAAAGCCAGACCCATTTTTTGGCACATGCCAGGCTATCTGGAGGCCAAAACAGGCTGGCGCACCACGCCCGTCGGAGCCATCCGCAAGGGCCAGTACAAACTGCTGGAATTCTTCGAAGATGGTAGGTTGGAACTCTACGATTTGCATGCCGACATCTCAGAGCGCCGGAACTTGGCCGACATCCAGCCCGAATTGCGCGACGCTTTGCACGCCGAACTCCAACAATGGCGTCAGTCCGTTGGCGCTCAAATGCCTCCAACCAAATAGCCCTTCCCCCCTTCCCAAATGTCCCGACGTAAACACAACCGGCGCACCTTCCTGCGCAATTCTACTGCCGTTGCGCTAACTGCGGCCACTGGTTGCACGATTCCCACCGTTCACACCGGCGCACCCGGGCCGCTCAAAGTTGGCCTGATTGGCTGCGGCGGCCGTGGCACTGGCGCCGCTGCCCAAGCCCTGCGCGCCGACCCGGACACCGTGCTGTGGGCCATGGGCGATGCGTTTTCCGACATGCTGGAAAGCCATCTTCAGTCCCTGCTGAATTCCGAGGATATCGCTGACCGCATTAACGTCCCTAAAGAGCGCCAGTTTTCAGGCTTCGACGCTTACCAAAAAGTAATCGACGAATGCGACGTCATTCTGCTGGCAACGTCGCCGCACTTCCGCCCCATGCACGTGGAATATGCGGTAGAGAAGAACCGCCACCTGTTTATTGAAAAGCCCGTCGCAACCGACGTTCCAGGTTTACGCCGCATTCAAGCCGCTTGCACGCGCGGCAAGGAAAAGGGCTTGTCGATGGTATCAGGCCTGTGCTACCGCTATCAGTTCGCCAAGCAAGAGACTTTCAAGCGCTTGCACGACGGTGACATCGGTGAAATTCGTGCGCTGCAATGCACCTACAACACTGGTGGACTATGGCACCGCGGCAACAAGCCGGAATGGAGCCAAATGGAATACCAAATGCGCAATTGGCTGTATTTCACCTGGCTTTCCGGCGACCACATCGCCGAGCAGCACATCCACAGCTTGGACAAGGTGCTCTGGGCGATGAAGGATGAAGCTCCAGTTAAGTGCAGCTCGACCGGTGGTCGGATTTTGCGCACCGACGAAAAGTATGGCAACGTTTACGACCACTTCAACACCGTTTACGAGTGGGCCAACGGCGTAAAGGCATTCAGTTCTTGCCGCCAAATACCCGGCACCAGTCACGACGTCTCCGATTATGCATTTGGCACCAAAGGCACCGCGTCACTGCAATCGCACCGCATCGACAGCGAGGCTGGCAAGTGGCGTTACCGCGGCGATGGCCCGGACGACATGTACCAGAACGAGCACGATGCGCTGTTCGCTTCCATTCGCTCCAATAATCCCATCGACAATAGCGATTACATGGTCAAATCCACGATGATGGCGATCATTGCTCGCATGTCGGCTTACACCGGGCAAACCATTACCTGGGAACAAGCCTGGGGTTCGCAAATGGATCTGGCGCCGCCATCCTACGACTGGATCAACGACATGCCGACCGATCCGGTTTCGCTCCCGGGCGTAGCGAAGTTTGTTTAGCATTCGCAACAACAAACGCTAAATCCTTTTACATATAAAAAACGGGGTCGACGGTTTCCCGTCGGCCCCGCAGGATTCCACCTAGATTGTTGATTGACACACCTGCGGCGATCTACCGGTCCTCCCCCCAGAGGGTCCAGTTACAACAAATTAGGTTTTCACCTCCATCCCTGTCGAAGCGAAGGATGCAAAAGCTAGGCAGGGATTAGGGCAAAGCGAAGATATTCCTTCGCCTCGAACCACTCGCATTTCATTTTTTGCCCATTCCCCACCTGCCATCTGAGCCGAACGGGAGGCCGTGTTGCTTATTTGGCGCTCCCGGCCAGTCAGAAAGTTTTTACTCATGACGCCCCTTTTGCGTCTCATTTCGGTGAGGTCTTTAGTTCTTTCTAGGGAAGCTCTGATACTGCAACGAAATCTATGCTTAGAATGCATCTCCCGTTGCCAACCGGCAATCCCCCACTGCATCCCTCCATGCTGTCGCTTTGCTGCACTCTGGCGCTTTTTTTCGCCGCCGCACCGCAATCCACACCTGATGTGGAATGGGGTCAATGGCAAATTTTGGGCCCCTTTGACCACCCCAAAGGATACGCCGACGTCACTCCCAGCCATAAACCGGAAAAGCAACTTAAGTTGATGAAGCCGGGTGAACCTTGGGAAGGGTTGACGGAAACGTACAAAGGCAGCGACAAAATTGAATTGGGCTGGAAACCACTTGGCGATGCAAGCAAGCATGATCCGAAAAAGATAGACGTCGGATTGGTGAATTTTTTGACGGCACTACCGTCTGTGGCCGCCAATGCTGAATTGAGTAAAAATGCTGCGGTTTATCTTTATCGCCAAGTAAAAGCTAAGGAACCTATTTCCGTTGCCATTCAATTTGGCAGTGACGACGGCGTGCGGCTTTGGTTTAACGGTGAAGATTTGGTGACCAAAAGCGTCGGGCGCGGCGTGAATCCGGCGGAGGAAAACACCACGCTGCATTTGTATCCAGGCTCCAATCATATTTTGGTGAAGGTGGTCAACGGCGATGGCGGTTGGGGATTTCAAATGCAGAAACCGCACCGGGCAACGCAGAAAGAAGTAAACGCGGCGATTGAAAAAGGTGTGAATTACCTGTTGTCGCGACAGTTAATTGATGGCTCTTGGGATTTCAGCCAGGGAGCCTATCGCAATGGAACGACGTCGCTGATTGTTTATACCTTGGTAAAAAGTGGCGTTTCTCCACGCCATCCGGCAGTGCTGGAAGCTTTGGCATTTTTGGCCGAAAGTCCAACCGTAAAGACCTATTCCGCTGGTTGCCATTTGATGGCATTAGATGCATTGGCTAGCGAAGATTATTTGCCATGGATGGAAGAGCTTTTAGGCGATTTGATCAGTTGGCAAGATCGTCATGGCGTTTGGGCTTATCCTGAAAACGAGCCGGACCTATCTTGCACTCAATTTGCCGCGTTGGGTTTGCGCGCAGCGGCCAACCGAGGCCTGGAAATTCCTGACACGGTTTGGCTGAAGCTGGCGGAAGGAGTTCTGGATCACCAATTAAAAAAGAAGAAAGTCGATCAGCCGGTTTCACCATTTGAAAAATACTCCGGCAGCTTTAACATCGCCGGCTTTTCATACAAGTCACGCAATCCGAAGACTGCAACCGGCTCGATGACCGGCGCTGGCATTGCAACTCTAGAGATCTGCAAACAGGCTTTGGGTAATCGTTTACCCGACGGCTTGCGTTCGAAAATTGATCGCCAAGTGAACTATGGTTTAAATTGGGTGATCAAAAACTATTCAATGACGAGCAACCCCCGGCGCGGTGCTGCACATTTGCACTATTACCTTTATGGTATTGAGCGCGTCGGGTCGATTATGAACCTTGATACCTTTGGCAAACACGATTGGTACTGGGATGGAGCAACTTTTTTGGTTAAAAATCAGAACGTGGAAAATGGGTATTGGCCGGACCCTTGGGGTCGGACGGAAGCCGCGAGCTGTTTTGCCCTTTTGTTTTTAGAACGGGCAACGCGGGCCGCCATCACCGACCCGCACGGCAAATCGAAAAAGTCTGTAGTCAAATCCGATCCAGCGGGTGGCCCACTTCATTTCAGTGCGATGTCAGGTTCGCCGGCAAGTTTTTGGGTGAATGGAAAAGATGCCTCTATGTCCAGCCAAACTATCCACTCGGTTGAATATCACGTACGCCAGCCTGAGGGCGAATGGCGCATAGTTTCCATTGCCGACGCGCCTGAAAATCCTAGCCCGCATGAGCGCTATGCGGGACGTTATACCTTTGAAGAACCTGGTACCTGGGACGTCAAAGCCGTCGCTATTTGCGATGATGATCAACCTTTTATTTCGGCCATCCTCAAACTGGAAATCACTGACGCCTTACCCGGCAATATTTCGTCCTATCCGCGCGACGCAGCACGAAATTTGATCCCACGCAATCAGCCCAAGGTGCGGGCTTCCTCGGGAGGCGGACCGCAAAGCTTGGTCGACAACCGTTTTTATTCGCGCTGGGTGAGCAAGGCCGACGACGTCGCGCCCGAGTTCACGATTGAGTTGAAGCGCGCGGTGAAAGCTGATCGTTTACTGTTCTCACATGCTCGCACCCGCCCGATTGAGCAAAAGAACAATCCGCGGGTAAAGCAGGTACACATTTGGATTGACAAAGAAGTCGACCCCATCGTGCTGGATATAGACACGGAGTATCGTAAAAAAACGGTATTGCGTTTTGAAGAAACACGCAACGTGCGCCGCATCCGGGTCAAAATTGTCGCCACGGAAGGCGGCGAATTGGGTAAGTGTTCGGTAGGTTTTACCGAAGTTGAGCTGCAAGGTCCGCGGCGTCGGCGCGGCAGTTGAAGCTCAGGGCTGGCTGCTTAGGAAAGACCACTCGTCTAATCCATTAACAGGGCATTGGTGCCGGCAGCCACAACTCAAATTCTGTCCAATCGTCTTTACTAGTTGCCAAACGCAAATCGCCACGATGGGATCGAGCAATTTCGCGCGCCAAACTTAAGCCTAATCCAGTGCCGTCGACACTGCGGCTATGGGCAGCATCTTGGCGATAAAAGCGTTCAAAAATACGCTTAGCATTCTGCGCTTGAATGACCTCACCGCTATTGCCGACGGCGACGTAAATCCGCTGCTCTTGTTGCCATAGCCGGATTTGCAATCGGCCTCCAGCACGGTTGTATTTGACCGCATTATCAAGCAAGTTTTGTAGAGCTTGGTGGAGCATCGCGGCATCGGCGTTGACGCTGATATTGGGCTGCAATTCAGATTCAATTTGCAGCTGCGGTGCCATTGCCCGGCAATCATCCACCATGTCAGCCAATAATGAGTCCAAGCGCAATTCCTTCATGGCCAAGGGTAGATTGCCAGAATCGGCCAGCGCCAACAGCAACAACTTGCGCACGATCGCCTTCAAGCGCTGCACTTCCACTAGTAAAGACGCGCCGGTTTGCTGAGTTTCCGAGCCAATCGGCGCACTTTGAATGCTGTGTTCAATTTGGCCCTGCAAAATACTCAACGGCGTTTGCAGTTCATGCGCGGCGTCGGCGCTGAAGCGGTTGGCTTGGTCAAAACTGCGCTGCAGTCGATCTAACATTTGGTTGAAGACATCAATCAGTCGGCGAAATTCAGTGGCCTCATTTTCGTGCGCAATGCGTTGGTCCAATCCAGTTGCGCTTACCTTATTTGCTGCGGCGGTTAGTGCGGCGACTGGTCGCAATGCTCTGCCAGCGAACCACCACCCTGCACCAGCGATCAGCAACAAAACAATCGGGACCACGATCCCAAAGGCTTGAGCCATGCGCTTGAGTTCACTCTGCAGTGTGTTCTTGGACACTCCAAGCGCAATCTTAAACTCGGGGTTGGCCAACACTCCGACGCGCCAATCATTGCCCGCGGCGCTGATATTGAAATACACTGGTTGGGTGACGAACCACTGGCCGATGGCCTCGTCCAGCGGGTGGTTGAGATCGGGAGGCACCTCTTCTGGTCGGATGAAGCCGTCGCGATCTATGTCCATGCGATGAAATTCTTCACTCAAGCCATCAAATTCGGCCAGAGATACGCGGCCGTCGTGATTGAGGTCCTGGGTGCGAAAAAAATACCCCGGCGGCTCGTGATCGGCACCATTGCGCCGCCCCGGGCCTAACCCGAATCCACCCGGGCCAGGGCCGGGGCCGGGGCCGTCCAGCAGGTCGGCGCGGTCACTTTCTAATGGGACGTCGGCATCTGGGTAGGTGGCTGGCCAATCGGCGGAAACGTGCACTACCTCGCCGCGCAAGTTCCAAACCTTGAGTACCGCCGTTGCGGCTTCACCCTCTTGCGGTTCAAAAACAAAATTGAGCAACCGCGAAAGCCGTCGCCAGTGCTCCATACGGTGGCCGCGGCCTAATTCGCGCTGGCCTAGTTCGCGGATTTGCTGCTCGAGCCCCTTTTCACTCAATTGATAAACGGTAAACCAACTGGTCAAGGCAAACGCGGCCAATGCCAAACCTGAAAGGACCGCACTGCCGACGGCAATTCGCAGCCGGAAAGAACTGCTTCTTGGTTGTGCGGCTAACCCTGTGGCGCTGGCAGGCTTACTCGCCATCATTAATTTCCAAAAGACGATAGCCCACCCCGCGCACGGCCTCAAACAAGCGAGGCTCGCCGTTAGGTGTGATTTTTTGGCGCAGACGGCGTACGTATACGTCGACGATATTGGTGCCAGGATCGAAGTGGTAGCCCCAAACTTGCTCCAGGATTTGGGTGCGCGTCAAAACCCGGCCAGGCGAGCGCAGAAAAAAAGCCAGCAGGTTGAACTCGCGCGTGGTCAGCTCAATTTCTTTGCCTACTACATGCAATTGCCTGGTCAGCAAATCCACCGTCAACGGCCCGTGCTCGAGCGCATTCAAATTTTCACCACTAGCCCGCCGCGCGATGGCGCGGATCCGAGCGACCAATTCTTCGACAAAAAATGGCTTTGTTAAGTAGTCGTCGGCGCCGAGGTTGAGGCCTTCCAGACGTTCGCTTAATTCGGCGCGGGCGGTCAGCAAAATTACCGGCACCTCGTTTTTTTGCTCACGCAGGGAGCGCAAAATACTCAATCCATCGCGGCCAGGCAGCATGATGTCGAGCACTATGGCGTCGTATGGCTTGCTGCTGGCGTGTTCGTAACCAGTGTCGCCGTCTTGGCAAAGATCGACGGAAATGTCATTCTCTTCGAGGCCATCGCGCACGAAGCTGGCGATTTTCGGTTCATCCTCGACCACGAGTACTCGCATGCCGCCATGGTACATGGTGCAATCCACTGCGCAAAAGCGTACAGTAGGTGCGCCCCCTATTTGTGCGAGAAATTAACATGAACGACCTCCAGCAAGGCGGCCCCATCGTTTGGGGCTGCGGTCTGATTTTGTGGGTTTGCGCGGCTTCAACGCCGGCGCAAATGGTGGGCGGCAATTGGGCCGAAATCCACCTGTCCGGCGCTGCAGCAGACGACCGATTTGGCAGCGCACTGCAAGCTGCCGGCGATGTCAACGGTGATGGTTTTGGCGACGTCATCGTCGGCGCTTATTCGGCAGGCCCTGGTGGCTTACTCTACGCGGGTTCGGCCTATGTTTATTCCGGCCTGGATGGCAGTTTGCTCCACCAGTTCCATGGCAGTGCGGAATATGACTACTTTGGTAGTGCCGTTGCCGGGGCGGGCGACGTCAATGCAGATGGTTATGCAGACCTGCTTATCGGCGCGCCAGGAACCTCCCCCGGTGGCTTCGAATCGGCCGGTTCAGCATTCCTTTATTCAGGTTTGGACGGCAGTCTATTGCAGCAATACGACGGCAGTGCCTACCACGATCGCTTCGGGTCCGCGCTGGCGGGCGTCGGCGATAGCAATGGCGACGGCTACGACGACTATTTGATTTCAGCCCCCTTGGCCAACCCCGGGGACTTGGAATCAGCTGGCAGCGTCATGCTCTACTCCGGCCTTCACAGCCTGGTTATGCGCCAATTTGACGGCCAAGCCGTGAACGAGCAGCTCGGCACCGCGCTTGCCGAATGCGGAGATGTCGACCTGGATGGAATCGCCGATTTCATCGTCGCCAGCTCAGAGGCCAGTCCGAGTTTGGAGGAATTGGCAGGCATGGCTCAGGTTTACTCTGGGGCCAGCGGCGCTCTGCTGTGGCAGTTCGAGGGCAGCGCCGGTGGGCAGCGATTTGCCTGGTCCGTGGCAGGGGCGGGCGACGTCAATGCAGACGGTTCTGCGGATCTGCTTTTCGGCTCTCCTTACGCGGATAAACTTGGCGCTCCACAAGCTGGCATGGCCCAGGCTTACTCCGGCCTTGACGGCTCCCTGCTCTACCAAATCGACGGTTACTACAAAAACGATAATCTAGGTATGAGCGTCGCCGGCGGCCCCGATTTCAACAGTGACGGCTATGCCGACCTCATTATTGGAGCTTCGCGCACCGATACTAGCGGAAACCTCGACTCCGGCAGCGTGCTCTTGGTTTCAGGCATTGACGGTTCCCTATTGCGCCAGTTCAACGGCAAGTTTGGCACCAACTACGGCTACACCGTGGCCAATTTGGGCGACACCGATGGCAATTCCAGCGATGATTTTGCTGTCGGCGCTTGGAAAGCTCAAGAAAACGGCTTCAACCGCGCCGGCTCCGTTGACCTAATTGCTTATACGCGCTGTTTGACTTCCAGCGGCGAGTCCATTTCGGCCAGCGCTGGCGGCTCGGCGAGTTTCATGATGGATTTTCCCACATCCGAAGCCGGCTTGAATTATTACCTGCTCGGTTCGGCCACAGGCACAGGCCCTATTACCAGCGGCAACGTCGAAATTCCGCTCAACAAGGACTGGATGTTCAACATGATGACCAGCGCGCCGCCGCCGCAATTCAGTAACGTCAGTGGCCTGCTGGATGCCTTCGGCGACGCCACCGCGACCCTGACTTTGCTACCTGACGAAGCGGTGATTTACGCTGGCACGCGGTTCTACTTTGCGGGAATCAGCTACAGCCCGCCCGCCAAAGCGCGCATTGCCACCATCGCGGTCATCCTCGATATCGAAGCCTAAAATTACAAGTCAAGTTGGGTTGCCCCTTTCGGCAGCTCAGCCACCTGACTTTTTCACCGTCCAACCGTGCTTTTGCAGTTCGCTGACCAGCAAATCGCGGTGGTCACCTTGAATCTCGATCGCACCGTCCCGCACTGTGCCGCCGGTGCCGCACTTTTTCTTTAGCGCCTTCGCCAGCTTGCTCAAATCAGCGCCGCTCAACGGCACGCCAGTGACGATGGTCACGCCCTTGCCTTTGCGCCCCTTGGTTTCACGGCCGACGCGAACCACGCCATCGCTAACGATCTCCGGCTTCACCAGCGGACAGATGCACTTGGAATTGGGCCATCGCGATACCGGGCATTCATCCAAATGCGGTCGCGGCTGCTTGCTGTTTTTCGCCATGATTACAATCCATTCGCCACCAAGATCGGCAGTGACACGCAGCGACAGCATACAGTAAGATCCGCCATTGACTCCCATGCCGCACATGCTCGCCCACAACGTTTACTTCACTCTCAACGACAACTCAGACGAAGCTTGTCAAGCTCTGATCGACTCTTGTTACAAGCACTTATTTGCTGAACCTGGAGTGCGCTTCGGCACCGTCGGCCTGCGCACGCCCTCGCTCTGCCGCCCGGTCAACGATGCCGATTTTGAAGTCGCGCTACTGCTGCTCTTCGAGAGCTTGGAAGACCATGATCGCTATCAGACCTGCGAAAACCACCTAGCTTTTATTGCTGAAAACCAGGCGAATTTTAAGGCGGTCCGAGTCTTCGACTTTGATCAAGTCAAGTCGGGCTAGCGGGCGTTCCTGACCCTGGTTTTAAGGCAACAGATCCAAAACATTTTCCGGTGGCCGGCCGACGACCGCACGATCGCCGCTGACCACAATCGGTCGCTCTAAAAGAGCTGGATTTTCGCTAATGAGCTGACACCATTCGTCGTCGGTCCGGTCGTCGTCGGCGCTCAAGCCTAGCTCTTGCGCGATGGCTTCTTTAAAGCGGATCATTTGCTGCGGCGGCTTGCCTAGCTTGGCGAAAACCTCGCCCAACTCGGCTGCCGACGGCGGTGTTTCCAAATACTCGACCACCACCGGTTCGACGCCATTTTGGGCCAGCAAATCCATGGTCAGACGGCACTTGCTGCAACGCGGGTTGAGGTAAATTTTCACGCTCATTTTGTAAGCAATGTTGGCTTAAGATTCAATCTGGTTTTGAGTGGATGATGCCGCTCGCTACGATGCGCCTAGTATGAACGCTCCCTCCCCAGTAACCGGATTGCGACGCCATCCTTACCGCATCCTGTTCCCGTTGGGCTGGCTGATGGCCTGGGTTGGCTTAGCGCCGTGGCTGCTGTTCGCGTGGGGCGCAAACATGCCCTACCCGCGGGACCTGCACGTCATGACCATGATTCAAGGCGTTTTGACTACGTTTGCGGTCGGCTTTTTATTCACCATGCTGCCGCGCCGCCTCGACTCCCCCGCGCCGACGTCCTGGCAGATGGCTTTGGCAGTTTTGGTACCGCCGCTGCACGCCATTTTGACCTGGAACCACCAAATCGCCGCCGCCCACGCTGTTTGGGCTGTGCTTGCTGGTGTCATGCTGCTATTCACCGCCAGCCGCATATATGGCAGCAACGCCAACCGACGCGGTCCCATCGCCTTCGCTTGGGTGCCGTTAGCGTGGGCTTTTGGCCTGGCTGGTGCAATCCTACTGGCCATCGCGACGGCGCAGAAACCTGGCGAAGTCGGATTGATTGTGCTCTCCACCGAATCCATTCAAATGGCTTGGTTATTCCTGACCCAAGCGATGTTTTTGTGCTTAGTAATCGGCGTCGGCGGCTTGTTTTTGCCGCTGGTTTGCCACAAAACGTCCTCTGTAGACGCGGATCAAGTTCCGAATGCCAAGCGTCAACAGCGCTGGCACATGCTTGCCGCATTGGTGATTTTATTTAGCTTTGCGCTGCAAGCTATGCATTGGACATCGTATGGGCTGTCGTTGCGCACGGTAGCAATTGCGCTACGCGCTGCGGTGGCAGCGGCGGTTTTGTGTGCTGCAGGCGGCATACTCAAACCACCCAGCATCGAAGGCACCCAGCGCAAGTTGATTTGGGCCGCGGCATGGTGCATTCCTCTAGGGTTGGCACTCACCGCCGCGATTCCAAGTCGTCCGCAAATTGGCTTGCATGTGTTTTTTATTAGTGGCGTGGGCTTGATAACTTTGGGCGTGGCTTTGCACGTTGGCCTATCGCATAGCACGGGGCAAGACCTGGTGTTTAAGCCGGTATGGCAGGTGCAACTATTTGGCGCGTTGATTGCCGTCGCCCTGGGTTTGCGCATCGTTGCCGAAATCGACTTGGTTCATCGATTTGATTGGCTGGGTGCAGCAGCGGTGGCGATGCTATTGGCCTTGCTGCCGTGGGGCCAGTTGGTTTTGACTCGCCTTGTGCCTTTGATAGGCAAGCCGTGAATTTTTGCTCCTGACTCGCTCCCGTATTCTCCATAGCGCCAACGCCCGTTCGCTTTCGCACTAATAATTTCCAACCCAAGAATAAAGTCCTTGGCACGTGATTTGACCTCAATGGATTCACCCTTCCTTCAGACCAGGAGTTCCATTGACCACCACCTGCATTGGTTTCATTCTACTTTCACTTGCCGCCCAAGATCCTTTGGCGCGGGCAACTCACATCGACTCAGAAGGTCTCCTAAGCAAATCCGTTACGTCACGATTGATGGAAACAAGCGCTGCCAAAGACCAGCGCACGCTCGCTTCCGCATCCAGTGACTCCATACGCTGGCAACTCGACGCCGGGATGAACCTGTGGATTGGCGAAAGCATCTCGATTGGCGACTCCACAGCATCCGTGGCGGCCGGATTGGTGTACAACACGCCGCTCGACGTCAAGCACCCGGCCGGCAGCAGTCAGCCCATTTTTGCAAACTTCAGCGATGCTTCTCGTTTCATTCGCGTTGACGCTGCCGACGATGCAGACGTCTCCGCAGCCATGGTTTTGATGGGCAGTACGCCAGGTCAATTCACAGTGCCATTAACCGCCGAAGTTCGCTTTTACGAAGGAGTCGATCAAGGGGTCCCGGCGTGGACCTGGAAATTCCCTCCAAGCAGCGCATGGTACGTCGAAGGCGGCGGGGTCCGGGTTTCGGACGACGGCGAAACCGTGGTTGCATGGTGGAGTGATTTCGACTCCGGCCTAGTGGAACTCGTCGGCTTCAATCGGTCCGGCAGCGAGATTGCGCGCATGTACGTGAATCCAACATCCGGTAGTTTCACGTCTGCCCAAGCGGTTGAAATGAGCGATGCTGGTGATCGCATTCTCATTTCTGGTCGCGACAAGGTCGTCGTTTTTGACGTTGCCAACAATCGCGGCTTGCACTGGGATTCGCCTACTTTAAGAAGCATTCGCGACATCGCGTTTGCTGGAGATGGCAAAAGCTATGCAGTCTCTCTGGACACCCACCTGGAAATTTGGAAAGAAGATCCCGACGGAATTTGGCGACCTTACGGCACAGTATCGGTGCCATTCGAGCATCGCGGCGGCCCTATGGCGATGAACCATGATGGCGGGCGGCTTGCCTTCTGCATGCAAAGACTTTCTTTCACCGGTTTCGAAATTGGCTTGCTTGAAGTCAATGGCATGACGGAATATTTCCGCACTGTGATGGAAGAACCGGCCACGAGCCTGCAACTTTACGCCGATGACATGGAAATCGACGACGCAGGCGAACGCATCGCCGTCGCCAGCTGGGGCGACATGAATCACACTACTCCCGAGGGTTTTGTGTTGGACGCCACTGGCCAAATCTTGCTTGAGCTTCGCACCTCCGGCTCCGCATTTGATATTGACTTGGACCCGACCGGCCAAGTTGTAGCTTTAGCGACAAAGGTGACCCACGCCAATCTTGCCGCGGCTGGAGGAAGTGTGTTAGTTGCAGACGTAATCGAGCCGGGTTTGCGCGTGCTTGGCTACCCAGAGCTAAATGGAAGCGTTACTTTGGAGATTCCAGGGAAATACCGCAAGGCACAACTTGCCATCGCCAAAAGGCTAGGTGATTCCCTAACTCCATTCGGAATATCTCAGTTGGATCTTCATTCGGTTGTTCGCCAGGTCGGCCCTATGGATATACCACCGAGTGGGTTGATGACCACAATCGAGTTACCTAGTCAAAGTTACTTCATGGGCACCTTGCTGCATTTGCAAGCTGCAGTAGAGGACCAAATGGGCACCCACCTCAGCAACCGTGTTTCCATTCGGCTACTGCCTTGACCCAACGTAAAAGACTCGCAGGTGGGCAACTTTTGATTTCAAAGTTGCCCACCACCCCACCGACGAAGACTACTGCACCGAAATCGCAAGCATGTTGGAATCAGTTAGCGCACCTTCGCTGTCGATGCCGGCGACTTCTCCGTAAGCCAACACGCCAACTGCCGATGGTGGGATCGGTATGCTAGCGGCTCCACTGCCGTTAATATCGAAGGAACCGGTGGCGGCAATGGTGAAGCCTGGGCCAATGTCAAAAGCGTGCCCGTTCACCAATGAGCCAGCGTTATTGAGGCTGAAGACTAGGTGCCAAGTGCCATACGCCGGACCGTTTTGGAAGGCAAAATCCGTGGTCGTGCCGGCGATTGGGGCAGAGTCGCCATTCAGCAAAATCGTGTTGCTAGAGCCCGATGGCAACGGCGTGTAGAGCATTACGTCGTCGACGTTCCAACCGCCGAATTGCCAACTGTTGTCGCTGTTCAGTACCCACTGCATGATGACGTCGGCATTGTTGCCAGCCTGTGCGGATACGTCGTATTCGAACATGGACCAATCGCTATCGATGGTGTCGATGACCTTTGGGCTTTCCCAAATTTTGCTGCCGCCGACGCGCAATCTAGCGAAATCTAATGAGCCATGTTCTACCGACAAGGAACGAGCGAAGCGTAACCGCACGTCGCTATGGCCACTGCAATCAACGCTAGGCGACACCAAACGAATATTGACATTTGCCTGGTACTTGCCATTTTCACTTCCGGTTCCAAGGTCGTTGCCCCACGCCATGGATCCCGAGTGCGCGCCTAGTGGATCGTCGGCTTTGCCTTGTGGTGTGCCACGTTCCCAGTCATCATCGCTGGCGCTGCCACTGCCGTATTGATGAGTCCAGCCATCATCGCCAGCGGTTTCAAAATCGGTGAAGTAAATCACCCGGCGTAAACCGACCAAAAACTGCTCACCCAATTTTTTCGGGTGGCGATCGGTGTTGCCAAAGCCATCCTCTGCAGCGATCCAATAAGTAACATTGCGCGGTGAAATTTGGCCCGGAATGGCAGCCGACCAAGTGGAACCGCTGACGTTAGTCATGCTCACAGTATCCTCCGCACCGCCATCTACGCTGTAGTGCAGGCTAGCCTGGGTGATCGTACCGCCGACTAGCGACGCCAGATTGGCTTCGATTGAGTAGCCTGATTCGTTCTGTGTATCAGGGTGGGCAGCATGTGCGAAGGAAATGTAGTTGGCATCCACACCCGGGAAACCCTGGGCAACAAATCCGCCGTTGATCTCAAAGTAGTTTGGCGTACCGTTGGAAATATTGCCGTCGTCGTCGTCCAGGGCCAACCAGTGATCTTCGATGACCGTGCGAATTTGGCTGTCGTTGTACGCATTGAACCATGAAATCAACAGAGTGTCGGCTACCAGGTCACCGGCGCTATTGCCCAAGCTGGTATTGAGATTGTCCCTTACCTTCCACAACGCGCCCATTAAGACCAACCCATCGGAGTGGACCTGGCCGTAGCAACCACCATTGCGGTCACCGCAAAATTGGCGGTTGTTGTCGCCGCGGCGTACGCCACATCCTGGACCACAAAAGCCCGAGCCGACCTCAACCGTGTCGTAGAGGTACATCGCCCAGACATCTGAAGCGCCTTCGCCAAAACCGTCGGAGCCATTGCCGCTGTTGTATAGAACATTGGCGTAGTGGCCTTCTTCGTGGGCGACAATGGTGGAAAAGGCGGTATTCACGCAGCCGCCACCAGAAGTGTAAAAGTTAATCGTATTGCCGCTGAAGTACGCGTTGCAATTGTCGTTAATGTTGACATTTGCCCGCATTTGGAAATCCAAATGAGAGTCGCTAGGATCGATGCCTACCAGCCACTCACGGAAATTTGTCACCGAGCGATAAGCGTTGGCGTGCGCGGTGTCCTTTTCGGTACGACCGACGTTAAGAAATGCGTTGCCCGGCATACCTGGACTAAAGCTTTGCACATAACTGTAATTGGAGCCGGCTTGATTCGTCACTCGGCAGTAGTTTCCGGTGTATGCAAAGGTCAGATCGACGTTGGCCGTTCCGGTGTAAGGAATCACAAAATTGCCGAGGCCGTCGGTATTGGCATTGCCTGCGCTTGAAGTTACCCGCATGTAGCGGCCCGGAAATTGCACTTCAGGATTGCTGTTGGTGTCCGGAAGGGTTCCAGGAGTAGCCCAACTTTCGACGTGTCCTTGCAGGTCATTGGGCCCAGCAGCAGGAGCGCCAAAACCGCATTCATGCACCAATTCGTCGGAACCAAGAATTTCAACGCTAGCGTGATCCGCAGCGACGTAAATGCGTAGTCCAGCAGGAACTTGGCCTTCGACTTGGCTATAGATTTCAAATGCCCAGGAAAGGCGCGGCGTGATCCGTCCGTCGGCGTTGTATGGATAGATCACCAACTCGCCGATTGTTTGAGTGTTGATCGCTTGCTCTTTCACTCCAACAAAATATTGACTGGCGGCGCGTGAGGCGCGATTGGCTTTGATCAACGGATTAGTGTTGACGTGCTCCGCTTCGGGCAAGGCATTGCTGTCGATCGCCAGCAGGTCGCCGGCAGGTGTAAACAGAAACGACATGTCGCCGCGTACCACAGGCACGCCGTTGTGGGCTTGCAAAAAGTTCTGCGAAATCTTGTCGGTGCCACCGATGCGGCTTAGCTCCAAATACTTGAACTCCCCCGGGATCAGCGTGGAAGCTGCAATCTGAAACATATCCGAAGCTTGCTTCAAGCCATCAAACGCGAGGTCTTGAAAATCCGCTGGCGACGTCGGCGTATAGGACGGAGCGAGTTGGCCTCCATAAAGGAATTGACCGGCCTGGGTTTCTGGTCGCTCGCGCAAAATCCAGGTGCCTTCATGGTTAGATTGCCAGGTTGAAAAAGCCTGGGCAGGCATAACACTTGGAGTTGAAGGTTCTTGAGCAGACAAAGCTGTCCCGGAGGCGACAGCCAAGCCCATTAGGCTTAGAAGAATTTTCATCTTTTTGGAGGGAATCAAGCTTGCAAAATTTTTGCCAGACTATTCATTCTACCATTGAATAGTTGGCCCGATTTCTATTCGTCGGCGGTGTGAGTTTGCTGTGCGGATTGCCCGGAAAAAATCAAAGCGCATAACGCCCCAAAGATGGCGGCGGCTCCGATGAAGATAGTCGCATTTTTTATGGTGGGGAATATGCGGGCAACCCATTCAAGTATGTCATCATTGATGCCACCCCTCACTGATTCGATCTCCCGAAAGAAAAGCTCCTCAACGATAGCGAAGACAGAAAACAGAGCTCCCAATCCAGCTAGCCCCGCCAAAACCGCCACGGCCGAAACCTTAGTTCCGACGCGCCAAAGAATAAGCAGAAACATGAATGGCTGGAGTAGCAAACAAACTGCGATTTCTCCGAAGTACTGGGCGCGGTCAACGTTTGATATTCCAAACTGAGTTGGACCATCGTCAACGCCGGACCACAGCCATAAAAACAGTTCTCCCTCAATATTGGAAAACGTCAGGTGAGTGAGGGGAACGAATAGGAGCAACGTCATCGCCAAGCCCGCACCCTTTCTCTCTTGGACAAAAATACAGATCAGCGCACTGAAGACCAGCGCGATTACAAGCTCGAAACTTAGAATGCCGTCTACTGGAAAGAAGGGATACATATACCCTCATTCTACCGCATATTACGTTCTCAACTTAATCCCCCGCGCCCGCCGTACCGGGACGCGAGTGGTCGCGGTGTTTGACCAACATCATGCGCAGGTCGTTGGGGATGAGGTTTGAAAAGCGGCTTTGGCGTCGGGCGTAGCGTAAATAGCCGGTTGGATCGACGTAGCCTAGTACTGGCAGAGTCCAGCCTTGCACGGTGCGTTGATCTTGCTGCAAAGTTTCAGGTCGGTCGTGAACCCTAACCGCAAAGCCGCCGGGTAGGACGTCGGCGAAACCGGTTTCTAGGCGTTGGCGATCGGCTTCGCTGAAGGAGGCGGGAACCATAACCAGCATGCCTTGGCTGGGGAATTCGGGCTCAATGATGTCCAAAATTCGATCCAGGCCATCGGCAACGCGTTCGAACCATTCGCCATCTTCCATCGAATCCAGCTTGTCCTCGGTTTGCTCCGGAAACCACAGCAATACGGTGCCAGATGGGGCCAACGGCACTCCACTAACCGGGCGTCCAAGCAAATCGCGCCAATCATCTGCGCCAGGCTGAAACGGATGCAAGCCATCGCCGACGGCCCGCGCTCCAGGTTGATATTGACTGCGCGACAAGCGACGGACTTCCGGGTGACTGACCTTCATCGCGCCGACGGTGGTGTAAAAACCAATGCGGCCGTGGATGGCGCTGCCGTCCAAAGTGGAATAAGTCGCACACAGGATTCCGTCGAAATAAACCTCGGCAGTAGGACCGTCGACGTCGATCAGCATGTCGAAATGATGACGATCATTGCCGAAAGTATGCGAGCCGCGCTGGGCACCGCGGCGCGCGTACAAGCCGTCTAAGGACCAGTGCAAGCCGTTGATTTTCTCCAACTCCTTATCCGCACCGGCGGCATAAGCCCAATCGCCCATCGAAAAGCCCAAGCGCACGTTGCGATCGCGGCGCGTCCATCCAAACACCAAGCCGGCGCTCAAATAGGCGGTGGTTTGCTCGACTTGGGCTCGCAGTTGATAACGGCCAGCGTCGAACCACGGCTCACTGAAAACCACTGCATTACGCTGGTGCGAAGTGCGATCAAAGTTGCCGGTGCCACCGCGCGCATCGCGTCGGCCGACGTGTAGGTCACCGCCTTGGTCGTCCAGCCACAAACCGGAAATGCGGTCGTCTTCATGGCCGGTGAGGTCGGGCTCGCTCCAACCGTCGAAGGTGACCATGCGCCAAGCCGGATCAAATGGGTGTAAATCCGATTCTTCGGCGCTTCCCGCCCCCACAACTGGCAAGCCTAACCAAGTAGCAATTTCATTGTGCTCTGCCCAAACCGCCGCCGCCGCCTGCGGCCGATCACTCGCTAAATATTCATCCGCAGTCTGCTTTTGCAACTCCATCAGCGCGCGCAACGCGGGGAATTTACGCACAAATGGCGCGGCTAAATTGGCGTGCTCGGTCAGTGCGGAATAAGCCTCGCTATTCAAGAATTCGCGCACCCCTGCGGCATGAAAACGCGGCCAATGCATCATCATCCAAGCGGCTTCGACGTTGCCCGCCAAGCGCAATTCATCGGCAAAACGCAATTGAGTGGAAATAGATGGCTCATCCACCCCTAAGCACCATGTGAACGCTTCAATTGCCTCTTCATGCTTACCTAAATCAGCGAACAACTCAGCAGCCTGACGGGCGTGATCCTGCCCAAACCAAGGCTCGGCGCGATTGCGCAGCCAAGTCCAAGTAGGCTCGTCATAAACCATCGGCGACGGATCGCCGCCAGGCACGCTCTGGGTATAACGAGCCGTCCATTCCGGCTTTTCCTTCAAGCCAAAACCGTGCAACCAGATATTCCAACGCCGCACGAATTCTTGCATGCCATCAGGCCGCCCATTTTTGCCGTCGGCGAAGTAATACACAAAAACTTTGACTGGATCGTTGCCCAACCGCCGCCGTTCTTTCATAAAGCTCTGCAATCGGTCGTGGTACAGCTCCTTTTTACCGAAGTCCGCGGTCATGGCATCAGTCGGCCCTTCTTCAATTTCTTCCGCCGACAAATCAACGTCGACCGAACCCGACCAAGTATTCAAGTAAACGAATAGCGAGTAGCCGGCGGTGTAGTTGTCGCGGTACTCCTCCATCGTGCCTGCCACCAATTTTTCGAACTCTTCCTGGCGACCATAACCCAAACCGATGGTGCCGCCTTGAGTGCCGAAGCTGCAATGATTAGGCACAAAGTTTTTTTCCTTCATGGAACCGTAAGCACCGCCAGTCCAACTAGCGCGACCTTCCCCCAACCAACCCGGCAGACCGCCAAACGAACCGCCGTCAAAACGGTGCGTCAACTCGTGAGTCAAGCCGCGTCCAAGTCCAGGAATAGTGCTCATGGTAAATTTCAGCACAGTCGTATCGCCACCCTGAAAACCGCCCGCCCACCAAAACGGCGTGCCTTCAGATTCCAACCCATGCGCTTCAGGCACGATGCGCACGATGCCCGGACGGTCGATAAACGGATCGCGGCCATACCAATTGACCAAGCGATCGTGGTGATACTCCACCGTTTTTGCAGTGCCCAACAGCGTCTCCCAACCACACGAAGTTTCCACTCGATACCAGCCGCGCGGCGAATAACAAACCGACGGCTTACCGAACGACGCGCGATCCACGGTCAGCGCGCGCTGCTCATCGATGCTCATATTTTCAAGCTGCTCGATGGTGTAGACCAGTTCATTTTGACGCGCCAACCCAGCTCGAGCGCGACCTAAAACCGCATTGGCGACGCTAGCCTCACCACTCAACGACGCCGGCCGCGGACCCTTCAAATCGTCTTCAAAACCAACTTGGGCGGCCAAACCGCGCAGCACTCGCGCGGCACGGATGGCGTCGGTGTATTGCGCGCTGTTGATCGATGAATTGGCCGACTTCTTGAGCGCGGTCAAAACTGGATTCCACTCGCGCGGGCCACATGGAATGAGTGCATCCAAGTCTCGCACCGATTTCCGCAAACCCGGCGACGGCGACGCGATGGCGCGCGCAAAGTCCTGCCACCATTCGACCGCGATTTGATTGCCGGCTTTGCGCGATTTTTCTAGCTTAGTGATCTGTTTTTGAATCTCTTGAATGGCTTTGGCGCGCGCCCTTGCCAATTCCTGCGGATGAGTCATTGCGGCACCGTCGAGCAAAGTGCGCACCAAGCCGGGCAACTGCAACTTGCCGTCGGAACGGATGTGCAAATAGCAGTTATCCAACGCCCACAGCGCAAATTCGTCTGGATGATCCATCGCGTTCTTCAGCAGCAGTTCGTGCAGGGTGTCGACCCTAGCCGTCCGGCTCAGCGCATATAAAAAGTGACCAGCAGCAATAATATTTTCGCCGTCGGCAAGGGCTTGTGAGCCCTGTTCCAGCGCCAGCTTCTCACCCGAGACCTGGGCGTCCACCTTTTTCGGGTTCGGCGGACTTGACGCTCCATCCTGGGCAATGGCGGCAGCAGGAAGCAGAACTGTGGCTGCCAACAGGCAAAAACCAACTGCAAAAAGACGAATGGCGACGTGGAGGTTGGGGGTCATGACCGAAGAGCCTTCCAGCCTACTGCATCCTCCAATATTCTTCGAAGGGCTTCACAGCGAGGTCTCGGGATGAATCAGAACTTCCTTATTTGTAATTAGCTACGCTGGATCCTTGAATCAGAGGCATCATCAACTCTTCAAACCGCTGGATAAATGAACCTGCGCCAAAGTTCTTCATTGCGATTTCTCGTGCGGATCGACCCAGCCGTTTGCCCAATTTCGCATTAAAAAGCAACTCCAAAATTGCACCCGCCAATCGACGGTCGTCTTCGACCGGGACTATGAGCCCGCTAACACGATCTACAACCTGCTCAGTCACTCCAGCAAAATTAGTCGTCACCACCGCTGCCTCGCCAGCCATCGCCTCGGCGATTGCAACGGAAAAGCCCTCATGTTTGGATGGCTGGCAGAAGACATCGGCGGCGGCTAGGCAGAGGGCGGGTTCGATTTGGATTCCGGGTAATCGCCAAGATTTTTCTACACCTAGTTTTCGAATTTGAGCTTCCAAATTTTTCCGCTCAGCACCTTCCCCATAAATTGTGAAAATTGCCTGCGGTCGACTTTTCAATACGTGGACACTAGCACGAACCAGAGTCCCAAAATCTTTCTGCGACACCAATCGCCCCAGCCCTAGAATCACGGGCGCGGCGGCAGGCAAGGACAATTGGTTGCGGGCATAGGAACGCCTTGGCATATCAACAAACGGTTTAAAATCCACGCCGTTACGAAGGACCATCACATGATCAGGCGCCACCCCACACCAATCAATAACAGATTGTCGAGTGGCTTCGCTAACCGCCACAATCCGACTTGCACTTTTCAGATTTGCCTTAATTAGCCGTTTCCTTACCAACGTGCGAGGGTCGCCTGGATAATGGTTTAGATGAAAAACAGAGTTTTGAATGAAAGGCACATAACGGCCGATGCCTGTACGTCGTACTCCCGCATTTGCCCAAAACCCCTCCTCTGGAAGATGAGTTATCACTAAATCAGGTTTTTGTTCTTGGATCAATCCACTAATTAAATTGATCAACCGCTTTCGATCTCGGGCAAACCCGAACGGCTTCAACACCGAGCGCCGACGAATTCCCAAGCAGCTCAATTTGCTGCGCTGGTCGATCTCCAAGGTCGGAACCAATTCTTGATGAGCGCCATGGATCATCGTGACAACGGAATCATGCCCCGAACGTCGCAACCCATTGGCCAGCATCACCACTACCCGCTCGGCTCCGCCGATTCGCAAGTCAGGAATAAGCTGTAATATTTTCATACGCGTTTTCGGCCGCCTAGTTGCCAAAAAAATTCCAAAAGGGATAGAGACTTGGGCAATGGCGAACCCAATTAGTTAGGGAACCATAGACTAGATTAAATTGACGATTCCTCTCACGGTTTATTCAACCTATTTTTTTTAATTTTCATTCAAATGCTTCTTTGCCAGATCTATTGCAATCCCATCGGGATGCTCTATCGCTAGTATGGGTTCATGCATGCCCCCACTGCGCTGGCCCTGCTTGGATTGCGTTTCTCCTGCCTACTCCTGACCCTTGCAGCTGTGCCCAGTTTGCACCTGCCTTTTAACGTCTGCTTGCGGCTCGCGCCTGCTGTTGCGGCGCCGTCGCAAAAGCCGAATGTGCTCATCATTTACGCCGACGACCTCGGCTTCGGTGATCTGGGTTGTTACAACCCAAACAGCAAAATTCCGACGCCAAACCTAGATCAATTTGCGTCCGAAAGCATGCGATTTAGCGACGGCCACTCGTCGTCGGGCATCTGCACGCCGTCGCGTTATGCACTGTTGACCGGTCGCTATCACTGGCGGGATTTTCATGGCATCGTCGGACCGATGGGCGGATCGGTATTTGCGCCAGAGCGTTTGACCTTGCCGGAAATGATGCAGCAATCGGGCTATCACACCGCGGCTATTGGTAAATGGCATTTGGGCTTTGGTTGGGACGCAATCAAACAGGGTGAGAACTACAACTGGAACTTGCCCATCCCCGACGGCCCGCTAGCGCATGGTTTTGATCAATATTTCGGCGATGCAGTAATCAATTTTCCGCCCTATGCGTGGATTGAAAACGATCGCATGCTGCAAATCCCCGATACGACGCGCGACACCGCCAAGTGGAAAAAGATCAAAGAAGGCAATTGGGAATGTCGGCCTGGTCCGGCTTATTCCGAATGGGACCCTTACCAAAACATCCCGACGACCACCAAGCGCGGTATCGATTTCATCAAAGCTCAGGCGGTAACCGATGAGCCGTTTTTCTTGTACTTTGCTTTCCCATCGCCGCACGCGCCAATCATTCCCAACGACCAGTTTGACGGCATGTCGCAAGCTGGAGCTTACGGTGATTTTGTAGTCGAGACCGACCACGCGATAGGCAAATTGCTGCGCGCGTTGGAAGAAAGTGGGCAAGCGGACCATACCGTGGTGATTTTCAGTGCTGACAATGGTCCGGAAAAATACGCCTACGCACGCGATCAAAAATTTGACCATTGGTCGGCAACTCCACTGCGCGGACTGAAGCGTGACCTTTACGAAGGCGGTCACCACGTGCCCTTTGTCGTCCGCTATCCCGGAGTGACGGCTGCTGGCAGCACCAGCGACGCTTTGGTTTCGCAAATTGACATCATGGCAACTCTGGCGGCGATCGTGCGCTTTGAGATGCCGTCGCAAAACGCGGCCGAAGATTCGTTCAACCTCATGCCCTTACTTCAAGGGGGCACCGATCCCGTCCGCACTAGTTTGGTTCACAATACCAACAAGGACGCTTATGCCGTGCGTTCCGGCGATTGGCTACTGGTGGATCATAAGCATGGGTATATGTCGGGGCAAAATCAGCACTGGGAGAGCAAACACAAATACGCGGCCGACGACGACCTACCGGTCGAGCTTTACAACTTGAAAGTGGATATCGGCCAACGGGTGAATTTAGCCGCAGAGCGCGCCGACAAAGTGGCAGAGCTTAGTGAGTTGCTGAACACCACGCGCATGCAAACTTCGACCGCGCCGCGCTTGCAGGTGGCGACGGATTGGCCCAGTCACCTAAGCGACAACCAGCGTCGCGGAGCAGCCGACGTCGGCCCACCGGCTGCTTTGGAAATGCAGTGGATCCACACAGCGCAGCGTGCCCCGGAACCGGCGTGGGGTAAACCGGCCGACGGCAGTTTTTGGCAGCGCCTTGAATCGCTGCATGCAAGGGTGCAATTCGACCAGGTATTTGCGCCCGTACTGTTCGGCGATCGCATCTACTACGGCAGTTCCGCCGACGGCAGTCTACGCTGCTTAAATGCCGCCACCGGCCAGCAACGCTGGATTTACCATGCTGAAGGGCCAATCCGCCTGGCTCCAACCATCTCTGGCAGCCGAATTTATTTTGGCGCTGACGACGGTTTTGTTTATTGCTTGAGCGCGTTGACCGGCGAGCTGCTGTGGCGTACCTTGCTGGCTCCATCGCCGCGTCGTATTCCTAGTAATGGCAAATTAATCAGTGCATGGCCCGTGCGCACTGGCGTAGTGGTGGAAGGTGAGCAGCTTTACGCCACCTGCGGCATCTTTCCTAATTATGGCTGCTGGGCAGCGCAATTGAACACCCTAAACGGCGAGGTGCAATGGAAGACGGAATTGAATCAAGGCCTGTCGCCGCAGGGATATTTGCTGCTCAGCAAAAACAAACTTTTTGTGCCCAGTGGTCGCACCACTCCTTTTGCCCTATCACGGACGGATGGAAATTATTTGGGTCAGTTCGGTGGCGCCGGTGGAGCTTATGCGCTGTTGACCGACGCTGATGAAAGTGCGGATCTGTTAAGCGGTCCCGGCAATCAAGGCGAACTCAATTTGTCCCCCGCCTCCAGTCACGTACGTATCGCCACCTTCGCTGGGTTACGAATGGTTGTGGACGGCGACATTTCGTTTTTGCAAAGCCAAACTCAGATCGTGGCGATGGATCGAGCGGCGTTCAAACTGGATCGTGAAAAAGGTTCGCTGTGGGCCATCGCCTGCACTCACAACGATGCGATGGTGCTCGGTGGCGACATTTTGTGGGCGGCAGGACTGGGTGAGTTTGCGGCCTATGAAGCTGCAACCGGTAAGTTGCTCAATACCCTAATAGTGCCGTCTGAGCAGCGTATTTTGGCGATTGCGGTCGGGCGAAATCAGATAGTTGTATCTACGGCAGGTGGGGAATTGATCAGTTTTGGCTTGCAAACACCGCGTTCGGTCGGTGAGCGCAACGTGGAGCAAAGACGTCGGCCGGAGTTAAGGCCAGATGGCTTGATTTTGCATGTAGATGTCACGCCGCAGTCGCTGTTGCAGATCAAAGCGCAGCGGCCGACGGCGGTGGTTGTAGTTGCGGCGGCACATGTTGAGGTAAAAGAATTGCATCGGGCCGCGCAAAACTTGCGGAAGTCGGCACCGCATGTGTTTGTCGAGCAAATATTGCCGGCGACTGCTCTAGATCATTCCGCCGACGGCATCGCTAATCAGGTAGTTGCGCACCCCATTCAACTAGGGCCAGTTCCCGCCCGATACGCACGGTTGTTAGTGCCAAAATCGCCGTTTTTAGGCGCTTGGTCCCACCCCTACGCCGACGCTGGAAATACTGCTTGCAGTAACGATCCGATTCAGACTACCGATTTGCAATTGCAATGGTTTGGCGGCCCCGGCGCACAGCCGATGATCGATCGCCACCTGCGCACATCACCGCCGATTTCGGCTGGCGGCCGACTTTTCATTCCGGGTGATGATTTATTGATCGCTATCGACGTCTTCAACGGCAGCGTTTTGTGGCGTAAGGATCTGCCGGGTTGGACGCGCGTCGGCGTTCCCTATGACGCAGGTTATATGGCGGTGGGCGCGTCGGAAATTTTCACCGCGACGCAGTCACAAGCGCTTGCTTTGGATGTACGCAGCGGCCAGGCTACCCGCAGTTTTCAACTGCCTACTTCCGCCATGCTGAATGCGGGAACTGGTGAATTGGATTGGGGTTGGCTGGCGCTTAGCGATCAAACACTGTTGGGTAGTGCCACTCCCAAAGCGGCGGCGCGACGTCAGCAGAGCCGTGAGGATGTGGTTGAGCAATATGGCGAGCATCGGCCGTTGATTTATTCGCAAGTGCTGATGGGCTTTGGCTTGGAAAGTTGCGTTGCTCCGCAAAATCAGAACGACTGGTGGTATCAAAGCGATGGCGCGATTTTGAATACGTCGTTGGCCGCTGGCGACGGCAACCTGGTGTTCATTGAAAGTACATCCCCAGCCGCGCTGACGTCGTTCGGCCGCGCCACCCTGCATCAATTTTTCGCCGCTGGCGAGCAACATTTGGTTCGCCTGGATAACATCAACGGCACTGAAAAATGGCGCGTGCCCTACCCCGACCGCAACGAACGCCATGTCATTTACCTGTGCTACTCCGACGGCAAAATCCTTACCGTCGGCTCGTTCAATCGCGACGACCGCATTTGGTATTCAGTACAAGTTTGGAATGCCGACGACGGCAGTTTGCTGTGGCAAGCCGAACACCAAAACAACCGCCCTGGCGTCGGCGGCGATCATGGTGAACAGGTGCACCACCCGGTGATTCAAGGTTCGCGCATCATTGCTGAACCCGCGATTTACGATTTCAATACCGGCCAACGCTTAGATCAAATCGCCACCGAATCCAGCTCCATCGGGGTGCCCCGCCGCGGCGGCTGTGGCACTATTTCCGCTTCAGCAAATGCTCTGTTTTATCGCGACGGCTGCCCCACCGCGCGCCAGCTCAACATCCCGATCGACGGCAGTCGTGCCGACCTGCAACCGCAAGTCAATCCACTGACTTCTACCACCCGCCCCGGCTGCTGGATCAACATCTTGCCCGTTGCCGGTCTAGTCGTCATCCCCGAAGCCAGCTCTGGTTGTGTCTGCGCTTACCCGATTCAAACTTGCCTGGCGTTGAGCCCTAAATAAGGGCGGAGCGCTCGCTCGACGATTGCACTCATCCACGTGGTGCAACTTTCCACCGATTGAAAGCATTCATCGATTGCCTGCATTGCCGACCCGCAAGATTCGATCAAACGGATCGATCACCACGGCGACGCCATTTGGCACCGCCACCTCCGCTCTGCCTCCAGGCATCGCGAATTTTTTTGGCACCCCGCCGACGACAATTTCGACCGGCAACTTGCAAGTTAAACCGGCCGGCACCTTCCAATGCAGCTTCAGCAATCCATCGGTGTGCTCAGTTATGAGCTCGGGCAAGGCCGGTTGGCGCAGGTAGAGTTCAAAAAACCAATCCAGATCTTCTCCGGTTTCGGCTTCAACCAGGGCCAAGTAATCGTCGGTAGTGAAAAAATGGCAAGCACTGCCGTCGGTGGATTTTTCGGCGGCGGCGTCCGGATAGCACATGAGGCGAAAGGTGCGCAGCAGGGCGTCCTTGCCGATCACCCACCGCAAGGTGTGCAAAATCCACTCTCCCTTGTAATAGATGTCGCTGTCCGCCGCGCGCTGCCCTTCCGGCTGGCTCATATCGATGAAATAAATTTGCGCTGAGGATCGAGACGACCGCGGCGCGACCGGGCGTTGGTTCAAAATCAGGTTGCGACCATCTCGCAAATAACCACGGTAGGCGTCACGGCCTTTGCGCTCTTCCACGTAAAGTTTTTGCATGTAACTACCAAAACCTTCGTGAATCCAAAAGTCATTCCAATTCGGCGCGGTGACCAAATTGGCGAACCACTCGTGCGCGAGTTCATGATGGTGCAACCAATCAAACTCCCATTTAAAGGATTGGAATTTGTTGCCGTACGCAATGATGGTTTGATGCTCCATTCCCATGTGCGGCGTGTCGGCGATGCCATATTTTTCGCCGCGGAAGGGATATGGGCCTAGGTGTTTTTCCAAAAACCGCATGTGGTCCAAAAATTCCGGCAGGATGGCGCGGCCTTTTTTCACGTTTTCAGGCAATAGCCAAAATTTCACCGGGAACGCCGTGCCAGCAACCGAATCGAAGGATTCCTCTACCACTTCATAGGGCGCGATGTTCAATGCAACCGTGTAGTTGGCGATCGGCACCTCCAGCTTCCAGTGAAAAGTGCGGGTTTGATCCGTATGCTCCTCCACTGATTGCAAGCGTCCGTTACTGGCACAAACCAACGGCTGCGGCACGCGGATATGCAAGTCGATGCCGTCAGGTTTGTCGGACGGATGATCCTTGCACGGCCACCACAGATCGGCGCCCTCCATTTGGCAACTGGTAGCAATCCAATGCTCCCCGCGCAGCGTGCGTTCCCATTGGAAACCGCCTTCCCACGGTGGATTGGGAGCTACGCGCGGCATGCCGGAATAATGAATCGCGGTGGTCGCGATGGCGTCGGCGGGGATGGCTTGCGGATAGGGGATAAAAACGCGACCGGCACGCTGTTCGAATTCCAAACTAGCGCCGACGTCATCCTTCACCGCCGATACTTCTAGCCGTGAATCCAAATCCAGCACCAACGTTGGCAATGCCGAGACAGCCCGGAATTTGACCTTCAAAACACCGTCAATCTCGCGCTGCTCCGGAAGCACCTGCATGCTCAAATCGTAATGCAGCACATCAAACGCGGCCTGTTCGGGCGAAAGAGTGCCGTCCACTGCTTGCACACCGCCGACGGTTTTTGTTTCGGACTCTGGCGTTGGTGAACTATCGCC
>JACKQG010001757.1_pt1 | contig 29380 bp, 26 predicted proteins | sample 8237621 | NCBI WGS metagenome assembly JACKQG01 (sample SAMN15677084, study PRJNA649215) | marine metagenome | biome: marine; feature: Black Sea; material: saline water; isolation source: suspended particulate matter (SPM) from the Black Sea western gyre | collected 2013-06-09/2013-06-10 | depth... | reverse complement strand
CATTCAAACTTACGTGAGGTCATGTTCTAATTTCAACTAACTTTGGGGCAAACCCGCTAAATATATCAAACTCCGAAGGATTTTATTAGGTTTTCACTGTTCTTTCAGCATGCGTTCCAGCCCTGTTTAAAGATACCGTCTGCGCTAAAATCTCTGCGGCTCTTTCAATTTCTGCCATGGTATTACTCCAGCCTAAACTAAAACGAATGGACGAGTTGATTTTATCCGTGGGCACACCCATTGCTGTCAGCACCGGGGAAGGAAGTCCAGTCCCTGAACTACAGGCCGATCCTGTAGAAACAGCCACCCCAGCCAAATCCAGCCCAATGAGCAAAGTATCGCCTTCGACCCCTTCGAACCCGAGGTTTAAAGTATTAGGGAGCCTGTTCTCCAAGTCACCAAAAACTTCCACCCCCGAAATCCGATCAGCGACCAAGCGAAGAAAATGATCGCGCAGTGAGGAAAGATCTGAGCTTTTCGATAAACGCTTCTGAGCTAATTCACAGGCTTTACCAAAACCTACGATCCCAGCCACGTTTTCCGTTCCCCCTCTTCTTTTTTTCTCCTGGCCTCCACCACATACGGGTGAAAACAAATCAGGAGTCCCTTTTCTTAAATAGAGAGCGCCAACACCCTTGGGGCCATTCAGCTTATGCGCTGAAATGGACAACATGTCGACAGGCAACTCTTGCACTCGAAGCGGAATTTTACCCACACTTTGTACAGCATCCGTGTGAAACAGGACTCCCTTTTTATGGGCTATCTCCCCAGCCCTTTCAATCTCCTGCAAAACACCTGTCTCACTGTTGGCGTGTTGCAGGGAAAGAAGGAGAGTTGACTCTGTCAGACATTCTTCCAATGCGTCAATACGACCCAGCCTGTCGACCGTCAACCGGTCTACCGCAAAACCCAGGTTTTCCAGTTGCAGACAGGGATTTAAAATCGAAGGGTGCTCCACCTGGCTGGTAACGATATGACCGCCGGCTTTACCTAAGCCCAGGGCCACACCCAGAAGGGCAAAATTATTGGCCTCGGTTCCCCCACTTGTGAAAACAATTTCTGCGGGGGAAGCGCCAATGAGGCAGGCTACCTGTTCACGGGCTTCATCCACCAGAACCCGGGCCGATCTGCCCGCAGAGTGTACACTCGAAGGGTTGCCAATCCGGTTATGCAAAACAGCTGTGACCCGCTCCAGAACTTCAGGAGCAATCGGCGTAGTGGCATTATGATCAAGATAAATGTTATCCAAGCTCGACCTGTCAAAAGTATAAAAATCAGATTAAAAAAGAAAGAACATATGCGGCATTTAACAGGAAACGGCAAGAGCCTAGTCATAGAACCCCGATCAGGTCAGGATTAAGACTGACCCCCTTTAATAGTGGAAGGGTCTACAGCAACCGGCTTTACAGGCGCCGGGTCTATCCCATTCAGCTTCAGGGTTTCCTTTAATTGACGGATTTCTTTTTCCATTTGCGGCAACCTGTCCAGCATGCACTCAATGGCCCGCGCTACAGGATCTGGAAAAGATTCCAGACCGTCATTATCTTCCATATCCGAAGAGATGCCGGAAAAAACAACTCTCCCAGGAACCCCGATAACAGTGGAGTACTCCGGGACATCCTGAAGCACCACCGATCCAGAGCCAATTTTTGTGTTACGGCCAACTTGGATCGGGCCTAAAACTTGTGCCCCGGCACCAATGACGACATTATCAGCAATAGTGGGATGGCGCTTGGCCTTCTTGGTCGCCAGGCCTCCTAAAGTCACTCCGTGGTAGATGAAAACATTATCCCCCACCTCCGAAGTTTCCCCAATCACCACTCCCATACCATGGTCGATAAAAAATCGATGACCAATTTTCGCGGCAGGATGAATTTCTATACCCGTTATCCATCTGGAAAACTGCGACAAGGCCCTGGCCAGAAAATTGAACCCCCTATTCCATAATCCATGCGCAATACGATAGCTGATCAAGGCATGCACACCGGGATACAATAACAACACCTCGATAAAGTTCCTTGCGGCAGGATCCTTTTCCATAGCAATCCGGACATCTTCTGTTATTTGACGAAACATAGTTTTGAGAGTGGGATGTAAACCATTGTTTATAGTTATATTGTATCCCACCCAGAGCCAGACGAAAAGCTCTCTTTCCAAATAGTTTCAGATAGAGGGTGTGGGGGAATTTAAAACCAAGGCCAGAATCAATAGTTCGAAAACTTGAGTTTTGGGCAGAACGGAGCCTATTTAAACATGAAGGCAACCAGCTGAGCACGGGCATGGACCCGGAATTTGGAATATATTTTTTTAAGATAATCTTTGACAGTGTGGTGACTCAACCCCAACTTCCCGGCAATTTCCTTATCACTCAATCCATCACAAATGAGGCGGGCGACATCAGCCTCCCGGCTTGTCAAACCTGCCTCCTGCATCAAATATTTCACGTGCTCTTCGAGTTGCTCGTTTGAATCTACCTCATGCGATCGATCCCTTCTCGAGCCCTGAGTTTTGAAAATTTTCAAATTGTCTCTGGCTCGATCAGAAAGAGTTTTCATGATGGCCAATAAGGCATCAGGGTTCGAGGACAACTGAGAACTGAACTGTTCCTGCGTTATTTCCAGCAACCGAGTGGGCACTGCTGATATGACGGTAGCAGAGCGAGGTTTGGCCCCAATCAGTGACATCTCCCCAATATAATCACCATTATATCTGCGGGCAATCTCTATTCCATTCTTAGAGACGATCAACTCTCCAGAAAGTATGATGTACATGGAGCTACCGTCTTCCTCATCTTTGAATAAGACCTTTCCCTGTTCCAGTTCATGCACGTGGCACTCAGTAGCAAGACATTCCAAAGCATCGGCAGACACTCTTTCCAAAAAATCAATTTTCCCAAGAAACTGCAAATTCGTCATATCCGCCAATACTATTTCCCCCTCAAAATGTTGCTCACATTCAATCATAACATTTTTTAATCATTTTTTGAGAAGCTTACTGGGTCGGGACTACATTCTATAGATCAATCAAAACTTCGCCCCAAGGCCTTACAAACCTGGGCGAATGATATAAAGCAAAATGACAACTAGTTACAATTAATAGGATAGAACAATTTTCATTATCAAAAGATTTTGATTAGAATCTACAGATACTAGGTTTGAACTGTTCGTATTGTATTGATAGTCAATATTAAAGTTCAGAAACTCTAAAATCGGTCGGGTGATTAGAAATCGAACGGTTTCTTTTTCATCCCGCCGCTCACTTCCAATACTTGCCGTATTATTTCTGTATTCCAATAGGTTGCGCATGTAGGAAAGCTGTATATTAAATTTTTCCAGACCGGAAAAATTGACACCCACGCTGACAAGATTCCCGGTAAAGTCAAATTCGCTCCCTTCCGTATCTTCATCAGAATACCTGTAGTTCAAAAAACCGTAAGCCTTGTTATCCATGAAAAACAAGTATTGATCAAAGCCGATGGAAAGGTTAATGCTGTCACGCGGATTGTCGGTAAAAAAATTGGTTGTCTGAAAGGCGGAGCTTATATTGGTATAGAGTTTTGGATGAAGTGAAAAACCAACACGCGGGCCAATACTGTGAAAGGCAATGAATTCCTTTGTATCTAAAAAACTATAGTTGTAATAGTAGTTGATTCCAGTGTCCCACCCCTTCGCATCATGAGAAGCTCCAAAGGAAATGGTGTTAGATTGGTAATTGAACTCAGGAGTATCCTCCCAGGAATTCTCGTAAAAATCATATCCCAATCGGAGTTCGAGATCGGGCGTAGAGTAGAATTTGTAACCCGTCGATAATTCAAAAATGGCTGCCTGATCGGCTTGATTGGTTATGACATCCTGCTTGACCACCGACAAGTTATCATCGAATTGAACTCCCATACTGGCATTGAACCACCAGTCTTTTTTGCTTTTGCTTGTTTTGCCTCCTATTTCATCCAGCAGACTTTCAATCTCACCAGCAATATCAGATTCTGGGTCCCTTTCCAGAGCCAGGGTCAGTGCTAACTTGGCGTCTTCTTTCTGCCCCAGTTCCAAATAGGCCACCCCGATTTGAAACAGGCTTATTTGCTCCATTCCGGGGTCCAGGCTCAAAACAGTTTGAAAGTGAATGAGAGATTCCTTGTACCACTTTTTTTGTTGGAAGACGCGGCCCAGATAAAAATAGGCCGAGGCATCTTGAGGGTCCTGATCAATGGATTTTTTGAATTGCTGGATAGCCAGTTCATTAGATTCAAGATGAAGATAAGCGATACCAAGATTACGCCGGGCACCTTTGTACTGTGGGTCCAGTTCAAGAACCTTTTTTAATGGGGCAACTGCTTCAGAATATTTTTCAGTTCTAAGGAGGGTCAGACCCAGATAATAATAGGCATCTTTATCGGCTGGGTTGTTTTTGATTACTTTTGAAAACTCGGTTATGGCGTTTTCATATTTCTCTTCACCGAAAAATTGCAAACCACGAGAAAGGAGAGAGGAAACTGTTTCCTGTGCCTGAACAATATTCAGGCACAGGAACAGTAGGGGTAAAGTCAAAAACAAGCGCTTCGGCATAGCATCCATAATGAGGTGTATGCCAAATTATACTCAACTTATCACCGAAATACCAATAGATTCAGTGGATTAATACACGGTGGAGCCATAAAGAGTTATGGTTTTCCACCACCAGCAGGCGGACCAGCAGGCGGACCACTTCTAGCTATTTTGGGCAAGCCAAGATCAGGTTTACCCGTTTGTCCGACACCAGGTCGCCCGATTCCTCCAAGTCCTTTTCCTGTGTTGCCACCTACTTTAGCCCTGAGGTTATTTACTCCTCCAAGCCCTTTGAGCCCTTTCGATCCTTTGCCGCCAGTTATTGAAGGACCAGCACCACGACCTCTGGTTCCGCCAGCTTTTGCTACCCTATCTTTAGCTTTCGCAAAAAATGGGCCTCTGGCAGTACCTTGAGCCTTAACTTTTGTCATTGTTATGGTGGTGCGTCCTCTGTTTGCCGGTAGCCCTCTTTGTTTATCAGCCTGCTTCATCAGACCCTTAGGCAACTCACCAGCTTCAGCCTTTTTCAAGAGGCCCGGGGGAAAGGTTCCATTTTTGGCCATCGCCAACAATCCCGGAGGAAGCGCATCAGCCGCCGCTAAGTCAACCAGAAGCGGTGGAAGGGTCTGAATGTCGGATACAACTCCATTTTTCGTAATCCCCAACATTTTCCCTTTGGTGAGTATCTTCTGCGGCCCCCGCTTTCCGTTTGGTAGTAGCGGAGCAGTATCGATGCTACCTTCAATATTGATGAAAGAAGTCTTGCCGTTCGGATGGACGGTCACAACAAACTCCGTTCCCCTTACTCCTGCCACAGCAGTGGGCGTCACCACCTCGAAGGCCGACCCTTTCGCTTTACCTTTGGTCACCACAAACCGCACGGTTCCCAAAGCCACATTGACCACGGTTTTCCGCAGATCCTTTTCGGGATCGTAAATATGCTTTTTTATATTAACCGAAGCATTTTCTCCCAGGGTCAATGAACTTTTATCATCGAAAGTGAAAGTGGCTTTTGATTCAGGTTTGGTCTTAATATGGTCATTCATGAAGACCGGAGAAGCCAGCTTGACATCGTTTGAGTTCTTCTCCCCCTGATGGGTCTGAAGAATTTTCCCTTCAACGCCGGTAGTGATTCCAATATCAGCTGATTTGACAATTCCCTCCTGCTTCAAAAACTGTTTCTGCTCAAACAGGTGTTTACCCGGAGGTTGGCCGGACAGAGCGTAGGTAACCCGGACAAACTCCTGATCGGTCATCGCCTCATTTCCATCCCTGTCACTCAGGACTTTAAACCCTCGAATCTTTAAAATCCTGGAGGTTTTATCATACAGTTCTTCCTGAGACAGCTCCGCATGATTTTTCGGAAGAAGAGGGTGATCAGGTTGATTTTGAGAAACCATCGCTATAAATTCAGCCTTGCTGACCTGTGCATTATCCGGGCTGGCTGAAATAAGAACCACAGCTATTAAGATAAGCATCAGACAGACACCTCCCAACCTGATTGGACGAGACCTGGTAACTTTTCTCATATTAGTAACTCCTTTCAAAGCTTTCATTATAAAGTCGCCTCTTCAATGAGTAATCTGATTAATTTTTCCATATCTTGATTATCTAAAATACTTAAGTTCATCTTTGCTTTACTGTATAGCCACAAAATGCGACGTATTGTCTAAATCAAAAAAGACTTCAACTCATCCGGGGAGCAGGGCTTACCAAACAGATAGCCTTGAGCCCAATCACAGCCGCTATTCTGCAAAAACTCCTTTTGTTCATTCGTCTCAACGCCTTTGGCAACCGTTTTCATCTGTAAATTTTTTCCAATACATATAATCGTGTTGGCGACTGTGGCGTTAGTCCCGGAAGAGAATCCCTGGACAAGCTTGGAGTCAATATTTAATGTGCTTATGGGAACGCGGGCCAGATTATTCAACGAAGACACCAAGCCAAAATTATCCAAAGCCAACTTTGAGCCAAACCCGTGAAGCTCCATTAAGTTTTTATACGTCTGTCCAGAAGTTTGCAGTAAAGACAATTCAGAAATTTCAAATTCAAACAAATCCGGTTCCAACGCCAACTTATTTATAGTGCCCGCAATGTTGTCCACCAGCTTTTCCTGAAGCAACTGCACTTCGCTAAGGTTTATGGAAACGGGCAACAAGGGTATCCCTTCCTGTCTCCAAGCTGTCATTTGTTTACAGACAGCCTGCAAAACCCAGTCCCCAATTGAAACCAGCAAACCACTCTCCTCGGCCAGAGGAAGAAATTCGGCAGGAAACAACATTCCTCCTTCCGGGTCATTCATCCTCAAAAAAACTTCAAGCCTTTTATTTTCTCCTGTTTTAAGGTCTACTTTTGGCTGATAGTTCAATAGAAAGTTCTCATCTTCCAGTGTTCGCGCCAAAAGAGTCTTAAGGTTTAACCGGCTTTGAGCTACAGACAGCATTTTCGGATCATGAATAAAGTAAGAGTTCTTTCCCTGTTTCTTAGCTTGATACATCGCCGAGTCCGCACTTTTGAACAGGCTTTCAGCATCCTTGGCATCGGTTGGATAAAGCGCGATACCTATGCTGAAGCTTGAATAAATTTCGTGCTTATCAATTTTAAATGCAGGCTTGAGAGCCAGAATAATACGTTCTGCCAGGCGGGTGGAGTAACTAGCATCCTTCAACCCCGTTAAAAGGATCACAAACTCATCTCCACCTATCCTTGCCACCGTGTCCTCGCCGCGTAACAATCCTTTTAAACGTTTAGCCACCTCTTTTAACAACTCATCTCCAATAGAATGTCCCAAAGTGTCGTTTACGGATTTAAAATCATCTATGTCCAGGAATAACACCGCAAATTTTTCATCTTTACGGTCAGCATGTGCAAGCGCCAAAACGAGGCGGTCATTAATCATGTTGCGGTTAGGCAGACCCGTCAGGGAGTCAAAAAATGCCATGCGCTTGATTTTTGATTCCAGATGCCGATACGCCGTCAAATCCCGGACAACTGCCAACAAAGCATTTTTTTTGCCAACCTGAATCCCCTTTAATTTCACCTGAACCGGGTAAACCGTGCCGTCTTTTCTCATTTGCAGAGCTTCAAAAAGCTGAACCAGTTTTCTGCCGGCTCGAAGCGGTTCCGCAAGCACATCAAACTCCAAACGAGACTGATCTTCCCAAAAATCGTATAAGGCTTTTTTATATACATGATCTTTGCTATAACCCAGGTTTCGGGTGGCTACGGAATTGGCCTGTAAAACTTTATAACTATCAGCATCGATAATATAGATTTCATTGGTTGTATCATCCAGCACTTGGGTTAAGTGTTCAGAGTGTTCCTGTTCTTTTTTTAATTTAGCATGGACGCCTTCCAGCACATCCATATCTGTCCGGGTTCTTTCTGAGAGGGTTTTCAAAAGGGCCAGCAATGATCCAGAATTGTGGGAAAATTCTTCATAGAATTTTTTTTCGGTGATCTCAAGCAGTTGCGTTTCTGCTTCGGCCCGAATGGATGCCGAACGAGGCTTGGATTCTATCAGTCCCATTTCTCCAATGTAATGACCGGCCCCCCTGCGGGCAATCACTTCGTCTTTTTTATAAACCAGCAGTTCCCCTGACAGGATGATGTACATCGCATCGGACTCATCCCCCTCATTAAAGAGCAGTTGACCTGATGATAGCGTAAGGACTTCACAAGAACGAGCCAGTTTCATCAGAGTCTCTTCAGCAAAGAAACTGAGAAAATCAACACACTTCAACTGTTCCAGTTTTTCAGCCTCATTCATAGTCAGTGCCTCAGCATAGTCCACGTCGGAATTTCCCACGCAATTGAGTATCTTTTATAGTTTATGCTTTAAGTATATGGGATATATCTCCAGATGGAATCCCCATAATCGGGGGGGGCCTAAAAAGGGGAGCCCTTATCCCAAAAGGGATAACCGTTGCATTCACCTACATTATCTAGATAAGGCTACCAATACCCACCAGATTTTGTAGCAAAAACATTACAACCTTAATTGAAAACAGTTTGTTTTCTCCTTGTATTTAGTCAATCTATCTATTGGGTCCGATCCATTTCCCAAGGAAAATATTCCTTATTTATAATGGTTTTAAAAGTGATAGCAATTCTCTTATCTCACCAACAACAATTCATCCAAACGAAAATTCATTTTTTCACCAACCGGCCCTTCTTTATCTCAAGGAAGAACAAATATATAAATTTTGATACGTCTTAAAACAAACGAAAAAAGTCTCTTAAATATTTGGCTTCCCAAAATTTATCTCTAGGTCTATAATCAATCATTCAATTATATTTGTAATAGAGGTGATTTTTGAACAACAAGACCACACTAGAGTTTCTAGAGAAGGTCGACTTTCTAAAAAACTTACCTGGATTGGACACTCTCGCCACCAACTGCAAGGAAGAATTCCTGCCCCAAAAAGCATTTCTATTCAAGGAGGGAGATATCGGGGAAGCCATGTACATCATCACGTCTGGAAGCCTTGAGGTGTTCAAGGAAAATCGCGTGATTGCCAATAGAACCTCCGGCGAATACATAGGTGAGATGGCTCTACTGGGAAACCAAATACGATCCGCGTCAGCAAGAGCCACTACCGATGTTCAAGCAATTGAAATTCGCAAAGAATATTTTTTGAGTTTTTTATCCACGAATCCAATGGCATTTTTGCCACTATTTCAGACCCTCACGAGTCGATGGAAAGAGGATTTAAAAAATATTAATTCTGACAATCTCGAATTAAAAAACCAGATAAAATTAAACCAGAGGTTCTCTCTCCTTTTGGACGACACCGTCAATGAAATTTTCATCCTGAACCCGGATACGTATCAAATCATACAGGCTAACCTCAAGTCCTCCCAAAATCTGGGCTACACCCGGGAAGAATTAAGCAACACTACTTTTAATGAAACTTTCCAGGATTTGTCCCAGGGTGAGTTGAGTGAAAAACTCCAAAACCTGGTCAAAAAAAAGCAGGCTCAGGTATCGTTTGAAAATCAGCATAAAAGGAAGGACGGTTCGAACTTTCCAGTAGAGGTGCGTATTCAATATTCTGAAATAGAGGACCCCCCATTGATTTATGCCATTGTCGAGGATATATCGGATAGAAAAGCCATGGAGAACCATATTAAACACTTGGCATTTTACGACTCCTTAACTGAACTACCTAACCGCAATTTGATCAAGGATCGGCTCAACATCATGTTGGCCCAAGCCACGAGAACGAACACTAAGGTAGCTATATTATTCATGGGCTTGGATAATTTTAAGAACGTTAATGATAGCCTGGGTCATGAAGCGGGAGACCAGTTTTTAGTTCAGGTAGCCAACCGGTTTGAGAAACCTCTGCGCAAAGAAGACACATTCGGGCGTCTGGGAGGAGATGAGTTTATCATTCTTTTCCCCGCTTTAAAAAATGAAAACTTTGTGGCGAAACTGGCACAACGGGTCCTTGACATTATGGACCAGCCGTTGGAGTTAAAGGGGAAGCAGTTTCATTCCACCTTCAGCGTTGGGGTAGCGATATTCCCTCAAGATGGCAAAGATATTGAAACACTCTTTAAGAATTCGAGTATCGCAATGTATCAAGCCAAGGAATCCGGGGGTAATGCTTACCGTCTATATGAATCTTCAATGCATGACAAAATCATGTCACGATTGACGCTGGAACAGGATTTAAGAAAAGCACTCAAAAATAAAGAATTCGAATTGCATTATCAACCCAAGGTCAGCATGAGAACCGGAGAAATCGAAGGATTGGAAGCTCTTATCCGCTGGAACCATCCTGATGGGAAAGAAATTTCTCCCGCAGTGTTCATACCCATCGCCGAGGAGAGCCAGATTATTAATAAAATCGGGGAGTGGACTTTTATCGAAGCATGCCGCCAGATAAGAGAATGGCAGCAAAAATATGACAGTGCTGTAAAAATAGGTGTCAACCTTTCCGGCAGGCAATTTGACCAGCCCAACCTGGTTGAAAAAATTAACAGCATTATAAAGTCTGAGGGAATTGATGCCAAATATCTGGAAATCGAAGTCACAGAGACCGCGATTATGTCCAATATAAAAGAGGCAATTGAGGCCCTGAAGCAATTCAGGGAATTAGGAATTCATATTTCTGTTGACGATTTTGGTTCAGGTTACACCTCCCTGGGTTATCTTACAAAGCTTCCCATCAATACCTTAAAAATCGATCAATCTTTCATTAGTGGCTGTACAGACAGTAGCAATATAGCCATCATTCAGGGAATCATTGCCATTTCGCAGAAAATGGGATTTCAGACCATTGCAGAAGGAGTGGAAACCAGGGAGCAACTCAATTTACTTAAAAGCCTGGGATGCGACCAATTCCAGGGCTACCTGTTCAGCAAACCTCTCCCTGCGCGAGAAATAGTTCATTTGATTTGGCCTGCCCAAAAAGCGAGCATCCAGGCTCCTCCGTTTTGAAAAACCCAACAGATTGGATATTGTCCATCCACCATCTCAACACCTTTTGCTAATTTGACAAGCTGGGATGACTAAAATAAAGTGAGATGATTCTAATTCCCTATTGAGCCACTCAATACGGTTCTAGAATCAGGAAGGTTTTGAATATTACTTTAAAGAGGCTCAATATCTAATTGCGCGAAAACTTGAAAAAATATTCGCATTGGTTAATGGGTTTAGGTATCACCCTTTTAACGTTGCTCGCCTACGCCTATTCTCCGCCATGGGTACAGAACCTTGAAAACCTCTCCCAAAATTCCCACTTCCGTTTAAGAGGGCCTATTGCTCCCGGCCCCGAAGTCCTGATTGCAAAAATAGATGAAAAAAGTATCGATAAATTAGGGCGCTGGCCCTGGCCAAGACAAACCATGGCAAAACTGACACAAAAACTTTTGGATTTCGAAGCCCGCGCTATTGGTTTTGACGTTATTTTTTCTTCGCCTCAATCCAATCCTCATCAGGAATCACTTGAGCAATTAAGCCACTTAATCCCTGATGCCTCGCCCGAAAATGCATCGGCTCTAGAATTCATGGAAAAGCTCCTCAGAGAGTCCAGTCCTGATGCAGAGTTCGCAAAAGTTTTGTCCAAAGCCCCCCGGGTGGTACTCGGTTATTTTTTTCATTTTTCAGATGAAGAACTGCATCACCTCACACCTGAGCTTCGAAACCAGTATTTTGAAGATATAAAATCATCTCAATTCAGGGGGTTTTTGAAATCGCAGAACGATCTGGATTTATCCCGTCTGCCCTTCCCAAGTGCTTATGCGGTGGAATCGAACATCACAACATTTTCCAGAAGTGCAAGGAGCTCGGGCTTTATCACTTTCAACATTGAAAATGATGGGTCAATAAGACGCTTGCCCCTGCTTGTCAAATACCACGATTCTGTTTCTAAAAAAGATTATTACTTCCCTCCCCTTTCCCTGAGAATCCTGGAGCAGTATCTAGAGGGAACGCTTCTTTTTCGAGTCGGTGAGTCTGGCATGGAAGAAGTAATATTAGATAGCGAAACTACCTTAACCATTCCAACCAACGCTAAAGGAGAACTTGAAATCAATTTCCTGGGGCCTAGAGGAATCTTTCCAGGTTTTTCCCTCAGTGACCTGCTGGATGACTCAAAAAGTTTGGGTTTAAAAAACATAATAAAAGACAAGATAATTCTGGTTGGAGCTACCGCTACGGCGCTGGAAGACATCAGGGTCACTTCCTTTGATCCCAAGCTACCGGGAATAGAAATTCATGCCAGTATCATTGATAACATTCTAAGGAATAATTCTCTCTCCCAGCCTTCCTGGAAACTTGTTTTAGAGTTGGTTTATATATTCGCGGCTGGAATATTATTGATTGTCATTTATTCCCGCATCCAGCCCTCTCAGGCGTTGTTGTTCTGGGTCGTCAGCACTGCTTCCATGTATTTCTTATGCCACTGGTTCTTTCTTAACGAAGGGATCTGGTTGACAGATGTGTATCCAATTTTTGAAAACACCGCCATTGCGTCGACAATCATGATCAGCCGTTTCGTAGAAGAAGGGAAACAAAAACAGTTCATCAAAAAAGTTTTCAGTCAATACCTCTCACCCAGGGTTGTAAAAGTACTGCTCAACGATCCCTCAAGGTTGAAGCTGGGTGGGGAGCAGAAGGAGCTCACCGCTTTCTTCACAGACCTGGAAGGGTTCGCTACCTTCTCAGAACAACTTGGCCCGACAGAACTGGTTGACCTTTTGAACACCTACCTCACCGAAATGACGGATATTCTCTTGCAATACGATGGCACCCTGGACCGCTATGATGGCGATGCGATCAAAGCCTTTTTTGGCGCTCCGGTTTATTTCGAAGATCATGCAAAACGAGCCTGCTGGGTATGCATAGATATGCAGAATAGGCTCAAAGACCTGCGTGTGAGATTCAAGGAGGAAGGCAAACCAGAATTGTTAATGCGTGTAGGCATCAACACCGGGCAAATGGTTATCGGAAACATGGGCTCCAATACCCGAATGATGTATGGAATGAACGGAGACTCGGTTAACCTGTGCGCTCGTCTGGAAGGAGCCAACAAGCAATATGGAACCTATTCCCTGATCAGCGAGTTCACTTATCAGGAAGCCAAAGAGTTCATCGAGGTACGGGAATTGGATGTTCTAAGGGTGGTCGGTCGGTCGACTCCCATAAAAATATATGAGCTGTTAGGAAAGCGGGGAGAAATCGAAGAGCCTGTCAAAAAGGTATTACCGCTTTATTACGAGGGCTTAAAAAGTTATAGGAATCGTGAATGGGCAGAAGCCAAAAAGCATTTTGAAGAAGCGTTAAAGACCCGACCAGAAGATGGCCCCTCAAGAATCTACCGGGAACGATGCGAAAGCTTTATCCTTGAGCCTCCCGCAGAAAACTGGGACGGTGTTTTTAACCTCAAAAAAAAATAAAGCTACACTTCAGGATTCTGAGGATTCAGAACCCATGCTGTGGTTATACTCTTGCAAAATGGCGTCTTGAGTTTCCTGATCTGCGGCTTTATAAATTCGGATCGTTTCAAAGTGGCGGGTCTGTTGAACGCGCAATAATTTAAGACGCATCAATTCCAGAATAGCAAGAAACGTCACAACAACCTCCTGCTTGGTATTTAACACCGTAAACAGCGATTCAAACGTAACGCTTTCTGAGGCGTTGAGAATTTCCATAATGTGCTGAATCTGATCCGTGACCGACATTTCGGTGATTTCAATTTCATAATCTTTCTCAAACGACTTGGTATCCAGTATCTTCTGGTAAGCTTTAAGCAAATCGAAAACCGATGCATCCACCAGTCCCTTCTCTTCTGAGCTGTCATCAATTTCAATCTGTCCACCACGCACAAAAACCTGTTGCCGATCATGTTCTTTCATTCTCAACTCAAATGCCGCGTCCCGATAGCGCTGGTACTCTTTCAGCCTTCGCATCAATTCTGCGCGCGGGTCTTCTCCGCCTCCCGCATCAAACTCTTCATCCGTTTCTGGAGCGGGCAGTAAAATTTTTGATTTAATACGCGTCAACTCAGCGGCCATGACCAAATACTCCCCAACCAGTTCAAGGTTCAACTCCTGCATCATCCCCAAATATTCCATGTACTGTCGGGTAATTTGAGCAATGGGGATATCACAGATATCCATCTTTTGCTCTTTAATTAAATGAAGAAGCAGGTCTAAAGGACCTTCAAAAATATCAAGCTTGCATTGATAGCTCATGGTCGGATCATAGATTCAAGGTTTTCAATATGGACTCAACTCAATAATAACAAGTTTTCACTGCTGAACTTAATTTTTCACAAGTCTCCCCAAAGTGACTGCAAAAGAGCTAATGCCACCACAGGAGCCGTTTCCGCTCTGAGAATACGAGGGCCCAGACTCACCGTCTGAAAACCGTGTTCCCGAGTCTTCTCGATTTCAACCGAACTAAACCCCCCCTCCGGTCCAATTAAGACCGCAACAGAACGGGGTGCCTGATCCAGCTGTAAATTTTTAAGGGAACTGTTACTCTCCATTTCCCAAAAGACCAGTTTAAGGTCTAGATCATCATTATTGCGACAAAATATTTCCAGGGTTTCAATATCTTCCGTCACCAGAGGGACTTGGGTGCGCCCGCATTGTTTTGAACTTTCCAGCGCAATTTTCTTCCAGCGCTCGGTTTTCTTTCGATGTGTTTTTACCACACATCGATCGGTGATCAAAGGCGTGACAGAACGTACTCCCAGTTCCACGGACTTTCTTAAAGTCGCATCAAACTTGTTGCCTTTGGTCAATGCCAACCCCAAATGAACCGCTAAGGGAGATTCCACATCGAACTCTTCAGAAGCAATGATTTCGCCCAGAACCTCTTTCGCTTCAACCTCAACCAGTCGAACGGTGTGCAATTTATCCGAACCACCGATGACCTGAATACATGCTCCCGCCTTCAATCTCAACACAGTTCTGATATGCGAGACATCCGATCCGGTAAGTGTCACCCTGTTGCTGACAATTTGTTCTGCAGGAACAAAAAACTTGTGACTCATGCCTCAACCCAATGAATCCGTAACAAATCTTCCAGAGAAGCCAACTCATAATCGGGGACGATATCGGTCTGTTCCTTTTTGCGGTTTACCCACGCGGTCTGCATTCCCACTCCTTGAGCGCCCAAAATATCCATTGAAAGGCTATCTCCCACAAAAAGAATCTCGCAGGGTTCTAATTGAAAATGACTGATCGCAAGTTGAAAAATGGAGGGATGCGGTTTGCGAAAAGGTACGTCAGAGGAATAAATGGTGAAATCAAAATATTTCTTCAAACCTGATTCTTCCAGCTCCAGCTCCTTCATAAAAACCGGATTGGTGGTGTTGGAAATAATTCCCATGCACACACCCCATTGACTCAATTGCTGAAGAACAGCATTCACCTCGGGGAAGATCTCCCTTTCTCGATAGACTTCCTTGTAATAAACCTGCAAAAGTTCCTGTAGCGAAACCTTTCCTCTCCAGGGGATTTTGAAATAGAAAAGCAGATATTGTAAAACTTCCTCGTAACGAGCCTCGCGATGAGTCGTTCGGGATTGCTCGATCATCGCTCTAAACAGTTCCCGCGATTTTCCCAAGCAGACTTCAAATTCAGGTAAAGCAATTTGTTTTTCCTGAAGGCAGGCAAAAACTTTTTCCAGGGGGAGCCGGTCACCCTCCTCGCCTAAATCCACCAGAGTGTGCGCCCAATCAAAAGCAATCGCTTTAAAGGAAAATTTCATTTCTCACCCATTGTTGCTGTATTGCAGTCCGTAAAATATGAGAGCCTGACCTGAATCTATTAAAAACGATAAGCCTTTAATAATCAACATTTAAAATAATAAATCAGAGGACAGTTGCTTCCCCAAAATTTATCGTGACAACTCCATGAAGTATGTTCTTGACCCTCAGCCACATCCACTAAATAATGGCGGTACAAAGATAACAAAGAAACTGCTGTAAGGGAAAACTCATGCCCTCTGAAAATATAAAAGCCCTGCCAAAAAACATTCGCTCGAATCAGGAGTTGATTCAGGAAGCAATCCACTTAGGCTGTACCAAAGCAAAAGTGATCTTAACGAAAACAATATCCATGGCTCATTGGATGAAATTGCAATGCCAGTATGGCTGCACTCATTATGGATCACTTCTTACCTGCCCCCCCTACACTCCCGATGTCGAAGAAATGTCAGAAGTTCTTGTGGAATACGATAATGCCCTTCTCATCAATGCCAGCCCGGAAACAAATGTAAGGGAAATAGTTGTCCAACTTGAAAAAATTTTAAAAGAGAAAGGGTTTAGCAAAGCTTTCGCTTTATCCGCTCAGCCTTGCGACCTATGTGATCCCTGCACCATTGCTACAAATTGTCAATATCCCGAAAAAGCCAGGCCAACCCTGCAGGCTTGTGGCATTGATGTGAAGGAAACCATCCAAAATAACGGCTGGGATGATCTCGGCCAACAGACCCCCTGCACCCCAACCCATGCCATTGGCATGGTGCTTATAGATTAAGAGCGGTCATTTAAATGCCCGTGGTTTTACTACTACGCAGTCATTGAAAACTGGCGGCCTCTTTGCCACCTATGATCCAGCGAGGAACTAGACCCTAAAAAGCGCTATACTACTGGGATCCTGAATAAAATAGCAAAAAATGTTCGAGCCAAACCATGCTATTTGATTTACAAGTAATGAGAATTATAATAGTATATCCAAAGAAATATCCCTAAATATTTGGAGATAATTTGATGGATACCATCCGTTCGCAAATGACCACACCGATCATCAGCATCTATTCGGAAGCTACAGCTCAAGAAGCCGCTCAATTGATGAAGGAAAAAAAAATTGGGTCTCTGCTGGTCAAAGGTTGTCAAGGCTATGTCGGTATTCTGGCAGAGCGAGACTTGGTGAACAAACTGGTCTGTGAAGGCCTGGACCCAAAGACCACTCCAATCTCCGCAATTATGGAGGAGTCCATTTTATCTATTGATCAGGATGCGCCAATCTCCGAGGCAGGGGGTCTGATGCAGGAATACAAGATTTGCCATCTAGCGGTGACAAAAAATGATGAAATCGCGGGAATTCTCTCCGTCAGAGATCTGGTCTATAAAGCTAAAACCCCTGCTTAAATTAATTAACGGTTTCCCCTCAACCTGAAGACCAATACTGAGCTCATCCGCCACCAACAAGCTCATCTAACTCCTGAAGATCCCCACCGCTAATACCTAAAAAATAAAGGATTAATCTTAAATCCGAATGATTAATGCTGGCCTGTGCCTGGCGTTGCACAATGGGCTTGGCGTTGAAGGCGATGCCCAATCCAGCTCGCGCCAGCATCTTGATATCGTTGGCCCCATCTCCAACTGCAACCACCTGACGCAGGGAGAACCCTTCCTTTTCCGCCAGAAAAACCAATGACCTTTCCTTGCCCTCCGCATCAATAATCGGCCCCTCCAGTTCACCTGAGACTTTGCCACTTTCTATCTTCAACTGGTTGGCAATACCATAATCCAAACCATAGGTATCGCAAATCTTATCGATAAAAAACTGAAATCCACCGCTGACCAGAGCAATTTTGTACCCCAAGTGCTTCAAGATCTTGACCAGGGATTCCGCCCCCGGTGTCAGCGGTAGGGAATTAGATAACTGGTGCAAGCTTTCCACAGACAGGCCTTTAAGTAGTCCCACTCTTTTCCGCAGGGCTGATTCGAAGTCGATTTCCCCACTCATGGCCTGATGGGTGATTCTCGACATTTCCTCCCCCACCCCAGCCAACTTTCCCAACTCATCAATGACTTCACATTGCAGGAAAGTCATATCGGCATCGAGCACAATCAATCTTTTATTGCGCCTGAAATAAGTCTCCTCCTGCACGGCGATATCGACCCCGTAATTTTCCTTGAACTTCACCAGAGCGTTCAATACCTCCTCCGATGAGTGGGCCTTGCGGGTTCCGATGACAAACTCCAATACATGAACATCTCCCGAATCCAATTGTTCAATACGCAGGATGTTAATGTCAAGTTCGGCAAAAATTTGGGTGATTTCCTGAAAACCGACAGATGGCATGGCACCACAAAGCAGAGTCACCACCGAACGATGAGCGTAGGGAGCATCCGGCCTGGTCGCCATTTCCCAAGGATAGATGGTGGCTTTAAAATCCATTTTCTCCGCATAGACAGATAGTGCTTCACGGAGAGGTAGAACACGGCTAGGATCGCAATCGTCAAGCAGGATGGAAAGATTCAGCAATCCGTTGAAAACGAATTGTTTGATGTCCACCACATTGCAACCGGCCTGAACAATGAAAGTCAGAGTTTCAGCCAGGATTCCGGGCCGATCTTGCGCTGAGACATGAATATGTAGTTGTCTGGAAGAAAGAGGCATGGTTCAGGTCTGTGGCTTGTAACGCCACCCTTCCCTTTTTTTGCAGGTCCAGCCCTCATGGACTTGGAAGGTAGCAAGATTAACCAGCGTTTCGGAATTGAACAAAAAAATGAGACCTTCTCCGTTTATCAAGTTTTCCTTCAGGTGCAAGCGCTTAAGTTTTCCAAGATGTTTGGCGCTGGCGAGAGCCTTCAAACCTTCATCGCTGACGCTGTTCTGATTGAGGTTCAAATACTGAACATTTTCCAAAAATGCGCATTCAACCAGTTCCTGAACCCCCTGGTCGCCCAGATTGTTATCATCCAAATCCAGCCAACTAATTTCCTGCATTCTGGGGGCCTGCCATAATAGCTGTGCCTCTTCTGCACTAAGTCCTTTACCACTGAGCATCAGTTGATTGCCGCGCAAGCGACCTGCAAAAATCTCGTCAACATTTTCAAATCTGCAATTCTCGTTCATCATTTATCCTTAAACATAAACCATGGCTGTTTTCTATATCACGAAGTTGACAGCCCACCAATTCATTTTTTCCGGGGTATATATTTTCGGTCCTTTAAAGGTTTTGGCAGATATTCCTGTTCCACTATAGAGTCGGGGAAACTATGCGGATATTTGTAGTCCACGCCAAACCCATATTTGGATTTAGCATCTTTATAATGCGTATCTTTCAAATGGTCAGGAACAGGATAAGATAACCCTTTGTTCTGGATATCGTCCAAAGCCTGATCGATGGCCACAATCGCCGAGTTATCCTTGGGGGCCTGAGCCACATAGATAACCGCCTGAGCAAGAGGAATGCGAGCTTCTGGAAACCCCAGTTTTTCCACTGCATTCGCTACAGCTTGTACCAGTATAAAGGCTTGCGGGTCAGCGTTGCCGACATCCTCGGCCGCCGTGACCAGCAGTCGCCGAACAATAAATCGCGGGTCTTCCCCGCCAGCAATCAGTTTTGCCAGCCAGTATATCGCCGCATCGGCATCCGAACCGCGCAGGCTTTTCTGGAACGCCGAGGCGTGATCGTAATGCTCGGTACCTTTTTTATCGTAGAGGGTAGCAGCGTGTTGGATGATCCCCTCAACGATTTTCAAATCAACCTGCTTTGAGTCTCGCTGGGCGACCACATCATGTGCCGCCTCCAACACATTGAGAGCACGGCGGGCATCCCCATTGGCATGACTGACCATCATATCCATCGCCTCTGGAGAAATTTCAAGGCCGAACTCTCCCAGGCCCTTTTCCGTATCCAGCAAAGCCCTGCTCAGGATAACCCTGATTTGTTCACGCTCTAAAGTTTCCAGACGAAAAATCTGGCATCGCGATCGAAGCGCGGGAATCACCTCAAAAGAAGGGTTCTCCGTAGTGCTACCAATCAGGCGAACCGTTCCATTCTCGATATGAGGCAAAACAGCATCCTGCTGAGCCTTGTTGAACCGGTGAATTTCATCGATGAATAATACCGTTCTCTTTTGACGGGACTTCCAGACTTGACGGGCACTTTCAATGACCTTGCGAATATCAGCGACCCCGGCATTCACCGCGCTGATCTCATGAAATTCGCTGTCAGTCAGCCGCGCCGCAATCCGCGCCAGGGTGGTTTTCCCCGTACCCGGTGGCCCCCATAAAATGAAGGACAACATTGAACCTGACTCCACCAGTTCCCTCAGCGGCAGCCCCTCCCCGATCAAATGTTCCTGACCGGCAAAGCCTTCCCAGCTTTCAGGGCGCAAACGGTCGGCTAATGGCGCGACTGGCATTTCATAATCTGGAAACAATTCCATAGAAAATTTATATTATTAATGACTCGGATTAGCAAACCCTATTATGGAAGAACCTGTATTATAATTAGCTCTCGGCTTCGTGCGATTCCTGTATCCATTGCAACACTGCATAGTCCATCCAGCGTCGGTCACCATGAGAGGTAGCATGTCTTGATATATATCCCATATGGCCACCCTTTTTGGGTTGATGTAACGTCACCTTCTCACTCATCACAGCCTGATCAAATAAATGACCGGGAACAAAAGGATCATCTTCGGCGGACAAAATAGCAGTGGGGATATTGATTCCCTTTAAATAATGTTGGGAACTCGACCTGTCATAATAATCATCGACATCTTTGAACCCACCTGCGGGGGCGGTATAACTGACATCGAAATCCCAGATGGTTTTTAAATTTTTGAGCGGACTCATGGCAGACGGAAACTGTTGCGCCAGAGCAACTGCCTGATTACGAATCAATCTCATATAATACCTGTTGAACAAGGCGCAACTCCATTTATTCGAAATGATGGCACTCGCAACCCTTAAGTCAACAGGCGGGTTTACCGCCAGAGCTCCTGAAATATTTTCTGAAATCTTTCGACCTTCCCCAAGATATTTTAAAAGAACATTACCGCTCAAAGAAAAACCAATTGGCATCAGAATCGCGCCGGGATATTTCTGAATCACAAAATCAATCATTTTTGCCAGATCATCGCTGGAGCCCCCATTCCACAAACGCGGACTCAACCCCATACCCGGCCCACAACCCAAATGATTGATCAGGAACACCCCGTAACCCCGCATCCAGAGCTTGGTGGAAATCCGTTTTATATAACCGGACTCGGAACAACCTCCCATGCCATGTGCCAACAAGATAATAGGCATGGTTTCATCTCTCCGTTTAATTTCGTATAGAACGGCCCTGCTCTGTTCGCCTAAATGCAGTTCATGCCGAATTCGTGGAGGACAGGGCAAGCCCTTGCCTCGGAGTTGAGAGCCGACAATTGTCTGGACAATGCCTCCCGGAACCCCCCAATGCGCTTCAAATGACTCCATGAACGGCCTGGACTTCACACTCCCTCCTTAAATGCTGAACTTAAGAACACCCGCAATGCAACTCGATGGAATTTTTACCCGTTTGCGAGTATCTAACAAGTGCTTTGATTTTGAGATCACCGGTCGTTAAAACCGGAAGTTGACACTCTACTCAAGTATTGTTAAATTACAAAATTCAACTTCTAAAATATATTACCAAAGTGAAAACCATTAAATTGCCAAATAAATTCAGCCTGATCTTCATGGTCTTGACCCTGTTATTAACCTGTCCTGCGTCTTTTGCTGCTTCGAGTAAGGAAGCAAAAACTCACTATCAAAATGCACTGAAACTGAGCCAGCAAAAAATATGGGATCAAGCCGTAGCCGAATTCAGGAAAGCCGCTGAACTCGCTCCACAAGATAGCCTGATACATGCGAATCTTGGCGTTGCCTTCAGCCAAATCGAAATGCACAAAGAGGCCCTGCTCTCTTTTGAAAAAGCATTACAATTGGGGTACGATTCTCCCGGCCTGCGTTATAACCGGGGCGTTTCTTTTGCTCGCGTTAACTTGCTGGATGAAGCCGTTCAGGAACTGGAAAAAGCCCTGAGCATGGACCACAGAATGGTAAAAGCGGAATATGATCTGGGGGTTTTATATAACCTGCAGGGAAAACGCGAGAAAGCCCTGCAAAAAGTTGAAACTTTATTCAAAAGGAACAACAAGCTTTCAAAAAAATTGTTCGACAAAATTGAATCCGCTTACACAGTCGTTTCCGTAGACGATGGTGGAACGTTAAAAGGCCGAGTAACACTTTCCGGCCCGGTCCCCAGAGTCCGCTCTTTTCACCTGATCCATGCTCCAAATGTGGAGTTCTGCTCCAGGATATCGGATGGGAGAGGCCACCGTCTGCTGTTCGACTTTACGGTTTCAAAAAACCGGGGACTGAAAGACACAGTCATCCATCTGGCGAAGGTTGAAAAAGGCAAACCCTTCTCGCCCAAGATGCAAACCTTTCACATCGACCGTTGCCGGGCCAGCAAATACGTAATTGGCGCAAAAAATGGCGAGAATATTATGGTGGAAAATACTGACCCTATCCAGCACGAGATCGCGACTTATGAAGTCCGCAATATTTACTCAGATCAAACCAGTAACCGCCCGGTACCGCCTAAATCCAGTCAGGTCCGTAGTGTATTTGCACGTCAAGACGCCGAGCATTACATCATAAAATGCAATTTGCATCCTTTCCTTCAAACAAATGCATATCTGTTACAAAACCCCTACTACACCGTGTCCGATGCAGATGGCAACTTCAGCATCGAAAACATTCCACCCGGAACCTATGAGGTGATCGCCTGGCATCCCTTTATTGCAAAACAAAAAGGCACAATCACCATTCCCGAAAAAGGAGAAGCCAGTTTAGATTTTGATTTTAACGGGAAAGATGAAAAAAGAAAACTTTATCACGATGATATCAAAGGCTATCGCTTCAACACCTGGTTTGACAGCAAAGAAAATTTTTACGGCGGAGAAAGAATTGATGATCCCGTTGAAGAGTTACAGGCCTTCTGTGACAACGACCACCTTTGTGGCAATTATAAAGCCCGGGAAAATTGATCTCGCTATGAATCATCCAACTAGTTAGTATTTCGTACCACTACCGCATCCAGCTTATACTTGTCCCTGGCCAGACTGGCCGCCTCCTGTGCTTTTTGTTCGTCGGCATACCTTCCCAGAAAAACCCGGTGCCATGTTCCATCATTATTGGCAATTTCTGTTTGCGTTAAAAACGCATCGAACCCGTTTTTCTGCAGGCGACTTTTCAAGGCACCCGCACGCCCCTCATCTCGGAAAGAACTCACCTGAACGGCATAACGAGGCCGTACATTCGCTGCGCTTTTTAATTCCTGTTTGCTTTCAGTTTTTACAGCAGGTTCTAATTTCGCATTTTTTTCAACCGATGGAGTTAAAGAAGTTGACGCGATTTTTTCGGAAGACAATATGGCTTTCCCAGATGCAAGTGGGCCTGGCATCAATCTGCCTTGAAGGTCCACATATTGGGTCATGCTCAAATCATTCAATGTTTCAAAAAAGGTATAAACCGGTTTGCTGGGTATGGGCTCTTTAACCTTATTGCGGATGGAGTCAGGTTTAACGGCCCTCATTTTTTCAGGAGAAAAATAGTTTTCCTGGAACTCACCGATGATTCCCGAAAAATGCAACCCTGCCACGGAAGCCATCACAAAAACTATTGCCAGGAAAAGTCTCATAAACAAATTATTTATGGGTGTGAAACCTCTTTAAACCGAGTTGAGTTTTTAGCCACCCACGAACGTCACCGGTTTCTCCGGTCACATTTTTTCCGGCGACGATATCCCCATCAACTCGAAACCGTTACGAATGGTGATTCTCAAAGCATCCAGCAGGAATAACCGCGCTTGCGTGAGCAACTCATCATCTGATATGACCCGATGTCTGCTGTAATAACCATGAAACCGGGACACCAGATCAAGCAGGTAATGGGAAATTCGATGCACCTCCAAAGCCCGTGCACTTTTTTCCACAATCTCAGGAAAAGCAAGAATAGCCTGGATGATTGCGAATTCTTCGTCATCCCTCAGCGGAGAAAGATCCACCGACCTGTCATAGAGCACGCCCTTTTCTTCGGCGGCACGAAAGATACTGCAAATACGGGCATGGGCGTATTGAATATAAAAAACCGGATTATCCGGAGTCTCCTTTTTAGCCAGTTCCAGATCAAAATCCAGATGTGTGTCGGAACTGCGCATCAGGAAAAAATAACGGGCCGCATCAACCCCAACTTCACTCACGACATCTGCCAGTGTTTCAAACTCACCAGACCGGGTGGACATCGACACTTTTTCGCCCGCCCGCAAAAGGCTGACAAACTGAACCAGAAGAATCTTGAAGATTTTCTTGTCATAACCCATCGCCTCGAGAACGGCCTCCATGCGGGGCACATAGCCATGATGGTCGGCACCCATCAAGTTGATGATTTTTTTAAATCCACGTTTGATCTTATTCTGATGATAGGCGATATCCGAACAAAAATAGGTCCGTTCTCCTGTTTGTTTGACAATGACTCTATCCTTGTCATCATCGAATGCAGAAGACTTCAACCATACGGCCCCGTCTTTTTCATAGACATGGCCCTGGCTCCGCAACCAGTCAACGGCCTTCTCTACCGACTTGTCTTCATAAAGGGATTCTTCACTGAACCAGTTATCAAAACTCACGCGAAATTCGGAAAGGTCCTTTTCAATCCCTTTAAGAATATTATCTTTTGCGAACTTCCTGAAAAAGGGAATACAGTCTTCTTCGGGCTTGTTTAAAAATTCGTCCCCTTTTTGATCAATGATTTCACTGGCGATACCTTTAATATAATCGCCTCGATAATGATTATCGGGAAACTCAATCGCCTCACCCATCAGTTCACGGTAGCGCAACCAGGTGGAGCGACCGAGAAAATTCATCTGGTTCCCCACATCATTGATGTAGTATTCGCTGCTCAAATCGTACCCGGCTTTTTTTAGAATCCTTGCCAGCGCATCCCCAACAGCAGCCCCTCTGCCATGCCCGACATGCAAGGGACCTGTGGGATTCGCACTGACAAACTCGATCAAAATTTTTATGCCCTGCCCTGCATCAGACTTGCCAAAATCTTCTCCCTGCGTAACGACATTCCGCAACCGTTCCAGAAAAAACTCCCGGGACATTTTAATATTGATGAATCCCGGCCCGGCAACTACGGCCTGACTCAGTTCACCATTTTCAAGATGGCGGGCAACGCTTTCGGCAATCACTTTCGGGCTCTTGCGCTCACTCCTTGCCAGCGTCATGGCAATATTGGTTGAAAAGTCTCCCATTTTTTCGTCCTTGGGCTTTTCAACCACAATTTCAGGAAACGAGGAAAGCTCCAGTTCACCTGCCTGCCGGGCTTTTTCCAGGGCATCATGAATAATTTGTTTAATCGCGGTTTTCATTCAGGTTTCATCTTAAAAAATGTCATGAATAATAGGGGAAAACAGGGGTCAGATATCAGGCAGGCAACGGGACTAATCTTTCCGGTCACGAACAGCTTCCACTTCTTTTTCCATTTCTTCTTCCAGAGTTTTCTTATCAAATCGAAACTGTTCTTCAAGTTCTACTTTGTGAGCTTCAATGTCTTCAGGATGAACCCGATCCGATAATTTGCGGATCTTGTCCTGAGAGGTCAAGTCCCGGTCTGCAATTTTTGCGGTGTATTCTTTTCGAATCTCGGCAATTTCCTGCTTTTGTTTTTTAGTCAGCTTTTTCTGACTTTTCAGCTCCGGCGCCAGCTTATCAGAGCGTTCCAGACTCAATTCCCAAGCACTTTTTAATCCCGACATATCCATCCCTCAAAAAATGTTTAACCACTTAATTATAAAGGAATTACAAAACAGACTCAATAGGCATATAACTGGCTTGCCACTAAGCGTCCTATAAAACTACAAGGTGTATTTACTGATGTGAGGACAGAACGGGATTAATTTCGGAAAGTTTAAAAATATAGGTCTGCAAAATTTGGTCATCCTGCTTGAGAGTCTGGTCAATACGGTGTACCCACCAAATTCCCTTAGCTTTTTTATAGCTATAACGTGTGTCCTCCGAAAACTGCCGCCCCTCCAACTTGAAACGGGAACGGCTTTCAGAGACCGCTGATTTTCCCTCCAGCTTTAAATAGCGGAACTCGCCCTCCACATTTTGCGGCGAACGAGATTGTTGAAAGCGTAACTTTCTGATGACCCATTCCCTGGCATCGACCAGAAGTTTATAGTTTTGGTCAGAGGCCGTTTTAGTCAGATTCACGATGAACTTGTTTTTTCCCTTTGCACGAATCTGGCCTGCAAAGTTTGAAAATTTTTGTTGTAACGTAAGGGGAATAATTGGCTCACTAAACGGCCTGATCTGCTGAGTCAACTCCTGAACTCGATCATCGGAAAGATGCTCCTGTCCTTCTGCCAACTCAAAGCTACCCACTCCATTACGGGAACCCGCCTTCCAGATAAAATTAAAATCAGGGTTACGCAGAAATTTACCGGAACCCGAAGCAACATCCAATTGTTCCCATTGCACCCGAATGGAAAGGCTTTTTAACCCCTGTTTCTGAGGGTAGTAATAATTCTGGTCCAGCTTTGAAAGGACGGAACTGAGGGATTGGCCCCAGGCGGAGCTTAGTAGCAATCCCATAAAAATGGGTGCAAAAAAAAATGAGGTTCTTAATCGAGGCATGAGGTCAATGATGAGCCTGGTCTTTTCGCATAGAAAAACGATCGATCTGAGGCAGGACATCATGCGGCAGGGCATCAATGGAATCATCACTTTTCAATGACATAAACAAACTCTGCGAATCTGCACTATTCCAGGCCCGGGCACCCGATGCATAGCCTCGAATTTTACCATCGCCATCAATCAGGTAACTGGTCGGCAGACCCATGACATGATATTTCTTCCTGACTTTCTGCTCCTGATCCAGAAGCACTGGGAAGGTCAATTTATTGTTCTTCACATACTCTTGAATCCGGTCCTCGTTCCATCGGTCAATGGAGACAGCAAGAACCTCTACTCCATCGGCCCCAAGAGTCGAGTAAAGTTTTTGCATGGAAGACATTTCTTCTAAACACGCCCCACACCACGTGGCCCAGAAGTTCAGCAAAATAACTTTCCCTTTAAAGTCTGAAAGCTTGACATCTTCCCCCTCAAGGTTCTTCGCCACAAAATCGGGTGCCGGCTGATAAGTTTTTGGTGGAACCACTCCCATTTTTTCGAAGGAGGAGTGTTCTGCATAGCCCGTAGCAGGCACCAGCATCAATACCAAAATCAGCCAAAGAAGCTTTGGTTTCATAATAATTTCCTCATTTTGCGTTTCTATATAAATAGTCGCGAATCATTTCTTTTTCCTGAACTGGGAAGTCAATATTTTTTTCCAGCATAAAATCTTCCATCATTACCAAAAGATGGCCCCATTGCTCTGATGTATGACGTTTAGGGCTCGGCAACCCATGACACCGCGTACACCGCTCCTGATACAGCCTGGCACCGGGACTCTCCGGCTCCGGAATCGTTTGCGTCCCAGCGCAAGCCACCAGAAATAGTGATAGCAAGATTACCGGAAGTCCTTTAGCGCCAAGTCGCATCATCAAAAGCCCAGCGCTTTAGGTGGACTGAATCCTTTATAACGTCTGCTGTTCTTAGTCGGAACCTCCATGTAGTAAGTGAACTGAAGCATCCAGTTATCCTGCAGTTGCGGTCCGTTGAGGTCCTGATAAATCGGCACACTCGCGGTCACTTCCACGATATGCAATGGAATGGGCTGGAACTGGGCACCAAACGAAATATTGAGTTTATGCCCCCCGTAATTGTGCGGGTCGAACAACGGGGTCAAAAAATTTCCAGCACCGGAACGACCTTCACCCAAAATCCTACCGTTATAAGGCTCATCGCTGAAACGTCCTTCGTATTGGCCATTCAACTGGGCATGAAGCACCCACTTATCATGAACCTGCTTCATTGCATAAAAATCATAACGGAACTCCTGACCTCTATGATAGCCCTGCTTGTTATCATAAACGTGTGCTTCCAACTGCGTGTTGAGTCCCCACCAGAAAGGATCGTGCGACCCCTGATAGGTCAAGCCAATAATAGGGTCCACGGTACCGCTACCCAATTGCATCTTGTATGGCAGAATTGTTCCGTTCTGTGCCGCTACAGAATGATTGGTAAACTTTCTCTCAATAGCACCTGTCGGAAGAGATAAGCCAAACAAAACCGATACCTGATCTGTAGGAACCAGATCGTCGTTGGCATATGCGCGGTATTTGCCCAGCAGTGTGAAATCACCCACTCCGTCTGAGGACATGGTGAAATTTCTTCCGCCAATGGACGAATGAACCTCCATCTGCATTTCATTACGGGTATAGTTCGTCATCGCCATCAGGGCAAAGTCATCCGTGAACGAATATGCCGCGCCAAACATGGTCATATACTGTTGCATCGAATTAGGAACGGCTGGGAAAGTAGTCCCATTTGCCACTCCAATAATCTCCGAGCTAATAACATCATCGGTGCCATCGCGGAGCGGCCCCATTTCCATAAACATCTGGCTGATCTTGAAGCGGAACTCCTTGGGTTCAGGAATGCCACCGCCAACAAGATTGAGCGGCATATTGCCGCCGCAATGGGCACAACACAACCCGATATAAGCCTGGGCTGCAGACACCCAAAGCAACAAGATTAAACTGAGAAACAAAACAATTTTGCCTTTGAACATGAAACGCCTCCTAAATTACAGAAATGACAATAATGGGTGAATTTCGATTAGGCGTGACAGGCAAACATCATAATGGAATCCACGCTCAGGAAATGAGCGCAATACTGTGCCTGTCAAAAGTGTTCAGGCAAATTGGGGAGGATGATCGATCAATCGGGGGTGATGCTGGTTTTTGTGAACAAAAGATAGTTTTATCGCTGATGAAAGCTGCACCGGCATGAGATCATAATGTGTTGCATTTTTGAATATATTCTTGGCAAACGATGAGCTTGAAGAGTTGGCAGAACCCGGTTGGCTTCCGCAATCGGGACGGAACTCAGTTTGGTCATTTATCCCGCCCTGCCCCTTATGTGGACAAGGGATGTTCTGAAAATGCTCGTGCAAATTCAAAACACAGTGCAACGGTTTCCCATTATCGAGTTGTTCAAATGGGGAGGCCACATCTGTCTTTCCGTGGTGATCGTGCGAGGTGCCGGCCTGTGCCACCGAAGTCCCATAAAAAGCGACAGCAAGCAGAAGCAAAATCTGGAAAAATCTCATTTTCAGTCGAAAACCCATCAGTCTCTCAGCTATTTAAAATCTCAATTCAGTTTATCAGCGATGAATAGATTTAAACTCATTTAGCTTGAAAAATCAACTGTAAATCAAAGGGATAGCAGGTATTGAACGCCTCTTGTCCATCCACACCCCAAACTTAATACACCGACAAGTACCCTGAATAGGTACTTTAAAATAATTTTTATTCCACCCACCACTAATTCTCACGTAATGGTTTGTTTTATTTATGCCTGTTTGCTATTCTGAGCATCAATATGAAAACACCAAAACGCGAACCATTAATAAGAGAGCTAAAG
>JACKQG010001756.1_pt1 | contig 29388 bp, 20 predicted proteins | sample 8237621 | NCBI WGS metagenome assembly JACKQG01 (sample SAMN15677084, study PRJNA649215) | marine metagenome | biome: marine; feature: Black Sea; material: saline water; isolation source: suspended particulate matter (SPM) from the Black Sea western gyre | collected 2013-06-09/2013-06-10 | depth... | reverse complement strand
AAGCAAGGGAATTTCAGGGCGGAATCCCGAAAGTTTTCGGGATGGAAGAGTCTGATGAAGATAGGGTTTTAGATTTTAGATTAATTCTCCCTTTAGCTTTACCTAAAATACTTATTTTTGTATTAAAGTATATTCCTATGCAATTCCTTTTGAAATACATCACAAAACCATTACTGTTTTTGATAATTATCTTTTTTTTACTTTTAAAAAATTCTTTCGGGCAATCATTACACAAAACCGACAGTTTACTGACCGAATTGAACAAAACTGTTCATGATACAACTAAAATCAAAATCCTGTTTGAATTAGGCAATCAGTTTTTAAGCGGGCCCTCCGATTCGCTTCTGTTATATTACCGAACTGCCTTAAAAATTGCAGAAAAAAATATCTCAAGCATAAAGCATAAACAAGAAAGGAAAAACATTAAAACAGTTGAAACCTATAAAAGACAAACTGCACGGGCGATAATAGAAATAGGAATTGAGTACTTTTTTCGTAGCGATTATTCTAAAGCGTTGAATTATTTTTTTAAAGCCCTTGCTATCTGTGAAGAATTAAATGACATATCATTAATATCCGAATGTTACAGCGAAATAGGTATTGTTTACAAAAACCAGGGGAAATATGATCTGGCGCTTGAATATAATGAAAAAGCGTTATCCGGTGCAAAGCAGACAGGAGACATTTCCTGGGTTGCTGTTTGCTATGCTAATAATGGTACAATATACCTGAAAAAGGGGTACTTTACCTTAGCTTTGGAATATTATTTAAAAGCCCTTAAAACCTTTGAAGAATTAGGGCATGAACGGAGAATATGTGTCTGTTATCTAAATATTGGTAAAATATACAGTGAACAACACGATTTTAATAAAGCGCTTGAATATTACAATAAAGCTCTTCAAATCGCTTATAAAACAAAAGATAAAGTAAGTGAAACGGAGAGTTATCTGAACATCGGTAAAGTATATTCAGGTATGAAAGAGTATTCATTGGCAAGAAGTTACTTTAATCAATCAATCAATTTATATGAAGAGTCAGGCTACCGCCACGAAATGGATGAATGTTATAAAAACATCGGCTTGACATACAAAATGGAAAAGGACTATGACAAAGCGACAGAGTATTATTATAAAGCCCTGCAAATATCACGTCAGGAAGTTGACAAACCGGGCATGGCTGAATCACTTGGTTATATTGCTGATGTGTTTTTCCTTAAACATAATTACCCAAAGGCGCTGGAGATGGCAAAGCAAAGTCTTGAAATTGCAAAAGAAACGGAGAACTTACAGGCACTTAAGAATGCTTATGAATTTTTATCGGAAATTTACGAAGGGCAGAATAATACCGGAAAAGCCTTGCATTATTACAAACTTTATTCGGATATTAAAGATAGCCTTTTCAGCGAAGGAAAATATAAAGCAATCAGGGAGATTGAAACAAAATTTGAAACTGAAAAGAAAGAACAGCAACTTGCCTTGCTGACTGAAAAAAACGAGGTACAGATGCTGAAGATCAGCCGGAGAAACCAACTCATTCTTGCCTTAGTTATATTTTTTACGCTGATAGTGCTGATGGTTTATTTGTTTTATCGTAATAAAAGGCTACAAGCAAAACACAAAACCATACAATTAGAGCAGCAGCTACTCCGGTCGCAGATGAATCCGCACTTTATCTTCAATTCACTTATTGCCATTCAAAGTTATATTTATAAAAAAGACCTTATAGAGGCAGGGGATTACCTTGCTAAATTCGCCAATCTTGTAAGATTAATCCTGGAAAATTCAAGATCTGAATTTATTCTTTTTGAGAAAGAGGTCAATACCCTTGAGCTTTATTTTGAGTTACAGTTGCTGCGATTCGAAAATAAATTCACTTATACGATTGAAATAGATAAAAATCTTGAAACAGGAAATATCAGCATTCCTCCAATGCTTTCACAACCTATTATCGAGAATGCTATTGAACATGGATTAAGGCATAAAAAACAAGGAGGGTTTATTCATATCAGATTCGACAAAAAGGATGATTCAATTTTATTTAAAGTTGAAGATAACGGTGTAGGCAGGCTCAAAGCATCGGAATTTAAAAAACTAAAAAATAATAAATCCATTGCAATATCAATTATAAAAGAGAGGTTGGCGATTTTAAGTAAAAAATTCAAGAAAAAGTTTAATATGGAGATTGCTGATCTTAAAGATAATACGGGAACACCCAGCGGCACAAAGGTTACTTTTAGTATGCCATATATACTAAAAAAGGGATAAATCCATACGGACAAGTTTGTGACATTTTATAAATAGATATAAACCATTTACGGTCGTCAGTCGTCAGTCAGCAATCGGCAATAGGCAGTCGGTTGGCGACTGAAGACTGTAGACTGAAGACTTACAATACAGTAACAATTGTTTTCAATTCTTCTACCTTTTCAATGTATCCCAACTTCTTGTAAGAATAAATAATGTTATCAAAAAGCCTTTTGATTATAACAATATTATCACATGTCTTGAAATATAACGGACTTGGTTTTAATTTTAAATGTTTAACAAATAATTCAATTTCACGCTGAGTAAAAACCGCTCCTTTGTTAAAGGGATTAATATAAAACAAAACCTCGTTTTCGTTAACTGAAGAAATTTTTTCTTCATGAATTTCATCAACATAAGCTAAAATAAAATGCTGTGGCAGATTAACTCCAAATATCGGTATGTTAAGGCTTTGTGCAAGAATGATATATAATATTCCTATCGAAAGGTGATTGCCTTTTTTTGTCTCCAGCAGATTATTGATGAAAAGATTTTGCGGAGCATCAATATTTGATTTATTCCCGCTAAAACGATGAATGTCGAATAAAATATGATTGATCACTTTTACTTTTTCAAGTGCCGTAAGGTTGTTATTCAGCTCGAGCCAAATATCACGTTTAATTTTTTCGATTTTCTCTTTTATTTCATCTTCATTAAGCTCGGGATATTGGTATTTTGTAGCAAAAAAGAAACCTTTAAATAAGTTATAATAATTTTTCTCTTTCCAGCTTTTAAGATATTCTTTTAGGTTGCTCAACTGGATATTGTGTATGATCTTTTCAATTCTTTCCTGAATGATGTTATCAAACGAATTATTCCAGGCATCTTCTAAATATGGAATAGCCTCTATCCCGTAAAACAAAATCTTCTTCCTGATCTGATCAAACATTTGGTTGCTTGGCTCATCCAGTAAGCTGATAAGGGCATTCAGCTCGTTATATTTTTCCTTTACGATCAATTTTCAGAATAATAGTAAAAAATATGCGGCGTAAAAATACAAAATTATTAGGAAATCCGATAATAGAAGATTTTTATTGTAAACTGAACGAAAACGGCAATGCAAATTCTTTTATTTGTAGTTTATTTAAAACCACACAGTTAAATTATTTGAAAATTACAAAGTTTATGCCTGCCCGTTTGTTCAGGCGGGCGTTTCAGTATATTCGATATCTGGGAAGGGTAAACTTAAATGTACTGCCGACTCCTAATTCGCTTTCAGCCCATATTTTACCGGTATTCCTTTCCACAAATTCTTTACAAAGTATCAAACCTAAGCCGGAACCCTGTTCATTAGCAGTACCAATGGTTTTGAACTGGTCGTCAATCCTGAACAACTTTTTCAGGTTTTTTTCTTCGATACCTATTCCCATATCAGCTATACACACCTCAACAGTATTATTAGTATTTCCGGCTGTAATTTCAATTTTGCCTTCTGGTTTTGTAAATTTTATAGCATTCGAAAGCAAATTTCTGATAACGGCTTTAATCATATTTTCATCCGCAAAAGCTATTGTATTATACGGGACAGTGGTATGAACTTTTATCCCTTTATTGATTGCACTTGATTTTAGTACAGTAATATTTTCATTTACAAGCACACTTATATCAATAATTTCGGGATTATAATCGATGTTGCCGGTTTGTGTTCTTGACCATTCAAGTAAATTTTGTAATAACTTGAACGTACTTTCGGAAGCTTCACATATATTTTTAATAAAAATTTTACGTTGTTTTTCATCTAAATTATCATAAGCTTCATAAAGTAAATTTGAAAACCCCATAATGGCATTAAAAGGATTTTTAAGATCATGGGCTATGATGGAAAAGAATTTATCTTTCATAGCATTGGCTTCTCTTAGCTTTTCTCCCGATTCAATCAGTATGGATTCCGTTTCCTTGCGCTCCGTAACATCAATAGCAACAACAAGAAGAGCCGGTTTTCCATAGTAATCAACTATAGAACCCAGCGTTTCTATCCATCTCACTTTTCCATCTTTCCTGATGTATTTGTATTCAGTTCTTGCCGGTATCTTTTCTCCTTCCTGTCCCCTTTTAATATTATTTAAAGCACGTTCATAATCATCAGGATGTATTATTAACTTAAGCCAGTTTTTTTCTTTTACCGATAATTCCTTAAAGCTGTATTGTGTCATCTCTTCCATCCTTGAATTTGCAAAAATCAGCTTTTCATCCTGAATAATAAGCATTGCCTGTAAAGAATTCTCGACCAAAATCCGGTACTTTAATTCGGATTGTATCCTTGATTTTTCTATCTTTTTTGAGTAAGTAACATCTTCAATATTAATAATCAGACTTGTTATATTTCCTTTTTTGTTTTTAACAGGTGCTATTATATACTTCAAAAAAACATCTTTTCCCCACTTCGATTTATACTCTTTTTCATTATACATTATATTGCCGGTTTCAATGCAATTTAATATATCATCCGAAAGTCCGACTTTTTTGAGTGGTGGATATTCAAGGCAATTTATCTCTTTGGTTTCCTCTTCGCCAGGTGAGCCTAAAATTTGAAGCATTTTTTTATTTACTTCAATGATATTCCCCTTCTTGTTTATGTATATTATACCGGTTGGTGAGTATCCTATCAGATTTTTATATTTTGTTTCGCTTTTACTTAATTCGTCTAATGCTTCTGATAATTTTTCCTTTTGCCCGGTTATCTCTTTATTAATCTCCTTTAGTTTTTTATTGGCTTTTGTTTTTGACTTAATATCATAATAAACAAGTATTCCAAAAATTGCCATTAAGATAAAAATAATAACAAGATAGGTTCTTTGGGTTCTAACTTCCTTTTCTTTCTTCTGGTATTCTTGTATCATTAATTCCTTCTCCAATTCCCTCTCCCTGTCTGTTTTATCAATCTCATACATAGCTTGTATTTCGGCAAGATTTCTGTGAAATTGTTTGTTGTATATAGTATCTTTCTGCAAAGTGTAAAACCTAAAATATTCTAAGGCTTTAGCATAATTCTTTTTCTGTAAATATATTTTATAAAATAGTTCATAATTGATAAGAAGTATTGACGATAGTTTAAGGGAATCGGCTATTTGAAGGCTTTTATAATTGAATTCAATTGCTTTTTTAAAATTACCCACCTTAAAATATACCATTCCGATGGAGTTATATGATTGTGCTATCCCAAGTTTGTTACCAAGTTTTTTTTCAATCTCAAGAGATTCAATTAAATAATCTAACGCTTTTTGATGATTGTCCAGATCAGAATAACTTTCCCCAATGTTGTTCAACGCCTGTGCAATTCCCCTTGTCTCCCTGAATTCTTCATATATCTCAAGGGCTTTATTATAATAACCGATAGCTATTTCATTTTGATCCCAATCGCTGTAAACAATACCAATATTATTATAAGATCCGGCAATTCCCTTCCTGTTTCCTAACTCCTCTTCAATATTAAGAGACTTTTGATAATATTCTAATGCTTTTTCTTTGTTTCCCCATTCATAATTAACTATTCCAATATTATTCAGGACATGTGCAATACCCTGCTTGTTTTGCAACTCTTCAACCAATTGCAAGGACTTCATATAATAACTTAATGCTTTCTCGTAGCTTCCCAGGTCAAAAAAAACAATCCCGATGCTATTATATATATCTGCAATTTTTTGCTTATTGCCTAATAATTCCTCAATATCGAAGGCATTTTTGAAATAAATAAGCGCCGATTGAAAATCACCAGCCGATTGAAAAACATTGCCTAAATAAAAAAACCGGTTTGCTATTTTGGATTTACGGTCAAGTTTTTCTTCTATATTAACCGACCTTAACAGATATTCTTGTGCCTTTTTATATTCGCCTTTACCTTCGTAAGTTAATCCAATCGAATTTAAAATTTCCGAAATAACGGTATCATTTCCTTTTGTTTCTTCGATTTCCAGAGATTTGAGGTAGGCATCAATAGCTGAATCATATTCGTAAAGAAAGTAATTTGCTTCACCTAAATTGTATAGCGCCCCGGATTGAGCTTCCCGGTTATTTAAAATCCTTGCTAATTCAAGGGCGTTATTTGCATAAATCTTCGATTTTTCAGGGTTAACCGAAAGATACTCTTTTGCCAATAAGTTTAAAAGATTTACTTTATCACCAACCGGAGAACTTCCCAATTGCTTTTCGATCCGGGTTATATTAATGGCTTTATCATCAGTTAACGTATCGGAAAAGGAATAAAATACCTGTATAAAGAAAAACAGCAAAACGGCTATTCCTTTTAAGGGTAATCTTATGTTCTTAATCCTCCTCAATCGATATAGAATTTTTGGTATTGTAAGATACTATTTTTTTTGCTTATATATTAAATCTATCCTTATTAATAAATTTTATGAAGTTATTTTTCTTAGCAATAACTCAATCATCTTAACAATAGCTTTTTTGTAATCCCTGTTATATTCGTGTCTTTCCCTGTTTGCAATGGCTACGCATACCGTAAGGGTATTATGACCCAATAATTTCCCCAAACCGTATAAAGCCGATGTTTCCATTTCAAAATTAACCACCCTGTGTCCTTTATGCTCAAAACTTTTTAATTTTTCATTCAGTTCAGGATAAGCCATTGAAAGCCTTAAAGTTCTGCCCTGAGGACCATAAAAACCCGGTGCAGTGGCTGTAATACCACGAATAAAACCATCACCAATCTCTCTGGCTAATTTCTCTGATGACTTAACAATATAAGGCTTTGGCATATCTTCAGGTACTTGAGAATATTTTATAAAAGTATTGGTTAATTCATTATCAATAATTCTATTGCTATTGCCGTAAAAACTCATTAAACCGTCCAAACCAAGCCCATACTCTGATAAAACAAACGCATTTAATGGAATATCTGGCTGAATAGCTCCCGAAGTTCCAAGCCTGAAAATATTTAACGCTGTATGATGCTCTTTAATTATCCTCGTATCCAGGTCGATATTAGCAAGTGCATCCAGTTCGTTGAGCACTATATCAATATTGTCGGTACCCATCCCTGTTGACATTACCGTAAGCCTCTTTTTATTTAAGAAGCCAGTGTGAGTGCAAATTTCCCGGTTCTGACCCCTAAATTCAATTTCGTCGAAATAATTTGAAATAATTTCAACACGTTGCGGATCACCTACCAGTATGATAGTTTCAGCAAGATGTTCGGGCTTGAGCTTCAAATGGTAAATGCCCCCATCAGGATGTAGAATCAATTCCGAATCCAATATTTTTTTCCCTGTTCCCATAAATAATATTTCTACTTTTGTCTGAAAAAAAGGACAAATGTAATTATTTATTTTTTAATTTATAAACTATAATCAGGAGGGGAAAATGAATCCTAAAATGAAAAATTTATTCTTGCTATCGTGCATATTGATTGCAGTTCAGGTTTTTTCACAAGAAAGCGATCCGGCTTTAAACAGTCAAATCGGATATTACGAATATTTTGATTGTGTTAAAAATGATTATGTAAAATCGTATACTTTCAGTGATTCTATTCCGCCGTCATTTGCAATCAGTCATACGGTAAATGGAGACGTAACAGTACATGTTGTTTCTGATGAAGATTTGTTTGCAGGCTGGGTAGATGAAAAAGATGTCTGGTCGGTTAGTAACTTTGATTATTGGTGGTTAAATACACGTCTGACAAAAGATTGTCAGAATAATATTTATGCAGCGGTAAGATTATACGAATATTCAAACCCGAGTGGTAATTTTGATATGTATAAATTGAATAACAATGGGAATATTCTTGAAGAGCATGATGATTGGATCGGACCCGGAGGCAATACTTTAATTATAAACAACCCTGACGAAAATATTTACATCGGGCAACCCACTCAAGATAAAGAAGGCGCTGTTGATAGTAACAATATAACTTATATATTTTCGGGTAGCGGTAGTATTTCGTTTACTAAGATAGATGCAGACGGAACAGTACTGATAAATGGCCAGACTGTTATTACCGGTGCTAATTCATGGACTAACGAGATCAGAACAGCAATTGATACGGATAATAAGATATATCTCGTGTGGTCAAATGATATGCACGACATCACTTACGCTTACTCGGTTGATGGCGGAGATACATGGTCCGACAAGATTTCATTATATTTAAATGCTTCTCAACAACTAAACAAGCCCCAGATTTGCTGCGATATCAATAATAATGTTCATATAATCTGGCAGCAATGGACAGGGTCTTCCAACATACTAACCTATATGAAATTATTACCCGACGGTGCTATATCTGTTAATAATAGTTCTTTGACCCAGAGCAACAACCAGGTATGGTCGCCGAGAATGGATATTGATGAAGAAAATAATATTCATATTGTCTGGGCTAAAAGCAGTCAACAGATCACATCTGCTTACTATACAAAAATTAATGGGAATTTAGACAGTAACGGACAATCATTGAGCGATGATGAATTATCTATTATCCAGGAACAGCCTTTTTTATCCGACGAAACCATCAGATATCCAAAGTGTGCTGTTGATGAATATGAAAATGTGCATACTATTTATGAAAAAGGTGAATATGGTTGTAACCATCCAAAATCGGTAAAATATAAAAAAATGAATTCTATTCCATTGCTGAGAATTGAATGTCCGAATGATTCTATAATTTTTGTAGAAATGACAGGAGCCGGTACCCAATGGGAAGGAACTTTTACTCCTCCTGAAAACGGCACTTATAATATCAGAATTTCAGGGTCGGATATAGATGGTAACACAGGCGTTGATTATTATCAGTTTGAATATATCAGTACTGATTTCCGGGAAAATGAATTATTATCAGATAATAACGAATTTCTCATAAATTATCCCAATCCGTTTAGTTTCGAAACAACTATTGAATTTAATTTAACTGAAGCAAGTAATATTAAGCTCAGAATTTACAGTATAAACGGTGAATTGGTAAAAACACTTTTTTCAGGCGCTTTACAATCCGGTATTCATACATTTATTTGGGAAACAAGTGATAATAACAACAATCCTGTTCCCTGCGGAATATATTTTTATAAATTAGAAAAAGATAATTCCAATAAAATCGGGAAGATGGTTTTTCTTGAATGATATAGAAATTTGCATTTATTGTTTTGCAGCGTGATATTTTACAATTACAAAAAAACTTTAAACATCGAACACCTCCCACTTTTCAACAGGGCAGGTTAAATTCTAACACTTACCTGCGTTCAACCTGCCATAATTTCGAACATCAAACTTCCCCCTAAGAATTCGTCAGACCACTTCGCACGGGCATACGCTCCGGCAGTGGTCAGACGAATAATCCTAATCCGGCACTTGCCCGCCTGCACCAAGATTTGGCTGCCAGACATCATTCTTATCCCGGTTATTTACTTGTCCGTCTAAAGAATAATCCCCATCGTAATATCCTTTGAACCCTGCTTGTAATGACCAGATGTTATCTTTGTCAGGATAGTAAACTTGACCGTCTGCATCCCCATCGCCGCCACTCATTCCGTAAACCCCTCCGATATCTTTTTGTCCGGAATTGTAAGCCTGCCCGGCGCCGGTTGTAAAATCATAAGAATAAATTCCGCTGGATTCGGTTAAAGGGTTAGCAGATAAAACAGCGAGATGGTTTCTGTGCCAAATCACAATAAACAGATTGTTGGTTACGGTGATAGAGACGCACGGCCGTGCGTCTGTACAACCATCCAAACCAACAACAGACCCGTCATTTAAAAGAAATGCTGCTTGCCGTGCTATCATTGTTTCGCCGGTTGCCAAAGAAACATCGGTGGTGTCGCGCAATTCAATCAAAACCCAGTCAACAATATTTACGTTTGGAATGGATGTTACATTTTCGGTACCGTTATAATTCCAGGGAGCTATATTGTATGGTTGTGATAAAGGGATAAAGCCCATGGAATTTAAATGTATATTCATATCAATACCATTATAGGCTCCCTCCAGAAAAATTTTCAAATCCAGAATGATGGGATCGAGGTTTTCAATAGGAATATAGTAGTCGTTTCCGTTATTGTTATCCCATGTTCCGTTGTTGTAATGAATTACGAAGTCTATTCCGTCAACTATCTGCATAGGATCATCAAATGTTCCGAGTTCAATTGATAAAATATTATCCTGGTCAGGACCTGAAAATGGTGATTCAACGGCTGGTCCGGTTCCGTTAAATAAAAACGAACCGGCAGGCCAGTAAGATGTGATTGGTGTTTGCCATGAACTTCCTCCTGTATTTACTCCCCAGTGGAGATTTGCACCCACTGTGGCTTGCCCCACAAATATTTTTATAGTATCAAACTGGTTAGGATTTTCCGGTTCCCAAACTACGCCATAAATTCCCTGCCCTTGTATGGATATATGATAATCGTTTCCATTATTATTATCCCACGAGTCATCATCAAAATGGATTACAAAAGCGATAGAAAAGATATCCTGGGCAGGATTGTTGAAAGTGCCTATTTGTAATGTCAGTTCCCCGTTCCCGTTTGGCCCGTCTAATGGTGTTTCAACAGCAGGTCCTGAACCGTATAAATAGGTTCCGGATGGCCAGTAAACAGTATCGGGCGTTTGCCAGTTGCTGCCCTGGTTATTTACACCCCAGTGAAGTTTGCCGGTAGTCGGTGGGTTTGAAACAGTAATCGTAATAATATCATTTTCCCCGGGATTTTCCGGAATCCAGCTTACTTCATATTGCCCTCCGGGTCCACCTGGATTGTAGGTTCCAACATAAACATGCTGAATAGGTGTTTTAAAAACATTGCCGTAATTATCAGTAGCTTCAACATAATAATCTACCAAAGTGTCAGACAATCCTGTGATTTCAGCATAATGTTCGTTTGCGATATAATCGGGCATTAAAAAAAAGTTAATATCTGGGTTTCCGGTAACATTATCCGCCGGGAAAATTCTTTCTGTCATAGATATTGAATTCCATGCCTGCACACCCGCTCCACCGGTATAAGTATCGTTATCATTGTCAGTTAATGGATTAATCCCGTCATTATCCAACCTGTATTTTAAGGTAATGGATTGCAAACCTGAAACATCATAAGCAAAAGTCCAAACATAAAAGTCGGAAGTGTTTTGGTGTTGCTTGTAAGCATAAGTAGGCCCGAAACCGGTACCTCCCGGATTGTACGGATAACGCTGAGGAATAAATACCGTTGGCGGAGTGTTATCAACTCCCGGATTCGAACCAATGACCTGATCGGCAAAACCGGTTGCAAGGTTACATGCCAGTGACTGCTTAACTTCTATATCGAGAGAAGTGCCGTAATACATGTAACCGCTGGTATATCCCGGCAGCAGGTGATGCCATGCTCTTTCGGCAAGGTTTGAGGAAGCATTAGGATAAACAATGTCCCAGATATCTGCACCGCCTGTAAGGTCTTCAGCCATTACAACCCTGTTTTCTGCTGCAACAAGAACAGCCCAGTTACGAACGTCTTCAGTCCAGCCGTTGGTGTCAAATTCATAATCTTGTGTGTACAAAGGCCAGAGCCAGTTGATAAATTGCGTATGCCCCCAGTCGTTGGCAGCATTAAACCACGAACCGTCTTCAACATGAACAACATCACTTTCCGGAACAGGATGGTCATCCAGAAACTGTTGAATGGTGGAGGGAATATATCCCTGAGCAGCCGCAGCATTGGCAAAACCCGGAACAGAATTATTATAATAATCGTAGCCACCGCCCCAGGCATTATCGCCGTCATGAGCCATCAACACAATGGAAGGGTGGGAGGGATCATCAAAAGGAGCTATATGATCGTCAATTTCGCCTGTACCCATGAGTGAATAACCGTTCATATAACTTAGCAGGTCGCTCATCGGAACCACTGTAATTTTGTATTCAGTTCCGGTTTCAGGGTCAATGTATTTTGCTTTGTGAGCCTGGTAGCAGAACGGAGCTGCAAATGTACCACCTCTGCCATCTATCTGGCCATTCCACCAGTTATTCCCTGAGAAGGAGGTTACGTCAGCATAATTTGGCGGATCGATATTACAACCTGACGTCCCGTAATTTAAAGGATAATCGGCAAGTGTTCTTGCAAGGTGGCTGTTGGAAATAACAGACCATTCAAAACCTTCTTCAATAAGCACTTTGATAATCCTTTCGCTGAAAGCACATTCTGCTGGCCAATAGCCTTTTGAATAATCAGGGTTTGAACCAAAAGTTTGCGAGTAAATATGGTTATGAGCCTGAATTTGTTTCCTGAAAACTTTATCACTGAGCAAAGGGCTAAGGGCATGGTGCATAGTGAAACCCATCAAATCCATTCTTGGATTACCGCCTGAAGTTTGCCAGCTCCTTGCTGTGATAAAATTATTTTGCCAGCCATTCGAATATCCCCACTGCCCTGCTTGTGCAAGGCTATTCACATTTTCAATCAAACATCCGGAATAGCTCACTTGCGCGCCGGCTTCCGAGTGACCGAGCAATGATTGCACGGCATCTTTAGTACGATATTGATAAACAGCCTTCCGGTCATCTTTATTAAAAATTTCTTCCAGGTTATTCAATGGGTGTTGCTGTCCGTCGGAATACCAGTTACCATTATTGTTTTTCAGCCATTGCGATTCCCACACGGTTTGATAATGGTATTGATCCCACTGGCTTTGTTCGGGCCAGTAGTTAGGCTGCTGAAGATGCCATAGATAGGTGGTGTGAACCTGGGCATTTACAGTAATATAAAAAAGAATTAACGCCGTAAAAAGAAAAAACTTCTTCATCATAAATATATTTGATTTACCTGAAGCGGATTGGCGATGCCAAAGATATAAAAAACTCCCACTAATGGCGGTAGTAATTTGGATACCGAAGTTTCAGTATTTGCGAAGACCTCTCCCTAACCCTCTTCAAAGGAGAGGGTTAGGGAGAGGTTATTCGCAGTTTTAATCCTTCATGCTCTTCCAGGTTTTCCGCCCTGAAATCTCCTTGCTTTAAATTCTGGAAGGTCTTTGCCATTTCGTACGCGTATACGCTCCGGCAGCGGTCAGACGAATAATCCTAATCCGGCACCTGACTGTATTTTCCGTTGTTCGGCACCCATACATCATTTTTGTCCTGGTTATTTGCCTGTACATCCAAATTAGCATCGCCGGACAAATAACCGGATAATCCTGCCTCAAAATACCAAACTTCAGTTCCGTCTTCAGTGTTAATTATTCCATCGGCATTAGCATCGCCGCCTATCATGCCCCAAATATTAGGTGCAATTTCTTTATGCCCGTCAGTTCCACCCCACACCTGTATTTGAGCAAATGTATAATCATAAGTATAAACGCCGCCTGAAAGCGAAGCCGGATAAGAGGCCATAATGTCGAGGTGGTTTTTATGGCGAACAACAACAAAAAGACTCCAGTTAACCGTTGTATAAAAACGTACAGGACTAACCCCGTCAAGGTCAACCACAGAACCGTCTTTTAACAAAAATGCTGCACGATAACCTGATATTGCTTCGCTTGTAGCACGGTCAGCCTGGGTTGTGTCGCGTAATTCAATCAACACCCAGTCCACCACATCGGGATTTGGAATTGAGGTAACACTTTCTGTTCCTGAATAATTCCATGGTTCGATATTGTAAGGCTGGTTAAGCGGCAGCAATCCTTCATCGTTCAGACCGGTGTTCATGTTTGTTTCATTGAATGGTCCTTCGAGATATACTTTTAATCCAAGTTGAATAGTTTCTGTATAATGAACCAGTGCTTTGATGCAAAAATTACCCGTGTTTTGAAAACCTGACGGATCATTATAATAGTAAAAATCTGTCCAGCTTTTTCCGTCATTATAATAGCTTTCGCCCGGATTGGCTGTAGAAGGCACAATAGTTTTTGTACCCCCACCAAGTAAAACAGGCACATCGGAAGTCCTGTCGTAAGGAATGCCACCCTCAGATAAATATAAATACACATAAAAATCATCTCCTTCAGGAATATTTACAGGATTGTTAAGTTCAATAGTATGTAAGCCACAATACTCTATATTTCCTGATTTTGAAGCAAGTTCATTCGACAAATTAGTGCCATTGAAATCATCATATATTTTAATTGTATAATCAATGCTATCTCCGGCAGTAAAAAAGTTAACTGCAATTATGGTTTCATTATTTGTTGTTGTAAAAGCATTGAACACCTCCGTAGCAGAAGTCAATGTATCGCGCCAGCCATGGTAATCGTGATAATAAGCAGTGTCGTATTGTAGCGGTTCAACATTCTTAAAGGTAATTGCTCCCATTTCAGGATTCTGGCAGGCATGTTTATCATAATAGGAAATCCAGAAATAACCGCTCAATCCCCATCCCGAACCCCAGCTATTTTTGCAAAGCCAGGCTCCGTTATCAGGAGGTGAAGTTTTAAATTTGCTTTTATCAAAATTGTCATCCCAGCCAACAATAGCAATTGAATGATTAGGGTCATTGGGGTTTGATTCAGGTTGGTAATGTGCATAATAACCATAATTAAAAAATGAACTGCTCCAGCACATACAGATAGCCATCACACCTTCTGTCATTACCTTGGATTTGATAAGGTCAATATTTTCAAGGCTTGAACCGGCTGTGTACCACTCCACATCGCGGGGGTAATAGTAATGATAACTGGTATCCGAACGATCAGGAGGGGTGCTGTACGATTGTCCGTCAATATCCCTTACAGCGCCATCAAGTCTTGAAAGATAAGCTGTAACAACGCGATAGTCTCCTCCATAATGAACATCAAGACCCTGCCCGTTATTAAAAGGCGGGTCGAGGTCCTGGTTATAGTAAGTGTTAAAGCCGTTCCACCAGTCCAAATGATATTCTGCAAGGTTTGGTTCTCCGGTTTCTCCGGCAGCAGCCCAGACGCCAGTCATTAACAAGTTGCCTTCAATGGCTGCCATGGTTCCGTGTGTCCAGCAGGTTCCTCCAGACTGGCTTTTGACAGAAGTAACATAATTTTGACCATTAACATCTCTTAAATCGTAAGTTGGCGGTATGGTTTGACTCATTAAAAGTTGCTCCATACAAATTGTCATAATAAAAAAAATAATTGTTTTGCTCATGATAAATGGATTAAAGAAATTTTGGATTAACTAAAAAATCTAATGTTTTGATGATTATTTTAAGGTCGGCAAGAAGCCCCTGCTCTTTGATGTATTGAAGATTCAGTTCTAATTTTGCGGGCATGATTTGTTCAACATAGGCTTTTTCCGGATCGGAAAATCCAGCCAGTATCTTATTTTCGTTTACGTATTCTAACGAAGCATAATCAGTTAAACCGGATTTAACTGATAACACCTGCTTTTGGCGGTCATCATACAGTTCTACATATTTTCTCACTTCAGGACGTGGCCCCACAAAGCTCATTTCTCCTTTCAGAATGTTGATCAGTTGAGGCAGTTCGTCAATTTTGTGTTTTCTAAGTCCCTTTCCTATTCCGGTAATCCTGTTATCCTTTTCCCCAACAGTTAATAACCCTTGTCTGTCAGATTTAACAAACATGGTGCGGAATTTTATCAGGTTAAAGTCCTTGTTGTTTTTCCCGACTCTTTTCTGGATGTAAAAAGCACCTCCTTTAGAATCAATCTTTATAAGGAAAGCTATAATTAAAAATAAAGGCGAGAGTATGATCAGGCTCAGAAGTGAAAATAATATCTCAAGAAATCTTTTTATCATACTTTAAGTCTTTAGTCGGCAGTCTCCAGTCTTCAGTCTGCCGACTGCCAATTGCTAACCTCTTAGAGGTTTGGAGTCGCTAAGAGGTTCCAAGCTGGTTAATATCTTGACTCCCTCCTTCGCCTCGCTCAGGTGGGCAAGCTTGACTCTGATTCTTGGCTCTTAAAAAGCACCTTCAAATTGTTTCAGGAAACGAATATCATTTTCAAAGAATAATCGAATATCATTGATCTGATATTTTAACATTGCTGTTCGTTCTATTCCCATGCCAAAAGCAAATCCGGTATATTTTTTACTGTCGATATTACAATTTTCCAGCACATTTGTGTCCACCATCCCACAACCAAGAATTTCGACCCAGCCGGTATGCTTACAAACCTTACAGCCTTTCCCGCCACAAATGAAGCAGGAAATATCCATTTCTGCCGAGGGTTCGGTAAAAGGAAAATAAGATGGTCTGAACCTTATTTTCGTATCAGCTCCGAAAAATTCAGTAGAAAAATAATAAAGCGCTTGCTTTAAATCGGCAAAGGATACATTTTTATCAATATATAATCCTTCTACCTGATGAAAGAAACAATGTGCCCTTGCAGAAATCGCTTCATTCCGGAATACCCTGCCCGGGAAAATAGCCCTGATAGGAGGCTTTTCATTTTCCATAACCCTTATTTGAACGGATGAAGTATGGGTTCGTAAAGCAATATCAGGATTTTTTTCAATGAAAAAAGTATCCTGCATGTCACGGGCAGGATGCTCTTCAGGGAAATTTAAAGCGGTAAAATTATGCCAGTCATCCTCTATTTCAGGTCCTTCCGAAACAGTAAACCCGATCCGTGAAAAAATACCGATGATTTCATTTCTGACAACCGATAATGGATGTCTTGTCCCTAAGCCGATAAAATTAGCCGGCAATGTCAGGTCAATTGCTCCTTCTACCCCACCGCTCCTGCTTTTAAGAGACTTATTAAGTTCTTTTACTTTATCCTGTGCTTTGTTTTTCAACTCATTCAACAACTGTCCCATCTCCTTCCTGTTTCCAGGAGGGATGTTTTTCATTTCTGCAAACAAGCCTGGAATAATTCCCTTTTTACTGAGGAATTTTATCCTGAATTGTTCAAGCTGTTCCTGAGTTTCAGCAACGAAACTGTTTATTTCAGCAATATATTTTTGGACATTGTCTTTCATTTATTCAATAATCTTAATTGACATAGTTATATCTTCCACGGGTTTGTTGCTCCCTTCGGTTTTAACTGCAGCGATTTTATCAATAACATCCATTCCGTCAATCACTTCACCAAAAACAGTATAAGAGCCGTCGAGGTGAGGTGTTCCGCCAATTGTTTTATATGCCTCACGCTGTTGTTCTCCAATTTCAATACCGAGTCGGTTTGCGTACATATCTATATTTTCATCGGCTAACACCTGTCCTTGTACAAAATAAAACTGAGAACCGGAAGAAGCCTTTTCCGGGTTTACCGGGTCGCTTTTCCTTGCAGCAGCCAATGCACCTTTCTTATGATATTTTCCGGGCACAAATTCAGCCGGGATTGTATAACCGGGATCTAATCTGCCATCAGCATTTTGCCCGCCCTGTATCATAAAATTTTGCATAACTCTATGAAAAGGTGAACCTTCGTACCATCCTTCATTTATCAGCTTAACAAAATTATCTCTGTGCTGTGGAGTTTCATTGTAGAGTATAGCGGTCATATCACCATAATCGGTGCTGATAAGGATTTTAATTTGTTTTTCTTCTGTTTCTTTTTTTTCCTGTGAGAAAACGTTTGTAATAAAAATAACATTGACAATCAATAATAAAGCAATAAGTTTTTTCATTGTAATAGATTTTTTATGATTATAAATTTTTTGATTTGGAGGCAAAAGTAGTAAAAGATTTATTTATATTTTATAGAAGTTTCAGTGTTGTTGTATCGCCTTTATTATATTTATCGGGGGTAAGAAAAAAGGGAAAAATAAAACCCGAGAAAATAAATGCAATAAAAAAAGGATTTAGGATTATATCTAAAATTTTGTGTTTCAAAAATGTTTAATTTTTGAATTTCTTTAAACATTTTACTGATTTTCTTTTTCTTATCTTCTTCTGATATTTATATTTTGGGATTTGTTATTTCCACTTTATTTTGACTATTTTTCCTTTTTCTTTTTCTCCATATAACACTTTCTGCACAAAGGCACATAATTATCAGTTTCGCCTAATAATACAAGGCTGTTGTCTTCCACAAGGCGGTAAGAGTATTGAGCTAAATTACCACATTCCATACATATAGCATGGACTTTTGTTACATATTCGGCGGTAGCCATGAGTGAAGGGATCGGACCAAAAGGATTACCAAGATAATCCATGTCGAGTCCCGCTACTATTACCCTTACACCATCATTTGCCAGTAAATTGCAAACGGAAGCGAGTTCATTATCGAAAAACTGAGCTTCGTCAATGCCAACCACATCCACATCGTTTGCAAGTAATAATATTTGAGAGGCAGCCTGAACGGGAGTAGATTTGATGGAGGTTTCATCGTGAGATACCACACTCTCCTCGTCATATCTTGTATCAATTGCCGGTTTATATATCTCGACTTTTTGCTTTGCAATTTTTGCACGGTTAAGCCTTCGTATCAATTCTTCCGTTTTTCCTGAAAACATCGAACCACAGATTACCTCTACCCATCCGTTTCGTTTATGTTGCTTGTTAGTGTTCTCTAAAAACATGTTTGTCTTTATTTTTAAAGACCGTTTGAAATAGAATAATGCAAGATAAAAAATAAATTGCGTGGAGCATGGTGCTTAGGTATTATTATTTAAAAATAACATTTTAACTCCATGCTCTATACTCCAAGCTCTTTGCTCTATTTTGTTTAATGCAATTTTATATTCGAATTTTAATTATATTCTTTTATATCTTTATTGCCTCAATTTTTCACAAAATTAAGTATTTAGAACATTAATAAAATATTTTGTTAAAAACTTTGAACATGGACAACAAATCGTATTTTGATTCAGTGGAAAAATTATTGGACGAACTTCGGGAATTGATTACAAGACAAAAAAATGATCCCGCGGGAATTGCAAAGATTGATATAGATCTTACTTTAGAGAAAATCAGGCAAATATATGATATTTATCTTGGAACAGATAAAAATAATATTGGTGTCGAGCCTGCTAATGTAGCTGAAAAATCCGATATAATAGAAGAAGAGCCGGAACCCCCCTCGCCAATATTTGAGGTTCAGGAGCAGGTTGTCGGCGACAAACTAACAGAAACAACAGAGTCTGTTGAAGAAGTGGAATTAAAGGATGAGAAGCCGGAACCGGAAATCGAACAGGCGCCTTCTTCAGGAGATATAATAGATTTATTTTCCGACTCGACAGTCGCTGATAAATTCAGTGAGAAAAAGGCAGTTGTGGATAAAGTTTCGGAGGAAAAACAAGAAGAAAGCATTGCGGATAAAATGCAGAAGGATAAAATAACAGATTTGAAATCCGCTATCGGGATCAACGAGAAGTTTTATTTTATCAATGAATTGTTTGATGGTAATATGAAAGATTATAATGAAACCATCGAAGTATTAGCCGGATTTAAAACGTTGGAGGAAGCAACGAATTATGTTAAGGAAATTAAAGAAAAATACAAATGGGATGAAGGTTCGGATGCGGTTAAACAATTGACAGACTTTATTGAAAGAAGGTATAAATGATTGATTATTATTTAAATTAACAATTCAGGCACAATGCAAAAAATTATATTGTTAAGTATAACCCTGTTTATTTTTTTCAAAACCTTTTCGCAGGATAAGGAATATGCAATTTCAGTTGTGGATTCGTTAACCTCTCAGGATTTTCACGGAAGAGGATACGTGAATAACGGCGATAAAATAGCTGCACAATTTGTTAAAGGAGAATTTAAAAAATTCGGTTTGAAAAGTTTTGGAGATAATTACTTACAGCAATTTACTATTCCAATAAACACTTTCGCTGACACTTTATTGGTTTCTGTTAACAACAACCGACTAATTCCGGGTAAAGACTATGTCCTGTTTTCTTCCTCACCATCTGTTTTCGGAACATTTGAATTAATCTGGTGTCTGTTGGATTCAACCGGTGTGCCCCAACTTCAGAGTAATTATGTGATGACTGATATATTGGATAAAGTGATGGTTATTGATATGAATCAAAAGGATTTTAAAAAGGAGAGTAATTTTAAGGCAAAAGGAATTATTTTTTTAAGGGATGAAAAAGTCTGGTGGCATGTATCCAATGGAAAAATTGTAAACGACTACTTTCAATTACAAATTGTAAAAGATAAAATTCCGGAAAACTCGAAAACTATTACCTTACAGGCTCGGAACAAATATTTTGACACATATCAAACACAAAATGTAGTTGCTTATGTTGAAGGGAAAACCTATCCTGATAGTTTTTTTGTTTTTACTGCGCATTACGACCATTTAGGGCAGATGGGAGCAGAAACATTTTTCCCGGGAGCCAATGATAATGCCAGTGGAACATCTATGCTTCTTGACCTTGCAAGACATTACTCATTACCCGAAAACCAGCCCGATTTCTCAATCGCATTTATTGCTTTTGGCGCCGAAGAGGTAGGCTTGTTAGGTTCGGGATATTTTACAGCCAATCCGTTGTTTCCTCTTGAAAACATTAAGTTTCTTATTAACCTTGATATGGTTGGTTCGGGCAGTGAAGGAATTAAAATAGTAAACGGAACCGTGTTTAAAAAACAATTTAACAAACTTGTGAGGATAAATTCAGAAAACGAATACCTGTTAAAAGTAAGCGAAAGGGGAGAAGCAGCCAACAGCGACCACTATCCCTTTTTCCAAAAAGGAGTACCATGCTTCTTTATTTATACTCTTGGAAAAGAATGCAAGGAATACCATAATATATATGACACACCCAAAAATGTTCCTTTTACCGAGTATGAAGACCTGTTCAGGCTTTTGACAGATTTTATTGGGACATTTAAATAAAATGGATTATTAAAATGTCAAAACTATATATCGTCCCTACACCCATCGGAAATCTTGAGGATATCACTTTCCGGGCAATTCGTATCCTGAAAGAGGTAGATTTAATCCTGGCAGAAGATACACGTAACACCGGATTATTGCTAAAGCATTTCGATATCTATACGAAGATGAAATCACACCACCAGTTTAATGAACATAAAACCATTCAGAGTATAATTGACAGAATTGTAACAGGGCAAAAGATAGCTTTGGTAAGTGATGCGGGAACACCGGGAATTTCCGACCCCGGGTTTTTACTTGTAAGAGAATGTATTAAAAACAATATAGAGATTGAGTGCCTTCCGGGAGCAACGGCTTTTGTGCCGGCTTTGGTTAATTCGGGTTTGCCAACTGACCGGTTTGTTTTTGAAGGATTTCTGCCACAGAAAAAAGGAAGGAAGACCAGGCTTGAACAACTTGCAGGTCAAACTTATACAATGGTTTTTTATGAGTCTCCTTTCAGGCTTGTTAAAACACTGGAGCAATTTATTGAATATTTTGGTGCTGAAAGACAGGCATCGGTTTCGAGGGAACTCACAAAAATATACGAAGAAACAAAAAGGGACACATTACAAAAACTGAAAGAATATTTCAGTAATAAAAAAGTGAAAGGAGAAATTGTTATTATTGTTGAAGGTAAAAAATAGACTATTACAATATTAAATGCCTGCCTGGCGGCAAAGGCAGGTGTGATGTCGAAAGTCAGAAGAAATAAAAAAAAATATGGAGAAAAAGACCAAACCGGATAAATCGGAAAAAAAACTTTCATTGAAAAGAGATTGGATTTGAATGAGTACCTGATAAAAAACAAGTCGGCTACCTTTCTAATCAAAGTGCAGGGCAATTCAATGGTTAATGCAGCCATTTTTGATGAGGGTATTTTGGTAATCGACCGGTCGGTTGAACCGATTGACAGCAATATTATTTTGGGAGTTCTGAACGGAGAATTTACTGTAAAAAGAATTGTTAAGAAAGGTGATAAAATATTTTTAGTGCCAGAAAGTGTAAAATTCAATTGAAGTAACTCAAGAAATGGATTTTCAGGTTTGGGGTGTTGTTACTTTCTCTATTTATAAAACCTAATTTGGTTTTTCTTGCTTAAGGAGTATTATAAACATGCAGTGTGTTTCCGTCAAATTCAGTAAAATATTGTTTCAGGGGCAGGGTTGAAGGTCCCTCAACCGGGAATCCATCAAGTATATTATATTTTGACATACAACATGAATCAACTAAGATAATTCCAGAGGCATCAACCTCTACCCGGGCACTATCGTTCTGGGGATCATAAGGGCATGTCCGTTCATAAGCATTAAATGTATTCTCATTGATACGGTAAATAACGATCCCCCTGTATCCTTCATTATCAATATACTTCCAGCCATTAGCAGGAATGAAATCAATTGTATTAGGCTCGAGATAAAAGTTTACAAATACATATGGTATATCACCCTCTTGTTGTTCTTTATCTTTATTGCAGCCAAAAAGCGAAACAACAATAAGTGTAATAAAAATAATAATAATTACCGATAGTTGTTTTTTTAAATACATTATTACTTTTATATTGAACAAAATTACTAAATTCGACATTTTTATAACGAGATATTAATAGAAATATTTAAAGCAGATTGAAATATTTGACCGGGTTTATTATGAAGTTTTGTAAATTTATAGCCTTTCTTTTGATTATTTGCTTTGTGCTTTTCGGTTATAGTTGTAGAACACTTGGACTGAATGACCCTGAAAAGCGAGTACGGAAGCAGGAGAAAAAAGAAGCCATAAAAGTGCAAAAGGCGCATAAAGCTGAGGTGAAACGACACTATAAAATGCAATCGGAGGATACTCAGAAACGTATGAAAAAGAATTTAAGAAATGCCAGGAAGAAAAATAAGAGTAAAAAGAAAAAGTCGAAATGGAAATGTTCCTGATTTTTACTATGTGAAAAATATTTATTTAAATAGAACTGTATTAATAATATTTTCAATTTTAATCCTGAACTGTCTTCCGGCAATTCATGCCCAGGAATTTGAAAACGTTAAGTTTGATCGGTTAAAATCTGAAAATGTCAAGCTAATTAAAGGGTTGTCACAAAACTGGATTTATACCATTCTTCAGGACAGATATGGCTATATGTGGTTTGGAACATGGGATGGATTGAATAAATATGATGGCTATAATTTTACTATTTACAATGTTGATGAAGGACTTAGCGATCATATCGTTTATTCTCTGCTTGAAGATGATGAAGGAATATTATGGGTAGGTACTGATAAAGGATTTAATAAGTTTGATAGAAACACTCAGACATTTAAACAATATATACATCATCCGGGCGATACAACAAGTTTATTTCACAGTCGTGTAAATGATATAATTCAGGCGAGCGATGGTTCGATTTGGCTGGGAACCGGAGGAGGTTTGATTAAATTTGATAAAAAAACGGAATCGCTAACATCTTTCTTATCCACGCATCAGGAATATTTTAGCCCGCGAAGTAATTTTATTATCGATCTTTTCCAGGATAGCGATGGAAAAATTTGGGTATCCACCACCTATGGCTTGGTGAAATTCGATCCGAAAACAGGAAAATCAACAAGGTACTACCATATACCCGGTGATTCAACCAGTTTAAGTAATAATAATATCCGTTATGTTATTCAGGAAAGATCAGGTAACTTTTGGATAGGAACAAGAGATGGTTTGAATTATTTCGATACAACATCTCAAAAAATTAAACAATATTTCAATGAGCCGGAAAATCAATACAGTTTGGGCAACAACTCGGTTATGACAATATATGAAGACAGATCGGGAGACATTTGGATTGGTACGGATGGGGGCGGATTGAACTATTATGAAAGAGAGAACGACAGATTCATCAGGTATCAGAATATTCTCAACGACAAAAGCAGCCTAAGCAACAACAAAGTATATTCAATTTTTGAGGACAAATCAGGGAATCTTTGGGTTGGAACTTACAAGGGAGTTAATAAGATAAATAAGTATTATAATGATTTCAAGCATTGCCGGCGCACAACACACGATAATCAAAGCCTGAACAGTAATATTATATGGTCTTTTCTTGAAGATAAAGATGAAAATTTATGGATAGGAACTGACAATGGAATAAATATTAAGAATCTGCAAACCGGAAGATTCACTTATATTACCCATGACCCTTCTAATCCCAATTCTCCGTCAAATAATGATATCAGAACTATGATTTATACACCGGAGCTTAATTGTATTTGGCTGGGTATTTGGGTTACAGGGGTGGATAAATATGATCCCCTAACTAATAAATTTACACATTATCAGAATAATCCTAACAGAAACAGCCTTAGCAGTGATTATGCCAATGATATAATACAGGATAATGATAGTATTATCTGGATAGCAACCGGAAGAGGTTTGAACAGATTTGATCCGGGCACTAACTCTTTTGAAGTTTTTTTTCACGATCCTGAAAATAAAAATAGTCTTAGTAATGATATCATTATATGCTTAAGTGAAGACAGCAAGGGAAATCTGTGGGTTGGTACCGACGGTGGTTTAAACAAATATATTAAATCAGAGAATAAATTTATCAGGTTTTTGCATGATCCTGAAAATGAAAATAGTTTGAGCAATAACTCGATTTTTTATATTTATGAAGACAGAACCGGAAAAATATGGGTTGGCACATCGGGCGGAGGTATTAATAAATTTAATTCTGAAACAGGAGAATTCAGAGCTTATACTACGGAGGACGGTTTGCCTAACAATATCATATACGGAATACTTGAAGACGATGAGGGCAATTTATGGCTAAGCACTAACCTGGGTTTATCAAAGTTTTATGTGATAAGCGAAAGATTTGTTAATTATGACATAAAAGACGGGATACAGAGCAATGAATTTAATTTGGGCGCTTGTTACAAAGATAAAAAAGGTAAAATGTACTTTGGCGGGATGAATGGGTACAATGTTTTTGATCCGGACGAAATAAAATACAATCCTAATAAACCGGTAGTTATCGTTTCCGCTTTCAGAAAATTTAACGAAATTCAGCCTGAAGAATATTTTGACGGTGATACGATCCGCCTTAGTTATGATGATAACTTCTTTTCGTTTGAGGTATCGGCGCTGGATTATACAAACCCATCTAAAAACAAATACAGGTACAAACTCGAAAATGTGGACAAGGACTGGGTATATACCGATGCAGACAATCGCCTGGCGGAGTATAAAAAGGTCAGTCCGGGTACTTACATTTTCAAAACTAACGGGTCTAATAATGATGGAATCTGGAATGATAACGGGATTTCTTTAACTGTCATTATAACACCTCCCTGGTGGGATACCTGGTTTTTCAGAATTCCAATAGCTTTATTAATTATTATTACGATCTGGATAATAATTTACCGGAGAGTTAAAAGAATAAGAAAAAAACATGAGGTTGAAAAAAAGATACTTGAAATTGAAAAACAAATGTTTGATCTCGAACAGAAAGCATTAAGATTGCAAATGAACCCTCATTTTATTTTCAACTCGCTCAATTCGATTCAAAGTTATATATTAACTCACGATACTGAAAAGGCTGTTAATTACCTTGGGAAGTTTTCACAACTCATGCGCCTTATCCTATCCAATTCGGCAATTAAACACATACCGCTAAAAGAAGAATTAAAAGCCATCAGGTATTATCTTGATCTGGAGAAATTAAGATTTGAAAACAAATTTGATTATGAAATTACTCTCGATACGGAAATTGATGAGGAGTTCATCGAAATTCCGCCTATGGTTATTCAGCCATATATCGAAAATGCCATTATTCACGGATTAATACATAAGCCTTCCAATGGTAAAATCGAGATAGATTTTAAATTGAATAATGGTTTAATAATATGTACGGTACAGGATAATGGCATCGGTCGTAAAAAAGCAATGCAAATAAAAAAAGAGTCCGGAATTAAAAAAAGGTCGAGAGGTATGCTTATTACAAAAGCAAGACTCGAAATACTGAACAGGCAAAGCAATGATGAATATTCAGTAAAGGTTTTTGATTTGAAAGACAAAAATGGTAATGCTTCAGGAACTAAAGTGCAGCTTATTATCCATTACAAGCAAGAGTAATTTTGTGTTTATGTGTTAATGTTTTTTTCTCTCATTGAGAGAGATTATTGATATTTTTGAATTTAATATTCATACAAATAAATTAAATGTTATGTTAAAAGCAGTAATAGTTGAAGATGAAAAGCGTTCGAGGGAAACCCTAACAGGGTTGCTGAAGCTTTATTGTAAAAATGTGGAAGTTGTTGCCGAGGCTGACGGTGTTCAGAACGGTATAAAAGCAATTAAAAAACAGAAGCCTGATGTGGTTTTCCTGGATATTCAAATGCCTGACGGAAGCGGATTTAAAATGCTTGAATTAATTGATGATATAGATTTTGATGTGATTTTTACTACTGCTTACGACCAGTTTGCAATAAAGGCAATTAAATTCAGCGCACTCGATTATTTATTAAAACCCATTTTCCCTGAAGACCTTATAAAAGCTGTGAAAAAAGCTGAGGAGAAAAAAACAACTCAAAAAGCAAAAGTAAATATTGATGTTTTACTCGAAAACATTAAAAAACCAAAAGATGAATCGCCTAAAATTGTTCTTTCAACTTCCGGAGAAATGCATATAATTAAAATCGAAAATATTATAAGATGTGAATCTGATAACTATTATACCTTATTTTATTTTAATGATGGGAAAAAACTGCTTGTTTCAAAAACGCTGAAGGAAAATGAAGAATTATTAAGCGAATATAATTTTATTCGTCCGCATAAGTCTCATTTGGTAAATGTAATATATATTAAGAGTTTTTTAAAAAGTGAAGGCGGATTAATATTGATGACTGATGGCAGTAAAGTTCCTGTGTCGAGGAGGAAAAGAGAAAAAATTGTTGAAATACTAAGCAACCTGTGATAAATTGCTGAATTGCTGAATTGTTATGATGCGAATGAAATATAGCTGAAATAAAAATAGAAAATAGTCAATATAAAAATATTCAATAGTCAATCATTAATTTTTTACCGAAAACTTATTTTATTCTACCGAAAACTTATTTTCTCTTTTTTTTCACAAATATTATATTATATTTACGCACGATTTTAAAATATGTTAACTGATTAGCTTTTATGGAAGAATTTTTACCTATAATAATCGGGATTATTTGGCTGGCTTACACAATATATAGTAAAGGGCAGAAGAAAAAACTTGCTAAAAGTCCCCAGCCTTCCGGGAAAAAAGAAAAACCGGCTACTTCCTTTTTAGAACAAATATTATTAGGAGAAGAAGCCCCACATCCTCAACCGTATGAATCATTTATTGAACCAATTGAAAAAGAACCCGAAAGAGTTGAGGTTTATGAGGAGGAGGATACAAAACAGGAACCCCAGCCATTTTTACGCGAAGAACTATCGGACTTTCTGCAGGAAGGACAAGCGGTAAGTTTTAAGAAGGAGGATTTAGCGTATATCGATATTGAAGAAAAATCAGAAATCAGAAAATACATAGAGGATTTTAATTTGAGAAAAGCAGTTATATATTCAGAAATTTTAAATGCTCCTTATATCTAATCAATATAAGCAATATTTAGTACAAATGGATGTGAATTTAAAGTATTGGGATAAAAAAAATTTTGGAGATTACATTTTTTTATTATTAACTTTACCCCCTTTTTTAAAGCACAGTGTATAATCTAACATAAAATTATATGGTATGTTAAAAAATTTACTATTAACAATTGGGTTTATTTTAACCGCTAATCTGTTAGTCTTTTCACAATCCGGGACACTTAAGGGTAAGATTGTTGATAAAGAAACCAGAGAGCCTGTTCCTTTTGCAAATATTATTCTTGAATTGGGCGGAACGCTGATAGGCGGTGCAACTTCCGATTTTGAGGGAAATTATATTATAAAACCAATCCCTCCCGGAACTTACGATCTTAAAGCAACTTATGTGGGCTATAAAACGGTTTTGGTGAGAGGCGTGATTATCAATCCCGATCAGATCCGTTTCTATGATATAGAAATGGAATCTACGGTAGCGCAACTCGAAGAGATCGTTGTTACCGATTATAAGATACCTCTTATTAACAAGGATGAAACGGTATCAGGAGGTACCGTAACGGCAGAAGAAATTAAGAAAATGCCTAACAGGAATGCAAATTCAATTGCTACCAGTGTAGGAGGTGTGTTCTCTGCTGACGGTGAAAGAGGAAGTGTCAGGGGCGCACGATCCGATCAAACAGTTATGTATATTGATGGAATTAAAGTGTTAGGTTCGTCCACCCTGCCTCAATCCGCTATTGAACAGGTGTCTGTTTACCTTGGTGGTTTGCCGGCACAATATGGTGATGCAAGAGGAGGTATTATCAATGTAACTACAAAAGGTCCATCACGTAAGTTTGGAGCCGGTGTTGAACTGCAGTCTTCTAAATTTTTGGATGCATTCGGATACAGCAGACTTGGATTCAGTGTACAAGGTCCGTTAATCAAAGGGAAAAAGGAGAATCAAACATCATTATTAGGATATTTTATCTCAGGCGATTTAATTTATCAGGAAGACAGCAGACCAACTGCCCATGGTGTATGGGTGGCAGAGGATGATGTGTTACAAAACCTTGAGGAAAATCCTCTTCGTCCGACAGGTATGGCTACAGGAGGTACTTTTAGTAATGCCGAATTTGTCAGACAAAGCGATCTGGGAAACCAAAAAGCTACACCAAATACAAGCAGGTATGGTATTAACTTATCCGGTAAAATCGATATTAGAACAACAAAATATACTAATCTTACTTTTGGCGGTCAGTATATCTATAATGACGGAAGGAATTTCAACCTTTATCATTCCATGTTCAATTATGACAGGAATCGTTTATCAATGAACAATACCTGGAGGGTTTTTGGAAAATTTACCCAGAGATTTCCTTCAAGCAGTGAAAGCGCTTCATTAATAAAAAATGTTTATTATAGCATTCAGGCAGACTATTCTCAGTATCGTACCCGGAATATGGATCCTTATCATAAAGATAATCTGTTTGAATATGGTTATCTCGGAAAATATTCTTCATATAAAACCCCAACCTTTGAATTGGGCGATGAAACCATCGGTGATAAAGAATATGAAAATGTTTGGCTGTTAAATAGCTGGGATTATGATACAGCTTATATCTTTCAGAAATTTGACTATAATCCTTATGTGGCAAATTATACAAGGCAGATTTACGAACTTTATCCACCGGGGTCAATACAAAATTTGGATGAACTGTGGTTAGCAGGAGGTTTGGCTAATGGTCAGGGACCGCCAAATGTATATGGATTGTGGGCAGCACCCGGTTCTTTACAAACAGGATATGGAGAAAGCAATAATACACA
>JACKQG010001755.1_pt1 | contig 29394 bp, 28 predicted proteins | sample 8237621 | NCBI WGS metagenome assembly JACKQG01 (sample SAMN15677084, study PRJNA649215) | marine metagenome | biome: marine; feature: Black Sea; material: saline water; isolation source: suspended particulate matter (SPM) from the Black Sea western gyre | collected 2013-06-09/2013-06-10 | depth... | reverse complement strand
TCAATAATAGATAAAGATAGAAAGATATTGCTGCTGAATTTTTCACCGTAGGCCGATCCCGACGCGTCGGGAGGGTCAACCCCGACACCGAAGAGTCGGTATCGGCCCGAAGGGTGATTAATTCATGGCCATGAATTAAACAGGTTTACTTCAATGATACAAAGATAAGAAGAAAAGGATTAATTTTTTGAAAGAGAAATTAATGATAAAAGTACTGGTTAATTAATCACTATGAAAATAAGGAGTCACTAATGTCAATAGAAACACTTTCGTTGAGAGAAATTGAAAAACAGACAAAAGATATGTATGAGGCTGCTGTTGTCATTGCCAGGAGAGCCCGGCAAATCGTTGCTGATCGTGTTGTAGAGACCGATTTTGATGAGACTGCTGAGGAAATCGGACTGATGGATGAACCTGATGAAGAATATGTTGAATTGGAAAAAGCTACTACACAAGCTCTCCACGAATTTTTAAATGGAGAAATTGAATGGGGATATCCCGTGCTTGATGAAGAAGGAGAAGTCAAAGAAGAATAATGGAACCCGAAAAGGTGAGTCCCCAACTGGAAATATCCAGGTATTTTTCTCAGATGAAAGAAATGTATGGGGATGAGATATATGTTGAAAATGTGGATATTCCTCTTGAGGAAGGTTCACAATTGAAACTGTCTGACTTTGAGAAAGTAATCAGTGATTGTCAAGAATGTCATCTTTCACAGACCCGGACGAATTTGGTGTTTGGGGTAGGGAGTGAACAGGCAGATTTGGTATTCGTTGGTGAAGCTCCGGGTCGAGATGAAGATCTTCAGGGTGAACCATTCGTTGGTCGGGCGGGTCAGTTATTGGATAGAATTTTACGTGCTATCCAACTTTCTCGCAAAGATGTTTATATCTGCAACGTTCTCAAATGTCGCCCCCCGAAAAATAGGACGCCCACAACCGACGAAATCGACACATGCATGCCCTTTCTGGAAAAACAACTGGAATTAATTCAACCCAAACTCATTGTTGCTTTGGGCGCTACTGCCGTTCATTCTCTTTTAAACATTAATAGTCCTCTTAAGAAATTGAGAAGTCAACTTTGGAATTGGAGGGGATATGATTTAGTCGTGACCTACCATCCAGCAGCCCTTCTTCGAAATGCCAGACTTAAACCGGCAGCCTGGGAGGATTTTCAGTGGATTAAACAATTAATACATTAGGATTTGTTATGGCGAAGAAAGAATCTGATATTGACATAAAACTACCACCTCAATTCCTTGAGGGTGAAGAAGCCGTATTGGGAGCAATGCTCTCCTCCAAAGAAGCCGTGAGTCGAGCTTTGGAAATTCTTGAACAGGAAAATTTTTACAAAGGTGCAAATGCTAAGATTTTCCAGACAATGGTGGAATTATTCAATTCAGGAGAACCTGTGGATGCGATATCCGTCATTAACCGCCTGAAGAAGAAAAAGCAGCTGGATGCTGTTGGAGGGGCTTATTACATCACAGGGTTATCGGAGACAGTACCGACAACTGCTAATGTGAGTCATTACGCAAAAATTGTCCTTGAAAAGGCAAGTCTGCGTCGGTTAATTGATGTATCATCTGAGTTATCCCAGAGTGCTTACAATGATCAGGTAGCTTTAGATGACATATTGGATGAAGCTGAGCAGAAAATCTTTGCCATTTCACAGAATCGTCTTAAGGGGGGGTTTTCGCAAATCAGTCCTGTTCTTCAAACCACCTTTGAACATCTGGACAAGATTCATCAAAAACCGGGTAGTGTTACGGGAATCCCGTCGGGACTTGTTGACCTGGACAATCTCACCTCTGGATTTCAACAGGGTGAGTTTATAGTAATTGCGGGACGTCCTGGAGCAGGAAAAACCTCCCTTGCAATTACCATTGCTAGAAATGCTGCTGTGGACTATAAAATTCCTGTTGGGATGTTCAGTCTGGAAATGTCCAATAACCAATTAGCTATGCGGTTGTTATGTGCTGAAAGTCGTGTGGATAGTCACTTGGTTCGAACGGGGAAATTACCCAAGGCTCAATGGAAAAATTTATCACTTTCAGTCGGAATTCTTGCTGAAGCGGAAATCTATCTTGATGACACTCCTGCTATTGGGATAACCGAAATGAGGGCAAAATCTCGTCGGTTAAAAGCGGAGAGAGACATCCAATTGCTTGTTCTTGACTATATGCAGCTGATGAAGGGTCCGCGTGCTGAAAGTCGGCAACACGAAATTTCCGTAATTTCAAGATCCCTGAAGTCACTTGCAAAAGAATTAGATATCCCCGTTGTTGCACTTTCCCAGTTATCGAGGGCGGTTGAAAGTCGAGCGGATCATAGACCACAGTTATCAGACCTTCGTGAAAGTGGAGCCATTGAACAGGATGCTGATGTAGTGATGTTTGTTTATCGGAAGTGGCTATATTTTCAGGAGGAAGAATATCGAGGTCAGGCACAGATAATTTTAGCTAAACAGAGGAACGGTCCCACAGATACGATCCCGGTGACGTTTGTTGATAAATACGCCAAATTTGAGAATCTGTCACCTTATGAAGAAGAGGAGGCAACCGTACCCTTCTGATGAAAGTATCTCCTATCGCAAAATTGATTCCCACAGTAACGGGGGCTTACCCAAAAGAGTTTGAATCCATTGTGTGTCTTTTAGCGTCAAATGGGGAAAACGATGAAGAACTCTTTCGAAAAAGGCTGTGGCCTGCATATCAGTTCAGTAAAGAATACCACGAAGGTCAGTATCGTCGTTCTGGTAAACCACATTTCGAACATTGTTATGTTGTAGCAAAATCGCTGGCAGAGTGGGAAATGGATCTTGCTATGATCATAAGTGGTTTACTACACGATACGATTGAAGATACTGATGCCACCTATGAAGAGCTTGTAGAAAATTTTGGTCAAGAAGTGGCTGACTTGGTAGATGGTGTCACCAAACTGGGAGGAATTGAATTTCAGAGCAGACAGGAGAGGCAGGCAGAAAACCTGATGAAAATGTTTCTTTCTATGGCTCAGGATATTCGAGTTATTATTATAAAATTTGCTGATCGTCTTCACAATATGAAAACCATTGAGCATCTTCCACCCCTCAAACAGAGACGTATCGCTATCGAAACAAGAGATTTATATTCCCCTCTTGCTCATCGTCTTGGCATGTTCTCAATTAAGCAACAACTGGACGATCTGGCTCTGAAAACTATTGAACCAGATGCATATAAAGAAATAGGAAAAGAGCTGCGTTCAACACAATCATACAGGAAAAAGCACATAAAAGAAGTCTCCAATACCATTAAGAAGAAGCTAGACAGTAATAACATCCCCGCCAAAATTACCAGCAGATTGAAATCGTATTACTCAATCTACGGGAAGATGCAACGCTACAACAAACCTTTAAGTGAGATTTACGATATTCTTGCTATTCGAATTATTGTTCAAGATGTAGCTCAATGTTACTCGGCACTGGGGATTATCCATCAGCTGTACACGCCTGTTCAGGAACATTTCAATGATTTTATAGCTACGCCAAAGATAAATGGGTATCAGTCACTCCATACCACAGTTGTGAGTTCTTCTGGTAGAATGGTAGAGATTCAAATTAGAACAGAAGAGATGAATCAAACCGCTGAAATTGGTGTAGCTGCTCACTGGAAATATAAGGAACAGGCAAGCAAGGGTGGCGATCTCGATAAACATATTCAGTGGCTTCGAGATCTGGTTTCCATCCTGAAAGATGAATCTGCCGATCCAGCAGAATTTATGAATTTACTGCAGATTGATCTTTTCAAGGATGAAGTATTTGTGTTTACACCTAAAGGGGACCTCGTTCAATTACCCGCTGGTTCTACTCCCATTGATTTTGCCTACGATGTCCATACCGAAGTGGGTAATCATTGTATCAGCGCCAAGGTTGATGGAAGACTGGTCCCGCTAAAAACTAAGTTGGTAAGTGGGTCAACTGTGGAGATTATTACATCTGATACTCAAACTCCAAGTTATACTTGGTTGAAACTTGTTCGAACAGGAAAGGCACGGTTAGCCATCCGACGCTGGATAAGAAAGAGAGAAGAGGAAGAAAGCGTTAAACTTGGGAAAGAGATCCTGGAAAAGACTCTTCGTCGGATAAAAATGTTAGGTCGTTTAAAAGAAATTAAAAAATCTGTTGAGGACTTAGGGTTTTCTGATGAAAAAAAATTATATTCAACCTTGGGAAGGGGGCAAACCACTGTAAGGGAAATCATTAAGAAGATTTCTCCAGAGGTGACGGATGAAGAGTTGACATCTCTTCAGGAAGAACCTGGTTCCTTTCTGGATCGTGCAAGACGCACCGCTCGAGGAGTTAGAATACAAGGCATCGATGATGTCATGATGAATTTTGGAAAATGCTGTAATCCAATTCCGGGAGATTTAATCGTTGGATTTGTAACACGTGGTAGGGGGGTAACTATCCACCGGATGGAGTGTCCCAATTTACCTATTATGAGTGAGGAGTCCGATAGAATCTTGGAAGTAGAATGGAGTGTGGGGCGAAAGGACGAATTTTTAACTCGCATAAAAATTGTGGCAGAGGATCGAAAAGGTTATTTGAAAGATGTCACCGAGTACATTGCTACTATGAATATTAATATTACAAGTGTGGATATAAAAGTTGAGGAAGGATTAGCCACCTGTTATTTAGAAGTGAAAGTTCCCAATATTCGAAGATTAAACACGATTACATCAAAAATAAAAAATATTCCAGGAACAATATACATAGAAAGGGCAACATAATATGGATGTCAAAACATACACAAAAAAAGATATCTCAAAACGGGTCGCAAAGAACCTCAATAAAGGAGTTTCTCCCATTCACGACGTTGTTTCTGAAACATTCGGGGTTATGCTCGAAATGTTATCCGAAGATAGGAATAATGTTCGAATTGAAGTGAGAAATTTTGGTGTGCTTACTGTGAAACCCACCAAAGCAAAACCAAAAGCCCGTAATCCTCGAACCAATGAAGAAATCTACGTCCCCCCCCATCGAAAGACCCACTTCAAACCTGGGAAAGTTCTCAAGGATGTCCTGAAAAAACCCCTGTAGTCTTCCGAATTGGCGAGATAATAAGGTACGTTGGGTCGGCTGTTAGGAATTGATTTTGGTTTAAAGCGGGTGGGTGTTGCTATTTCTGACCCTACCAATGTTATAGCATTTCCCCTTACCACGGTGGATTGGGAGGATGATGATTACCTTATGTTACAGATTGATAACCTTGTAAAAGAATACGAGGTGGAGACAATTGTCGTAGGATATCCTATCGGGATGAAGGGGCAGATAACCAAGCAAACAAAGTTGGTTGACGATTTTATCGGAAGACTTGCGGAACACATTCAAATCCCCGTGAAGAAGATTGACGAACGATTGAGTTCAGTTGAGGCAAAAAGAACCCTTCAGGATGTTGGAATTGAAGTAAGTAAAAACAGGGGAGAGGTAGATAAAATAGCGAGTGCCATTTTTCTTCAAACCTATCTTGATAAAATGAATAAAGATTGATCAGCTTTCTAAAAAGACAATCTCAATGGAAGCTATCACTCCTTTCAGGGGTTCTCATCGGGTTGTCATATCCCCCATTAAAGCTGGGATTTTTTGCCTGGTTTGGTCTTGTTCCCCTATTAATTGTGTTGAGCCGGGAAAGTCTAAAACGGGGTTTCTGGAATGGATTTTTAGCTGGTGTGGGTGCAAATGTCATTGCTGTTTACTGGTTAGCCTTCAATATCGGCACATATCGATGGGCGGCGTTTCTTTCAATGGTGAGTGCTGTATTTTATCTGGCACTGTTCTGGGGTTTGATTGGATTTGCATTTACATGGGTTCATACCAGAACGGGAAAGGGATTTTTGATCCTCCCCTTTCTGTGGGTCTCTGTTGAATATTTAGTTTCACTTGGCACTCTTGGTTTTTCTTGGATATCTCTGGCGACGACACAGGTGGAATATCTACCTCTGATACAAATTGTAGAAGTAACAGGGATTTATGGAATTACATTCTGGCTGATCGTTTTGAACATTCTCATCTACCGCATGGTAGACCTTCCCAGGATAACTTTTAAAAGAACAGTTATTTTGTGTGCAGTTCTGTTTGTTATTCCCTGGATTTTTGGTGGATTACGGTTGGTATCGATGACATCTAATCCTGGAGATAATAACACCTTTCGCGTCTCGCTGGTACAACCAAATGTGTTTCCAAAGGACAAGTGGGATCCCTCGAAAAGGGATTGGAATTTTCATCACCTTGACTCGCTTTTCGTCGAAGTAGCTAAGGAAAATCCTCAATTAGTCATCTGGCCTGAGAGCGCTGTACCTGCCTATCTTCGTAAAAACAGAAGGCGATTGAAGAAAGTGGTGAAAAGGGTAACGGAGACAAATATACCCCTGTTGACTGGTACGATTGATTGGCAATATGAGGGTGATGAGAGAAAAGTATTCAATGGTGTACTCTTAATAAAACCCGCTGATGATTTATCGATTTTTCACAAAATACATCTGGTCCCATTTGGTGAGTATGTACCTTTATCGGACTGGTTTCCTGTCCTGGATGAAATAAATTTGGGTCAGGGAAATTATGATAATGGGGATACCTATACAATTTTTGATGTGGATTCTATCCAGTTCGCTTCCTGTATCTGTTTTGAGGCTATTTTCCCTGGGCTGGTGAGGGAATTTGTCAGGAGGGATGCTAAATTCCTTGTTGTTGTGGTCAACGATGGGTGGTATGGAAATACATCTGAACCGTTTCAACATGCTATGATTTGTCGTTTCCGAGCCATTGAGAATCGAATGCCACTGGTGAGATGTGCCAACACAGGGATATCTGTGATTTATGACGCTGCTGGTAGAATAGTAGAAAAATTGTCAGTAAACAGAGAAGGTATACTCTCTGCTGGCATTTCACCAAAACAAGTTGTAACATTTTATGCAAAACATGGAGATATCTTTGTACAATTATGCCTGTTTCTTGGTTTAATTTTTGGAGGTTTTGTTTGGTTTCGAAATCGTTGAAAACCGGACTGGTCGTAACATTTTTAATGGTTGTCTCTGTTCAAGGACAGATTTATAAGTCAAGTAATGATGTGCCTTCTCTCCGAAGGGTCATTCTAAAATCTGCCATCTTACCTGGATTGGGGCAATACAGTATTGGAAAATCAGGGACAGGTAAACTCTTTACTCTAACCGAGGTTAGCCTTTTTCTTATTCTTTATCAAAGTGTGATGATATCGCACTCTACTGAGAATCGCTTCAAGACATTTGCTGCTGACCACGCTGGAATAAACCCGAGTGGAAAAGAGGCCCAGTATTTTGTGGATATTGGGAATTACAACTGTTTTAAGAACTATAACGAGGAACAGCAGAGATTTAGGAATCCTAGTAATGTTTATCCTCCTGATGAAGGATATGATTGGGAGTGGGATACAGAGACAAATCGGGAAAAATTTCGGACAATACGGATTAAAAGGGATGCAGTTAGAAAAATAACCCGTTTTACCATCGGTGGGATTGTTTTAAACCACATAGTTTCTTCTATTCATGCCTTATATCTTCACAGGAAAACTTATGGTGTTAGTAAAGCAAGTGTTGTTCCGACACTGAATCTGGTAACAGGTGAATTTGGATTTCAACTTACATATGCATTTTAATAAAAGGTTAAATCCACTAACCATTCTGATTCTTGTATTGATTTACATAGCTTTGGTATTTAAAGCATCACACATTATTCAATTCCTTTTTCTTATGGCTATATTTCCTCCATTTTTTTTCTCAAAAAATATTCTTCGATCGGTAATTTTCAGAATCAAACCGTTCCTCCTGTTTTTGCCACTGATGTTTGGGGTGTACATCGGGATATCACTGATTCTCTCTAATCAACCCTTCAATGAAATTGTTATCTCAACAGGACTATCAGGTCTTCGGTTATTCCTGATGATCTTGTCAATGGCATTATTTTTAGGATTATGTAATTTAACATCCCTGATTGATTCTCTACGAACCTTATGGTCGAAAACAGGGATCAAATGGCGAGTTATTGAGGATGGTTTTCAACTGCTCTATCTGACATTTCGGTTTTTTCCCACATGTCAGGATGATATTCGAAACTATGGTAATTTTGAGAAAGCCTTGGGATTTCCTTCTGATAATGGGCGTTGGGGAAGTGTTAAAAGATATGCAACAAAGCTCCCAGCATTAATTGCTGTATCCTTTCGACGGGCTGAACAGTTAGGATGGGCGATGGAGGTTCGTGATTATGGAAGGATTATCCCACGGGGGATTGCAGCACCTGTTCCTTTTACTGTTATAGATGGAATGGCTCTTACAATCGCTTTACTTTGTATTATAGGATTCAAATCACTTGCCTAATTACAAAATTGTTATCGAATATGATGGCACAAATTTTTTTGGCTGGCAGTATCAGCTGAACCAGAGAACAGCTCAAAGTGAAATTGAATATGCTCTTAAAAAGCTCAACAATGGTGAGCCAATTCGAATTCATGGGGCAGGCAGGACTGATACTGGTGTACATGCTCGAGGGCAAGTTGCGAATTTTTCTATTGAAAAGACATGGGTTTGTGAAAAATATCGTCGAGCAATAAATGGGAATATCGGTGAGGATATAAGGATAAAAAGTTGCGAAATGGTCTCTGATGATTTTCATGCACGATATAGTGCCCTGCGACGGCGATATCACTACTACTGCCGAACTGATCAGTCTATCATTGATCGGAATTATGTCTGGCAGGTTCCTGAGAATTTGGACCTTGAAAAAATGCAAACCTGTGCAAATCTTATTAAGGGAGAAAATGATTTTACATCTTTCTGTAAATATTCGCCGGATTTAGAAAATCGGCGGTGTACTTTCTATCAATCTGAGTGGATAAAACGTAAAGATTTCTTAATTTATAGGGTTGAAGCAAATCGTTTTTTACATCATTTAATCAGATATCTCGTGGGAACAATGGTTGAAGTAGGAAGAGGAAAAATCGAAGTGAACGGTTTTGAAAAAATATTAAATTCAAAGGATTTTCGTTCAAAAGTATTTAAGGCACCTTCCAGTGGACTTTTTTTAGAAGAAGTAATTTATGATTAAGACCAACAAAACAGACCTGTTAATCGTTTTATCGATTGTGATCATATTTCAAGTGTGTCTTGAGCAGGTTTATGCATCAAGCATCCGGAAGTCAAGAGAAACTGCTATTACTCGAGCTATAGAAAAAGTTGGTCCAGCAGTAGCGAGTATCAATGTAATCCAGATAAAAAAGTATCATCATTCACCATTTTTTGATGATCCGTTCTTTCAGTTTTTCTTTCCGGAAGAACCGTTTCAACAGCGAGTACAATCTGTTGGATCCGGTGTGGTTATCAGTTCAGATGGATATATTGTGACAAACCAGCATGTAATTGAGGGAGCAGTCGAAATTATTGCGACTCTTCCTGGAGGAAAGGATTATGATGCCATTATTGTGGGAGCGGATAAAACCTTAGACCTTGCTTTACTCAAAATTGAGGGGCACGATCTTCCTTACGCTAAACTTGGAAATTCGGATGATCTCATTATTGGGGAATGGGTCGTTGCGTTAGGGAACCCATTTGGTTTGTTTGACGTGAATAAACAACCGACGGCAACGGTTGGAATCGTAAGTGCTGTTGATCTTGACTTTGGGAGGGAGTATTCGGGACGTGTGTATCAGGATATGATTCAGACGGATGCCTCGGTGAACCGGGGAAATAGCGGTGGTCCCCTCTGTAATGCCAACGGTGAGGTGATTGGAATTAATACATTCATATTCACAGGTGTCGGGAATGAGGGTTCCATTGGAATCAGTTTTGCTATTCCTATCAATCGGGCGAGAGAAGGAGCCGAGGAGCTGAAAAAATTTGGTCGAATTGATCGAAGTTTTACGACAGGTCTATCGGTACAACGAGTTAACAAGTCTCTTACACGATATCTTGGCTTACCTAAATTGGGTGGTGTCATTGTAACCGAAGTGGAACCCAGGAGTTCAGCGGAAAAAGCTGGGTTGCTGGTTGGTGATGTAATTTACGAGGTTAATAATCAACCTGTAAATTCTCGAAATGAAGTGTTACAGGTCATTGAAGAAAATCTTCTCAGAGCAGGTGATAAGGTCAATATACTTTTTTTTCGGGATGACAGGATGCGGACAACAGAATTAGTGTTAAGTAAACCTGAATAGAGATGATAGCTCCCGAAGGCAAAATTATAATATTCCCGTCGGCTCTCATTACAACCATTTTTTATATCGGTTGGATTTTTACGGGATATACTTTTCTTATGTTTATTGCTATGTTTGGTGGACTGTTTATAATCTTTTGTTTTTATTTTTTTCGAGATCCTCAAAGGGAACCCCCACCGGGTGATCATCTTGTTCTATCACCCGCTGACGGGAGGATAATATGTATCGAAAATGTAGAATCCTCTCAGTCTGATTCTATGTCATCAACGAAATTATCAATCTTTATGTCGATTTTTAACGTGCATGTAAATCGGGTTCCTGTTTCTGGAGAAGTAACGTTAGTAAGTTATACACCGGGTAAATTTTTTACCGCTTTCAGACAAAAAGCATCACACTTGAATGAACAAACGGAAATACATATAAAATCTGGTGAGACCTTTGTCAAAGTCAACCAGATTGCTGGTTTTATTGCAAGGCGGATTTTGTGTAATCTCCGAGTAGGGGACAGGGTTACACGTGGAGATCGATTGGGATTTATTCGCTTTGGTTCAAGAATTGATATTTTTCTTCCTGATGCTGTGAATCTATATGTGAAAGTTGGGCAAAAAGTAAAAGGTGGTGAGACTGTTTTAGGAGAGTTCGTATGAGAAGACCTCAAGTGAAAATTGGCGTTACTGTTATTCCAAATATATTCACAGTGTTAAATATGTTTTTTGGATTTCTTGCAATTGTGATGATCACCCAGGGAGAGTTTGGAAAGGGAGCGTGGCTTATTCTTGCAGCTGCTTTTTTTGATTTGATGGATGGAAATCTTGCAAGATTATTCAATACTCCCACCAAATTCGGCATTGAATTTGATTCTATTGCTGATCTTGTTTCTTTTTGTGTTGGTCCTGCGATTCTTGTCTATTTTGCCTACGTTGATGGATTAAATCCTCTCCTTGCGGCAGTTATCAGTTTTATTCCCTTATTTTTTGGGGGTATCCGTCTGGCTCGATTTAATGTCATTACATCTAAACATCCCCTTCCGTTTTATCTTGGACTAACAACCACAGCAATGGCTGTAATCATGGCTTCTTTTGTCTTGTTTAATCTCAAGTTGAATGGTACCGCTGGAGATCCAAGGATTGCTCTTCCATTGGTATTTCTGTTATCATATTTGATGATTAGTCCTGTTAGATACGGAAAAGTGCCAAATATAAAAAAAGTATTAGATAACAAGTTGTTTTTGTTTTATGTTGGACTGGGATTTATATCAGTTTTGTTTTTTGGTTCGATGGCTTTTTTTCCTATGTCAATTTTGTATGTGTTATGGGGATTGATAAATTGGGTTATTCACCACAATATTTATGAAATGGAACTGAAGGTAAAACCGGTTACTAGCATAAACAAGAAAAGAAAAATGGAGTAAGGTTGAATAACAATCGGTCAATAAAAGTAATAATTTTAATTTTGTTTGTTGGTGCGATGTTAGGAACGTTGCTTGGAGAACTCTTGGGCTATATTTTACCTGACGGTGTTGTTAAAAATTTTTTTTTACAGGGTGTGGAATTTTCATTAGGGGGGTTGTTTGGCGGCGAAAATGATGCCATCTCTCTGGATCTAGGTATAATTGCTTTCGTTCTGGGATTAAGGATTAAATTAAATTTTGTAGGACTTTTCGGTCTTGCTGCGTCCTACTACTTTTTGAGATATTTTCGATAATAAGGTGGAGGAATCGATTATGTTACATCTATTGAACATCCCGGTTCTATTTGGGACTATCGGTGCGTGGGAGGTTATTTTAATCCTCCTGGTTATCCTGCTTCTTTTCGGTGCAAAAAAACTACCTGAACTTGCACGAGGTCTGGGTAAGGGAATTAAAGAGTTTAAAGGTGCTGTTGAAGGCGTAGAAAAAGAGTTGAAGGAAGCAGTAGATTCTAACGATAAACCCGAAGAAAAAGATAAACCTGCTGAGAAATAAATTTTCCGCTTGATGTCTGAACCCTTACGACAAGCGGGTGGAATTGTGCTCCGTCTCTATCATTTTTCAGATTGTCAGGCTTTTATTCATTCATCTATTTCCTCAATTCCCAACATACCAATGCAATGCATTACATCCTAAATATGAGAGAAGTTTTTTCAAATCCTGACTGTTTTACTGGAACTTGCCTTGAGTTTCGACTATCGATATGCAAATAATATAGTGATTTGTCAATTAGTGAGATATTTAATCTAAATCAATAAATATGTCAGGGAAAACAGAAAAAGAAATTCTAGAACAAAAAATAGAAGTTTGGAAAAACAAGCTCATTGATCTCTCAAGGCGAAACCGCCTACTAAATTTTAAACCTACCAAAGTAACTACGATCAAGATAGTTGATGAACTACCATTAGAAGTTTTTAAATCGATTGTTGTTGAGAATAATAGTTTTCATTTTCTTCCTAAAGATGAAGATACGGATGAACTTTTTGATGATAAAGAAACAGCACATAATGAAGACCAAAAAATTGAGTTCTACGAGTATGATGTAGAAGTACTTGAAGAAAAACATACAGACTTAAATCTACAAACAAACCTTACAAACGAAAGATTACAGAAAAACCTTAAAAGAATTCAATTCAGAGCCAATCAGTTAATGGAAGAACAGGGTTACAATATTTTATATCTTACTCTTGGATTGTTGGAATGGTATGAAGCAGATCAGTCAGATGTAAAAAACAAGTCTCCAATAATAATGTTGCCTGTAGAATTAAAAAAACGTTCAATAAGGTCTAAATACAAATTGTATCCAACAGATGAAGAGCCATTTGTTAATCCTGCCTTGCAATATAAAATGAATAGTGAGTTCAACCTTGCTATCCCAGAATTACAATTAGAAAATTATTCATTTGATCCAATGGACTATTTCAAGAAAATAAATAAGTTAATTAATTTGAATTCAAGGTGGAAAATAACGAATGAGATATTTCTTGGTCTTTTTTCTTTCGCCAAATTTGTAATGTTCAAGGATTTAGAGAAGTACAATGAAAATTTTAAAAATAACCAAATTGTCCAAGCACTTGCTGGTGTTAATAATAATGCTGTCGACAGCGGTTCTGAATATCCGGCAGCAGATGAATTGGATGAAAAGCGTAAACCATTAGATTTGTATCAAGTACTTAATGCTGATTCTTCTCAACAAGAAGCAATGGAAGCGGTTAAGGCTGGCAACTCTATCGTAGTTCAAGGACCACCGGGCACCGGGAAATCGCAAACAATTACAAATTTAATCGCTGAATTACTAGCAAATAATAAAAAAGTACTTTTCGTTAGTGAAAAAATGGCAGCTTTAGATGTTGTGTATAATCGGCTCCAAACAATTGGATTGGGTGATTATTGTCTTGAAATCCATAGTCGAAAATCAAACAAAAGACACGTGTTAAATCAATTAAAGGATGCTTATGAATCAACACATCCTGGCAAACCTATTGTTGATGGGAAAATTGATGATTTACTGAAGTGTAGAAAAAAATTAAATGAATATTCAAGAGTTCTACATACACCGCTCAAACCCTTTAATAAAACTCCATATTGGTTTATTGGCGAGTTAAACCATATTTCCGATGTTGATATACTTGATATTAATTTTTCTGAATTAAGTAATATTTCTTTTGAGCAATACGAGAAAATCATTTCTATAATTGAGACTTTGAAAATAAGAATTGAAATGATTGGTCATCCCCACAATCATCCATATTGGGGTTGTGGAATAAAAAATATAAATGAGTATGAACAACAAAAGATCAGTAAGAGTTTGGATTTAGTTTCTCAGCAATTTGAAAATATTTGTAATAAAATAAGGAATTTTTCAAATGAATTATCAATTGAGTTAATTGATTTAATTACTACGATTTCATATTGCCAACTTCTAACTGTTTTAAGTGAAGATCATCAAATTCCAAAATCATTGGCAAAAGTTAAAAACGTTGATAAATACTATACTCAAGTTATACCCATATTAGAACAAATTGACTCATTTAATTCACAAAAAAATGGAATACTAGAAAATTTTAAGGAAGAAGTATTTGACGAAAATCTTAATGACATCAATGAATTATTTAAAAAGAAGTACAAATCATTTTTGCGAATTGTTCTACCCAGTTATTACAAAACGAAAAAAAGGGTTACACAGCATTTCATAGGTTCTGATGATTACCTCTCTTACAGTGAATTGATTTCAAATCTTGATAATATTTTAGAGAATATTAAAACCAAAAAGAAAATAGATGATACAAAATCAGATTTGATAGACCCACTTTCCAACCTTTGGAACAGTACAGATTCAAATACTGTTGTAATAAAGGCAGCTATAGTTTGGCTTAAGAAATATTCAAAAAACCGAGTTACCGAACTTGATGATAAAAATCTTTCAGAATTTATTCTTAAATCATCAACCATTCCTGATGTTTTATCAAAAAACAAATCCTCACTTGAAGATAACATACCAATTCTAATAAAAAGTTTGGAAAATGTAGTTAAAAGTTTAGATGTAAATAATGAAATCCTTTTTGTTGATGGTATCGAAAATACTGATCTAAAGGATATTGGTGAATTACTGGCTAAATGGAAAGAAAATATTCATTTAATTGTTGATTGGACAAGATATCAAAGAGCATTTGTTGAATGTAATAAAGCTGGTTTGGGTCAATTTTTAGAGAATATATATTCAGAAAAAACAAGTTTTAAGGATATAATACTAAGATTTAAGAAGTCATTTTTATTTCATCAATTCCAACAAATACTAAATAAATTACCGACATTGAAAGAATTTGAAGCATTAACACAGGACCAGATTGTACAAAAATTCCAAGAATTAGATTCCTTTCAATTAGAATTAGCAAAAAACAGAGTGCTAACAAACCTTTATAATCAAAAACCCGATTCTATGTGGGAAGGTACAAGATCATCTCAACTGGGATATTTGCAAAGGCAGTTTCGATTAAAACGCGGACATCATCCAATTAGAAAATTTTTTGTCAATGTACCTGATATTGTTCAGCAGTTGTGTCCTTGTTTAATGATGAGTCCCCTCTCACTGGCACAATATATTGATCCTGAAAAAATTAAATTTGATTTTGTGATATTTGACGAAGCTAGTCAAATGTCTCCCGTGGATAGTTTGGGTGCTATTATTCGGGGTGAACATCTTGTATGTGTAGGTGATACAAAACAATTACCGCCAACAACATTTTTTGATAGAGTGGCACAAATAGAAATTAATGATGAAGATTTGGAAGATATGACAACACCAGATTTGGAAAGTATTCTAGATGAGTGTTTAACAATTGGGATGAAAGAATTTTATTTAAAATGGCATTATCGCAGTCGTCACGAATCATTAATTCATTTTTCAAACATAAGTTTCTATAAGAACAATTTGAACACTTTCCCCAGTCCAAATAGAGACAATAAAAACAACGGTCTTTCTCTGGTACAAATAAAAGAAGGGATTTACGATCGTGGTGGTAGTCAGAAAAATTTACCTGAAGCTAAAATGGTTGTTAAAGCTGTTTTTAACCATTACAAAACTATACCTGAAAAATCGTTAGGCATTGGGACATTTAGTCAAGCACAGCAAACAGCTATCTTGGATGAATTGGAATTATTGAGAAGAAATGATTTATCTTTAGAGCATTTTTTTACAGATAATAGAGATGAGTCTTTCTTTGTGAAAAATTTGGAAACAATTCAAGGCGATGAAAGAGATATAATTTTTATTTCAGTGGGATATGGTAGAGATGTGAATGGGAAAATTACAATGAACTTTGGCCCACTTAATAAAGCTGGCGGTGAAAGAAGGTTAAATGTACTTGTTACTAGAGCACGTGAAAAAGTGGTTGTATTTTCTTCAATTACAGGTGATGATTTTGATTTATCAAAAACAAAGGCATTGGGTGTACATAAATTAAAACAATATTTGGATTTTGCACGTTCTCACGGCGACAGTTCATTTTTATCAAGAGAAGAAGATTTTTCAGGTGAGTTTGATGAATCAAACATTTTTGAGAAAAGTGTTTATAACCAATTAGTTGAAAAAGGAATCAAAGCAATACCCCAGGTAGGTTACGCAGGTTATAAAATAGATTTTGGTATTCTTCATCCTTACGACCCCTCTAAATTTATTTTAGCATTGGAATGTGATGGTGCAAACTATCATTCATCATCTACAGCAAGAGATAGGGACCGGCTTCGTCAGCAAGTGTTAGAAAATTTAGGTTGGCGTTTCTATAGAATTTGGTCAACAGATTGGTTTTTAAATCCATCAAGAGAAATGTCTAAATTGCTTGATGCAATTGAAAATGCTAAATCGTCGCCATTAAATCTATCAAATCAGGCGTCAGTAGTAGAATTAGAAGTTGAAGAAATAGAGCAGTCTACTAATCAAAATAATTTAGGAATTGAAATTATCCCTTATACCAAATATCCTGTTTTTTATAAGGGTGAACCAGAATTATTCTATGAAAAGGTTGATTCGTCCTATGAAATAGAAAATCTAATTGAAGAAATAGTAAAATTTGAATCCCCTATTCACATAAAGGAACTATCCTTGAGAGTAATTCAGCATTATGGAATGGGTAGAGTTGGCGCAAAAATAGTTCGTATAATGAATTCTCTTGTTAAGCAACTAAATGAAGATGGGAAAATTCATCTCCGTTGGGACCTTTTTGTTTATTGTTCCAAGAGTCCATTTAAGAAAATAAGAAAACGTGATAAAGAAGATTCCGTTACCAATGTCGAATTTATTTCAGTTGATGAGATTCAAAACGCAGTTTCACTAGCTTTAAGTAAGGAAATATCAATTCCTATTAAAGAACTTATACCAAAAGTTGCACGTATTTTTGGTTATCAGCACACAGGGAAAAAGATACAGGATTATATTAAAAAACAAATTGCATATTTGTTAAGAACTAATAGTATAAAAGAAACTTCTTTTGGTTTGGAACTAGTCAATTAAGTAATACAAAGAACTCTAGACCTTAGTATTTCAACCTGAATTTAAATAGTTGAAGAGTCATTTTAGTGTTTGGTGATTCAACAGAAATAAATCTATAAAGAAAGTACTATGCTTAAAAGTTTCACGCAGGTTATTTCAACTGGCAGGTAACTTTTTAATGAAGAAACAATTCTCAATTTTTGTCATTATATGAGAGTACTCCAGAAACCGCGAATTACGCTAATTATCGCTAATGGTAAAACGCTATCTTCTACAATAATGGAACTTAACATTTCCTCAATTTCGTTAATATACCTTTTCGGAGTGTACTCATTATATAGAAAGTAATTTATCCACGTAACCTGTGTTTGAATTTACACATCCATGGATTTTATTTCTGTTAGCAGTTGTTATACTTATGGTATGGTGGTATATCCGCTGGGGACAGTATCGTGAGGGGACGATTCAATTTTCATCGCTGGATCTGCTTAAACGAGTCAAGAATCTTTCCGGTTGGTGGAAAATAAAGGTTCTATTTACCCTAAGAATAATTATTATCAGTCTACTTGTGATGGCAATGGCTCGACCAAGAGCGGTCATTGATCTATCAGAAACTTCTGTAAATGTTGTTGATATTATGCTGATACTTGACATCAGCAGCAGTATGCTGGCTGAAGATTTCAAACCCAATCGGCTGAAGGCGGCAAAAAAAACTGCAGAAGATTTTATCAATGACCGTGAAGGTGATCGTCTGGGACTTTTAGTCTTCGCAGGCGAAAGTTATATTCAATGTCCACTCACCATTGATTATGAGGTTCTTCAAAATCTATTGAAACAGGTTATTGTCATTGATAAAGAACATGATGGTACAGCGATTGGGATGGCAATTGCCCATGGCGTAAATCGTCTTCGTGACAGTGACACTGAAAGTAAGGTTATCATTCTCCTCTCAGATGGAAGCAACAATGCCGGCGAGTTAAATCCATTGACATCTTCTGGGTTTGCTCAGGAATGTGGGATCAAAATTTACACGATTGGTATCGGAACAAAAGGTAAAGCACTCTATCCAGTGGACGATCCTATTTTAGGAAAACGGCATGTTCAGGTGGAGGTTGATATTGATGAAGAGACCTTGCGACAGGTGGCGGAGCGTACCAATGGGAAGTATTTCCGTGCTACTGATGAGGAGAGTCTTGTGGAGGTTTATGAACAGATTGATCAACTGGAAAGATCAGAAATTCAGGTTAAAGAATATCTTGAATATCGTGAACTTTTTGCCTGGTGTCTTATTCCTGCTCTTTTTCTGGCATTTAGCGAGAGAATTATTTCCGAAGGAATCTTTCGAAGGAAAATGTAATGGTTAATTTTCGATATCCTTATATTTTCGCCTTTTACGGATTGCTTGCTCTCTTTGGTATTTTACAGTGGATATGGAGGAAGCGGAAGTCTGAGGAACTCAGCCATTGGGGAAGTGAGAAGGTTAGGGATCGACTCTTTTCACAGATAAATCAATCAGCGATTCGCTGGAAAAATAGAATGACATACTGGGGATTAATACTCCTAATATTTGCAGCAACTGGTCCTCAGATTGGGATGAAATTGACGGAAGTGAAGCGGAAAGGGGTGGATGTTTTGGTAGCTCTGGATATTTCCTCCAGTATGCAGGCGGAAGATGTAAAACCAAACCGTCTCGAAAAGGCAAAATTTGAAATTTCCAGATTGATATCCAACCTCAAAGGAGACCGTATTGGACTTATCGTATTTGCCGGAACCAGCCATTTATATCTTCCCTTGACAGGGGATTACGATGCTGCAAGACTCTTTCTCGGGGCTATTGATACTAAATTAATTCAGACACAGGGAACAGCTTTACAAGAAGCATTGGAATTAGGTATGAAATCGTTTCCTCAAGAAAGTGAAAAATACAAAGTTCTCGTTGTGATTACAGATGGAGAGGATCACGAGGGGCAGGCTCTGGAATTTGCCCGCGAAGTAGCCAGCACAGGTATAATCATACATACTGTGGGTGTTGGGACACATATCGGGGGACTCATTCCTGTCTTTGATGATAACGGTAACAGAATCGATTACAAGAAAGACCGACGGGGAAAACTCATCACCACCATCCTAAATGAGGGAATGTTAAAAGACCTTGCCCTGGCTGGAAACGGGGTTTTTACACGGTTTGACAATCGAGCTAATGCGGTAGAAGATTTGCTGAAAGTTATTAACGTTATGGAAAAACGGACATTGAAAACACATCAATATTCCCAGTTTGAGGACAGATACCAAATTTTTCTTTCAGCATCGTTGATTTTATTTACAACTGACTTATTTATAACAAACCGAAGAAAAAGACGGGGAACATGGCATGGTCGGTTTGTGTAGAGCATCAGGTTTTTTAGTAATAATCCTTTCGATGCTCTTTGCTCAAGGAGAATCTGAGACAGAAAGTAACTTAGCACCGGATTCCAAAGGTCTTGAGTATTACGAATCTATTCTTCAAAAATATCCCGGTATGTCGGAGGCTCACTTTGGAGTGGGTCATTCCGCTTACATCATGGGCGATTATGAGCAAGCACTCTCAGAATTTGAATCCAGCTTAACATCGGATGACAAACGTTTGAAATCGAAGATATTTTACAATCTTGGAAATACGTTATTTCAACAGGGTAGATTTGAAGAAAGTAGTGCTTCGTTTCGGAAAGCTCTTGAGTTAAATCCTGGAGATGTAGATGCGAAATACAACTATGAATTATGCCGCTTGATGTTGCAACAAATGAAACAACAACAGTCATCTGAGTCAGAACAATCGCAAGAACAGGATTCCACAGGTAAGCAGGAAAATCCACAGACACAGCCTCAGGAAGGTGAAGAGGAGGAACAAAAGGAATCACAACCTCAACAAATACCCCAGGATGAACAAACATCTGAGAAGCAGCAGTCTCAACCACAACCTCAGGAGATGAAGGAGGAAGGGAACAGACCTGACCCGCCTTCTCCCTCTGAAGGAGAGCGGGCAGATGTAGAAGCGATTTTAAATGCTCTGAAAGCAGATGAGAAAAATTTGATGAAAAGGCGATTGGAAACAGCCCAGTCAAAAAAGCTGGAAAAGGATTGGTAAAATGCTGTATCATAGGTTAATACTGATGTTCTTTCTGGTCTCCTCGATTTTTGCTCAAGTTAGGGTTTATTCCACAGCTGACGACAACCGTATTACCCTGAATGAAACCATTAATTTCAAAGTTGTGGCTGAAGGATCCAGTGGTTATCCCCAGGTGGATATCACACAAATCAAAGATTTTACCATCATATCCGGACCGGCACAAAGCAGCAGTTATCAGTGGATAAATGGTCAGATGTCCAGCACAAAGTCACTATCCTGGACATTGCTACCCAATCGGACAGGTTCATTAACCATTCCTTCATTAAAGTGTGTGGTGGATGGAGAAAAACAGACCCTCAAACCAATAACAATTACTGTGTTGAAAACAAGACAGGAAAAGAAGACAAAGAGAAAAAAGCGAGCTGAAACTGTTGAAGAAACTCCAATTTTATTTCTCGATGTTAAGGTAAATAAGAATGAAGCATTCCAGGGGGAACAGATTACGGCTTACTATAAATTATATTCACGGGTTAATCTTCGTCAATATTCTGTGGAGAAGAAACCTGAATGTGTTGGTTTCTGGCAGGAAGAATTATCGGTACCCCGACAACCCAGATTCAGGGAGACTTCTGTGAAGGGAGTTCGGTATCAGGTAGCGACATTGAGCAAGGTAGCACTATTTCCCACAAGGAGTGGTGAATTGGTTCTGGATCCTATGGTGTTGAACTGTACCTATGAAGTACCTTCTAAGACTCGACGTTCTCCTTTTAACTTCGATTTTTTCTCAGATTCCTTCTTTACTCAAACTGCCAACCAGATTGTTCGATCTGTTCCTGTAAAGTTCAAAATAAAACCGATTCCAATAGAAGGAAGACCTGATAATTATACAGGAGCGGTAGGAAAATTTTCTCTGATGTCTGATATTGACACTGTAGTAACGGAAACAAACCAAGCCATTTCATATATCATTGAGCTTGAAGGGACTGGGAATTTCAATCTTTTTGAATTGGCAGAGCCGTTATTTCCGGAAGGGTTGGATGTATATGAACCAAAGGTAACATTTCAAAAGGGATTTCGTGACGAAATTTCTGGTGTAAAGAGCTGGGAATACATTATTATTCCAAGGCGGGATGGACGGTTTTTAATTCCCCAGAGCGAGTTGTCTTATTTTGATCCTGCATCTGGTAAATGGAAACAGGCATCTACTAAAGTGATTGAATTGACGGTTCAACCAAGTAAGGAAAGATTTATTACTTCTTCTGGGTTAACGAAGGATGAGATTGTTCTGCTTGAAAGCGATATTCGTCATATCCGGTCGTCTTCAATTCGATTCAAGTCGGTAAGTCAAGGATCGGTGCCGGCTTTTGTAATCTGGATGAATCTTATTGCTATAATGTTGTTTGGGGGACCAAAAGTAGTGGGAACTTTGCGGGCTCAGTGGAATCGTGATCCAGTGAAGGTAAGGGCACGGGGAGCTTTGGCTCGCACTCGTAAAAGGTTGTTGAAAATACATACCTCAGAATCTTATGATCAGGTAGCTCAAGCGCTGTATGATTACGTTGGTGATAAGATAAACATTGCTTCTGCAAATCTCGCTCCAGATAGTGTAAAAAAATTGCTTGATGGTCGGATATCCAGTGAAAAAGTCAATCGACTGGTTGAAATAGTAGCAACCTGTGAAAAGGGTAGATTTTCACCGGAGGCTCTTCCAGAGGAAACGAGTGCAGTCTCGCTGGCAAAAGAAGTAATGGTACTTCTGAAGGAAATCAATTCGAATCTATGAAGATAAAAAGCACTATCATATGTCTTTTATGTATACCGATGGTGATTTTCTGTCAGCAGAACTTTCTGAATGGTATCTTTCAGGAAGCAAACGACCATTATATGAATCAACAATATGTGGAAGCGATAAATCTCTACAACAGGGTTCTTCAACAGGGATATGAACACGTGGATCTCTACTACAATTTGGGGAATGCCTATTATCGATTAGGAAGATTGGGAGATGCTATCTGGGCTTATGAGAAGGGCTTGAAGTTACATCCCAAGGATGCGGATATTCGATTTAATTTAAAGGTTTCTAATGCTCGGATAGTAGACCGGGTTGAGGTTCCGGAAGGATTTTTTCTCATCGAGTGGTATGGTGCTCTCAAGCGGGGATTTTCCCCTCGACAATGGTTATTGTTAATCAGCTCTCTCTTTCTTGTTTCCTCTGTGGTATTTGCTTTATCCTTCCTTGCTTCCCCATCTTTGAGGAGTTGGATTAGAAAAGTGTCAACCATTGGACTAATCTTTACCATTCTTTCTTTTTTAATTTATATTGATTTACATTTTGAAGTATCCGACCTTAATGAAGCTGTTATCGTTACCAATGATGGCAAAGTATATTCTTCACCTACAGAAATTGGTAAAGTGTTGTTTATCGTCCATGAGGGGACAAAGACGAAAATCACACAAGAGCAGTTTCCCTGGCTGGAAATTGAACTTATCGATGGGAAAAAAGGGTGGCTCAGAACAGATCACCTGAGGAGGTTGTGAAATGAACAATATAATTCTACCAATTTTTCTATTAACAATGATATTGGCTCAGGAAAATACAACAAACCTAGATGAATCGTTTGATCCACTTCAGCTGGATGAACCTGAACTGGAATGGCCAATGATGATCTGGCCAGACTCTGTTGTTCAGATAAAAGCTCCTCAGGTAAGTCCTGATTCCACTGTTCAAGGATACCGGATTCAGGTCATCTCCACTAAAGATTATGAGATTGCAGAAGGAATCAGGGACAGCCTGATCCATCAGTTTAGAGAAGAAATCTATATTGTGTTTGATTCCCCCAATTACAAGGTACGAGTGGGTAATTTCACCAATCGATCGGAAGCCGAGGAAGTTCAACAACAATTAGTGCAAATGGGATATAAATCCACCTGGATTATTCGGACAAAGGTCATTTACAAACCAAGAGTCTGGTAAGTATTTTTTAGTCTCGTTAATTCCCCGAAGATCGGGATTTACAACACCAGCTACAAAAGTAATTATTTAGCGAGTAATTATGTAATGTTTATTACCCCGACCAGTCCCAGATTCCATCGGGACAGGCAGGGCAGGCTGTTTTACGCATCACGTTTTACGCATTACGTCTTAGATTGAAATAGAAGTTTACTAAACGACATTGACAGTCTCCGACGGTGAAATTAGACAATATTTATACTCATTTCCGTCGGGAAAAGGGTTGTTCTCGACAATTCTCATATCTAAATTATAATGAAAGGAACGTTTATTGTTTAAGTTGAATGATATTGATAAAGATATGTTTTAAAATCAGTTTTTTATGGATCATAAGATTCAATCCCAAAAGATTCGTTCCAGTAAGTTTCACTGGATATTCTAAAAATTAGGCGTTTGGAGAATAAATGTCCGGACACAGTAAATGGTCAACCATTAAGCGGAAGAAAGGTGCTCTCGATCAGAAGCGGGGGAAAATATTCACGAAGATCATAAGAGAGATCACTATCTCAGCTCGTCTCGGTAGCAGTGACGAGAATGCCAATCCCAGGTTGCGGAAAGCCATTCTGACGGCAAAGGCAGCCAATATGCCTGCCGACAACATCAAGCGTGCTATCCAGCGTGGTACCGGTGAACTTCCAGGTGTTTCCTACGAAGAGGCTATTTTTGAAGGATATGGTCCCGGAGGAGTAGCCATAATGGTAGAGGTGATGACAGATAACCGGAAACGGACAGTGGCTGAGCTCCGCCATCTGATGACCAGATATGGTGGAAATCTTGGTGAGCCGGGATGTGTGGCGTGGATGTTTGAAAAAAAGGGGTTGATCACTGTTAATAAAGATGATGTGAATGAAGATATTCTTTTTGAGCACATTATTGAAGGGGGAGGAGAAGATTTTTCTGAAGAGGAAGATGCTTTTGAAATTACTACAGCCCCTGAGCATTTGATAGATGTCCACGAGTATCTGGAAAAACAAGGATTCGCCATTAGAAACTCAGAGATTGAAATGCTGCCGAAGAATACCGTAAGGGTAACAGGCAGTGTTGTTGGGAAAGTACTGAAACTGATGGAATCTCTGGAGGATCATGATGACATTCAGAAAGTCCACGCAAATTTTGATATTCCTGATGAAGAATTGGTGGGAGTGGAATAAGTGAGGCGAGTGATTGGAATTGATCCCGGAATATCCACTACAGGTTTTGGGATTATTGAAGGTTATGATGACACACTCGAGGTTGTTACATTTGGGACTATTGTTTCATCAGCAAAAAAACCTATTTATGATCGGTTATCTATTCTGTACGACCGTATCTGTCAGGTTATTCAGGAGTATCAACCTACTGAAATGGCTGTTGAGGAATCCTTTTTCAGTAAGAATCCAAGGACAGCTCTTGTATTAGGTCAGGCACGAGGAGTTATTCTTCTGGCAGGAGCTCATCAACACATCAAATGTTTTGAATATACCCCCAGAAAAATTAAAATGTCCGTTGTTGGGAGCGGAGCTGCCTCCAAGGAACAGGTTCAATTCATGGTGAAATCTATTCTAAAACTGGATGAACACCCTTCTTCCTTCGACATTACCGATGCCCTCGCTACAGGAATGTGTCATTTGAATCAGATGAAATTATCGTAAAATATGATCAGAAATCTCTCATCAAGTTTCCAATCATAAAAATGCCTAATCAAATCAGTATAGGAATGTTCAATTACTAATCAAAAAAAGTGTTTACTATGATCGATTTAGTCAAAGGAAAATTACGAGATAAAACACCAACCACCGTAAATGTGGACATTGGCGGGATTTCATTATCTATCGCAATTCCCATCTCTACGTTTGATTGTTTACCTGCTACCGGAAAGGAAGTAGAGCTGTTGACGTATCTCAATGTCCGGGAAGATGCTCTGGAATTGTACGGTTTTCACTCTCACGAAGAGCGTAATCTTTTTAAAATGCTCATCGGAGTCAGTAAAATTGGTCCCAAACTTGCTATGAATATCTTGTCTGGAACCAATCCGGATGATTTCAGACGCCGCATTGTTGCGGGTGACGCAGGAGCGTTGCGAGCACTACCAGGAATTGGTCCAAAGACTGCCGGTAGAATCATTCTGGAGTTGAAAGAAAAATTGGTGGTTGAAAAGGAAGAACAGTTTGTTCGTGAAATGAGTCAGGAGGAAACCGGGAGATTTGACGAAGCAATGAAGGCTCTTACTACGTTGGGCTATACCCGTGGAGAAGCATTTAAATCCTTATCGGAAATGAAGCGGAAAAATGAGTTTGAAGGAAAACTCGAGGATATTATCAAAAGGGCATTATTGAGTTTAACATAACGATGTGATATTATCCGTCAGTTATGGATAGTTCCTTGAAAAAAGGTTCAAAGTTTATGTTTTAAGTATCAATTTACCGATGATAAAGTTGTTTTATTACCTATAACTATTTACTTGGAACTTGATACTTCAATTCATTCCCAATATAAAACTATGGCATTACATACGTAATGTGCGAAATGGAACACATGTTTGACCTGATGATGGAAGTTTAAAAATGCCATCTTTATCGAAGTTGGTATTTTCATTTTCATGGATAAACCTATTGAATTTTCAAGACATTTTGTCTTAATATTTCCCACAGTATTTACTTTAGAACTGCTTGATATTCGAAAGGAGGATGAATTGTCAATTGTAAAACCATTCAGAGGTTTAAGACCAAAACCTGAATTCGCCCAAGAAATAGCCTCTCCACCCTATGACGTGTTGAGCACACAAGAAGCCAGAGAAATAGCCAAGAACAATCCAAATTCCTTCCTGCGGGTAAACAAAGCCGAATTGGAATTTGATGACAACGTTAATCCCTATAGCGAAAGGGTCTATCAACGGGGGAAGGATAATCTAACAAAATTAGTGAATAATGGATTGATGATTCGTGATTCCAAGCCGTGCTTTTATCTCTACCGGTTGACAATGAACGAGCAGAGTCAAACTGGATTGGTGGCTTTGACTTCCGTGGATGAATATGATGCCGGGTTAATCAAAAAACATGAACATACACGGCCGGCAAAGGTGAATGACCGGGCAAACCATATTGAATTCCTTGAAGCTCAGGTGGGTCCCGTTTTTTCTACTTTTCGGTACGATGAGATGATTGATAAAATTTTCCAAAAAATCACTATGAACACGCCTGCTCCCTCTAAGAGAGGGCATGCCAGCCCTCCCGACTATCGGGATGGGGCAGGCTGGCAAGCGGGTTCACCTATCAGCGATTTTGTAGCAGACGATGGAGTTAGGCACGAATTTTGGGTGGTGGAGGATGAGAATCTTATACAAGAGATTGTAAATGAATTTGCCAGACTGCCCCATCTTTACATTGCCGATGGCCATCACCGCAGTCAGTCCGCATCAGAAGTGTGCCGCCGTTTTCGGGAAAAGTATCCAGATTTCACCGGGGACGAGCCGTTCAACTACTTTCTCAATGTGACTTTTCCCGACAGCGAGTTGAATATCCTTGCGTATAACCGAGTAGTGAAGGATTTGAATGAATTATCATTATCAGAGCTCCTCCAGAAAGTTTCAGAGACGTTTGTTGTTGAACCCAGGGAGAATGAAATAATGCCAACAGAACCTCACACCTTTGGGATGTATTGTGAAGGAAAGTGGTTCTTACTTATATCGAGAGAAGGGACGTTTGAACCTAATGATCCAACGGGCTCCATTGATGCGGCAATTCTGGGAAAGAATCTTATCGCTCCCATTTTAGGAATCAGCGACCCCAAAACGGATAAACGGATTAATTTTGTAGGAGGGATCCGAGGAACAAGAGAACTGGTGATATTATTGGATTCTGGTGAGTACAAATTGGCTTTTTCACTTTATCCTACGTCAATTCAACAGCTGTTAAATGTTGCTGATGCAGGGAAAGTAATGCCTCCAAAATCAACGTGGTTTGAACCTAAATTACGTAGTGGAATGATCATTAATATGTTAACTAACTGAGAAAGGGGAAAATTATGGTAATACTTATATCTGATGCTTTTGATCCGGGTTTACCGGAGATACTTTCCAAATATGGAGAAGTCACCGATGATAAAAGTCGTCTTCCTGAAGCGGAAGTTGTACTTGTCCGAAGTAAAACTAAGGTTACAAGGGAATACATCGATTCAGCACCAAACCTGAAACTGGTGATTCGCGGCGGAGTGGGTCTCGATAATGTAGACTTGGATTATGCAAAAGAAAAAGGAATCATTGTCAGAAATACACCTGAAGCCTCTTCCATAGCCGTAGCTGAAATAGCCTTTGCTCTCATGATTGCTCTTCCCAATCATCTCTCTGTGGCGGATCAATCCATGCATGACGGTAAGTGGCTCAAGAAACAGTTAAAACGGACAGAGTTGTATGGAAAAACCCTTGGAATTATTGGTCTTGGGCGAATCGGAATGGAGATAGCAAAACGCGCCATTGCGTTTGGAATGAAGGTTATAGCGTATGATCCCTATGTAACATCCAACGATTTTGCAGAAATGAAACCAGATATGAAAGATGTCGTGAGTATTGCTGATTATGTTTCCCTGCACCTTCCTCTTACTGATGAGACGAAGGGTATCATCAACAAGGAGATTCTCAGTGAGTTCAAAGATGGGGCGTATCTTATTAACACAGGAAGAGGAAAAACCGTTGTTGAAAAGGATGTAGCAGAAGCGTTAAAAAGTGGGAAACTGGCGGGTTTTGGAAACGATGTCTGGTACTCAGATCCTCCAGAAGATTCGCCGCTGATAGATGCTCCCAATGTCCTGATGACTCCACATCTTGGTGCATCCACGAAGGAAAACCTGTTGAGAATTGGAGAGATCATTGATCGAATCATCGGTAAATATGTTGGTTGATAATTCTATTGGTAAACGATCTAACGAAGCAATCAATAAAATAAAGGAAAAGTCATGACAAAACGAGTATTTAACTTTAACCCCGGTCCAGCAACACTCCCACTGGAAGTTCTTGAGACAGTTAAAGAAGAGTTGCTTGATTACCGGGGAACGGGAATGTCCATTTTAGAGAGTTCTCATAGATCTCCTGAATATGAAGAAGTCAACAGTTCCGCCATTTCCCTGGCTAAGGAAGTCATGGGATTAGGCGATAACTACAAAGTGCTGTTTGTAGGTGGAGGTGCATCCACCCAGTTTGCGTATATCCCTCTCAATTTTCTCCACGAAGGCAAGACAGCGGCCTATGTAGATACGGGAACCTGGGCGACTAAAGCTATAAAAGAGGCTCAAAATATTGGTGAGGTTCATATCGCAGGGTCGTCAAAGAATGCTGACTATACATTAATACCCAAACCAGCTGATATTGATTTTCCTGAAGATGCTGCTTACATGCACATTACCACCAACAATACGATCAAAGGGACTCAATATCACACATTTCCTGATACTGGTGAAGTTCCTCTAATTAGTGATATGTCATCTGATATCTGTTCGCGGCAACTGGATTTTTCCAAATTTGCTATGTTTTACGCTGGAGCTCAAAAGAATCTCGGACCCTCTGGTGTCACATTAGTTGCCATTAGGGATGATCTTCTGGAAATATGTAAAGATGGACTCCCTACTATGATTGATTATCGTACCCAGGCAGCGAAAGATTCCCTGTTTAATACGCCACCGGTTTTCGCTGTGTATATTGTCAAATTAGTTCTCGAATGGATCAGAAGTCGAGGTGGACTCACTGCTGTGGAAGAGGTGAATCGTAGGAAAAAAGAAGCTATATATCGCTTGGTTGAAACGTATCCCGAATTTTTCAGAGGTACCGTAGAAAAAGAAAGTCGTAGTTGGATGAATGTTACTCTCCGTCTGCCAAACGAGGATCTGGAAAAAAAGCTGATTGCTGAAGCTAAGGAAGCTGGTTTTGTGGGGTTGAAAGGACACAGAAGCGTGGGTGGTATCCGAGTCTCTATGTATAATGCCATGCCTCTTGAGGGTGCCGAGAAAGTAGCTGAGTTTATGGAGAATTTCAGGAAAGCTAATGGATGAATGATGATGGTTGATGGGAGATGGTTGATGGATGATGTCGGAGCCCCGATCTATCGGGGGAGATCCCGACAGTAAGTCGGGAGAT
>JACKQG010001754.1_pt1 | contig 29399 bp, 28 predicted proteins | sample 8237621 | NCBI WGS metagenome assembly JACKQG01 (sample SAMN15677084, study PRJNA649215) | marine metagenome | biome: marine; feature: Black Sea; material: saline water; isolation source: suspended particulate matter (SPM) from the Black Sea western gyre | collected 2013-06-09/2013-06-10 | depth... | reverse complement strand
GACTAATAAATTTTCTATCTCATTTGGTAGATTATGCTTCTTAATATTTTTAATGGTTTTATTAATACTTGATGGTAGACTAACTTTTAGTGTTTTACCAATCAGTCCAATTGTTAGGTCTTGCAATATTCGTATCGATGAAAGTAATGGTGAAATTTCGTTTTGGAGTTCAACTAAACTGTGTGAATTAAAAACAATCTTATCCTCTATATCAACTAGTTGGTCATCAAACAATTGAAATTCCCGAAAACAATTGTTTTGCGCTTGTTCCATACGATGAATATTTACAACAGCTGATGTAGCTCGGTTAAGAAGAAAAGAAATATCATCTGATATTCCCTCTGCTTCCATCCAAGACGATGTTCTTTGAAAAAAACCTCGTGAGTTAAGTAAATTAGCTAAATACATTTTATTAGTGTCTCCTTGCCGCCCAACTACTTGGTACCGTTAGAACAGAAATCAAACCCCAATCTCCTCGATCCGCCAATCCTCGTTCCCCAGGACCGTCTTCTGGCTTTTAGAAACTTCGTGCTACCAAAAAAGGGGGTTTATGCCTTCAAATTTCCTCTCAGAAAAGTTCGCACTGTTTTTACAGCAGCAAATGCAGATTGCGCTTCCTCTATCTCGGCAGCATCACCGGGATAGCGATACCGAACAGAAAATTCTTCGAGTACATCTAAATCAGCTTTTAGAAACTCATAGCTCCTGTCAAATTTCAAAATCATTGCCAGCAGTTCGAGCAAATTATGGATTTTGGGAAAGTGTTTCTCATTTTCTTGCAACAAAGCCTTTAGATATTTTTCTGCACATTGTTGGCAATGAAAACAAACAGCATCATAATTAGGGTTTTTGCGCGCTCTAATTTCTCGCCCCGCTGTTGCAAAATCACCTTCAGCTTTTGAGACCCATTCAGCTGTTGCTGCCTTCATAGACCACCTTCCCCTCCTTCAGTATATCCTGTACGAAATAATCCCCCATTGCAATGCGTTCTTCCAGGTGTTTTGGCGTATACAGAATTAGGTCCAAACCAAAAAATAAATTAAGATGATGACGGATTAGCAAAGATTGCTGGCTTTCTTTCAGTTCAGTTGCCATCACAACCAAAATATCCACGTCGCTTTCAGGGCGTGGATTACCGCGGGCATAAGACCCAAAGATAATGATTTTTTGTGGGCGAAATTGTTCAGCAATTTGCCGCACTACTTCGTCAATCGCCTCTTGGGGGATGCGCTCTCTCTTATCAATCGTGGGGACTTCAATTAAGGTCATCTTGTCAAAGATTATACAGTAAAAAACTATTCGCTTTACTCTAAACCCCGATCTCCTCGATCCGCCAATCCTCGTTGCCCAGGACCTTCTTTAGACGGTCGAGCATCTCGTCGCAGATGCGCGTATTGTAATTGGGGAAGTCGATCAGATGCCCCTTATCCCCCTCGTAGATCTGCAGGGAAAACATATCCCGCCCGGGGAAGGAGATCAGCACGCCGTGGATATTTCCCAGACGGCGTTTATCGCGTTCCAGGCTGCCATTCGTCTTGATCGAGACCGTGATCAGGCGCGGCGGATGCTCGGATTCAGGCGCGGATGGCGTTAGTAAAGTGCGTGGATAATGTTTAGCCATCTGCTCATAGGATTCAGGCTGATCATTTTCAGCTAAATCTTCAGGCACATCTTCACTTTGCCCATTGTGTACTTCTGCCCGGAGCATAGCGTCGGGCACAGGCTCGGGTTGTGGTTCATCTGGAGGCTCCGCCAAAGTCACCTCAACCGCCGCAGAATATTCCATCTCGTACATCGTCTCCTCCCAGCCATCCGGAAAGGCCTCCGGTGGAGGAGGCATCCCCTCGTCAGCCCCACCGTCCCCTTCCGCAAGCGGTGAGGGAGCTTTGGCAGAATAGGTTTTGGCCGGGGATTCGGCGATTTGCAGCTCCACCCCAACAGGCTGTGGGGGGGCTTTAACGGGAACAGGCCCAAGGGAGCCCGTTTGCCGTTTTTTTTCCACAGAGGTCAACAGGTCAAAATCTGTTTTGATCGCATCCACCAAAATCTTGGGCGGGGAACTATCCGCATCCACCTTGCCTTCAACGACCACGATCTGCCCCTCAACACAAAGATCGCGATAATCCTGCCAGGGGCGCGGGAAGATGACCAGTTCAATGATCCCGCGCATATCGTCGAGAGTCATGAAACCCATCGGTTTGCCCTTTTTGGTCTGGTAGGGGCGCACACCTGCGATCAGCCCGGCCACGCGGACGCGTTCATCCTGCCGCGCTTCGGGGAGCTGCGGTGAAAAATGGGTCACAATTTCGGTTAGGGTTTTTTGGTAAGAGGAAAGCGGATGGTCAGAGATATAGATGCCGATCAGCTCCCGCTCCCAATTCAATTCTATTCGCTGGTCAATCTTGCCGCCGGGAGAAAGAACGATTGTATCGCTAACGCCAGTGGCTGCGCCAAACATGCTGATCTGACCAGAATCCCTGGCTTTGAAATGCGCACCACTGACCGCGATCAGGCGTTCGAGCGAAGCCAGCAGGCTGCTGCGGGAACCGAAAATATCCAGCGCCCCAACCTTGATCATCGATTCGAGGGCGCGTTTGCCAACGGTACGCAGGTCAACAGCACGGATAAATTCGTTGATATCCCTGCAATCTTTTTCCTGACGGGCAGCGATGATCGCTTCAACCGGTCCGCGCCCCACATTTTTGATCGCCCCGAAGCCAAAGCGGATCGCCGTCTTGCCATTTGGCAGATCTTCGATGGCGAAATCCCATTCGCTTTTCTTGACATCCGGCGGCAGGATCTCAATATCCATCTCGCGGGCGTTGGCCGCATAATGGGCAACCTTGGCGGTATCCCCATAAAATACCGACATCAGCGCGCTCATATATTCGGTGGGATAATTCGCCTTTAGATAAGCCGTTTGAACGGCGATCGTGCCGTAGGCCGCAGCATGTGATTTGTTAAATCCATATCGTGCAAATTCTTCCCAATCATCAAAGATAGCGGTGGCAATCGTATTTTCGATCCCCTCTTTTACGGCACCTTTGATAAATTTCTTGCGATGTTTCCTGATCTCTTTTTCTTTTTTCTTGGAAATCGCCTTGCGCAGATCATCCGATTCGGGGCCGGTATAGCCCGCCAACTCGACCGCCGCGCGCATGATCTGTTCCTGATAGATCGGGATGCCATACGTGGATTTAAAGATCGGCTCCATCTTGGGGTGGCGATAAACGCTCTTTTCCCGGTCATTCATCCGCTCGATATAAGAGGGGATAAAGCGCATCGGACCCGGCCTGTAGAGGGCCACCATGGCGATGACATTGTCGAGGGTTGTAGGCTGCATCTTGACCATCCAACCCGTCATCCCGCCCCCTTCCAGTTGGAAGATACCGGCTGTATTCCCTTCTCCGATGATCTCAAAGGCCTTTTTATCATCGAGCGGAATATTCTCGAGATGATATTTTTTACCAGTACGTTTTTCAATTTGTTCTGCCGCCCGGGCAATCACCGTCAATGTGGAGAGACCCAAAAAGTCCACTTTGAGCATCCCTAAATTGTCGAGAATACCCATCTCAAATTGGGTCACGGTTTTGATCGGCGTATCTTCAGAATTGGAGGTCGGGCGATGGATCGGCAGATATTCGATCAGGGGTTTATCGGCAATCACCACGCCCGCCGCATGTGTCCCGGCGTTGCGGACAACACCTTCCATGCCAATTGCGGTATCAATTAATTCCTTGATATGAGGGGCAGAATTATAGGCTTTCTTAAAATCCGCCACATCGTTGAGCGTCCCCTGGAGTGTGACCGTTTTCCCCGAAACGGCGGGGATCAACTTGGCAACCCTATCCACTTCGCCGAGGGGGATATCCATCACACGCCCAACATCGCGGATGGCGGCTTTGGCACCCATCGTGCCGAAGGTGATGATCTGGGCGACCTTATCGTCGCCATATTTTTCCGCGCAATAAGCCATCATTTCATGGCGGCGGTCATCCCGGAAATCGAGGTCAATATCGGGCATCGAGATACGCCCGGGGTTGAGAAAACGTTCAAAGATGAGGTCATGTTCAATCGGGTCGATCAAGGTGATCTCAAGCGAGTACGCGACAATTGATCCGGCCGCGGAACCGCGCGTGGTGTACAAAATCCCCTTCTCCTGCGCCTCGCGGACCAGATCCCAAACGATGATGAAGTAGGCATCAAAGCCCATCGTGTGGATGATATTCAGTTCGTAATTCAGGCGATCGCGAAAAACCTTATCGTCTGCATGATTTCCATAGCGCCGCTCAAGCCCCTGCTCGCAGAGGTGGCGTAAATAACTCTCCTCGGTATGTCCATCCGGTACGGGGAAATGCGGCAGGTGATATTCGGTGAAATCAAGATTGACATCGCAACGCTCAGCGATCTCAAGGGTATTGCTCAAAGCCTCGGGGACTTCGCGGAAAAGTTCGTTCATCTCCTGAGGGGAGCGCAAATAATAGGATGGATCATCCATCCGCATTCGTTTTTCATCTTTTAGCAGGGCCCCGGTCTGGATGGCCAGCAAAATATCCTGGAGTTTGGCATCGTCCGGCTGGATATAGTGGACATCATTCGTCGCAACAAACCTGGACGAATAACGTGCTCCCATTTCGACAAGCTGACGGTTCAGCTCGGTCAGCTCGACGATATTATGCTGCTGCAACTCGATGTAGAAATTTTCCTCGCCGAAAACATCATAATACCAATCCATCCGGCGGACGGCCTCTGTGGGGTCCTCACGCAACAGCGCACGGGGTATTTCAGCCGACATACATCCCGAGGTGCAGATCAGCCCTTCGGCGTGTGCGGCAAGAAAATCATGGTCAATGCGGGGATAGTAGTAGAAGCCCTCGGTCTGCGCAGCCGAGGCGATCTTGAGCAGGTTCTGGTAACCCGTTGCATTTTTGGCGAGCAATAGCAGATGGGATGATTTTTTATCCAGCTTCGAATCACGGTCGGCCATCCCCCGTGCAGACATATAGGCTTCTATACCAATGATCGGTTTGATATCGACAGCTTTTGCGGCGTCGTAAAATTTCTTCACCCCGAACATCGTCCCATGATCGGTGATCGCAACCGCGGGCATCTCCATCGCCTTGGCCGTGGCGACAAGCTTCTCGATATTACTCAAGCCATCAAGAAGGGAATATTCGGTATGGACGTGTAAGTGAGCAAAAGACATATTTTTTTATGGGTGGTGTATTTTATGATTGTTGGCTGGGATGAAGATGAGGATAAAAACCCCACCGCTCGCTGAGTAAAAAGGCTAAAAAGATTATAGCACGAGGATGAATTTTAGAACCTATGTTTTACTTAAAAAACTGGTTTTTTTAAGGTTGCCCCATCTGAGAGAGAAACTGGTTGTATAATATTCTCATCGGATTTTTCAGATAGATATTAGAGAAGATTAATGACAGAGAAAGCTGAACGAGATATTCAGAAAATCTATTCAAATAAAGATTTTGCCGCCAAGCTGCGCCGACTTGCGGATGCGCTGGAAGAGGGCAAAGCCTTCGAGATCCAGGTCGCCGGTGAGCGGATCTATATCCCCGCCACGGCAGAGATCAGCGTGGAACACGAACGCTCGGATGATGGCGAGGAGCTTGAGTTTCAGATGAAGTCGTGAAAAGGCAATCAAGAAAATTTCGCTTCGGCAGTCACCAAGGTACCCCCTAAGCTGAAAAAGGCAGGCTATGGCTAGAATCATTATTCTTGGCAGCATTAATATGGATGTGGTTGTCATGACGCCCCGTCATCCGAATCCCGGGGAAACGCTATTTGGTTCCGATTTGAAATTTATCCCGGGTGGAAAGGGGGCAAATCAGGCTGTTGCTGCCAGCCGGTTGGGGGGCGATGTTGTATTGGTTGGCAAGCTGGGGGAGGATGCCTTTGGTTCAGCACTACAAAAATTCCTGGAAGAGGAAAATTTAAATCTGGATCATCTGTATTTTTCGCAGGATACCCCCAGTGGCACAGCATTGATCACAGTAGATGAAAACGCTGAGAACAGGATCATCGTTGTTCCAGGATGCAATGCCGAGTTGTCTCCTGCTGACTTCGGTTCGCTTTCGATTACAGCCGATGATATTCTGGTCTCCGTATTCGAAATTCCGCAGGAAACCATCAAAGCCGCCTTCCAAACAGCCAAAGAGGTGGGGGCAAAAACGATCCTTAACCCCGCGCCAGCAGCTCCATTTATCGAGGGGTTACAGGATTTATGCGATACGTTGATCGTAAACGAAACAGAGCTGTCTTTTTTCTCCGGTGAAGATGCCAATCCTGATGTTCTGGAAAGCTTGCACCGTCAAGCGCGAGCTATCCGCAGCACGGCTAGTCAAATAATTATTGTGACACTCGGAGGCAATGGGGCAGTCTGCTTGCAGGGAGATGATTTCTTCTCTGTAGCGGGAAATAAGGTGGAGGCAGTCGATACAACAGCAGCAGGAGATTGCTTCACGGGGGCATTAGCTGTCGCGCTTAAAGAAGGCTTGTCGCTCAGTGACGCAATCCGGTTTGCCAATTTCGCCGCCTCCCTGAGTGTGCAGAAGGTTGGGGCTTCGGCTTCCTTACCTTATCGGCAGGAGGTCAATGGGCTGCTCTGAAATCTGAATAGCTGGGATAGCAGGGGGAGACCGGAGGGAAAGATAGTGTACAATGCTGACAATAATTAGGAGAATAACTATCTTGCCCAATATGGATGCCCAAATTTGTTATTTGCTCTGCTTCCCTGATCCGGTAGAAAAATCATCTGAACCTTTGGAAAAAATCCAGGGACTGAAAGATGCACCCTATTTTCAACCAGTGGATATCTCTGTCAGGACGCTGGAGCAAGCCCAAATCCAGGCGGGAGGCGTGGATGTGGCTGTCTCCCGACAGCGCTACGACAACCGCATCCAGATAATTGAGTGCAAATTCCCATTGAGAGATGTTCTCGACCAGGAAGCCATCCAGAAACGGGGGCAGATCGAAAATGCCCTGCGATTGGCGTTAATCCCTGAAGAACTCACAAAAAACGGGGTATTTGAAGAATATATTATCTTGATGATCAGCGCGGTGAACACGACAGATGAATTTGTAGATAGCAATGCACAGGAGCTGGCACATTTTCTCCGTACACAGCGTGAAAATTTGGTGGAAGCCGAAGTAAAGGAAATTTTGGGTTCACGCATTCGCTACTCAGAAGATGATCTGACTATCGTAGATTGGGAGGGCGCTATTATCATCGCTCCGGATGGCGATTTTCAGTCGGATATCGAATTGCTCAAAATCGGTAATTATCAGTTGCTGCGTTACAGGATTCTCGACCAGGATGTGGAAAACAGCCTGCGTAATATTGCTGAAAAATTTTATAAAAATCCGCGCCGCGCCTTGCGCCCCGACCCCACCCGAGGACGTATCCAGCGTATAGTGCAACAGCGCCTGGAGTTGATGTTTGATTTCGCACATACCGACCAGAATTTACTCTTGATCGGTGATTGGTACACAGCCAAACTCTACGGAATGATCCGCAGTGAACTTTATCTCGACCATTGGAAGGAAGCCGTGCATGCCAAGCTCGACAATATGGAGAGCATTATTGACACCATTCAGGAAAATTTCTCCCTTTCCTGGTCTGCTTTAATGGATCTGGGCCAGCTTATCGGTTGGATCATCCTATTGATCGGTTATTTTGTGATGTTCTTTATTGATATTGGATATTATGTGAAATAACCAATATCAATAAATGGCTCTATGGTTGTTTTGCGTGAATAATTTTGTATAATGTTAATAAGGTAGTTACAAATATAAGCAAGCAGATTCCGGTTTAATGGAGGCAACTTATGAGTACTTCGACAATAAAAAAGGTTTTTGACTACCGGGCACTTCGTTTGCTGATGGGGCTGATCGCATTTACCCTTCCATTTGTTGTCAGCCTGATTTCACTCACCCCACTTTCGTCTATCAGTGCGTCATATCATACTGAAGCCCGCGATGTTTTTGTTGGGATGCTATTTATTGTCGCCTCCTTTTTGTGGGCCTATAACGGACACACAACTGGTCAGGCCAGGGCAAGTAAGGTAGCATCGATTACAGCAATCATCGTTGCACTCTATCCGACATCCTGCGGGACTTGCGAAACTGATCTAATATCCACGATCCATTATATGGGTGCAGCGATTTTATTCGCAATCCTGGCGTATTTTTGCTTTGGCCCCTTTAGAGAAAAAACAAAAGGTCAACCAGGGAAGAAAGGGCGGCGGAGCAAAATTTATTATATTTGCGGGTGGATCATGATTTTATGTATCCTGGCCGCAGGTATCTCAAAAATCACACTGCCTGATGAGGCCATAAAAGCACTGAAGATAACCTACTGGGCGGAAGCAATAGCACTAGTCGCATTCGGTGTTGCCTGGATCACCGCGGGTAAATTTTTAAGCCCGCTTGTTGACGACGACGAAGCGCTACAGATTCAAATCTTTGAACAATAAGGAGATAGAAGATGAGAAAAATCCGTTGGGGCATACTGAGCACTGCAAATATTGGTACCGAAAAAGTAATTCCCGCCATGCAATTGGGTGAGTATTCTAAGGTCACTGGCATCGCCTCTCGAAATCAGGAAATGGCAGAGGCTGCAGCAAAGCGCCTGGGAATACAAAAGGCATACGCTTCCTATGAGGATCTATTGGCCGATCCCGATATCGAGGCTATTTACAATCCCTTGCCTAACCCCCAGCATGTGCCCTGGTCCATCAAGGCATTGGAGGCGGGAAAACATGTGCTCTGCGAGAAGCCGATTGGGATGAGCTCAGTTGAGGCTGAGGAACTGCTCGCTGCAGGGAAAAAACATCCTGAACTCAAGGTAATGGAAGCCTTCATGTATAGACTCCATCCGCAATGGGTAAAAGCCAAAGAATTGGTGCTTGATGGCGAAATCGGGGAGCTGAGGACGATCCAGTCCTTATTCTCCTACTATAATGTTGATCCCAGCAATATTCGCAATATCGCTGAAATGGGTGGCGGGGGACTGATGGATATCGGATGCTATTGCATATCCCTGTCGCGATTCATATTCAACACGGAACCTGAACGGGTGCAGGGAATCATCGAGTACGATCCGGAATTCAAGGTTGATCGCGTTGCCAGTGGTATCCTGGACTTTGGCAGGGGAACGTCAACCTTCACCTGTGGGACGCAACTGGCGCCCCATCAACGGGTGAATATTATCGGGACGGAAGGGCGGATTGAGATTGAGATCCCCTTCAACGCTCCGTCGGATAAGCCCTGCAGAATATGGCTCCAACAGGGAAGTGAGATTGAAGAGATATTGTTTGATTTTTGTGACCAGTATACAATCCAGGGTGACTTATTCTCCCTGGCAGTGCTCAACGATACCGAAGTGCCGACTCCGCTCGAGGACGCAGTAGCCAATATGAGAGTGATTGAATCGATAGTCGAGAGCGCCGCAAGCGGAAAATGGGTTTAGCGTGAAGAGCCATGGGTTCTAATCCAATAAATCTCGCCATACGCTTTCTGCTTGAATTGGCAGCCCTATCCTCAATTGGCTACTGGGGCTGGACACAACACGAAGGCGGGATGCGCTTCTTTCTTGCGATAGGCTTGCCACTTCTGGCCGCGGCTTTGTGGGGGACATTTGCTGTTCCCGATGATCCCAGCCGCTCGGGAAAAGCGCCTGTTCCAGTAGCCGGGATTATCCGTCTCGCTCTCGAATTAGCTTTTTTTGCAGCAGCAACCTGGCTTCTGTTTGATGCAGGGCAACCATCCTTGGGGAGAACTCTCGGCGTTGTCGTCCTCATCCACTATTTGATTTCTTATGATCGGATCGGTTGGTTGTTAAAGCGATAAAAGTGCATATTTTTTCTCCAACGTTAACAAAAACCTAAGATATCCTCTCTATCCTCTCTGTTATAATCGCCCCTCGAGAGGACCATTATGCTAAAGAATTTCGTCAACATTTTCGGGGGCGACCCCAACCAAAAAAGAATCAATGATCTGGCTCAGATCGCGGAAGAAATTAACGCACTTGAGCTGGAATATGAAGCCCTCAGCGATGCAGATTTACGCGCCAAAACGGATCAATTCCGGGCAAAACTGAAAGCTGAGCTGGAGGGTGTGGAAGATAAGGATGAGTATTTCCGGATCGAGCAGGAAGTGCTCACCGAGATCATGTTCGAAGCCTTCGCCACCGTACGTGAGGCTGCCAAGCGGACTTTGGGGATGCGTCCCTATGATGTCCAACTGGTGGGTGGGATAACGATCCACCGCGGCGAGATCGCAGAAATGAAAACCGGTGAGGGAAAAACCCTCAGTGCGACCCTTCCCGTTTATCTGAACGCCCTGACCGGCCGCGGGATTCACCTGATTACCGTCAATGATTATCTTGCCCGCCGTGACCCGCGCTGGATGGGGCCGATCTACGATTTTCTCGGGCTGAGCGTCGGTATTTTGCAGGCGGCTGCCGCCACAGAAAACGGGAACAAAGCCTATCTTTACGATCCAACCAAAGAAGCCGCACAGGAAGACCAACATCAACTCCGACTTGTAGACCGCAAGGAAGCCTACGCCGCCGATATCACCTACGGCACGAATAATGAATTTGGCTTCGACTATCTCCGCGATAATATGGCCATGAGCCTCGAGCGCCGTGTACAGCGCGGACATTATTTTGCCATTATTGACGAGGTGGATAATGTCCTCATTGACGAGGCCCGCACTCCGCTGATCATCTCTGGCCCCTCAAAAGGCGATATGGGTGATTACACGCGGATGGCAACCCTGGTCAAACAGTTGCGGGGAGAAGATTTTGAGTTAAACGAACGTGATCGCAGCATTGCCCTGACAGAGATCGGTATCGCCCATGTGGAGGAGTTGCTCGGTGAACCCCTCAGCGATCCCGACCGCCCCGAAGATGTGACCCCCGAACAAGCCCGGCTGATGGGATATCTTGAACAGGCATTACGTTCAGAATATCTCTTCAAACGGAATAAAGATTATCTCGTACAGGGCGGCAAGGTTGTGATCGTCGATGAGCATACCGGTCGTCTCATGGCTGGACGCCGCTGGTCAGATGGCCTCCATCAGGCCGTGGAAGCAAAAGAAAACGTCCGGATTGAACCGGAAAATATCACCTACGCAACAGTCACTTTGCAGAATTATTATCGCATGTACGAGAAGCTGGCCGGGATGACCGGTACAGCACTGACAGAGGCTGAAGAATTCGACAAGATCTATGATCTCGAGGTATTACCGATCCCGATGAATTTGGAGTATTTGGCAGCAGCCGAAGACTCGACTCTGGTTGCCCGTACTGCAAAAGAAGCCAAGACAGGTTACGAATATACCTATTATATTAACGAATCTTCGCCCCCCTCTAACTCCCCCCGCACACAGGGGGAGAACGCAGGTCTCCCCCCCGCCAGCAGGGGGGAAGCCCCGTCAGGGGAGGGGGGGCAAATACTTTGGAAGCGAAAAGATTACCCTGATTCGATCTATAGAACGGTAGAGGCCAAACTCCGGGCAATTGTAAAAGAGGCCGCGCATTTCCACGTCATCGGGCGGCCGCAATTGATCGGGACAACCTCCGTCGATTCATCGGATCGATTGTCGGGGCGCTTGCACGCAGAACCCGTGCGCCGTCTCCTGCAAACATTATTGATCCGCTACCACTGGATGGAAGCGAACGACCGCGAAGAGGATGGGCGCGCCATCGCTGAGTTGCAACCGCTCTATATGCCCATCGAAAAACTCACCCCAACCATGTTGCGTGATTTTGCCAAACCATTGGGCATCTCGATCAACCCCGCCGACCCAGACAATCTTGCGGCCTTGCTCGATATCCTGGATCTGGAAGATAAAGATCTTGAGCGGCTTAAGGACCTGATCAAAGGCGGTGTACCGCATAATGTGCTCAATGCGCGCAAGCATACCGAAGAGAGTCAGATCATCGCAGGAGCGGGCGCTTTTGGGGCTGTGACCATCGCGACGAATATGGCCGGTCGTGGTGTGGATATTAAGCTCGGCGGCGATATTGCCGAAGAGGTGCTCTCATCGGTAAACCGCGTCCTGAAAAAGATCGGGGCTGAGGATCACTATAATCTCACACTTGAAGAACAACGTCAGTTTTTACTCAAAACCGACCGCGCTGAGTACGGAATCTACGATACCGAAATCGATTATTTCCTGAAATACTTCGAGGAGATGGAACATGTCAAAGCCGTGGGAGGCCTGCATGTGATCGGCTCAGAACGTCATGATGCCCGCCGGATTGATAACCAGTTACGCGGACGCGCCGGACGTCAGGGCGATCCCGGCTCCTCGCGTTTCTTCCTCTCCCTTGAAGATGACCTGATGCGTCTCTTCGGCGGTGAACAGGTTGGCAATTTGATGGAGCGTCTGAAAGTGGATGATTCGCTCCCCCTGGAAAATAAAATCGTTGCCAATATCATCGAGCAATCGCAACACCGTGTGGAGGGAGCAAACTTCGATGTTCGCGAACATCTCCTCGATTATGATAATGTCCTCAACCAGCAACGTGAGCGCATCTATAGCCAGCGTGACCGTGTCTTTACGAAGGACGACCTGAGCGACGATTTGCAGAGTATGCTCCGCGTGGAAGTTGAGAACCGCGTCCACACCGCGCTGGCAGATGAAGATGAAGGTCCCTGGCGATTGCTGGCCTGGGCCGAGGGTGTCCAACCCTCATTCACAGATCGTGACGATGAGCTTTTCCCCTCCTTCGGAATGAAATTGCTCCTCGAGGAGCTTCGAGATTCTGAAGAGCCTCAAGCCGCGCTGCTTGAGCTGCTGCGCGATACGATCAACGCAGAACAGGAACATATCTACAAAGCCATCGCATCCCTTGTTTATCGCACAGGCGATAGCCTCGAAACCCAACTTAGTGAAAGACTTGATCTCCTCGATACCTTCATCCAAAATCAGGGAGACGTTGAAGAGGTGCAGCGCCCGCAGGAAATTCTAAACGAGTTGAATAGCTTGATTCACCTGCCCTTGAAATTGACGAATAATCAACTTCGTACCCTTGCAGATGATGCCTATGAACTCGAAGATGACCTCCGCGAAATGATCGAAATACAGCTTACAAAGATCAATCTCACCCGCATGATCGGGGCAATTGAATATCGGTTGGAGCAACCGCTTTCGCTCAATAATAATGAACTCGCTGAAATGGAATGGAGCGAGGTTGAAAAGGAAGTTCTTGACGCCGCCGATCAGGCCCTGGAAACACGGCTGGAAGCTTTGGCCGGAGAAAACGGTCAATTGGCACGGGACCTCGAATCCGCGCTTAAACGTGAGCCTGTAAAGATCTGGAACGATACGGCAAATGCCCGTCTGCTTCTCGGCCTCGCGCAGGGTGTCCGCTCTGGCTTTGATGCCCGCACTCATCAGCAGGTCAAACAGGTTTTTGCCCGTTTCCAATATATATATCTGGAGGCGCAAAGCCTGGTCAACCGCGAGGCTGAAGAGTTGATCGAAGAGGTCATGGATCATTTCAATGCAGCACAGGATGCGCTCCAAAGCGCGTGGGGTGAGGCAAAATGGCGCGAGGGAAGGGCTCACGCCACGCTCGCCGACTTTGGGCCTGCCACCGACATTCTGGGGGATGATCTCGCTGACACATCTCCCGCCAATCTCCCCGATGAATCGCGCGAAACCCTGATCAACGAACTGGGCCGCCTGCGAATGACAGAAATCCAGCGCCAGCTTTTGCTGAGTGCAATCACCGAGCAATGGGTCGAGTACCTGACAAAGGTGGAGGCCCTACGTGTTTCGATTGGGCTGGAAGCCTACGCTCAACGCGACCCACTGGTTCAATACAGGCGACAGGCCTCCGAAATGTTCCAGGTTTTGATGAGCGATATTCGCTCACAGGTGGTGAGCCGCGTTTTTGCCTATCAGCCCCGCCGCTGGAACGCCAGCCCCCTGGGTGCTGTGGAAGCAGCGAATACAGTTTCTGATACGGCACAAAAATCAAAACCGACAAAAACAAAAAAGAAACGCAAGCGGCATAAGAAGAAATAATCAGCCCCCTCCCGGCCTCCCCCAAATGGTATGGGGAAAAATGTTACGAAAACAGCTATTTTCTGCTAGAATAAATAAAAAATGAAAAACTACGTCACCACATCCTCCCTGAATATTTTTATGGTTTTGCCAAAGGTGGAGCTTCATCGCCACCTGGAAGGGTCGCTGCGTATTGAGACCATGCTTGATATCTCACGCGAGCATGGCATTACAGTTCCCAGAAATATCATGCGTCTGAGCGATCTCGTCCAAATTCAGGATGAGGAACCGTATACTTTTGCAAATTTTCTCGAAAAATTCAAAACCTTGCGCCTCTTTTACCGCTCTCCGGAAGTGATCGAACGCGTCACCCGCGAGGCGGTTGAAGATGCGGCGCGCGACAATATTCGCTATATGGAATTGCGCTTTACGCCAGTCGCATTGAGCCGTGCTGAACGTTTTCCCCTCCAGGATGTGGTGGATTGGGTTTGCGAGAGTGCCAACAAGGCAGCAGAAAAATTTGGGATCACTGTCAAATTGATTGCCAGCGTCAACCGTCATGAAAGCCTGGAATTGGCAGAACAAGTTGCCTGGATTGCATCCAACTCCCTGGACAAAGGCATCGTTGCTCTTGATATTGCCGGAAACGAAGCAGAATTTTCAGGCAAACCCTTTGCCCCGATCTTCCGCGAGGCAAAAGAATCAGGGCTGAAGATCACCGTCCACGCAGGGGAATGGGCTGGCGCAGAAAACGTCCGGGAGGCGATTGAAGTTCTCGGCGCCGATCGAATTGGTCATGGCGTACGTGTTATTGAAGATGAAACCGTGGTTGCAATGACAAAAGAACGCGGTACGTGTTTTGAAGTTTGCGTAACAAGCAATCATCAATCCGGGGTCACACCCACCCTGAAAGAGCATCCATTGCGAAAAATGATCGAAGCCGGATTGAATACGACCATTAATACTGATGACCCCAGCATCTCAAGAATTTCCTTGAGCAGCGAGTTCCAAATGGTTCACGATCAGCTTGGCATATCGCTTGATATGCTCAAGAAACAAACCATGAACGCGGTCAACGCGGCCTTTGTTTCTGATGAGGAACGAGAAAGACTTGTCAAAGATTTCAAAAAAGGGTTAGAATAGGGGCTATAGATATCCTCTCACCCTAGCCCTCTCCCGGAGGGAGAGGGAATTAATAGGAACGGACAACAAAGGCGCACCTTTGTGTTTTTTCCACCTTTGTGATCGCTAGGAACAATGGTGAGAAAGAAACAAAGGTTTTTTTGTCTCTTGACCCCTCACCCCGTCCTTGCTTCGAAAAGGGCACAAGCGGGAGAGGGGTTGGGGGTGAGGGGAGTTCTTCGAAACCCGATGTGCAACGCATCAAAAGCAGATGCAATGCACATCTATCCTATACCTTCTTACAGTCTATGCTCCGTAAGAAGACGAATGATGTTTACCAGTAAGAAAGCTAAAGGAGTTCGACATGACCCAGGATCATTTTAATGCCCGTGATCTACTTATTACCAAAGGTGGTCAGTACACTTTTTATCGGCTGGACGCGCTTGAAAAAGCCGGTTTGGTCCGTTTGAAAAAATTACCCTTCTCGATCCGTGTATTGCTTGAATCTGCCCTTCGTCAGGTGGATGACAAAGGCATTACCCCCGATGACGTGAAACGGATTGCCGCGTGGACCCCCAATGGCGAACGCCCCGGGATCCCCTTCAAACCCTCCCGGGTGGTGATGCAGGATTTTACCGGTGTTCCCGCCGTTGTGGATCTGGCCGCGATGCGCTCTGCGGTGGCACGTCTCGGTGGCGATCCAAAGAAAGTCAATCCACTGGTACCAGTTGAACTGGTCATCGATCATTCGGTGCAGGTTGATTTTTTCGGTACTCCCGATGCACTCCAACGCAATACCGAAATTGAATTTCAGCGTAACAAGGAACGCTACGAATTTCTGAAATGGGGGCAGAAGGCCTTCGATAATTTCCGCGTTGTGCCCCCCTCCACAGGGATCATCCATCAGGTCAATCTGGAGCATCTCAGTGAGTGTGTCCCCGCCCGAGAAGTGGATGGCGAATTGCAGGCCTTTGCAGATACCCTCGTCGGTACGGATTCACATACAGTGATGATTAACGGACTCGGCGTTCTCGGCTGGGGTGTCGGCGGGATCGAGGCAGAGGCCTCCATGCTCGGCCAGCCCCTCGATATGCTGCTCCCAGACGTGGTCGGTTTCAAACTCTTTGGCGAAATGCAGGAGGGCGTCACCGCCACCGATCTTGTTCTGACCGCCGTCCAGATGCTGCGTGAGCAGGGTGTGGTCGGTAAATTCGTCGAATTTTACGGCCCGGGCCTGGACAGTATGTCGCTCCCGGACCGTGCGACCATCGCCAATATGGCCCCCGAATACGGGGCAACGATGGGCTTCTTCCCGGTGGACGAGGAAACCCTGCGCTATTTGCGATTAACCGGTCGCTCCGAAGAGACGATCGAACGCACCAAAGCCTATCTGACAGAACAGGGCCTTTTCCGGACCAGTGAAACCCCCGACCCCGAGTTCACCGCCACGCTTGAGCTTGATCTCGGCACAGTTGTCCCCTCTCTGGCCGGGCCAAAACGCCCGCAGGATCGAATCGCATTGACCAATATGAAGCAGGAATTTCAAAAAGCGCTGACCGCCGAAAAAGGTTTCCACGGTTTCGGTTTGAGCGCAGATGAAGCAAAGAAAAAAGCCACTGTCGGCACCAATGGCGGCGGTTATGAACTCGGTCACGGCGCACTGGTCATTGCGGCGATCACCTCCTGCACGAATACCTCCAACCCCTCGGTTTTGGTCGGGGCGGGGTTACTGGCAAAGAAAGCGCTCGAATTGGGGCTTGAGGTTGCACCGCAGGTGAAAACATCCCTCGCGCCAGGCTCACGCGTTGTGACAGAATATCTGCGGCAGGCAAATCTGATTGAGCCCCTCGCCAAGCTTGGCTTCGGGATCGTCGGCTATGGCTGCACAACCTGCATCGGTAACTCTGGTCCGCTTCCCAGCGAGGTGGCGAAAGCAGTCACCAGTGAAAAGCTGATCGCTGCCGCAGTCACTTCGGGGAACCGAAACTTTGAGGGCCGCGTCCACCCGATGGTGCAGGCGAGTTATTTGGCCTCCCCACCCTTGGTCGTCGCCTATGCGCTGGCTGGCACGGTCGATATTGACCTCGCAACTGAAGCGATCGGGACCGGGGTGGATGGCAATCCTGTCTATCTGAAAGATATCTGGCCCTCCACCAAAGAGATCATGGATGTGGTTGCGGAGAGCGTCAAGGCGGAGATGTTCAAAGAGAAATATGCCGAGGTTTTCGCCGGTGATGAGCTCTGGAATGAGATCAAGGTCAGCGAGGGCGATCTTTATGCCTGGGATGAATCATCGACCTATATCCAGCATCCCCCCTTCTTCCAATCCTTGACGTTGGACCTGCCACCGGTTGAGGACATCCATGGGGCCCGCGTGCTGGCCCTGCTAAAGGATTCGATCACCACCGATCATATCTCACCGGCCGGGAATATCCCCGCGGATGGGCCTGCCGGAAAATACCTGCAATCAAAGGGTGTCAAGGTCAACGATTTCAACTCCTTTGGCTCACGGCGCGGCAATGACCAGGTGATGGCACGCGGTACCTTTGCGAATATCCGCCTGAAAAATAAACTCGTCCCCGGCGTCGAAGGCGGTTATACCCGCCACCTGCCGGATGGCGGGCAGATCTCCATTTTTGATGCGGCGGTCAAATATGCCAGGGATGAGACCCCGCTGATCGTGCTGACCGGCGCCCAATATGGGACCGGCTCCAGTCGTGACTGGGCCGCCAAGGGAACGCTTATGCTTGGCGTAAAAGCTGTCATCGCCACCTCCTATGAGCGCATCCACCGCTCAAACCTGGTCGGGATGGGCGTGATACCGCTCCAATTTGCGGAAGGCGAAAGCGCCGAATCACTCGGATTGACAGGTGAGGAAACCTTTGACATCACAGGCTTAAAAGACATTATGGCGCCGATGAGCGATGTGTCCGTCACCGCAACAAAGACAGATGGCAGCACGGTTGCATTTACCGCAAAGGCTTTGTTGAATACCGAGATCGAGGTAGAGTACTACCGAAATGGCGGTATTTTGCATACGGTGCTGAGGAATATGGTGCGATAGAAAGTAGGGAAGACGAAAAAAGAAAGAGAAATCCCCCGTTCACTTGTTGTGAATGGGGGATTTCTTGTTTTTATGATGTAGGAATGAGAATTTTATCTTCGCACAATTAGTCTCCAAACGTAAATCTAAAACTGTTGTAACGCCCATCACATTCACGAACCATATATCCTGAAGAGTTCATCTCTATCAGATCTTGATAACAAAGTATGAAATTCTGAGAATCGGGCTTTACTTCAAAAACAACTGTCATCTTTGCCTTTTCTTGATAATAGACTCTGATACTATTCTTAAAGTAAGAATAAGACCTTTGAGCTTCGTATTCAATATAATTATCGTCTTCGTATGCATATAGATAAAACATATCATCAAAGACACTATATCCAGGGGTAAGCCTTTCAACTTCTAACTCTATAACTAGAAATTGAGTATATCCGCCCTCATACCCACCATTAAAGCCACGGGGTCCCTCTGGTTTATATCCGTTGATAGTGTCTATACGGTACGCGTTTTTTAGTATTGCAGAATAATCTTTTTGTGTCCAAATCCATCCTATGTCTCCGCCATTGAGATATATTTTTATAGGGGTAGGTGTCGGAACAATAGTTGGAGGAGGTATTTTTGTGGGAACTACTACATCAAATTCTATCTTCGAAATAACTAATGCCCCACTCTCATCACGCATAACTTGGTCTCCGGTTAACCGCTCACCCTTTTTTCCGATTACTTTTTGAACATCCAGAGGTTGCACAGATGGATAAGGCATTAATGCTTCCGCGACATATTTTCCTCCACTCAATCCTCCATGTGGTCCAAATGCTCCAGTCATAAATTTTCCGTTTCTGACTATAGTTTTATCCTGCCCGGAGAAGCTATTGTGGATACCATTGACTGAAACCATGATGATTGTATAGTGAGGTAAATTTGTTTGACCATGAATGACAACTAAGTTCTTGTCAGTTTGTTCTACCTCAAGATTGATATATACGGATAATGGTGATGCTGTCGGAGAAGGTAGTGGTGTTGGAGGTTGAGACGATTTAATAACATTGGATACTAGTCCTGCAAGGATAACAATAACTATTAGGCTTATTGAAACTAGCACAGCTAAAATAACAAGTTGCAATTTTGTCATTCCTAGTATTTTTTTAGGCTTCTTGTACTGTTTTTTTGTTCGTTTCTTATTCGCTACCATCGTTTTTTCCTTGTTATTTTTTGTACTCCACTATTTGTCCTAAAAAACCTTTCTCAACTAACTTTTTGAACTTGTCACCGAGTAAGTATTTATATGTATTATCATAAACAGTAGATGGGAATAAAAATGTTGGAGGGATAGATACAATATCTAAGAAGTCTTTGGTAATTGGAAATTTAACAGAAGCTATCACCAGATTATTTAAATCGTAATTTTGGTAATTTAGATCTCGCAACGTTCCGAAAATTCCATGTTGAACATGTGTTCTTAGGCTCAAGGATGTTTGACTAGAGCGTAAATCACACCATTTTGTTTTTTTTCCTACTTCAATGCCTTCAGATGCTATTCGGTGCTTTGTACTGCATACTGGATTTTCAAACTGCAAGAAATATACCCATCCAAATTTATCACATTTTCTTGGGCAAAATGTGTATGGAGGTATTTTTGTCCTTTTGTGGCACGCAAACCACAGTGCAATAAACAAATTATCAACTAAATCAATCCAAGGGGTTCTAATCCCATAATGTTGCAATAATGCTCCTCCTATTTCACCGCCAAACCTGTTTGCTTTTGTAGTATTTCTCCATTTTACTGTTAAATTTTCATAAGCATTTATGCGTTCTTCAAATTCTTTCTTGTTTCCATCAACTCCCCGAAACAAGGAAGGCACCATACCTGCATAATCTTCATTTTGCCCTCTAAAAAACACTTTGTACGCTCCACCCAAATTGCTTTTTAAATATCCAGCAAAACGCGCAAGTAATAATGGGTCTTCTAAATATACATAATCGCGATTTTCACTTTCTTCGACTTTTAGAATATGCTTTTTCCTTAAGTATTTTCTCTTACAAAATTTGTATGCTAAATTATGCATCTGTTTTCTCCACTTTCTCTTACATTCATTTAGAACCACAAAATGCCTTATCTAAAGTATTATGCGAGATTAAATTCCCAGTGTGGTGTGCAATCTTGGTGTGGGCGGGTTGGTTTTCGTTGCTGTGTCCGCATGGACGTCAACATCCACGCTAGTTAGCCAAAGCCGGATAAATCCGACTCGGCGAACCAGTCGCCTTTAGCACGTGCGGATTAAAATCCTGCCTTAGTTCTTGGAAACCCCTATGGGGCTAAAATCGTCCAGTTTGATAGGGCTTCCGTACTCCTGACAGAGTACATTGTTCTGAGGGAGGGATTTATCCTGCACCGAACCCCTTCTCTGCGTCTTCTCCTAATGAAGAAGCATCTATTAAACCGCCTGCTTTTAGGCTCGGCTTCGAAATGTTTTTCAGCTTTAGACGAATTTCTCAAATGCATATTCTTTGATCTCTGTCCCTTCGTAACCACAAACTCCCGCGCGTGGAGAGTTGGATAAAGGCAGGAAACCTTCATCCCATTCATCATGTTCTTTGGCGTGCCTGTCACAATAAAAATTGTTTTCATATTCGAAAACGTTGAGCCATTGCGCTGGCTCTTCACCGCAAATACTGCAAATATAGAGAGGTGAAAAATTACGTGAGAGAATACGAATCTTTTTTCCACGCGGAAATGAGCCTTCTCGCTCGGCAATCATTTTCACCGACAGCTCGGTTGTTGAGCCGAAATCGTATTCGTAACGTATTTTTTTGTTGAAAGGAATGGCTTTCCCGATGGCGACATGGAGATCGTACTCTTCGGTTTTCCAGCTACCGAAGAAGGGATCGGGATCAATATAGGAGCTATAGTATGTCTCCCCAACGACAAATTGACTGAGATGTCCACAGCACTCCAGCCAAATATCACGCAAAAATTGATCGAGTTCTGCCAGTGTGGAATTTGCCGCAATCTCGATATCCAACCAATAAGCGGATTCATAAGGGTCTTCTATGCGAAGATGGAATATTCGCGTTTTACTGCCGTATTCGGCTACAATGGCGTCTTTGCGTGCTGCACAGGTTTTAAGATGCCGACCCATACCGCGTTTGTCGTAGGGTTTTTCGCAGGAAAAACAATAACCAGGGAGACTGGTTGTCTTTGCCATTTTTACTCCCTCCCTTTTGAGGGAACCGCAGCAACCACAGCAAGTTGATATTCGTTTTTTCTCTCAGTAACTCTGTACTCTATAATAGCGCGATTATCATTGGGAAATAATTTTTTCTTACGCTTGATAAGTTTCTTGATGAATAGTGTTATATCTTTACGAATTCCTTTTTCTGTTTCTGGCATGCTTTGAACAAATTGGGATATCAATTCATTTTCTTTATTTTTTGGTAGCGTAGCTGTAGTCCATGCCATGCAGGCCATACCAACCAGATTTTTGTAGGCGTGTAATGTTGAACCCATATCCTGATTGGGTTCTATTAATTTTTGTATTCTTTCAGAAACTTTTACTTCACCTTCAGGATTTAGGACAAATTTGCTGTCTTTGTATTGTGGCTTTTTCTGCATAGCACCCATTAATTTTTGTAGAGTAGAATCTGTTTTTTTTCCTTTCTTGCTCTTCTTTCCTGCTTTGTTTGTTTTCTCTTTTTATTTTTGTGTCGTTTTCTTGTCATTTATTTTTTCCTTAAACCTGATCGTAGAGTTTCGTCATCCTTGCGGGAAATACCCCCCCCAAGAGTCAGAAGGTTACTTTCCTCCCCCAAAAGCCTCCCGCAGGACGGCTTGCATCAACTGCTCAGAGTGGGTTTGATTTTGGGCCACCTGCGCTTCGAGTTGATCGCAAAAAGAGAGCGGTTTTTCAATTTTGGCGATGTTTTTTTCTCGGTGTTGAATTCGTACGGGTTTAAGCCCTGCCTCATGGTACGAAAGCCCGATAAATCCGACACGATGTCCAGTCGCTTTTAGGCGGCTTTGGCTTATTAGCACGGAGGATTCATCCCCGTGCGGTTATAGTGAAAAAACTCAACACACTCTCCATTTTTACGCTTTCACATGCCTGAGCAGCAAAAATATCCTTTTCTGGATATTGACGACTCGTGTCGTCCATCTTCTTTTTGTACCGTCATCCGCATAAGGGAATTTATCTTTCAGGTCTTTGATCCTGTCATATATATTTTTGATCAATACTTCTGTTTCCTGCCCGCCTAAAAACTCAAGATCCGTCCCGGTTAATGATGGGTAGCGGCGGATCTTTTTGGGGTTTATTCTCTTGAAATCAAAGGATATACTGCGCAGCCGATCATATTCTGCTGTGGATAGCTTGTCGATAATCTCCCCAACGGGAATATCCTTGTCAATCACTGCCCAAAAATAATTCGAGTTTTTTTTCAACTCTTCGATCAATTTCCAGGCATCTCTTGTGGTTGCCTTGCGAAATTCCGCGAAGGCTGTAATTGTCTTTGCTGCTGAAGAGAATACCTCGAGAGCAGTAGGAATACTGATCGGCATCTTGCGCTCCTTTCCATCCCTTGGATATTATACGGGATAAATTCAGATTTTCGTTCGTTGCCTATTTCAATCTTGATCTTATCTCTTCAAACTTGGCCAGCATCCCTTCTCGTTCTGACCATTTTTCGACTTCTTCCAGATCAACATTTTGTGATTGGGCCACATATTCTGCCTGTACCAGGCATTGGTGATCGTTCCAGTGATAGTAAGCTGCTAGCCTATCTTTGACACAATCTGTAGGAGAAATAATGCGCAAGGTTCCGGTTTCTACTTCCCTTTCTACAATATCGCTAATCACTTCCTCACCAATCGCAAGGGGGCCTGCAGGAAATTCAATAAAAAGTTCTGTATCCAGGTGCGTGAAATATCTTCCCTGCTCTTGAAAGCCAAGCTTTATCATTACACTTCGGATTTTCTTGTGATTGATAGCGTATCTATTTACTAAATCCAAATCTTTGGATACATATTTGTTATTGCTATAAATTGTTACTACACTTCCCCCAGAAAGAACAACGTCAATCCCTTCTTTCTCCAAATGGGCTTGGACAAAAGCACTTAATTCTGCTTCGTTCATCTTATTGATCTTTTTCATAATGGCTTCTCCCGCCTTCTAGGCCTACGCCGATCCATACTTAGTTTCTCACGAATCTCTTCGGGATAAAAAGAGTATGCCTTTTCAAGCAATCCTTTTAGCTCAGTAAGGAAAGGGTAGCGGGGGTTAAACTGATAAAGACGCGTCCTTCCAACCACTTTGCTGACCAGTACACTACCATTTTCCAGCTTTACTAGTTGTTTTTGAATAGAGTCTGGATCTGAATCAAAGAATCTGGCAATTTTACGGGCATACCCATCATTTCTAGCTAAGATATAAATCAATACTCTTTCAGCATTTATCGAACCTAGCAAGGGCATCAGCATTTTAATCACATCCTAGGAATTTCATATTCATTTATTATGTCAGAACATCGCTGACATAATAAATACATGTTCTGACAGTATAGCATGTTTTAATAATATGGGACAGACTTTTATTATGATTTCCCCCATTTCGCTTATTTGCACAAAATAATCTGTGCTAAATCAAATATTGAGAATTATATTATAAGGAATTCTATTCTCATCGCAGCGCGCAATCTCAATGCTTAGCACCGAGGATTTGGCTATTTCATATAGAGCTTCCTCAACTACCTCTCCATCTACAGATAGCGCTTCACCCGAGCACAATACTGAAGATATGGCTCTCCAAACTGCTCTTCCAGTTGACGCTCCTCTTGAAGTATCACGAAATAATGGGTGAAGAGGATCAGGATGGGCAGGAAGATGATCAGCCACCAGGTACTTATCAGCAGGGCTATCGCAATAAAAATCAGAGTCCAGGCAAAATACATTGGATTTCGGCTAAAGGCAAAAGGTCCGCTGAGGATGATCGTGGTCGGCTTCCGGGTATCCAGCTTATTGACAGCCGCAACTGCCCAGGCAGCGAGGAGAATTCCCAGGAGCAGGAGAGGCCATCCAAAAAGATGGGCAGGCCAAGTGGCTTGGAAGAGCGGTAGCGGGCGCCACAAATGCAGAGCGATACCCACAACAAGCAGTATCATGTGGCCTTCCGGAACAGGGATATTATGCCAATTAAGCTTATTCATAATTGGTTGGACTACTTTTTATATAGATTCTCATACTCCTCGTGCGGGATAACATCTTCACCGATCACGTAGAGGAAGATGTAAATGCCAGAGGGACCCATATATTTGAAGTCCTTGCGAATGGCCTTGATGGTGGCGTCGAAATCTCCATGGGAGCGCAGATATTTCTGGAACGAACCATATTCCTTGTCCAACTCAATAATTTTCTTTGCATTGGAAACGACAGCCGAAAGCTTGCGATAATGACGGATCACGCGTTTATCATTCGTCAAGTCGTCGAGATTCTTTTCGTGAAAGTTGGCGACGGTTTCAATATCAAAGTTGTGGAAGGCCTCTTTTGTACTCGGCCATTTGGCATCGACGACCTTCCAGGACATCCCAGATTGGAAGACGGATTTACTCATGATCTCCAGATAATCATTCAAGGATTGCGGGGTGATTTGTTCGGGCGGACGACCTTCGGGCATTTTTACTCCTTCTCTCTATTTCATTATAGGGATAAGAATTGAAATACAATCAATTTAGGACCTAAGATTTTTTATTGATCAGCAAGACACCATTCTGAGAGGGGTCAGCCAGAAGCAATCCGTTATCCACCTGGTTCGCGGGGATTCCTGCCGCGTCCACACGAGCGATGACTGCATCCAACGCGCTTTGATCGGGCAATCCAATGGAAAAATGGCGCAGCCCAAGCGCACCAGGAGGAGGCCCCGGAGCGCCCTCGCCCTGCCAGATATTCAACCCGATATGGTGGTGGTAGCCTCCTGCAGAAAGAAAGGCAGCACGCATGGCTGCTGATTTGCCCATCACGTCAAAGCCCAGTACGCCGTGATAAAAATCCACAGCTTCAGCGATATTGCGGACATGAATATGCATATGCCCGATTCGTGTTTCCTGTGAGATTGGCAGATCCATTTCCTCATCCTTTTTGAGATGGCTGAAGAGCTCATCCAGATCCAAAGCTTCACGCCCATTGCTGAGTGAGCCATCCGAACGGCGTGCGTAAAAGCTATTCTCGTCCATGAACCAGGCCCCATCTTCAGGAGATTCAGCGTAAAGTTCGATGCCATTCCCTTCGGGGTCATCAAGATACGTGGTTTTGGTCAGGATGTGATCAGTAGGAGAGTTTGGGTATTGTGCAGAAAAGAGACGTGCCATAGATCGGGCCAATTCGCGCCGATTCGGAAGCAGGATCGCGAAATGATAAAGTCCCGTCACACGTTGATAGCGTTTGGGATCAGGTTCCTCCACAAGGTGGATTAATTCACGGCTGCCAATCCCGAGACGGGCTTGCTTCGCCTCCCGCGAAAGGAGCTGGAATCCAAGCATCTGCTCATAAAAGGCGATCTGCTCCTCAAGGTTGGAAACTGTTAAGGAAAGGGAGGCAATTTTGGTATCGGGGTGGATGCTAAAATCTGTTTTATTTTCGGGTTCTGGGTATCTGCTCATTAGTTTACCTCTTTTAATATTGCGGTTTTTTGTATACAAAGCCCTGCGGTGCTGGCTCGCCATATCGCCAGGAGAAATATAAGAAATTCCAGGAAATTGCCCAGCGTTCATTTCAAAAAGCGATCAAAAAATTCGATCGTTCGCTCCATGGCAAGATTGAAATAATTCGAAATATTGTGATTATCCCCCTCGTATTTGTAGAGTTCCACATATTGATCATCATCCAGCATCTGATAAAAAAGCGATTCTGAAAACTCAAGCGGCACATCCTTATCGTTTGTACCATGGTGTAACTGCACTGGTCCCGAGATCTCATCCAGATAGGCGTTGGCAGAAATTGAATCCCAAAACTCAGGATTTTCCTCCCAGTCTCCATATTGCTGAAATAATGTTGTACGCCATGAATTGGGACGTGGTGTGGGGATAACCCTCCCATCGCGCCGCCAGTTGGTGAGCATCTCAGGATAGGTGGCAACCACTCCAGCCCAGATGACTCCGGCTTTAATTTCCTGGTTAATCACCATTGAGCGCAGGGTGATGTATCCACCCATGCTATGCCCCCACATTCCGATCCGATCTGGATCCGCGTCTGGATATTTCTTGATCGAGGCAACTGCGTTCAGGATATCGATTGTGTAATCGGGAGTGCTGTATGCGCCGCGCGCTTCCCCTTCAGATTGGTCGTGACCACGATAATCGGTTCGAAAGACGATATATCCGCTGCGGGCGATCAGGTCCACGTAGGCGATGTAGCGTTCGGTCGTACGGTAGATGTCCGGAGGAATATAACCATGATTGAAAACGATCACAGGCCAACCCTCGGCTGGTTTTTCTCCATTGGGCACAGTCAACAGACCGTAGATTTTCAATCCATCCGAAAGATAGGAGGCGTAATAACGACTGTAATTTGATCCGGTCGTAAGTGTTTCCTCGATGATGATATCGCTACCAGGATATTCACGAGCACGCATCCCAACAATGGAAAGTGGATGCGGGATAGCCGTCGCTGTTGGGATTGGGGTCGCTGTGAAGGTTGCCGTGGGCAACATCGTTGGAGATGGGGATACCCGTTTAGTAGGTGTTGGAAGGGAGGTTGGAACAGCCTGGGTAGTACATGCACCCATTAATAATAAAAAAACGAACGTGAATAACCCATTCCAAAGGAGTTTCTTTAAATTCATAGAAAAATTTACCAATAAAGTTGCTGTCACCTTGCCCCGTAAGACGATCGGTTTCTATCGATTCTTACCGGTAAGGAATTGTGAAGAGGCTAATTCTAATTGTTATTCTCGTTTTTATCCGACCAGACCGCATATTCATTTCCATTTGGGTCAGCAAAGTGGAAGCGACTGCCACCTGGAAAAGAAAATATAGCTCTCAAAATTGAGCCGCCAGCCGCCTCGATCTTCGTCTGGGTTTTCTCCAAATCTTTGCTATAGAAAACGATCAGAGTGCTGCCTGTTTTTATGGCAGCTACCAAATCAGACTTGTAAAAACCACCGTCCAAACCTTCATTTGAGAACGCGACGTAGTCAGGGCCGTAATCTTCAAAAGACCAGCCAAATACTTTTGTGAAAAAATCTTTGGTGGCAGCAATATCTTTCGCGGGGAACTCAACGTAATTTATTTTCTCATGCTCATTCATATCTTTATTCCTTGTTTAGCTGCATTTTTTTTGCAATATATAAGCCCCGATCAAAAAGACCTACTGGATCATACTGTACCGTGAGTCCGGCTTGTTCGAAGAAAGATAGCATTTCCTCCAACGTATATAAAGCCAGTTCATGATCTTCGGTGATATGCTCGACGCCGTTGGGGGTGCCGATCAGATAATGGAAGTGCATCTTTGAGATATTTCCTTCAAGCCCGCTACTATTCATCCGGCAGATCTTCAGACCGGGCTCGTCAATCGTCAGCACATGCGGGGAACCAACATTCCACTGTTCGGGGCTGAACCATGGTTCAACAAGAATAAGCCCACCCGGGTTGAGATGTTTTTTGAAACAGATCAGCGCATCCACAACCTGCCCGGCTTTTTTCAGATAACCAATTGAGCTGAACAAACACTGGACAACATCATATTGTAAGCCCAGCTCAAAATCACTCATATCCGCTTCCTGGAACCGACCGTTAGATACCTTTCCCTGGGCGATCCTCACAAACTCCGGTTCCAGATCAATGCCATCAATCTGAAAATTGTCAGAAAGATATTTGGCGTGCTCGGCAGTTCCACATGCCACGTCCAGGATGCTGCTGGCAGTTGGATGTTCCTGCGTGATCAAATCTTTTATCTGTTCGGCTTCTATAGCGTAATCTTTGAAGCTATAGATCAGGTCATAGTATTGGGCTGTTTTACTATACATGATGAACTCCTTCATAGGTTACTTATCAGATCACACCAAGATCAGTGACGGTCTTATCTGAATCTGTCTCGCCCGTATTCACCGTCTCTTTGGGCTCAAATAACAGGATATGCGCTTCCTTTTCAGCCACGGGTAGATGCTCCACACCTTTTTGAATAATATAAAACTCCCCTTCATTCAATTCAATATCGCCATCGCGGAGCTTAATGAGCAACTTCCCTTTCACCACTAAAAATAATTCATCTTCATTGTCATGATGATGCCAGACAAACTCACCTATCACTTTTACTAATTTCACATTTTGATTATTTAGCTCACCGACAATTTTAGGATCCCAGTAGCTCTCAAATTGAGAGAATTTCTCGGCCAAATTTACTTTATGCATTCTTTTTCCTTCCACGATAAAGATAGATCAGACAACCCAGTAATACCCAAAAAGAAATCGTGACGATAAATCCCCCGATGCGGTCGATTGCAAAGGAAATCCCGAGCAGCCCAAAAAGAGCGATATATTCCAGAATGATATAGGGAATATGCGTCCGTTTTTGGGTCCGAAAATCATATTTAAAGACGTAATCCAACAGCCATTCGACGAGCATATAAAAAAGGATGAAGCTGAAGTAGATCATGATCCAGGCAGCTTTGGAGAGAGCCCAATAGCGAATGTAGACCACCGTCAGTGGAATGGCGAGCAATAGCCAGGCGACCCCAAATTTGCGCACCAGCCTGGGGTTGGCCTGCTTCTGGGCAATAAATATCCCGGCGATGAGCAAATTAAATATCGTTGCTGAAAGAACAAATAGCAGATCAAATCCGTCAATGGCGAAGAGCGTCATCCTAATGCCGCCCGAAGAATATAGTTGCCAATTTCGTGATCCAAATTCAGTAGATCATGGATGCAATACAAGTACCTTGTAGTGGCGACTTTAGTCGCTTTTTTGAGAACGTACACGCAATTTTTAATGGCTAACACTAAAGTGTGCCAAGCGAAGCCATTACTACGACAAAATCGTGAACTACTGAAATTATATGTTTGGATCATACCAGAAAAGAAAAAACTTCCGAAGCTTTCAGAACTTCGGAAGTTTATATTTTAGAAGATAATTCTCTAGCCACCTGACACTTTAATAATTGAATAGTTGATCGGCATCAATTCTCCAATA